>Ga0307426_1002800_pt1 | contig 10720 bp, 15 predicted proteins | sample SalMarWE160340MG_FD_202165 | JGI IMG/M metagenome (GOLD analysis project Ga0307426, IMG submission 202165) | Salt marsh sediment microbial communities from the Plum Island Ecosystem LTER, Massachusetts, United States - WE1603-40 | ecosystem: Environmental > Aquatic > Marine > Intertidal zone >... | reverse complement strand
TTCTTTTTCTTCGTCTCTTTGAACCTCCTTGAGGATGGGCTGAATAGTCAATTTACCATCAATTTCCACAGCAACTTCTTTAATGGAGTATCCACTTTGTCGCTCGTAATATAGAAGCCATGATTTGGGGATTGTTATTGCCCGACTGTCACCCACTTTTATTATTTTTTGAATTAATGGAATATTTATGACTCTCCGGTGTTCAGAATTAAATTAGAACAATATTAATATATTACTTTCTATAGTAGTACTGTAGTATTACGATGCTGTGTAAGGAAAGGTAGTATATGCAACCGAGGATATTTGCAGGTAAGAAAAGAAAATATAATAAAATGATATTAAAAGCTCTGTACAAAAGTGGTTATCTAACACCGTGGAACATAGCTAAACAGATCGCTTTTGAAGACAAGAAATTCACAGATGGCGATTGGTACCATAAAACTCAGAAGATCAATTCGGTTATCCAAAGAAAAGGCGGACGATTGAGCGAACTGGAAAAAAAACAATACATACAAAACACGGAGAAAGGTTATCGACTTACGATATACAAAGGAATTTCAGTAGCATTGTTGTTATTTGAAGAAATTGAAGATTCTGGGATAGATGAACTGCCAATACTTCTTCAATATATGGATGAGCGTTTGCGTCCAGGGTTTCAAGAAACTTGGGAGTTATACGCTGAGCTTTATCAAAAGAAAGAAATGTATCACGAATTGAAGAAGGCAGTGAAGATGCTACTCGAAGAGGGTTTGGATTTTGATGTGATTTCGGATATTAAATTCAATTCTTATTTGCAAATGAGACTTGATGAAGAAATGTTAAAAATACCGCTGCAAAAGGATAGGCCCCCCCTAAAACCAGAGGTTTATGTAAAAATGTTGAGTGCTTTTGAAAAAATCATGGGAGTTTACCGCGATCAAGTAAAGGAGTTCGAAAAAGCTAGCGAGGCAGTTGAAGAATCTCTCCGCAAACTTGGAAAGCAAAAGACAGGAAATGTAGAAAGAACGGAGGAAGCATGATTTATGGTTGAAAACGAAAGTTCCACATGGAAACACGCAGAAGTTCCACGTGGAAAATGCCACAACGAAACGGCGACTAAAACCACTGTAAGTCTTTACTTGTCCAAAAAATTGGTTGAAAAAGCCAGAAATCACCGTTTAAACCTCTCAAGAATCACAGAACAAGCACTATCAAGCATTTTGGACTATTTAGAAAAACAAAACACCGAAATACCTTCAAATGGAAGCTCAGACTTTCTTAATCAACGTTCTTTTCTGAAAGAAAGTCGAATGCCGAGGGCCGGGTTTGAACCGGCGACAACTCGGTCTTCAGCCGAGCGCTCTCCCAGGCTGAGCTACCTCGGCAACTATTTGACTTACCTCGGATACTTTTTGGGAAAGCCCACTCATTTACGTTTCCTCAGGAATATTAGTGTATCCTTTTGGCAAACGTATTCAAAGCCTACTTCAAGCAATGCTTTTATCTCTTTAGGGTCTTCAGCCACTTTTACGGTGAACTCGTCGTTTCCGTTTTCTCCAAACATTGTTCGTTCTATAGTGATATAGATTTCAGTGTTCTTGAGGATTTTGTGTCCAAGGAAGTCTTTTACATAGTAGAAGTCTTTGGTCTGGTGATATAGTGTTGTGGCTTTCCAGTGTCTGAAGCTGTGGAAGTTTATTCTTTGGAATCTTGGGTTTTGAAGTTTAGCTGCAAGCTTCTTTCTCAAAGTCAGAAACATCGATTTCATGGAGTCTATTGAACTGTTGCCAAACACTTTTTGACAGTCCTTTGGCAGTGAGTTCAGCTGTGCTATCAATCTTGGTGTCACCTTCCATATTCTTGGGTTTGACCTCTTCTCAGGTTCGTTCAAAGTTATTGTTTTTCTCTCTGAATCAACATGTATCCATTCAAGTCGTTTTGCTTCTCCTCTCCTCATTGCAGTCTCCTCGAGCAATAGCAAGAATGCTGAGAGTTTCTTTCCTGAGGCTAAAATCAATGCATCAATTTCCTGCTCTGTTGGGATGAAGGGAATTTTTGCTGCAACAGTGCACCTTGGCTTGTCCCATGAAATTTTGTTAAGCTTAGCAAACATATCGTAGGCATTAATGACGTTTCTTCTTCGGTTGTCACTCCATGCCTGTTTGGAAATTACGTCTTTGATTGAGTCTTGGTTGAATAGGTCTGCTCCTCTTTCGTGCAACACCTTCAATGCTGTTCTGTTCAGTCGGATGTATTCTTGGCTGTATCCTTGACGTTTCATGTATATGCAAAGCTCTAAGATTTTTCCTTTGGCTTCTTGCTGTGTTTTTCCTTCTCCCGCACCAGTCTTTATTTCTGTTGCAGAATCCAATTTTTTCGCCTTTTTAAAGACGCATAATTGGCGTGAATAATCTACTCGCTTGGGACTAATGGATTTTTCGCTAAAACGGTATCCGCACGTTCGGCATAGAAACCGTTGAACATGCTCACCGCTGGATAGGTATCGTTTGCCATCCCTGAATAGTTCGTTACAACAGCACTCAGGGCACTGTAAACTCGTCAATTTGCTCCTCTCCAAAAACCAGCAGCCACCTTCAACCCAGACCTTCCTCAAGCTGATGAATGCCTATTTAGGGCGGAACTGCCTATCTACCGTTGTGTTGTGACAATGTCACATGGCAAATTCATGGAAAATCTGGATAAAATGGACAAGTTGTTACGACAGTTTCCACACGGCGCAAGGGCTGCAGAATTAGCCAAGAAGAAAGAGATCGAAAATTCAGAAGGAGAGGCTAAACGACTTGAGAAAGAGATCAAATCAAAAGAAGAGCAGTTGCTAAAACTTGACGAGCTCAAACAATACGGCCTGTGGCTATCTGAGCATTTTATTCCAGCGGTGAAGCTAATAGACAGCCATGTTATGGCAAGCATTAACAGCGAATTCAATTCGCTATTTCAGAAGTGGATAGGTCACTTATTGGAAACAGGAGATATCTCGGTCAGGGTTGATGATAATTTTGCGCCAATTATAGAGCTTAATGGATATGAAATGGACGTGGGAAGCTTGAGTGGTGGCGAGAAAACATCCGTTGCCCTAGCCTATCGACTTGCCTTGAACGTTATGGTTAAAAAAAGTCTGCGAAGCAATGCAAAGCAATTTATTGATTCTCGATGAACCGACCGATGGATTCAGCAGAGAACAACTGTTCAGGCTTAGAGATATTCTAGCTGAGCTAAAATGTGAGCAGGTTATTGCGGTTTCTCATGAGAGCGAGCTAGAAGGCTTTGTAGACAACATCTTTAGGATTACCAAAGAAGCCGGAGAATCTAAAATAACAGTCGCGCAAATAGAAGCGCACGCTTAATAAATTAGCCTATGTAGCTTTCGGTCAAGGACCCAGCATTTAGGAGACGGAGGCTGTTGAAGTCAAATGAAGTTGAGAAGTTCAGGTACGACAAAAACGTCTATATAGCGGCAGTAGGAAAATGCGGGACGTGTTACTACTGCGTGAATGCCTGCCCAGAAAATGCCATAAAGGAGTGGAACCCTCCCATTATCAACCACTCTCGATGTACAAGGTGTATGAAATGTGTGGAAGCTTGTCCACGAGATGTACTAAACATAATACGTTAGACATAAATGGGCTAAAACGGATTAAAATTTTATCCCAAACCTAAACCCAAAAAATTAAACATAGCTTTCCCATAGGAATTCTGGGATAGATTTAATGAATGAAGTTAGATACAAACCTATTGGAATTGTACATTCACCATTTAAAAAACCGCAAAATGTTCCAATACAATCTGTAGCTTCAAAAGGCATCAAGGGAAGCGTTGAGTTGGCTCGCGAATACGTTGAAGGTTTGAAAGACATTGAGGGGTTTTCACATATTATTTTAATTTGTCACTTTCACTTATCAAGACCCTATTCTTTACTTGTAAAACCATATTTGGATGAAAACCTCCGCGGATTGTTTTCTACACGTGCGCCCTCGAGACCTAATCCTATCGGAATATCAATCGTGCGCCTTACAAAGGTTGAAGATGACATACTGTACATTCAGGATGTAGATATCATAGATGGCACGCCGCTCTTGGACATCAAACCTTACGTTCCGAAATTTGACCAAAGAAAAACAAAAAGAATAGGATGGTTGAAAGATAAAATCAAACGAATCCCAATAATTAGCGATGATGGCAGATTTGCATATAAAGTTTAAATGGTTACCTTTTTTACCTTGGTGCGTTCACTTGAAGCAAATTTTTTCAATTTAGATTGAAGTAGACGCGTCTGTTATTTTTGCCCTTGTTTTCAGTTTTGACAAGCTGGACTTTTCCAACTTCTCTTAGGTTTCTGACGTGGGTACCGCCGTCTGCCTGCCTGTCGAAGCCGACGATTTCGACGATTCTCAAGGATGGAAGGTCAGGTGGGAACGCTGATGCCATCTTGAAAACGCCAGGGATTTTCATAGCTTCTTCTCGGGGCAACTCGTACCATTTCACGGGGACGTCGGTGCCGAACAGCTCGTTCGCCTTCGCAAGGTATTCTTCCAGCAGGACTCTATCAAATTTTTCTAGGCTGAAGTCGAAGCGCACGTGGTCCTCTTCAAACTGGTTGCCTGTGATAAGTGCGCCTGTTCCTTTGTTAATGAGAGCGGCGAGGACGTGGGCTGCGGTGTGGCTGCGCATGAGTTTGTATCTTCTTTCCCAGTTTAGTACGCAGTAGACGTCGTCGCCTGCTTTGAGTCCAGCGTGGTCGACTTCGTGGGAGATTTCACCTGAAAACTTGCCGACATAAACGACGTTGTATCCTTGATTGCCTTTGATTATCTTGCGCGCGCGCGAACTATGACTTGAAGGAATGTACGGAGACAAAGATTATTTTTTGTCAACACTATCCTGATTGGTAACGCTTCAGTTTATTTTATAAACATAAGATATTAATATTGTTTATGTATTAAACTAATACCGCGCTAGGCGTTATAAGTGTGGGAGTTATGAGAAGGTTAAGGGCACGCAAGGTTGATTCTGCAAATGGTGAAGTCCATTTTATTATAGAAGAGCCTCAAGCTTCTGAACATTCTGAGCGCTTCAGAGATTATGATGTAACTGAAATTAAGAAAGTTTCGAGAAAAGAAGCAGCTAAGCCACTTGTTCTGCTTCGTGAAGAATGAAATCCACGTAGAGTTGGAGGATTAAATGTAATGCCTAAAGTCAATGTTGACTGGACCAAGTGCAATGGATGTGGCACATGCGTTGACAACTGTCCTGCTTTGGTCTTTGAGCTTCAGGATCTTCCAGATTATCCGGACTCAAAGAAATCCGTGCCAGTCAGAGCAGACGACTGCATCCTCTGTATGACCTGTGCGACTTCGTGCCCTACTGGTGCTATAACAGTGGAAGATGAATAGTGTGTTCTGTTAATTGACGGCACACACTTCGAAGTACGCGCGCTAAACTGTGGGAGGTCGCATATATGGTTAAGAGCAGTAATAAGACTAAAAATCCTTTGCATGTTGTACCAGATGCCCAAGGTTTTCATTTTTGCACGGCTGTTGGGGATTATTGCGGAGTAAGTGTTCACAGCTTGGAGGAGTTTGCTGATGCACTTCAATATGTATGTTCCGAAGCTATAGTTTTTCATTTTGAGAGGGGAGATTTTCAGAATTGGATAAGGGACATAATAGGTGACAATGAACTAGCCAAAAAACTAGCTGACATAAAAACGTGTGAGTGGCATTTGGCGGCAGAATCCTGCAGGAAAGAAATTATGGAAAGAGTAACTGTTCGCCTGCTTCAGTTGGAAGCGAATAGGCTGGTAAGCGGAAAGAGAAAAAATGCGCGTTAATCAAGTGTGACCTAGCAGAGTAAATAAGACTATATAATTAGAAAAATGAAAAATAATCATAGATCAAGCGCTAAGCCTATTGGCAGCGCTAGTTTCAGAGTTGAGGTTGGATAGCGTGACACAAGCAGATGACGTTTTGCTGGAGTTAAGTAGAAAATTTGCTGCGTATGTGAAAAGTGTTTTTCCGTTTCAATATGAGGGCAAAGTCTACCAGTTAATCAACAATTACGTTGCATCACCTCACATGAGATGTGGAGTCTGTGGAAACTATCCAATAATTGAGGTTTCGGTTATAGAAAGCGAGGACTATCAGCAACTGCGTGTGGGAAATGATTGCATAGATCGCCTAACAAATCGTAAAGTTTACAGATGGTTCAAAAATTACAGAAAAAAGCGCGAAAACGTCATAAGAAACAGAAAATACATATTGATGAGCTTACACTAATACTTACCGCTTCTCGCAGAAATGAACTCGCCTTTCAGATAAGAGATTGTGATTTTGAAACGCTACGTTTAATGTTGGAGAAAATGGTTAATGGGGTCAATCCTAATAGAAGAGAGGAACAAATAGCTGAATGCTACATAAGGAGAAAAACAAGGCTTGAACCAGGAATCCCCATTACTGGCTGCAAACTTGCTACAAATTTGATTGGTTCAAAACATGAATTGATTTAACATTTGTTTGATGAGAGGAAATGTTAGTGTGATGGTTCGGAGTGGGATTTAATGAGTTGCAAATTGTTTGTTTTCAGACACGCTGAGACTTTTGATAATTATCGTGGGATATTCTCGGGATGGCGTGATTCAGAACTTACTTCAAAGGGACATGCGCAGGCACAGAAGATAGCTGAGCAACTTAGGCGAGATCGAATCGATTATGCTTTCACCTCTCATCTTAAGCGAGCTCGGAAAACCCTTGAAATCGTACTCGAAACGCATCCTCCAGTTCCGATCTTCATAGATGATCGTCTTATCGAACGCTGCTATGGCTTGCTGCAAGGCAAAAGCAAGAGGAAGGTTAAGATGGAAAGACCTGAATGGTTTGCCAAGGTTCACCGCTGCTACGACTTTGCACCACCAGAAGGAGAAAGTTTGAAGATGGTTGAAAAGCGAACACTTTCGTTCCTAGCTCAAATTGAAGAGTGGCTTGGACAACACTCGGGTAATGTGGCTATATCTTGCCATGGCAATTCTCTACGTCCAATCCGCCGAGTGTTCGAGCAGCTGAGTTTTAACCAGATGCTCAAGATCGAGACTCCTCAGGACAAAGCAATGACCTACGCGCTTAATGCACACGAGGTTAGCGTTAAAAGCTCAAAAAGCCGCGTCAACAAAACAGATTGGCAGAGCATAATCGTTCCTAAGCACGTGAAGCTGGCAACAGACCAAAGAAACCCTTTGAAAAATATATAGATTTAACGCAATTGAAGAAAAGTTTGAAAAATCTTAATTCTTTGTTGATACTCTCGCATTCAATTTCTCCTTTAGAGCGCGCGATTTAATTTAACAATTTAGTATTTTCTAAAAGCTAGTTGGGGCTTCAACCTTTTTCAAGTTTCATTGATTGATTGGTCTTTTGTGATCTGCAGGGGTCTTCCTTCGGTTAAGGCTTGAGCTGTTTTTTTTCTGGCGTTTTGTAGAAGTCGCCAAACGGTGCCTCTGGATACACCCATTTTTTCTCCAGCTTCCTCCTGAGATAGCCCTTCGCGCGCGCAAACAGAAACATGAATGCGGAACTCATTAGGGAAGCTAAAAATCAGGGAAAAGTGAAACACTGATGATAAAACTTAGGATGGCCGTTGCAACGGACGGAAAGGACGGCTTAGATGACGTTGTATCGAATGTTTTCGGTAGAGCTAGAACGTTCACTTTAGTTGATGTTGAAGATGAAAGGATAGTTGGCGTAAGTGTTCTGGAGAATCCTGCACTAGCCTACGCTCATGGTGCTGGGCCCATTGCAATTAAAACCTTAGTTGATGACGGTGTGGGAGTAGTGCTTGCTAATGAACTTGGCGTTGGCGCATCTGAAATTCTGAAGCAACATAACATAATCTATATACAAGCCAAACCAGGCACTAACGTTGGGAACGCCATCAAAAAAACCCTGCATACACACAAAAAAGAGCTATCGCAGAGTAGTTGAGCCTGAAGGCAGCGAATAACTTTTCCTATTTGAGATAAAAGCTTTTAGTCCATTTTTTGCTATTCAGGTGGATGGTTTATAGTCATTACTCGCGAATTGTAACGGCTTACACTTTTACATTCAGAAATATCTTTATGACGACCGTTATTAAGAATGTTAGAGCTGCTACTCCGAGGCTGATCAATACCATTTCTGAAAACCTATTCTTAAAGGAAATTCCTTTAGCTACAGAAATGTAAAAAGTGAATATAAAAATCACTACAACTGCGTTAAAAATCGTAAAACCTAAGCATAAAGATGGATCTGCAAAAACGAATTACGGGAATATCAGAAATAAGACCGTGATAACATAGGCGGTGCCGGTGTAAACTGCGGCTCTGAGTGGGTTTCTAATGCGCCCTTCCGATTTTGTAGACAAATATTCTGATGTGGCCATTGATAGGGACGCGGCAATACCAGTAATCAAGCCTGCCATCGCGGTTAGCCGTGTGTTTTGGAGAGCAAATGTTAAGCCTGCAAGAGCGCCTGTGAGTTCTACAAGAGCATCATTCAAGCCAAGAACCATGGAACCAACGTATCTGAGGCGTTCTTCGTCTATCAGACCAATCAATTCCGCTTCATGTTTATCTTCGTCTTCTACAATTTCTTTGGCAGATGGTACGACTTCAGAGATTTTTTCATATGCGCGCGCGCTTTTTTTCCTCTTTCTCCATCAGTTTTATTCCAAACGTTATTCCGAATATCTTCGCTATCAGAAAGTATCGCCAGACTTTCAACTTGTCTGGTTTCGTATCCTTGTTAGTGTACTGTCGTTGCCTCAAACGGGGCGATTGCGGAGGAAATTATGGAGTGGTTTAGGGGTGAAGTGGTGCCTGCGCCTTGGGTTAAAGAAATAAAGAAAGTTGTTGTTCAAGTTTTTTAGGCGCCGAACAGGACTACGTGGTGCGTTAGGAAGTATCCGATTAACGCGCTGGCTAAGAAGCAGAGAAGAAGCAGGAAGTGGTCGTTCTTGTGGCTTTTTTCAGGTTTCTCGTTTTCTGAGGTGTGCAACGGTAATCACCTTTAAGCTATTTTGGTTTGTTTGGGGAAAGGTTTTATGAAGGGAAGATTAGTATTTGGAATTCAGAAGGTGCAATTGGGCCGATAGTCTAGCTCGGTAGGACGTTGCCCTCACGCGGCAAAGATCGCTGGTTCGAATCCGGCTCGGCCCATTTTTGTTGTATTTGTGTTGTACGTGTGCGCAAAAAGGTTTATTAAATCTGATGATTTGAGATGTATGTGTATGTTTCATTCCGTTTGGAGGGTTAAAAGTGGAAAGAAGTCTTGGCTCGTTAAAGTTTGAGGTTGGAGGTTCCGTGGTCTCTGCGTCTCGTGCAGGTTCCGTGTGCAGCGCCTGTGGGGAGATGTTTGATGCGCCGCTTTTGGCGATGGTTTTTTCTGACTATCTGGTGGAGGAGTATTACGCGTGTCCCAAATGCCTTTCAAAAGTGCGCAGCGTTGAACGTCGAGAGCAGGTGGAGTTTGATGACGTTGGGGAAGAGGCGAATTCGCTGGGCATGGAGGTTGAAGACGCCGTGGCGGAAGAGGTGGGTTGCGCTCATCATCTGGGGTACTTGAAGAGCCGCCCAAAAAACACGTCCATACCCGAAGAATGCTTGACATGCAGCAAAATGATTGAATGCATGTACTAGGAAAGCCTCAGTTTCTCGCGGTTCTTTCTGTTTTTTAAGACCTGAAAAGGCTTTTTGCATTTGAGGGGTCTGTCTATCTCACTCGTCATCTTTCCCGGTCAGACTGGGACGGCGACATCATCCCCCAACGAAAAAACACCGTTCCAGTACTTTAGGGCTTTGGTGAAGGAAAGATGAAAAATGAACCAAAAAATCGTCCAAGAACTATTAAAACAACTCCAACAGGAGACCAAAGACCCTCAAGACATAGGAAAACTCAACATAACAAACATAATAATCTGGATGAAAAAAGAAGCCTACGAACCAACAACCATCCAGAGAGTAGTAAAAGAACTGAAACACTTAGAACGAAACTGTAACACAGCTAAACCCGAAGAAGTAAAACTATACATAGCCAACAAAGACGTATCAAACGCGAGAAAAGAAAACCTAATAGAATCCTACAACATAGCAATCAAGTCCTTAGGCTTAACATGGAACAAACCCTTTTACAAACGCAAAGACAAAAAACGCAGAGCACCAAAAGAAGAATTAGTGCAGTTTATCATAAAACACGTTAAATTTCCATTGAATCTAAAATTGAAAATGTTCAGAGATTTAGGACAACGACCTATCGAGTTAACATGGCTAAAAGTGGAAGACATAGACTTAACAACAGGAGTAATAAGCCTTACAGGAGCCAAGCACACAATAGGAAGAGAAGGCAAACTAAAACCCGACACCATAGAACTGTTAAAAAGATATATCAAGCGTGAAAACCTAAACGCCAAAAGCATAATCTTTCCAACAACCTCAGACATCCTAAGCACAAGTTACAGACACGCAAGAAACAACCTTGCCAAAAAATACGACATGCCCGAACTAAAACAAGTACAACTCTATGATTTCCGCAGACGAAAAGGCACAAGAGAATACAAGTTATCCAGCCACAACTTCCTACACGTTAAGAAAATACTAGGTCACAAAGACGCACGAAGCACAGAGAAATACATAACAGAGGATGAACAAATCGAATGGATACCCATTAAATGCACAACAGACGAAGAAATACAACAAGCC
>Ga0307426_1002798_pt1 | contig 10723 bp, 7 predicted proteins | sample SalMarWE160340MG_FD_202165 | JGI IMG/M metagenome (GOLD analysis project Ga0307426, IMG submission 202165) | Salt marsh sediment microbial communities from the Plum Island Ecosystem LTER, Massachusetts, United States - WE1603-40 | ecosystem: Environmental > Aquatic > Marine > Intertidal zone >... | reverse complement strand
TAAATATAATTCATCTTGTGATCTATTCTTCTCCATTCATCGTACAAATATGCGTAGACGGAATAGCGCCCTGTTTCCTTGGGTGTGAACTCAGCCGTGTAACGAGCTTTCTCCCCAACGGGCAGCTCCTTTATGTCTATTGCAGCCTGCTGTTCATTCTTTCCTGAGGGGGTTTCCACCCAGAATTCCAGTTTCAGTCCACCATTTTTTCTCAAACCCTTAATGGTTGCCTCAGCACTGATGGTCTGTCCAATAGTCGTGTACGGGTTTGAAAGCACCAATAAGCTTTCGAGATATGCCTTCTCGTCGCTTACATGTATACTCGTCCAACTGGATTCCCACCAAAAGTGTTTTCCATCCTTACGCCCTTTGACGGTAGCGTATACATCAGCTGATCCTATTCCATTAACCTGGAAAAGCAATTTGCTCTCCTCTTTCGATCCCAACTTCGCAACGTGTTGTCCAGCCCCATAGAACCATGATCCAAAAACTGATAGATTATATGTGTCCGCAGAGTGCAATTGCACGTCAAGGTCATTAAGAGTTTCATTTCCTATATTTTTCAGTTTCAACGTTACCCAGTTACTTCCTTTCTCTATCTCCGTAGGATTCAATTCATACTCGATAGGATACTTGTATTTTGACAACGCTTTTTTCACCTCCATTCAACTCTGTATTTTTCCTCCTTCCTCTAAAAGCAGAAATTAGCAGATCTTAGCCTGCGCAATACTGCAGCGAATTCATGGAAAAGAATGAGTTGAAACCTCGAAGCCCGCCAACCGCTGCCATATTATAAGTAGTCTCGAACTCTCTTAAACATTGTGTGACTGCTATGCACAGTAACAGCCTCTGAAATCTAATAGCCATAATCCTTGGAATCTGGGGACTCTTATTCTAACCCCTTTCCTTTTTTCTTTAAAGTATGCTGTTAAATTTTGAGAAAGCTGCCAGACAGCTTTTGCTTTGATTACTTGTCGTTAATGGAAGTTGTTCAGAAAACCAAAATAACCCCCCCTTTTTTGGCTGATAGAAGCTGTTAAAAGCAATTACATTTCTGGTGATAGTGATAATATTTATTGTTAATTCATAAGCCTCTTATTGATTCTGATAGAATATTGCGTTTTTGAGTGAGTGAAATGGTTTCAATGACGCAGTTAATTGCTGTAATCGTAATTGCAGTGTTGGCTTCAAGCGCTGTTGCAGCTGGTGTTTCTATTATGGTACCTGGTCCAGAGGGGCCAGAAGGACCGCAGGGTGAACAAGGCATAACAGGGGCACAGGGACCGCAGGGTGAACAAGGCGAAACAGGTGATACTGGACCGAGAGGAGCAACAGGGCTTACTGGAGCGACAGGAGCTACAGGACCACAAGGACCGCAAGGAGAACCAGGAGAACCCGGAACAACGGTAGCCAACTATCATATTTCTAGAGATACAATTTATTATATGGCTCCAGGAGAAGCATGGTCAGTCGCCTCTACTCTTTCCATTGATTTCACTGTTGGTCTGGGGGATACAGTTTATGTTTCATATAGCGGAAATGTGCTTTTAGATGACAGTTCTGGGGATTCCTATGTTCAAATAGCCCTTACCATCAATGGCAATCGCTATTCGCGCCCCTATGTCAGAATATGGAGATATAATACAGTTACTCTAGGAGGCTTTCAATCAATGATTAATTTTCAACATCTTAATGCAACTATGCCAGCCGGATCATATACAGCAACCATTTCATTTAGAGGGGACTCTACTGCAGACAATCTATGGATGCAATCGCTTCTCGTTCAGGTATTTAGCTAGCTTTCAAATAGCTCCCACAATTCGATCCCTTTTTTCTTTTTTCATCGAAAAGTGGTCAAGGTGAGGCCTCTCGGTTCGTTTTTAGGATTATTCCCATGTCCCACGTAACCTTTTTTCCTTCTTTTTTGGATTAAATTTTAATCTTTTTCCCCTGCTGTTTTTTCTATCGTTTTATCTTGTTTTTTCTTCTTTTCTCTTCTCTTTAAGCTGTCTATGCTCGCTCTATCTATACTCACACAAAACTCCAAAAGGCAAAAACAATAACTCACACAAAATGAAAAACAGACATATATCTTCAATCTGGTCCAAAGTTGGAACGTGAACCTACATACGTTTATTCTATTCCTGTCTCTCTAAACTATCTTATGAAGTGTCAATAATGAAAAGAGAAATTAGCATATGTGAAGAATGTTTAGTTCTCTTTGAAAAGTTAAAAGGTCATAAGATAGATAGACCAGATATACAGGTTAAGAATTATGACTATAAGAAGAATTGCTTATTCTGTAAGAAACTTACAACTCAATATTTAGAGATTACTAAAAAGAGGAAATGCTAATGGATACATCAATTCTTGTCTGTCTGTGTCTGTCATTCACTCGCAAAGACAAAGATATTCAGTGGCTCAGCGTTTACGTTTCTTCGAGTAAACCAGAATACAGATAGCGACTACAGCGATAACTACGATAAAAGCTATGACGACAGGAATTATTGGAAACTGCTCCTTTTCAACAATAGGATTAGCCAGTGGCGTGTACTGCATAACAGTCGTTGAGTCCATCGTGAAGATGTTGTGACCACCACCCATAACAAATATCGTGTCATTAACGACAGCCACTGCAAGTCCCGCTCTATCCACTGGCATTTGAGCAGCCATAAACCAAGAATCGGTTTCAGGAAAATAGACCTGATTTGCTAATTGACCATTAAGAGGGTAAGCATCATTACTTCCACCGATAACGTAAATTGCCTTTGCCACGTTCAAGTCTATTGTTGAACCTGCAACTGCACCGCTAACACTCATTGGAATAGGTGCGCCAAAACTCCACCTGTCTGTTTTGGGGTCGTATATTTGAGTCAAATTTGTTCTAGTGGAGCCACTTGCTACTCCTGAAATAACGTAGATTTTGCCATCCAGCACTGCTGAAGCGTATCCAGCAACCGTCGTCGGAATTGGCGAGCCAGTAGCCCAAGTGTCAGTCACAGGGTCGTAAATTTCGACCTCAGCACTTTTTTCTGCAATTGAAGATGATTCCGATTCGACCCATCCACCGATCAGATAAATCTTCCCATCAACCTCGCTTGCCTGAAGCCCAGACCTCGCTGTCGGCATTGGCGTTTTTGTCTCCCATGAATCTGTCTTTGTATCATAAACTTCGTTAACATTAATTGAGATTGAGTAGTCTTTTGAAACGTTTCTCCCGCCCAAACAGTAGATTTTTCCTTTGAAGACAGCTACGCCAAGACCATCTCTGGAAGTTGGCATGGAAACCTTCTCGACCCAAGTGTCCGTGGCTGGATCGTAAGCTTCAGTTGAATTGATAGACATATAGGAGAATCCAGTTTCCGATGTATTGTATCTCTGACTGCCGCCTATAACATACACAATTCCATTGACCGCTACTGCTCCAGCACCAGTTCTTGAAAAGTGCATGGAAGCTTTTGTTGCCCAAGAATTCTCAGCACCGCTTGCTGGAGACATTGCAGCCGTTAAGGAAAACACAAGTACCGAGATGACTGTTGCTGCCAATGCTGCCCTGTTCACGTTATTACCAACGTATACTGCTCTAAACTCGGATTTAACTCTCCCCAGAGAACACTCTGTTCTCCAAACAGAACAGTAAATTTGTGTTACTCAACCAAGATTTCTTGACAAGCCCTGTTTCACCCTATTTAGGCTTCTTGATAAAGCGACCTGTCTTAAGGTCTCTATAAGTCTCCGCAGGTATCTCCGGTCTTGCGTATATTAAAACTTATAAAGAAAAGTGTATTAAAAAGCATTCACCCCAAGAGTTAAACAGGCAATAAATGGTTGAAGATTGATGCCTCTACTTTATCCGATTAGGCGTGTATTTCGCTCATGGAAGCTTTTCCTGGCGCTGTTAATAGGCATCATTCTTGCCTCCACGTTTTTTGCGGCTATAGATGTAAAAGCCAATTTAACTGCGAAACAGGCGCTTGAGCAGCAGTTAGACAGCGTTCTTGTGGATATGGAGTTTAACTCGAGACTTAATTTTACTAACCTTGCTCAGGCTGAGCAAGATGTCTTGAGTATTGACGGTGTTGAGGATGTTGAGATGATTGCGTGGTTGTATTCAACGATGGTGTCGTCGAGTGATAACTATACAAGCCAGCTATTTTCACCTATAATTTACTTGCCTAATTCTTCGCGTGTCTATGCTGGTTGGGGAAACAGACCCATTGGGGGGATTGGTGAAAATGAAACTTGGGTTTTGGCGGGTACGAATCTTGCGGATATGCTCGCGGTGAACGATACAATTATGATGACTCTTGATTTTCCAACGCCTAAGTATGATAACACGACGACTATTTACCTGAATCTGACGGTGGCAGGTTTTGCTCAACTTAGTGATAAAGCTTACTCGGTCGCTACGGGCAACACCTTCTTTATTTCCCCGTTTGGCCCAGAGATTCCTCAGGAAGTATTCTTTTACCAGTCTGACCTTTTGATAGTGGACTGGGGAACAATTGAGAAAATTTGGAGCACAATACCTGACCTGACGTTTGAAACTAGGTTTCTTATTTCTTTGAAACGTGATGAGCTGTTAAACCCATGGGATGCGGAAACTTCGGCTACCAACGTGCAGGTGATAGCTAATAATATAAACAACAAGATTCTTGCTAATTACGAGTACGGTGGCGGTGTCCAGAATAATCTCGGGAATGTTTTAACTAATTTTCAATACAGTTTTTCTGGAACCATCCTGATAAATTTAATACTCATCTCGCTTCCAGTTTTCTTTGTTGCGTGGTATTTGGGTTCAACGGTTTCCGATGTTTCGTTTAACTTGAGAAGGCGTGAAATCGGGTTGTTATCAACCAAGGGGTTTTCAAGTGGACAGATACAAAGGATGTTTTTCGCCGAAGCGCTATTTATAGGCTTTATTGGCGGATTAATTGGGGTAGTCGGCGGGTTGCTTCTAAACCAGGCATTTACCGGCTTTAACTTGGAAACCTTGTTTAATCCGCAGTTGCTGAGTCCTTACACTATGGTCTACACCGTAGCCTTCGGCATGCTTCTATCATTTTTCTCAGTCTTTTTCGCCGCTAGAAGAGCTTCTAAATTGCCAGCAGTTAATGCTCTTAGAGAATATATGCCTATAGACTCTGACAGGTCTTACCGAAAGAAATTGCCGTGGATAGCGTTCATCCTTGGAGCCTACAAAATTACAGTCTTTATTCTAGGTGTAAACGTGCCCTTGCTACTTAGTCGAGCCCAGTTTGCTGGGGGCAACTTTATCATCTTAATTGCAGTATCGATTTGGCTACTAATTGACGCAATCCTAAGCTACATTGGGCCTTTACTGTTCTTCTGGGGTTTCACAAAAATACTAATCCAAAACTCACTGAAATTCCAGCAGCTCACCTCAAAGGCATATAGGATAACCGGTGATTTGGGGGCTTTAGCAGCCAAGAACGTTCGGAGAAACCCGGCGAGGTCTGCTGCCATCGCTTTCCTCATAGCTTTGATCATAGGCTACAGTGTTCAGGCTACTGGGCAAATGGCGAGTGAGCAAGACTACATTGATAGACAGGTGTTGTACAGGGTCGGCGCGGATGTAACGGTTAGTGTGATTAATGGAAGCAAGGCTCAGATGATACTTGATGATGTTGTGGGAAATGTTTCTCAAATTAAGGACGCGACCATAGAGTGTACGCTTAGTCAGAATTCGGCGAATACCAAAATGCGAACAATTGATCCAGACTCGTGGATGGACGTAGCCTTTTATGAGAATGATTGGTTCAGCGGAGCCAGCCTGGAGGAAGCATTAAATGAGTTTCGAGCAAACAACATGACTATCATTTTAGAGCGAAGAGTTGCCAACCAATACAATATGAATTTGTATGATGAGATAGGCATTGATTTTCCGTCAGGTGCAAGAAAACTGAAAATAGTTGGCTTCTTCGGTCCAGAACCGACTGAAACAGGAAGCCCGTTTGGGTCTCAGTTTTTTGCACCACAGACATGGTCATATGTTCCCAGAGACCTCTTCAACATGAGCAGCCCCTACAGTGACGCTTTCCAGCTTGAATCCTTCGAAACCAAATTGCTGCTGAAACTGAATGACGGCGCGAACGGGACACGGGTTGCTGAGGCCATTCGAAACCTTGGCCTTGAAATTTACGGCGTGCAATCTTTTGACGAGGAATTAGCGCGGACGAAGGCAACGACAGATCCGTACACGTACAATAATCTGCAGGTTCTGGATATGCAAAGGCTGGGACTTCTTTTCATTGTAATCGCTGCCTCAGTTGGAACGGCGCTGATAAGCATTGTCAGCATGAAAGAAAGAGGCCGAGAAGCCACGCTCATGAGCGTTAAAGGGCTTTCTTACAGGCAACTTGTGTGGATGTTTCTCAGCGAGAACCTTGCCGTTGTGACCTTCTCGGTGGTGTTGGGTCTGATTGTCGGGGTGATAATTGTTTATGGAAACGTGCTTTCAGCCAGTGCGGCTGTTTCAACGCTTGTTAAGAGACGTGTTGTTTTTCCAGACGCGTCTTTGATTACCATAGGTTCTTACATTTCGCTTGTATTCGTTTCCACGATCCTTCCTATCTTTGTCATGTCGAGACAGTATGTAACTAAACTTGAGAGGATGATTAGATTAAGATGAAAGGCTTAGACGTGAAAGTAAGAGACCTAGTGAAAGTGCATCACACAGGCAAGATTGAAGTGCAAGCCCTACGAGGGTTAAACGCTGACATTAACGCGGGCGAATTAATCGCCATTATAGGTCCCAGCGGAAGCGGAAAAACCACGCTGCTTAACATCGTTGGCGGATTGGATAAAGCCACCGCAGGCTTCGTCCGGGTTGGAGACCAAACTGTAACTTCCTTATCAGTGTCACAGCTTGTGGACTTCCGAAGGAAAATGGTGGGACACATATTCCAAAACCTAAACCTCATTCCAACATTAACTGCTGAGGAGAACATCGAATTCTCCATGGTCGCCGCAGGCGTCCCCAGAGGAAAAAGAAAAGCCCGAGTAAAAGAGCTTCTGGAAACAGTTGGCTTAACGGAGCGCGCCCACCATAAACCTGAAGAGCTAAGCGGCGGCGAGCAGCAGCGTATAGCCATAGCCGCGGCCCTGGCGAACGACGCGCCTGTGCTGTTGGCGGATGAGCCTACAGGCGAATTGGACACCGTCACCGCCAAGTGCGTGGTGGACTACCTTGTGAAAGTAAACAAGGAACTCGGCAAGACCATAATCATGGTGACGCATGACCCGAGAGTAGCCCGAGTCGCCCACCGGATTCTCCGCATCGAAGACGGTGTGATAAAAATAGCGTTGGCACCATCCGAAGTCGTGATTGAAGAAAAAGCAGGCTCCTACTCGGACCAGCTTAAGGCACGGATGGACGAAATAAACGCCCACCTGCTCCAACTGGACGAGGACTTCAAGGCGGATAAGATAACTGGCGACGAGTACACCGATCAAAGGACGAAGCTGAAACAGACTTTGGGAAGCCTAAGGGAAGAACTTTCACGTATGGGCGAAGTAGCATAACTGAAGCTTGTGCAGGTAAAAAGTTTCTGGAGGCACCCATCGACTTCACATCTAAGGTTATTTGTAGTCTGTTTAATTGTTTTTGGATTAAATATGCTTCTCCACAAAGATTATCTCTTTTTCGGTATTTTAGTTAATTAAAGAAATAATAATGTAAGTTTGACTTGGTAGCCAAAGCATAGCTGGAGTGAGGTACACTCGCATAGCAGTGGAGATGTCTCCCACAACCAATTCACTTTTTTCGTAAGAATAAAAATAGCTGATTTTTGTAACTACCATGAAGGTTTAAAGTTAGAATGCGGCCGCTTCTTGTTTCTGGTTTCAGTCGCCTTCCCCGGAGCGCGAAAATGTGCTTTGAGAGCCTATTTCATTTGTTCCGCGTAGTTTATTTGCAGATCTGTTATTAGGCTTCTCAAACGTTCTTTTTTCGCACCATCTAGATGGGGCTCCATCTTGTCAACAAGCGCGATTATGCAGTCAATAGCGACATGCGCTTTTACAAGATCCTTCCTTATTTCATTCGTTCCCGGATAAACTCGTAATCCTATGTAGCGCCATGCTTGTTCGCTCAACAGCATAACAAACACCTCTAGAAGCTGATAGAGGTCTAGAAGAGTTATGTCAACGGGACCTGGTTCTTTTTCCATCTTTTTAGGATCAATTGGCGTCGAGCTCAACAACAAACACCTTTCCAATGCTAATGTGTTTTTTCTCTAAAATAATCTATTCCCAGTCTGCACATAAGACTTGTCCGATTAGCCCGTATCATGAGGATTGAAACTCCCTGCCTTCTTCAAACAGGGATTGCCTTGAACCCCCAACCAAGTGGAGATGTCACCCGCGAAACTCCCATTTCTCCACATTTTCCCCTTTTTTTACAGTTGTGTTTCTGGAAAACTTGTGCATAGAGAAAATCTCGACTTGCCTAAAGCCTAAAGATTGTAATAGTCCTTGTGCGCTAAATTAGCGTGTGCTTAAATGTTACCTAAAGGAGTGTACGGGATACTGTGACTCAACCTAAAAAATCCCCTTTTCAAGCAGATGACATAACAAAGATACGACGCGTTAAACAAGGTGACACACTCTGGCTTATTGCAGCAATAGAATATGGGAATCCCACTCTTTGGAGACGCATAGCCATCAAGAACAAAATTTACAACCCCCGTTTGCTAGAACCAGGTAGATACTTAGTCATCCCACCTAAGGAGTGACCAAGGTATTGCTGAGTGCGTTGAAATACTTGAGATTAGAACTAGAACCCCACAATCTTTATTGGGTTAAGACAAAATCAGCCCAAAATACTTTATTGAAAAGTCTAACATAATAAAAGCGATTCTGGATACAGAAACGCCTTGAGTGAGGGAGTACTATATGAACTTTAGCGATCTTTCTTATAGCAAGAAAGACTTCTCAACACTATTATTGGAGTTCCGACCGTGTTGATAAACTAGGAGGAAGAGTATTTGCCTAAAGAGTTCTTAGGAGTTGGCTGGAAGTTCCCTGTAACGGTTGATTCAGGAAAAATAGCTATGTCAAAATATGAAGATGACATTCGAGAGGCGATATGGCTTATCCTAAGCACAGCCAAGGGTGAAAGGATCATGCATCCTGATTTTGGGTGTGAAATTCATGATATGGTCTTTCAAACGGTAAATGTGGTGACTTTGAGTTCTATAGAGATGGCTGTGCGTGAAGCGCTGACTCTGCATGAGCCAAGAATAAAGGTTATGAGAATAGACGTGTCATCTGAGGAAGCGCTGGAAGGAAAACTTGTAATCAACATTGATTATTGTGTGAAAACCACGGATAATCAGTTTAACATTGTTTATCCGTTCGATATTAGTGAGGGAAAATAGGTGACTGTTATTCCCAAAATAGATGAAAGAGATCGGGCCGAAATTCTAGAAGAACTTAAAGTCTTGGCATCTCAGTATGTGCCTGAATTAAAAGATGGGAACAATGTTGGTTTTGCCGTACTACAAGTTTTTGCATATATGGTTGACGAAGTGATAACCCGACTCAACAAGGTCCCTAAGAAGAATTTTGTGGCCTTTCTCAAAATGTTTGAAACAGAACCGACTCCTGCCCAACCTGCAAGAATACCTAAACAATTTGATTCAAACGAAGAAATGCTTGAAAACGTTTTGTTCCCAGCAGAGACTCAGGTTGAAACATCAGCGAACGAAGATGAACAAGCGCGTTTCATCGACAAAGTCACCAATATTGACGCGGTTCAAAGTGCCATTGACACTGAAAAAGCCGAGGACATCTTTGAGAAAACGTCGAAGAGACTTCAACATAACGGGAGGGCAGTTACAACGGAGGACTATGAATGGCTAGCAAAAGAAGCTTCAAGAGACGTGGCACGCGCCAAATGCCTTCCAAACTTGAATGATTCTGGAGAGGAAGAATCAGGATGTGTTTCAGTGATAATAGTTCCCAAGGGCAGGGAAGACAAACCGAGAGCCTCTCCTGAACTATTACGAATTGTTGAGCGATACCTCAAAAGCCGAAGCCCTGCTTCCATTTCAAGTCTCACCGTAACATCGCCGACATATCTCGAGATTTCTGTTACAGCAGACCTTTATGTTACCTCAAATGATTCAGCTTCTAATATTAAGCTTAAAGCGATAGAAAAGCTGAAGGATTTCCTACATCCTCTTTATGGGGGCAACAAGTGCAGGGGATGGGACTTCGGTAGAATACCCTGCAATTTCGATGTTCTGGCGCTTCTCCAAAAAATACCAGAGGTTGACCATGTAGAGAACTTATCAATAACTGTTAAAGAGGAGAAGAAGAGAACATCATTTGTTGTGAAAAATGATACTAACTTGCCAACATACACCATGATTTCTAGCGGCAAGCACCAAATAGAAGTTCGATGTGTTGGGGCGCGTTAGAATATGGGACTAAAGGTTCCAAGACTTGATGATGTAACCTTCGCTCAGCTTGTCGAGGAGGCCAGAAAGAGAATTCCACAGTATGCACCAGAATGGACGGACTACAATCTTCATGATCCCGGCATCACAATCGTTGAACTTCTAGCATGGCTGGTTGAAATGCAAGTCTTCTATCTTGACCAAATAACTGAAAAACACTACGGTAAGTTCCTGAAACTCTTGGGAGAAGAACGTAAACCAACTGAAACAATTGATGAAGCCATAATGAGAGTTCAAAA
>Ga0307426_1002797_pt1 | contig 10723 bp, 4 predicted proteins | sample SalMarWE160340MG_FD_202165 | JGI IMG/M metagenome (GOLD analysis project Ga0307426, IMG submission 202165) | Salt marsh sediment microbial communities from the Plum Island Ecosystem LTER, Massachusetts, United States - WE1603-40 | ecosystem: Environmental > Aquatic > Marine > Intertidal zone >... | reverse complement strand
CGCAAAAAGGGCGATAGTCGCTATGTTTTCGGGAAGGAGTTCTATATTGAAATTTGCCGTATACGAGAGCTCTACCCCGACTTCCGGTATGTACTTCGATTTCTCTATCTTCACCTCGTTCTCGGCGTATTCTATACCGAGCTTTGCGGCCCTGACCTCGGGGCGCTGGTCGAGAGCGAGCTCCTCCGCCTCTTCGGGGCTGATTACTATGGGTTCGGCTTTAGGCACGGGCGTTACGCTGAAAGGGGTTTCTATGTCCCGCCCGAGTGTGAAATTGAACCTCTCCTTCAGGGTCGCTAAATCGTTTTTAAGAACAAATTTTTCATACTCGGCCTTTGCGAGCAGTGCTTCGACGTCGAGAAGATCCTTTTCGAGAGCCCGCTCGAGCTCTACGTTTCTGTCTACCAAAATATACATCTCTTTTAAAAACAGTATTTCCTCGTCCAGAGCTTCGAGCCCGCTCTGTATTTTTAATATGTCGTAGTATTCCTTCTTAACCGTATCAGCGATTTCCTGTCTGCGGGATCTCAGATCCTCGGTGGAAATCGCCTTCTCAACCTTGGCCTGCTTTACGTACAGCGAAATTTCGTAGAGCTGTGATATGGGCTGTCCTACACTTGCCGTCATGAAGGTGGTAAAACTGGGAGCTGTGGCTATCTTAGTGTTCTGAGCGGGTATCGGCCCTATGTCCGGGTAGGTTCCGAAGGCCCCTTTCTTGAATGTAAAGTCTTCGTTAGTGAAGTGGTGGAACTCGTAGAGACTGAAATTGAATTCCGGGAAGAGCTTTGTTCTCGCGGCCTTGATGGTGTTTTCCGCTTTTTCGACATCTAGGACGGCGTTCTCTACCCTTTTGTTTTCAGCCAGCGCTATCTCGAGCGCCTCGTCGATAGTGAGAACCTCTTCCGTCTCTGAATGGCTCTCATCTCCATAGGATGAGTGACTCAGGCACGTGACCGCGGTTATTAGTATGGCTAATGCAAGGGCGGCTTTGGAGAAATTCCCGAGTGCCTTCTTCGTGGCTTTTACGGAAGATTTCTTAATCCTCGACTGAATCTCAGCGCATGGACTTGGTTGTACAGTTGCTCGGCCGTCACAGTATATGTTTGAGTTCATGAGCTATCTACCGCTGAGAAATCGGCGTTAAATATCCGATAGTAGACAAGACATACTATATATAACAAATAAAGTTAGAAAATAAAAGTATATCCCTTTTTTTATCGATGCCGGCGGTTTGAATTAAATTTAATCCTATCGTATGATTATTCAGGTAGAATAGTAATTACTGGGTTCGGGTTATGATGATTATTTTTGACCCTTTTTTGTGCAACGCACAATAAGTTTGCATATTGGCAGGAGTGCAATTTATCGTCCGACGGCGTAAAATCTTGAATGTTTACGGTACGATATTTTGTTCTCATTTGATTTGTCAATCGCTTGTATTATAATGATGTTTCCTTTTTTTAAAGTTTTGCACAGTATAAAAAGCCAAGTAAGGAGAAGGAGAACAAATGAGTACCGTCCATAATTTATCGAAAGGGCCGTCGAAGTCCGTATCGGTTCCCAGGAGTCTGCAGATTAGAAACAATCTGGAAGGCGAGTACGCCGACATATACACAACTCCTGTGATCGAAGCGCTGAAAGCCCTGTCAGTGTTCAATAAAGACCAGAAAACTCTAATGGAGAAGAGGTATGCCAGAAGGGCGCAGCGTTTCAGAAACAAGGAAAGGATCAGGTTTTTAAACCCGGACGATTTTATCCCCCGCACTAATATAAAGGTACAGGATGCGAGGGACGGAAAGTTTGTAGGCTCGGAGATACCGCATGACCTGGAAAGGCAGTGGGTACAGGGCACGGGACCTGCGGCTAAGCCGAACACTTCCATAGATAAAAGCATAAGAAACGTAGCGTACGCGCTGCTTTCGGGTGCGGACGGCTGGATGTTCGACGGAGAGGACGCGCTCGGTCAGATAAGCTCGATGTCTCTTGACAATCAAAGGAACCTGAAGCTTGCAATCAGGAAAGACCCTATATTCATGAATACCGCAGAGCAGATTTCAAGGGAGATGAACGATTGGGCAAAGGGTTTTTTCGGTAATGAAATAATAACGGATTGGAGAAGCCAGCTCGATTTCACCGCCAGAATCTTCCGTGCGCGCGGCCTTCACCTGGACGACAGGCACATAAGGGACGAAAACGGTCTCGCGCTTTCGGCTTCCATAGTTGACGTAGTGCTCTACGTCGTCAACAACTACAGGGAGCTCCAGAGCGCTGGTTCGTCAATTGTTCTCTATCTTCCCAAAATACAGACCGCCGAAGAGGCAGCGTTCTGGAACGAGCTTCTTGCGGCCCTGGAAGATCACCTGGATATCCCGGTCGGCTCCATCAAGGTCTATGTCCTGATAGAGCAGCTCGAGGCGACTTTCCAGTTGATGGAGATACGCGCGGCTCTCGGAAGGCACTTCGTGGGCTTTAACACGGGAAGATGGGATTACATCAACAGTGTTTCAGACGCAATGGCTTGGGACAGCTCCTTCATTAATCCGAATATCGAATCAATAGTAATGACATACGGCTACATGAGAAATTATGAAGACCGTGTAAGAAGGGCCGTCAATACGCCCGGAATAAATAAAAACTATGCGCTCTGGCAGGGTGGAATGGAGCCCAACATACCCGTAGGCTCCAAGAAAGGCGTTGAGGAAAGTATGAAAAAGGCCGTTGCCGGAGCCGTCAGGGAGCAGAAAGCCGGAGCCAGCGGAAAATGGGTCGCCCACTGGAAAATGGTTCACATCATAAGACCCGTGTGGGAAAAAGAAGAACAAGCCAATCAGATGGGCAGAAAGTTCCCGGCGCTTACATATACGGACGAAGACGCCGACGGTTTGACGCTTCTGGAACCTGCGCCTAGGACCGTCAGGGGAGCGAGAAACCTGATCAGCGTGGCGCTCCAGTACGGAAACGCCTTCGGTCAGGGCTTTCAGGCGGCAGCTCTCAAGCCCGCGGACTTCTTCGGCGACGACAACATCCTCTACCTGATGGAAGACGCGGCTACGGGTGAGATAAGGCTCAGCATATTGTGGGAATGGATACACAAAGAAGCGATAATGACGGAAAACGACAAGGAAACCGGCGTCAAGAAAGGCGATACGTTTACTCATGATCTGTTCGAGAGACTCCTCGCCGATGAATACGAAAAGCTGCTCAAAGCTAAAGACAAAGATGTCCACGACGATTCAAAGCCGACGACGCTCCCAATCGCCAGGGAAATCGTGGAAACATACGTACTCGACGACGTGAAAACCCCATGGTACATCGATTTACTTAACATTAATCTTAACAATCACGACCTGCCTACGGCAAAGATAAGGATCAAACAATATATGGACGCCTTCAGGAAGGACGGGACGAGAATCACCGAAAATCTGGATTTCCTTCCGGACACCAGACTCGATACGTTCCTGGAGGACGAGATCGACGCGTTCGAGCGCGAAGTACAGGAAACTAAGGATTATTTCGCCAAGCCCAGGTTCAAGGGCATCAGGCGTCTTTACTCGGCCCGTCAGGTTGTGCAGCAGAGGGGCACGCTCGAAAACGACTACCCGATAGCAAGGAAGTACTCGGAGGAATTCTACAACCGCCTGAGGGAACTGTACGCGAAAGGCGAGCAGATCACCAGCTTCGGGCCTTATACCCCGGGTCAGGCTGTGGTTATGAAGCGCATAGGCATCGAGGGAATATACCTGGGCGGCTGGGCTACTTCGGCTAAGGGTTCGCTGGACGAGGACCCGGGATCGGACCTTGCGAGTTATCCGCTAAGTCAGGTGCCGGACGAAGCCGCGACTCTCGTACGCGCTCTACTCGCCGCTGATAAAAATCAGAAATTTCTGAGATCGAGAATGTCGGAGAAGGAGAGAAAGGCGACGCCTAAGGTCGATTACAGGCCGTTTATTATCGCCGACGCCGATACCGGTCACGGCGGAGACGCCCACGTTAGAAACCTCGTAAGACGTTTCGTCGAAGCAGGCGTCACCGGATATCACATTGAGGACCAGAAGCCCGGAACCAAAAAATGCGGCCATCAGGGCGGGAAAGTACTCGTTCCGGTGGACGAACAGATAAGGAGACTAAACGCAGCCAGGTTCCAGTTAGATATTATGGGAGTACCGGGAATTATAGTCGCAAGAACCGACGCCGAAGCCGCGACGCTTCTGGACGGCAGAGGCGACGAGAGGGACCATCCGTTCATACTCGGTGCGACAAACACAACCGTACCCGGTTACAAAAACTGTTACCTCGCGATTCTCAAGAGATTTTTTGATAAAGGCATCACCGACGTTAACGGCTTTATGCTTTATCAAATATCCGAAGATGAGTACAGAGAAGTTTATGACTGGTTTGATAGGGTGGGCCTGACCCCGATCATAGACAAGAGTATTCAGGCGCTGAAGGAAGGCAAGGAAAGAAGCATTACAAAGCCTCTTGATAACGCCGCCACCAAATTTGTCGAGACATGGGAGGTCGAATCCGGCCTAATGACGTACGCCCAGGCCGTTGCCGATGAAATGGAGTTTCAGATTGAAGAAGGCAGACCGCTGGATATGAACGTCGACGAATGGTTCGAGTTTGCAAAGCACAACTCCTTCCAGCATGCTAGGGAAAGAGCGAGATCGATGGGTATCGAGGCCGAATGGGACTGCGAGCTTTCGAGGACTCCTGAAGGGTACTATCAGGTCAAGGGCGGAATTGAATACGCGATCGCCAAATCCATTGCCTGCGCACCATATGCGGATCTTATATGGATGGAAACCAAAACGGCGAACTACGAAGAGGCAAAGGAATTCGGTGAAGCTATCCACGAAATCTACCCCGACAAGATGCTGGCATATAACCTGTCGCCGTCGTTTAACTGGGATACTACAGGCATGAGCGAAGAGGAGATGAGGAATTTTCCGAAAGAAATTGGAAAACTGGGATTTGTATTCAACTTCATCACTTATGGCGGGCATCAGGTAGACGGACTGGCTTCGGAAGAATTCGCCACTGCTCTCCAGCAGGACGGCATGCTGGCTCTCGCGAGACTTCAAAGGAAGCTCAGGCTTCTCGATTCTCCGTACAGAACTCCGCAGACCCTGGTCGGAGGACCGCGACTCGACAGCGCTCTTTCGGCATCTTCCGGCCGAACCGCCACAACCAAAGCTATGGGCAAAGGTTCGACTCAGGTACAGCACCTGGTTGAAACGGAAGTTCCGCCGAGGCTTCTCGAGGAGTGGCTCGAGATGTGGACGGAGCATTACGGAATTCCGGGCCGTCTGAGCGTTAAGTTGAAGCCTCATACCGCGGGTTCCGAGCTGCTCGAGCTTACCGTGCTCGATGATGTTAAAAACAAGCTGGCCGACGTCATATTCACGACAATACACGACCGCTGGGCCAATAACTTCATTTCTGTCAGGGACCAGAATACTTTCGACAAGAAATACCGGCAGAAGAGGCTCATGGCTCTGATACACCTGTTTCTTATCCACAGATATAAAGCTGTCTCGGTTCACTACGTAAGTCCGACGGAGGATAACCAGAAACAGGCGGAAGGTATGAAAGCGCTTGGAATCTACGATGACGTAAATACCGAGATCGGACACATCATTGCTGCCCGTGTAAACTCAGACCGCGTTAAAGAATTGCTCAGCAATCCCGTGGAGCTAAAGAACTTCATCTCGAAGAAATCGAAGTCCAAGTCCAAGGGAACAAGAAAGAAATCAAAGTAAGCCAAAGTTAACAATCAAAGGAGACCCCGCAGGCCTGCGGGGTCTCTTTATATTTTCTTTATCTGTTTCAAATAAGGGGTTATAATAAGCTCATATGGAAATACTTGCCCCCATGGTCTTCGTCGTTGTCGTCTCCTGTTTCGTCCTGGCTATTATATTGCGGGCGAAGAAGGAACAGGACTGACATCGAACATATTTGACATCCATGGCATCACGCTGAACGCAGAGATACTACTGCGTTTCCTATAGACTTAATGGTTAATATTTTTAGATAAGTATAAGAATAAAGCTTACGTATGTAATGACGGGTGAAGATTTGTTTTGCGAGATTCTTCTTCGCTCTATTGATCCTGAGCGGAAGCTCCCTCTTCGGCCTGGGATTGAGATTCCGCCTGGCTTTCTCCGCTTACATCCCCTGTCTCACTTTTACCGTCCGGTTCCTGAGGCTGTGTGAGGGATTCGTCGAAGCCGTAATCTTCGATTATAGACTCGTAGATTGAGCAGGCCTCTACGTAGTATCCTTCATTCTGCGACTGCTCCCCTAATTTAACTCTCTTCCCTATCGCGTCCGAATTGTCGGAATTGAGCTTCCCTTCGGAATTCATTTTCATCATTTTTTTCATAATGATCTGATGCTTGCTCATGGCGTCCGCCATGCTGTCGCACTCCGACATGGCAGGAGCGACCGATGCAACTAGAATAATCAGAACGTATAATAGCTTCATATCTATTTCTCCTTATGTGGCTTCTCTGGTTTTATACCCCTGCCTCTGTAGGGACTTTTTGGAGATGTGGTTTTTATATTGCTTGACGCATTTCCCGGAGCAGCAGCCCGACAGTTCCTCGCCGCATCTTTCGCATAATATAACGAGGTCGTCGCACGTCGGGTTTTTACAGTTACAGTATCGGTCGCAGCTGTTGCCGCAGTTTACGCAGACGGATATAGTTTCATTCTCGGGCTCAATGTCCGAAATGAGTCTCTGGTCGAAAACGAAGCATTTTCCTTCCCATACGGTATTGGGATATTGCTGGCAGAAGTTTATTATACCGTCTTTCAACTGGTAGACGTCTGTGAAGCCTTGATCGATCATATAGGAAGTGGCCTTTTCGCACCTTATGCCGCCCGTGCAGTATGTGATTATTTTTTTGTCCTTACGATCTTCAAGCATCTCGAGCGTTTTGGGAAACTCGCGGAAGGAGTCGATGTCCGGTGTTACGGCGTCTTTAAACCTGCCGACATCGGATTCATAGTTATTTCTGGTATCGAGAATGATAAAGTCCTCGCCGCTGTTGTACAAATCGAGGAGCTCTTCGGGAGATATATATTTACCCCTTTTGCTCATGTCGAGCTTCTGCTCCATCCGTATTATCTCGTTCTTGACACGTATTATAAGCTTCTTGAAGGGATGAAACGTTCCGGTTTCGTCTTTGAAAGCAATATCGGAGAAAGAGGGGATTCCGGTCAGGTATTTTTTAAATGCTTCGATTTGTTCCTCGGACCCGGACAGCGAGCCGTTTATTCCTTCGTTTGCAATGAGTATTTTGCCCAGAAGTCCCTGACCGCCGCAAAATTCCCTTAGCGTAGAGCTTAGCTCTTCGGGATTCTCTATATCCGTGAATTTATAAAAAAGCGTGATGTAGATATCTTTCATGACTACGTGCTACCCGCCGGTTCAGGTATAGCTGATAAATATACCGAAAACGCCGGCATGATAAAGTGTTGACGAATTCGTGACTCATTTTTGATAATTTAAAATGAAAAAAAGGGAACACTCAGGTTTCTGGGTGTTCCCTCTCTTCTTTAAAGGAGGATGGAGGATAATTTAAGCAAGTTGCTTAATTTATACTACTAATATAAAGCATGAGGCTTAAAGTGTCAAGTATATTTTTTATGACCTCTCAAAAATAATAAATATTCTAATGTTATCAGTCGGTTAAGCAAATCAGGTGGCCCTCGGGAAATTGCGCAGGTCGGGAGAATACAGGTGTAAACTGCGGTTTATTTTATATACAGACCTATACGGTTAGAGCGTGTATATAAATTTACTGTTTTAGACGGTACTTCCGTATGTGTGCGCTGTTTTTATGTTACAAGAGTGGGTGTTTTCCGTCCGAAACGTTTTTCTATTTCGAATAGACGTGTAATTGAAGAGGAAAGCTTCTCAAGTACCTTGCCTGTATCGCGTTCTGTATGTTCGGAGTCGTACTGCTCGAGATAGAAACGCATCGTCGCCCCCTTGGTTCCCGTTCCCGAAAGGCGGGCGACTGCCCTGGAGCCGTCGGCGAGCTTAAACCTGAGGCCCTGTTTTTCGCTTACGTCACCGGTTACGGGGTCGACGTATCTGAATTCATCCGCTTCGGCTATTTGCGAAGAGCCCATTTCCTCTCCTATGAGGTTAGGGAGCCGTTTTCTCATCTCCTCAAACAACTCGTTTGCGCCTTCCTTGTCTATCTCCTCGTAGTCGTGCCGTTCATAGTAGCTGCGTCCGTATTTTTTCCAGTGGTCGCTCAATATCTCTCTTGCCGACTTTCCCGTGTGCTCTATGATTGAAAGCCAGCTCAGCACCGCCCAGAGTCCGTCCTTCTCCCTTACGTGGTCGGCTCCGGTGCCGAAGCTCTCCTCGCCGCATATGCTGCATAGCCCCGCGTCCATCAGGTTCCCGAAGTACTTCCAGCCCGTGGGGGTCTCGTAGCAATCAATTCCCAGCTTCCCGGCAACTCTGTCGACCGACGTGCTTGTCGGCATGGACCTCGCCACGCCCTTGACGCCGTTTTTAAATCCCGGAATGGCTTCATGCGCCATGTCCGTGATAACCGCCAAAGAATCACCGGGCGGTATGAATAAACCCCGCCCGAATACCATATTCCTGTCGCCGTCCCCGTCGTTTGCCGCCCCGAAGTCGGGAGCGCCGTCCGAACTCATCATATCCACAAGATATGAGTTATAAACGAGATTCGGGTCCGGGTGTATGCCTCCGAAATCGGGCAGCGGCTCGCCTCTTACGACGGTGCCTTCAGGAGCGCCGAGTACGTGCTCGAGGAAATACTTTCCGTATATGCCCGTTACTCCGTGCATCGCGTCGAACACCATTTTGAACCCGGACTTGAAGAGCCCGCTCAGTTTGTCGAAATCGAATATTCCGCGCAGCACCGCTTCGTAGTCGGTAAACGGATCGATTACGGATACGGTTGTTCCCAGCACCTTGTAATCGGTTTCCTTACCGATCTCGAATTCGAAGTCTCCGAGTATTTTGTAATTATCGATAGACAGGCTGTGTTTATATATATTCTCGGTGAATGCCTCGGGCGCGGGCCCTCCGTTACGTACGTTGTACTTTATGCCGAAATCTCCGTCCGCGCCACCCGGGTTGTGGCTTGCTGTCAGTATAAAACCGCCGAGAGCTCCTCTCTGCCTAATGACGGCGGACATCGCAGGCGTGGATATCAAACCGTCACGCGGTACGTAAACTTTTCCGAATCCGTTTGCTACGGCCATCTTGAGTATCGTCTGCAGAATCTCGTGATTCAGGTATCTGCCGTCTCCTCCGACACACAGAGCCTCATTTGAGATATTCGTGTCCGGTTCGTCCCTGAGCGTATTGAAAACGGACTGGATAAAGTTCTCGGCATAGTTCTCATTGTCCATGAATACGCGCGTCTTTTTTCTCAGTCCTGAAGTGCCCGGAACCTGATTTTCGTACGGGGTGGTCGGAATCTTCTTAATTTCCTGACTCATGATTTCACCGCCTTTGGGAAAGTAGCTGATTGTGGTTTCTCGAATATACTATACGCGAATAGTTTTACGCGGTCATTGATAATAAACCAAATAAACGCGTATATCCAAATCGCAATTGCGTAAGTCCACCCGAGCGGAGGCATTAAGATTCCGTATACGGATATGAACGTCGCCGCGAGCTGGGTTAGTATTACTGCAACGAGCAGTATAGTAGCGGGTCTGTGGGACCAGAAAGGTCCTCTGGTTCGCGCTACGAATACAGTCAAATGCCCCGCTACGGAAAGCTTCAAATAAATGAGCGGTTGTATTATCTCCCTGTTGATATGAAAATGATTTTCCGCGACATAGAACAAGGCGAAAGTCGATATTACTCCGGTGAGGCCAAGCATTGTGGAGACACCCAGTACGACCTTCATGTTCCAGGCCTCGGGCTCGTTCGAGTAGAGTACACGGTCATAGGCGATCGTCAGGATCGCGCCGTCGTTAAGCAGCGCAAGGAGCACTATCATGACCGCGGTTACAGGGTAAAAATTGAAGACCAGTATTGAGAGGGTCATAAACAGAAGCACCCTTATCGTCTCGGCTATGCGGTATATGGCGTAGCTTTTCATCCTCTGGAATATCTTCCTGCTCTCTTTAATGGCTTCGATGATGACTGACAGTCCTGGAGTGAGAAGAACTATATCGGCCGCCGCTCTTGCCGCGTCAGTAGCTCCCGAAACCGCGATTCCGGCATCGGCTTTCTTTAATGCCGGGGCGTCATTAACTCCGTCTCCGGTCATTCCGGTTATGTGCCCGCGTTTCTGAAGCACTTCGACTATGTAAAACTTATGTTCCGGGAACACCTGTGCGAATCCGTCCGCCTTTTCGATCTCATCCTCTACCTGGGAAGACTCATGGGGTTTCTTTTCCGAAAATATGTTTGCGTCGAGAATATTCGTGCCGAGGCCGAGCTGCTTTGCTATCTCCTTGCCTATCGCAACCTGATCACCGGTTACCATCTTGACCTGGAGACCCATCTGTTTTGCCGTCTCCAACGTAGCTTTCGCATCCTCTCTCGGCGGGTCGTAAAGAGGCAGGATTCCGAGGAATTGCCACTTACCGCCTCCATCGGTCTTGGCCACGCCAAGCGACCTGAAGCCCCTGCCCGCGAATTCGTCTATTTTATCCTCGACGTCTGATTGTATGTCTTTCACATTCTCCGAAAGAGCCAGCACCACCTGAG
>Ga0307426_1002792_pt1 | contig 10735 bp, 9 predicted proteins | sample SalMarWE160340MG_FD_202165 | JGI IMG/M metagenome (GOLD analysis project Ga0307426, IMG submission 202165) | Salt marsh sediment microbial communities from the Plum Island Ecosystem LTER, Massachusetts, United States - WE1603-40 | ecosystem: Environmental > Aquatic > Marine > Intertidal zone >... | reverse complement strand
ATAACAAAAAAATCGGCTTTGTCGAACCGATCCTTATTGCTCTGGAAAAATCTGCGCAATTCCCTCAACCCCTGGCTTTTCAACAGCACATCTTCATCAGGGGCCGTTTGCAGCAGGTGTTCAACCAGAAACACGACCCGTGGATCGGCTGCCAGCCGGCTAAGATAAAACTTTTTATTTTCAGCCCACAGGGTGAGTGATTCCTGGGTAGATTGCAGAACTGTCTGCAGGGTTTCACCGGTCTCTTTTTGTATTTTTTTCTGCACCGTGCCCAGCGCGACCCAGGCAATTAAAATTACCAGCGCAATCAGAGACACGGCCAGCATGATCACAAGATTTAATTTTTGGGTCGAACCGGTCTGGGCCGGCGGGCTATTGTTCTGTAAAGGGGACATTGAGCGGAACCTCCCGTTAATTGTGATTAACACAGCGGGAAGCTATTTGCAATAAATGGAATTTACGAGAGGTTAAGCTTAAAATGCTATTGACAAAGATATACATTGTATGATTATTTAAGATAAAAAATAGGATGGTTTAGGAGACAAAATATGGGACATTCAAAATTAAGTGTAACGATTCCGGATGAAGTCTATGATCAAATTAATGAATTTGCATTAAAGAAAAAAATCAAGTTAAGCCATCTGGTAACCGAAGCGCTCGTGGAAAAACTAAGAATGAAAAAAGAGCAAGACTATATCCAGCAGGTCAATGAGGTAATTAAAGACGCGGAAGTTGCGGAAGAGCAGAAACGTATGGCTGAAATAATTGCCGACAACACCAATGTGGATGAATTACCATGGTAACTCCGGTTCAAGGTGATATCTATTGGGTTAAATTCGGCAGGTTATAAGTTTAAGCATCTTTGATTAATTAATCCGCCAATATTTCTGTTTTGAATTGATGCTTGCGCGCCTCGGACCGGTACTTGAAAAGCGCATTCTGCGTCAATGCTTCCAATGTTCGCAACTTCTCGTCAGCGGCCGATTCAGGATCAAAAAACATTAATCGATAGGGCTGTCGGTTGTCCCCGGCAGCCTTTTTAATTAGATTTGCTGCTTCGGCGACTTCTGCGGGTGTGATATAACTGATTTGTCCGGGATCACCCTTTTGCCTTACCACCGGTGCGATGGTGGTGACAAAGCCATAGTCGCTGCATTTTGAAACCAGGGCAATACTTTTTTCTATTTCCGCCGGATCCACCGGCTGTTGTAAAAGCAAATCGTACAGATTAAGAGGTCCTTTCACCTCCATAATTACGCGGTCGGCCAGTCCGTGTTCAAGAACAGACGCCAGCAAATCCGCATTCACACCGTTGGTATCGATCCGGATTTTGAAGCTTTGCTTTTTTAAGTATGTTAAAACTTCCAGCAGATCCCCGCCCCTGGCAGAAGCGCCGTCGGAGATGTGGATGCCGTCCAGCCACTGGCCATGCAGTCTGCCGGGCTTAAAAAATCCGTTCAATGCCGGCCCTCCAATCAGATGCGCCACCACCGCCGGTAATCCCTGCCGGATGACGTCATCGTCATAATAAATGGGAAACTCAACGCCCTCCGGGCCTCGGAATATTTTTTGACGGTTGTTTTGATAAAAGGATCTGAACGCCGCCTTGCCGTCGCCCAGCGCATCACGGTCCTGGAATCTCAGGCCGCGCTCATTTAAAAACTGTTTGACAACCCTGCAGCGCACACAGCCTGGCGCTGAATAGATGGTTATGGACATCTAATCCTCCTCATCGGCATCGGATACCACGCACAGCGCCGAGGACGACTGGTAGGGCAGGGTTCCTTCAACGGCAACCTCAACCTCGGCACCACCGGGGGCCGCCCCCGGCACCCGGAAGGTGGTCACGTCGATGGGTGCAATGGCTGTCTCCCGGGGCCGCTCCAGCTGCGGAACCCATTCATAGGGCACCCGGTAGGCCCGGTACACCATGTTCATCTTAAAATGCTTACCCCAGTATGGGCTTATATACTCCCAGACAACCCGGTGATCGGCCGTAACTTCGATGATGCGGCCGCCGCTGCCTTCTGCAATCAATGTGTTGCCGTTTGGCAGGCGCTGGACACTGCTGATGAAGGGGCTGTAAAAGCGGTTGCTGTCCGTCGGATGGACAAGGCCGGCTTCGGCCGGCGTATACTGCCAGATAATTTTCAGGGTAAGCGGATCAAACTCCAGCACTCTGGAATAGTCGCGCAGCGCGTTTTTAGCGCCGATGGGACTGCCCGGGTTGGGGGCGCCGTATCCGGCCCAGCCACCGTTGTCAAAGACTAAAATATGACCTTCGCCCGGCAAACCTCTGGGGACCATGTGGGCGTGGTGTTGCCCGATGATCCAGCCCAGTTCTTTCAATTGCGGGGTTTCGTCATAATTCGGACCGACTTTCCAAACGATATCGCCGGTTTCTTTGCTGACGATGAATATGATATTGGTTTCGCGGCCGTCGGTGATGATGTTGGCGGGATGGAAGCGCTCATCGCCGGCGTCATACCACCGGTTAGGGCCCAGGGTGGACATGGAATTCAGATGCATCCAGTCACCCATGCCGCCGCCGGTCGGACGCATATTGGGGTCACGACAGATGATGTTTTTAGCGTCCTCACGGAAACCAAACTGCTCGAAGTGTTCGCTGCACACCCATTCCCATACGAGATCACCATCCCAGGTTACCTCGTAAATGGTATCGTCCAGCAGGGGCTTGTCTGAAATTTCCTTGCAGACAAGGTTCTTGTGCCCCAACAATAGCGTGTTGCCGCCGTCTATCCTTGGATTCATGCCGGGTGTGAAATATCCAACCGGATTGCCCTCGCGCTGGTAGTCATGATGGACGCGCGCCATCCACTGCGGCTCCTCGCCGAAATCTTCAATATACTCATATGCGCTGAATTTCCAAACGATATTGCCGTCCCAATCCAATTGAAGCAGGTCACGATAGTCCTGTATGCCGTATTTCGTGTTGCGTTCGCCGGTATGACCCAGTACATGGCCGTCTGGAAACAGTTTGTTGGGGAACCCATGCAACCCCTTCCACAGACGAACCTCGCGGCCGTTCATGTCGATCAGCAGTGTCCCAAGTTCTTTGGCCTGGAAAATAGTGTAACCACACCAGCACTGGTCCGGCAGGTAAACCGTAGCCCCGGTTGGATAGACGCTGGGGTAAGTCATGTTGGTTTCCTTTCTTTTGCTGTTCGTCGCAGATAGTGTTTTGAATAAAGTTGAACCCACCCTGAGCGATAAAGCTCAATTAGGATGCCTGTTGTAAGTTGTTCATGGTTTGTTTTTAAAAAAATTACATCGAATGCCTATCTCACTCTATGGAGAGATATAAGAGGCCGATTCGCATCCTTGTTTATATCCAACTTACAACCAACAACTCGCAACATACATTTACTTCCCGGTGTTTACGACCCTTTACCCCGATTACTTCCTTTTCCGTCGATCTTTGTAAACCGGTATGACAACGACCAGAACGGTTAAAATGATCAGCACCAGGGAGATCGGCCGTGACAGAAAGATAAGCGGATTGCCGTCACCGATGCTCAGGCTTTCGCGCAGGCGGTTTTCCAGTATCTCTCCCAGCACCACGCCCATCACCAGGTTCACCACCGGCCATTTAAGCCTGAGGAGGATATAGCCCAAAACCCCCATGAAAACGGCAACTGCGGCATCGAAAATCCTCGTGTTGACGGCATAGATACCGACCACCGAAATCAGCATGATGTTGGCGGCTAAAAGTGTCGTTGAAACCCTGACAATCATGGCAAAGGGTTTCAGCCAAAGCGCCAGCATCAAGAAGGCAGCCACATTTATCATAAAAATCGAAAAGTAGAGCGTGTTGATCAACACCGGCTCTTTGACAAGCAGCAGGGGACCCGGGTATATACCATTGATGGTAAATACTCCCAGCAGCACTGCGCTAAGGGCCTCACCCGGTATTCCCAGGGTGAGAAGCGGTATCATGGCACCGGCGGGCACCGCATTGTTGCCGGCCTCGGAAGCCAGGCAACCCTCAGGTGTGCCCTGGCCGAAATCCTGCGGACGTTTGGAAGCACGCTTGGCCGCCTCGTAAGACATGAAAGAGGCCAGGATGGATCCGGTGCCCGGCAGGAGGCCCACAAAGGTTCCGATAATCCCCGACCTGAGAAGGGTTTTCCAATAGCGCAGCGTCCCCCAGAGTTTGGAAAAGTCCAAAGTACTTCGCGTCAGATTCATCTGGTCCGTCAGCAGGATTTTGCGTTCCACCAGCAGCAGGGTTTGACCTATGCCAAATAGCCCCAGGCAAACCGGTACGATGTCCAGACCGTTTTGCAGATAAAGAGTGCCGAAACAAAACCGCGGTGACAGGGTGGCACCGTCGATACCGACCGTTGAGAACCAGAGTCCCAGGCCAAGCAGCAGAATCCCCTTCATCAACTGGGCGCGATTGGCCATCACCACCAGCGTCACACCGAAAAGCCCCGCCCCGAAATATTCCGGTGGGCCGAAGTTGGCGGCCACGTGGGCCAGCAGAGGCGCCAGAAAGACCAGGATGACGACACTGATAATGCCGCCCCCGAAAGAACCCAGCAGCGCCGCCGAAAGCGCCGTCTGGGCCTCTCCCTTCTGGGTTAACGGAAACCCGTCAAAACTGGTGATTAGAGACGAGGGCACGCCCGGCGTACGCATCAAAATCGCAGGCACCGCCCCGCCGAAATAACCGCCGCAAAATACACCCAGCAGCATGGATAGAGCCACATCAGGGGCCAGCGCAAAGGTAAAGGGCAAAAGCACCACCATGCCCACCATGGGGCCGATACCGGGCAAAATGCCCACGACGATCCCCACAAAAGTTCCAAAAACCAGGAACCCCATATTGGCCAGCGTCAGGGCCGCAACGGCACCGCTGATCAGGTTTTCCCACACATTCTTCTCCAAGATAAAAAATCCGGTCCTCCGGTCCCGGATTCTTTACCCCCATAACCATTCTACAATCATCGGGGTGGGGAAAAAAACCCCCAGAAAGTACTTAAAAATCAGGACAATCAGTCCGGTAATCACCAGGGGCAGGACGACCAGTTTTAAAGCGCCCCGATGTCCCAGGTAATAGAGGGTTATACTCAAAAACAACCAGGCGGACACTTCCAGGCCGATCAGACCCAAACCGGCCAGCATCGCGATTAAGAGCCCCAGCACGACCAGGGTCTTTTTGGGAAAGCCCTCACCATCCAGCCGCCAGGAGCTTTCCGCAGATGGCGCTAAAAGCCGCACCCACGCAGGCAGGGAGGCCAGGGTCATCATGGAAAGCACCATAATCGGAAAAATGAGCGGGCCCTTGTAAAAAGGATCAGGGCCCTCGGTATCCACGTTCCAGGGGGAGGTGATGAGCGAAAAGGCTGCAAACGCACCCAATATGGCGCTGAACAGGTCGTTGACGCGGCTGTGTTCTTTGGGTTCCTGGCTCACGGGTTTCTCCCAGCTACTTGATAATCCCGAGCTCCTTCATAATTTCGCCGAAGGCTTTCAATTCGCTGTCCATCTGCGCCCGGGCCTCCTGCGGACCAATGGGATGGGGGATCACACCCACCTTTTCGATCACATCCTGGATTTCGGGCTTGGCCATGACATTAAAAAAGGTCGTGCTCAGCTTCGCGGCAATATCGTCTGGGGTCTTGGCCGGCACGAAAGCCCCGAACCAGATGGAATACCCGACGCCATAGCCCTGCTCCTTGACCGTTGCCACATTGGGATATTGGGGCAGCCGATTCGGCAGCATGCAGGCCAAAATTTTCATCTGGCCCGCTTCCACATAATCCCTGATGCCCGGGGTGGAAAAAGTGATCACGTCGGCATCACCCTTGACGACCAGCAGCGGGTTGAGATTTTTGTAGGCCGTCTCTTTCCATTTAAAGCCGCCGATCTTGGCCACATTCATGGCTATCAGGGTCGGCACCGCACCCAGGCCCCAGTGCGCCAGTCGGAGTTCATGGTTCTTACCGTACTCGGCCAACTCTTTGAGGTTGTTATAGGGAGCGTCGGCCCGGCAGGCCAGGGTGAAGGGTGTTGACCAGATGAGCCCCAGGGGTCTTAAGTCCTGGTTTTTGTATGGGGTTTTGCCCCGGATGATCTGGGTGATCATGGGACCGATGGAGATAAGCCCAAACATGTGCCCGTCGGGGCGGCTCTTGGCCAGTTCGTTGGTGGCCAGGACCGCACCGCCGCCGGGCTTGTTGACGACCTTCACCGGCACCCCCAGCGCCTCGGACATGTGAGGTGCCATGGCCGTGGCCACCATGGTCGAGGGATCGTTGCCGGCCGGCCAGGGGATCATAATTTGAATAGGCTTATCGGGCCATTCGGCCGAAGCCGGACCCGCAATTATCCCCACCATCAACACCAAAACAGCAGTTACCACTACGCTTTTCTTAATCATACAGCACCTCCTATCTGTTTGTGTTAGTGATAAGTTCACGTTTACTTAGACATACATGGCAAATATAAGAAGAAAACTTTTCTCGGTGTTCTCTGTGTCTGGTGGTGAATCTAAATTTAATATTGAATCTGTACCAGTCCATGTTTAAATAAAAATTGCCGCCTTAGCCACGGGCAGGAGGCTGCCTGAGGCCGGACTAACATTATCCGTTCATCCCCCATAACTGTTCATCCCTTAAAAGTCAATGACATGCTCTTCTGCAACCCATGTCCATCATGGAGGCAGGTCCGATAATTGTTAGCAGCGCTTGGGCAGAGACCTTTTCGGTTCCCGTTTATCCGGGTTAGGATCCTTATAAAAAATGGTTAGAAGCCAAATGCGGCTGAATTAGCGGCCAACCAGGGCCGCTGCCAAAAGAGAAGAGCTTCCCCGGCCCGATCTTATTTGATTTTATCCAGCGCATCACCGGTCAGGCAGGGACTGTTTTCATCCTTGTCATCGCGAATCAATGACCACAGAAGTCCCAGGGCGCGCACCGGCAGGGCAATAATCGGAACCGCCAGCTGGGCGGCTAGAATGGCCGCTTCGTTGGTCGGTATCTTGCTTACCGAAGGATCATTCAGCTGGCCTTTGATCCGAACCGGCGAGCTGCGCCCAAACAGCCTTCTTTTGGATTCCGGTTTAATGACAATGTCGACTTTTTCAGAGGCCAGATTGATCGAGCCGTAAGCCCGGGCCCGGAGGCCGGGCGTGTCCAGGTAGAAAATCTGAATGGTGCCGGCGCCTTTAGCGAAATCCAGACGGCTGGCCATGCAGTTCAGGTCCGTAAAGGAATTTTTCGCCGGCGCGGTTAACAACAGATCGAGGGCATCCGAGGCGATCATTTCCACACCGCGCTGAACCCGCCCATGCTCGATGGCGGCGCCGAACTCGCCGGACAGGTTGGCGGCCATTTCCCTGCTTGAGCGGCCGCGGCTTTTTAGATCCGCCGCCAGGCTTAACTGGCCTTCAACCAAAGTCTGAAACCGGGTATCCCCCAGCAGGGTTTCACCCTCGAAAATTCGCTCCTGTTGCGAGCCGGAATAGCGGCCGTCGATGGTGAGCGGACTTATTTGCGGCAGCGGCATATCGAACATAACGCCCCAGGCGGCGGGATCTTGCGCTTTCGATGTCACATGCAATTCAAAATCGGGTGAATCAGCGCCGGATTTAATTAAACCGTCGGCAAGAAAGGAAAAGCCGCCCAGTTCCCCGGTGGATAGTTGAAACCTGTCGATCCGGACCTGCTCCGCGACGCCAGCCGCGAGTCCGGCCGCGAATCCTGAAAGATAGATGCTACCATCAAATTGCGGACTTGCTGCCGATTTGAGCTGAATAAATTTTTCCAACCAGGGCCGGGAATCGGCTTTGAAACCGGCTTCCAGCTTCATTTGCTCCCGGTGCCCGATATTATCGATCCGTCCCTGCATCTGCAGCAGGGGCTTAGGCCGGAGGCCGGCCAGAATTTCAAATGCTTCAACATTCATTGAACGATCCCGGCCCCGGATCCGGGCAGTGGCCTGAAGCGGTCCCAGATCCGGCAGGCGCCGATCAATTTCCAGCGGCAGGGCGGCAAGGTTCGGCGCCTTGGCTGAAAGCCACACATCAATTTCGCGCAGGGGCAGATCCTTTTCCAGGCCGATATACCCTACCCCGCCCGTGGCGGTGATGTCAATATCTTCAATTGAAAGCACAGCGGTCGTTCCGAGTACACGGCCCCGGGCGTGAACCGGACCCAGCGTCGGCACCAAATTGGCGCCCAGCAGCGGTTCGGTACCTGCCATGTTGGGTGAATTTATGTCGAGTTGGAAATTAACGTCACCGAGGATTTCACCATCGGCCTGCTCGTTAAAGTCGATGCCGCCGGACATTCGGGTCTCCAGACCCCGGGCATCTTTGGAATGAAATTCGATGTCTTTTAACTGGAATCGATCCGTGGCGCCGGTCACGCGGCCGGTGATGGAAACGGTACCGATTTCCTCGATGGGCACCCCGTAAAAAGTTGACAGAATCTTGGACTGCTCGGCCAGGATGCTCACCGCAAGATCCATATCCTTTAGTCGCTGGTCGCCCGCCAGCGGAACCCAGCCGATCCGGCCGCGGGTTTCAACCCGCACCGGACCGGCGCCGCCCCTGATGATGATAAGATCTTCAAGTGCCGGATGTTCAACCGGACCGGTCAGCCGGCCTCTGAAATCAACCGAGCCAATCTCCGGAATCGAATCGGTGAGCAGCGGCCGGATCGATTCGGTGCGGGGTGTGGTCAGGTGCAAATCCAGATCCATTTCTTTTACGGCAAGGTGCTCCCGCATACTGCCCAGGCCCAGCCGGCCCCCGACCTGCAGGTTCAGGCCCTCACCGTTTACAAAGTCCACAACCGTCCCGGCAACCGACAGGTCCAAACCGGCAGCTTTCAGGTTGAGCGCCAGCGGATACGGCTGCAGGCGGTCAAATAATTCTTTCAGCGCCCCCAGCCGGCCGTCAATCTGAAATCCGGTGCCGTTGACGGAACCGTCGCCCTTGACATAAAGCGGTCCGGCATCCTGAACATCATCCATCGCCAGCTGATTCAGCTGCAACTTCATCTTGCGGCCGGAATCCGTCAGGATGATATTTTTCAGGGATACACTTTCAAGTATGGGAATGATGATATCAGGCAGACTTGCAGTCGGCAGTGATTTTTTGTCTTGTCCTGCTGCGTATTCACATCTTCAATAACAACGTCCGCAATCTGCAGCTGCTTGACAATATAGGTGCCCCGCAACAGCGGTTTCAATGCAATTTTTATGTGGAAATTTCCGATTGACTTCAAAGGGGGCGATAGGCCGCCTAAGACCGCTTCGAACCTGATCCGGTCTGCCGTCAGTGAAGGTTCGGCCGACAGGTCGAGGGCAAAAGGCCCCTCGATGATCATCCGGTAGCCGGTGGCATGCTGAACGCCCCAGACGGCCAGCCGGCGGTAATCATCATCGTCGCAAACCATCAGTGCCACAACAACGGCCAGCGCGGTGAGAAGGACAACACTGCCAGAAATAATCAGAACATATTTAGTCCAGCGCTTGAGGGAGCCTGTTTTCAATCACACCTTCTTTTGGGGACAATTTGACGTCCGGCTCAATTTCAGACATGGTTGAAAAATTGACCGGCTGATTGATTGGGTATGAGAATTATGGATTTTCATTTGATATCTAAACGTAAAATATAATCAGAGCTTTTCAATAGTAAATTTTCTGTTTGATTTTAGTTTTTCCAATTCGAGGAGTTTCACTGCCAGAGAAGAACCCGGAAACGCCGCCGAGCGATATTCCCAATCGCCCGGATGAAGGGATGAGCGATGCACAGGTAAAACTCCGGATGGAGCTTTACGTGAAGGAGCAAAATCGAACAAACAAGGGATCATCGACGAACCGTAAGGCGGAGCTGCGGATTGCGAAATAGTTTGAAAATCAACATCAATTCATTTTATAAGAAAATAATTTTCGAAGATACGCGAAACTCGTACGAGTAAAAAAATCATCAGTTTCCAGGGAGGCGGATATGATAAACCTTTTGAAAAAACGGAGTTGCATAAAATGCTTTCCGATTTAGAAGGCGTCCTTCGGGTTGAATTTGTCCCGATGAGCAAGCGTACTGAAGCGACAGGTGTACATCAGAAAGAAATAAAAGCAGCTGCAGAGCCAGGTGAGCATCTGCCGATGTTTTTACCGCAATCCCACCTGTTTCAGCCTTTGCTCGCTGACCCGCGGTGGCCGCATTTTTCAGCCTCATTTCAGCGGTATATAGACAACGACCATCTTCGCATTTCTGTCTCAATAAATATGTAATACAAATCAGTGAGCTGACGGCTTATAATTATGACTGAATCGGTCGGTGTTCAGCGGTGGGATTCGGAGCATCTGTTCCCCAGGCCCACAATGCCGAGAAAAATCGCGGGACCATCATAGGGGCGGGTTTTGCCCAGCAAATGATTGAGATCAACATGCACCGCATCGTGACCGCGGAATTGGCGGTAGAAATGCCGTTTGCTCGGCACCCCCGACCAGACCTTCCAAAAGCTTTCGGAGTCAACGACCACCGGCGGAGGAGGTGGCTTGAATGCTGAAGGTGATGACTTGAATCGCCGTAAATAGGCTTTATAGTATTTTGTGCATCTAATTGAGCATGACATCGAGGTCAATACATTTTTATTACGGTTATTGCATTTGGAGTTAACAATGACCGGTGAATATGGGGTCGTATCTTGATTTGTAATTAACAAAAACCGATAACCGATTAATCATTGATCAAAAT
>Ga0307426_1002788_pt1 | contig 10744 bp, 10 predicted proteins | sample SalMarWE160340MG_FD_202165 | JGI IMG/M metagenome (GOLD analysis project Ga0307426, IMG submission 202165) | Salt marsh sediment microbial communities from the Plum Island Ecosystem LTER, Massachusetts, United States - WE1603-40 | ecosystem: Environmental > Aquatic > Marine > Intertidal zone >... | reverse complement strand
TTCGTCCACCACGCTGACATTGGACATCTCTAAAAAGCCCTGAGAAAGGGTTCCCAATCCATTTTCTCCGGCAATACCGGTTATCTCATCACCGGTTGCCTCCGAGGTGATAAACAGGTTTCTGCCCATACTGATCAAGCCGGAAGGATTGACAAAGCGGGATAATTCAATGGTGCCCACTTCGCTGGGAGTCGTCTCACCGGCCTGCAGCACCGAAACTGTGCCGTCCATACCCACGCTAATGGATACGGCATCCGAAGGAATCGTAATTTCCGGTTCCAGGGCAAATCCATCCCCGTTGACGATGCGCCCTTGATTGTCGAGTTTGAAAGCCCCGTCGCGGCTATAAGCTTTCTCCCCGTTGGGCAATATGATTTGGAAAAATCCATCGCCCTCAATGGCCAGATCGAGTTCGTTTTTGGTGTTTTCCAGTTCTCCCTGGCTGAACATTTTCAGCACGCTTGACGGCCGCACACCGCTGCCCAGCTGAATGCCGGCCGGCACCTGGGAGTCCTGACTGGAGGGCGTTCCGGCCGGTCGCAGGGTTTCGTACAGCAAATCCTGAAATTCAGCCCGGCTTTTTTTAAAGCCCGTGGTGCCCACATTGGCCAGATTGTTTGAGATGACATCCAGGTTCAATGCCTGCGCCTGCATGCCGCTTGCTGCGGTCCATAAACTGCGTATCATTTGTCCTCCCCGTAACAATAATTGTTATTTGTCATTTGTTATTGGTTATTGATGAGTGGATGTCGGCAATGATTCTCCAATCGCTGATAACAATTCACCAATAACTTTTTTAAATTGCGCCGACCTGATTGATGGCCTTAGAATTGGCATCATCCGCTGCCTGAATGACTTTTTGATACGATTCATAACCCCGTAATACTTCAATCATCTCTGTCATCATTTTGACGGCGTCAACATTGGACAGTTCGATAAACCCCTGGCTGACTCTAAAATTCTCGGCCTTGGCCTCGCCGGGGCCGGCAGCCGGCGGCTTGAATAAGGTATCACCGGCCTTGGTCAGCCGGTTACGCTCAGCAATATCAACGATTCGAAGGGTGTCTACCTGCTTGCCGTCAACCGACACATTGCCCTGCTCGTCGACGGCAAATTTGGCATATTGATTCGGATTTTCACTGCTCATGACGCTAATTTCACCGCCTTCTCCCAGCACCGGCCATCCATTGCCGGTTACCAGAACACCCTCGGCATTGAGAGTGAAATCACCTTTGCGGGTATAATGGACACCATCCGGCGTCTGGACGCAGAAAAAACCGCCCCCCTCCAGGGCCAGATCAAAATCGTTGCCGGTCTTTTTCAGAGGTCCGCTGCTGTGATCGGTATAGACATTGAAGCTCGACCAGAACAGATGCGCCTGCGATTCCAAATTTGCCGCGTTGCCGGCGCCCTGAGGCGCCAGGTCGGCTGTCTCAACCTGTTTAAAATACCCACGGTCCATTTTAAAGCCGACGGTATTGGCGTTGGCCAGATTATTGGAAATTATTTGCAGCCGTTTTTCACACGCCAGCGCACCGGCTGCCGCTATATAAATGTCACCGCTCATTTAACTTCCTTTGTATTGAGTTCGAAAAAATCGATCTTTCGAATCAGTCAACAGATGCGATTGCCTGATCCGCCCTGAGTTATTTCCGGCAGCATTGCAGCATTCTATTGCAATCTACTGCGATCCACTGCAATCTACTGCAATCTAATGCAAGAGACATACCAAGGTAGTCACGCCGCCGGATGCCCGCCAAACTTCAGTTTTCAATGGACGGCCGACGACGTAAGTCTCAGAGAGCATTTTCTTTTCCGGGTTGTAACGGTCAGGTAGGAAATTTTTGCCGGTGTTTTTCGAATTCGGCAAACGTTAAGTTGACGCAGTGGTCTTGAGGCTCAATATGAGTTCGATTTCACCCAACGGGGTTTTAAGCTCCTCGGAAATTTGTCTGGCGTTCAGGCCTTTGGCGGCAAGTTTCTGGATCCGTTGGTGCAACTCGTCAATCTGTGACATGCCATTGGATACCGAGGATATGGCGTGGTTGTTGGTTCGATGCGACGGGGACGGGTAATCGGAGATGCGGAAGGTTTCATTTCCCTGCCGGCTGAACGGCAGCAGGCTTTCCAAATCAAGTCGTTCGGCGGCCATGGCGTCGGCGATATTCGCAAAAGCCTGGTCAATCTGCTGTTTGATCGTTTGACTCAGGACCTGCACATTGAAACTATTCCCTGATTCCCGGATGGCCTCTTCCAGTGCCGAAGACTTGTGCTTTCTGCGGTTGCGGATTAAAAATAAAAGGATCAGCAAACACAATATGATTTGGATGCCGTCTACGGCAATATCCCAGTATTGCGGCAGTTGAAATACCATCTCAACTCCTATCTCTCCGGTTTGTTATCATCAGTTAAACTCGGATATCGATTATTCTGCTCGGTGCAGAATCAGTAGATATTTCTCCCCTGTCAGCATCTTGCCTGTCTGCATGCAGCGCGCGTTGTACGTCAGCGGTTGAGTTTTCGCGGTCGGGGATACCGGCATGTTCAGAATCGTCTTGTTTCTTTTTCTTCCTGCGCCTTTTTTTAAATTCTTCTTCAAACGGATTTTGCTGGTCATTACGCTTTCTTTGACCCGTCCGCTTAACTTTAGGGGCGGGTGACAGGGACGGCAGTATTTTGTTTAATTTAAGGTTATCCACCATAGTGCTACCTCCTGTTGGAGTGCATCAATAAAAAATGCGACGAGCGATCGGTTCAGGCGGACAAACAAATATCGGCTGCCAAATCTTAACCGAAAATATCATTCGATCAGCTTTTCTTTTCTCAATTTGGCCCGCAATCGTCTTATGGCCTGGGAGTGAATTTGTGAAACTCTTGATTCGGTAATATCCAGAACCTTACCCGTCTCTTTCATGGTCAGCTCGTCTAAATAATACAGGGAGACTACCAGACGCTCCTTTTCCGGCAGCTGTTCAATGGCCCTGACCGTCGCTTCCTTTATTTCCTTGAGCCGTGTCAGGGTGAGCGCATCGTAATCATTTTCCACAAGATAGCTCATCAGTTTATCTTTTTCGTCCCGGGAAGAATATCCCAGCTCCTCAAAGCTGATAAAGGATATGCTGGACATCTGTTTTGTGCGATAGACCTGTTCGACATTAACGCCTAATTCTTCGGCAATTTCAATGTCCTCAACTTCCCGGCCTAATTTCTGCTCCAATTTAAGGTAGGTGTTCTCCAGGTCTCTTATTTTACGTCTATTCGACCTGGAGAGAAAATCCCGTGATCTGAGCTCGCTTAAAACCGCACCTTTAATGCGGAATATGGCATAGGTCATAAACTTGTTGTCCCTTTTGGGATCGTAGCGGTCAACGGCCTGAATCAGGCCGATAACACCGACATTCATTAAATCATCGATGTCGATCGTGGAAGGCAAATGAACTGCTATTCGGTGAACAATACGCTTGACATAGGGCAGGTATTCGGTGATTAATTGATCCCGATTAGAAGTGTCGTTTTTGTCTAATTTTTTTGCGGGTGTCTGTGCCGGTGCCATAAAATTATATCTCCCGATATCTATCCATCTAGGAAATACCACTATGTTGATTATTGGTTATTCTGAACCAAATGCTGCCAGAACAAATTACTGCCGTTGCGCGGTGGATTCAGCGGCGGCATTGCAGAAATCTTGCGGGCCAGGTCTCTGAAACATCTGCTGGCCTGGGTGTCCGGGTATAATTCGCTGACAATTTTTTGATTTTTTACACCTCGGGTAACCTTTTCATCATGTAAAATGCACCCCAGATATTCGATATCCATATCTAAAAACCGGTCGGTGACCAGATGTAACTGTCTGAAAACCTCACGCCCCTCTTCCGGTCGTCTGGTCATGTTTACCAGCAATTTGCAGACTTTCTCTGAATATTTAAGCGACAACACCTTCATCAGCGCGTAGGCATCGGTAATGGATGTCGGTTCCGGTGAGACCACCACAATGATCTCCTGGGCCGTGGCATTGAAATCCATTACATTGGAGGAAATACCGGCCGCCGTATCGATAAATAAAATATCAACGCTGTCAACCAACAGATCCAACTGGCTCAGGATCTGGATCTTTTGTTCGCGGGTCAGATGAGTTAATTCCTGAATGCCGGATGAGGCCGGCAATATTTTCATATTCCCCGGACCATCAATGAGAATTTCTTCCATCGATTTTTCTTCCATGATGACATGGGATAAATTGTATTTCGGCGCCAATCCCAGCAAAACATCCAGGTTCCCCAGGCCCAGGTCCGCATCGAGAATCAGTACTTTCTTTCCCAATTTAGTGAAGGCATATCCCAGGTTGGCGACAATGCTGGTTTTGCCGACACCGCCCTTGCCGCTGGTAACGGCGATGACGCGGGCATTGGCGTTGCGTTTTTTTTTGGTCTTGGCCACTGACGTACCGTCTCGCTCTTCACGTCTGCGGGATAAACTGACCACCTTATCGGAGGGATACTTCACGCTCATTATCGTTCGTCTCCTCACCTTTCAAACAATTATCAGTAGCTCGATAAATTTAATCGGGATGTTGCTACCTCGGCGGTTTCACCGCGTATCCGGCGATCCGGTTTACAGCTTCTGCAGGGCAGAAAATTTTGAGCTTCAGCCTCCCGGGTACTATTGAACTGGATGATATTGTCGGCTTTTATGCGGTCGGACCATTTGCAATCCCGACAGTGGTAAACATCGGAATTTTTATTGGCCACAAAGTACAGGGGCTTATTTGTGGGCGCATCAACTGCAGACCTCCTGTTGACATGCGCATCTGATGCTGGGATCGACGGCGACCGACCGGCATCTTTGAATTGAAAAAGCAAATCGACCAGTTTCTGAACAGATCCCGCCTCAATATCATCAGGCACCTTTCGCCCGCAACTTAGAAACGACAGCGGCAGAGCGGTACGAATCAATACATTGACAATGTTGCCGAAGGTGCTGCTTTCATCAATCTTGGTAAACACCAATGCCTGAACACCGATGCTTTTGAAGGCGTCCGCCATCTCAATGAGATCATTTTCTTTAGTGGTGGCGCTTACGACAAGGTGCGTTTGCAGGTTGGGTATCTTGGCCAGAAACGACTTCAGCTCCAAAATCTGGTTTTGATCCGACGGGTTGATGCCCGGGGTATCGATCAAAATCAAGTGCTCGTGCGAAAATTTTTTTATTGCCCGATTCAGTTCGGACACGTTGAGCGCAGTTTCCAGAGGGAGCCCGATGATGCGAGCATATGTCTTGAGCTGCTGGTTGGCCGCAATGCCGTAGTTATCAATGGTTATCAGGCCAACGCGCTGCTTGGGCCGGGCGGTCTGCAAAACCGCCAGTTTGGCAAGGGTTGTCGTTTTGCCGACACCGGTGGTGCCGATCAATGCGATGATATTCGGCTTTTCTTGCACGAACGCATTTCTAACCGTCCATACCCCCATTTCCTCCAGAATGGAAACCAGGTGGGTTTTGAGACTGCCATTGGTCAGCAGATCCTCTGAAGCCGGAATACGTCTAATTTCATCGATCAATTCGGAAGCAATTCCGCGGTCGACTTCCTGGGATAATATCTGCTGGTACAAGGAAGATAAAGCGCGGTTGTTGCGCGATTCGACTTTGTTTTTGGGAAGGTAGCTTTTCGCATAATTTGAGTTATGCGCCGGATAAACTGCCGCGGGGCTTTGAATCCCTTGCGCAGTGCGGTGCTCAACTCCCATCGGATTGTTTCGCGGAGTCGCGCGGGGGGGGGTGACGCCTGCCGCAATTTCATCATGCGGATTGGGCCGCTGTTTGTCGATGGCCGCGGTAACCTCCACGCCCGCATACTTCATGGATCCGAAGAATCCCTTGCCCTTGCGGATACTTCGGGCTGACAAAATCACAGCCTCCGGACCGAGTTCGCCTTTGATCATACGCAAGGCCGTCGTCATATTTTTAGCTTCATACCTCTTAATTTGCATCGGTAAGCTCCAGTGCGCCTAATGATTGAATATCAACATTCCTAAGTATCTCATCATAGGATAGAACCGAGACGTTCGGTACAAATTGGTCCACAAGCTTTTTGAAATGCCTTCTGATCTGGGCCGAACAAACAACTACCGGCTGATAACTCAGCGAGGCGCATTTCTGCAGGCTTTGTGCCAGGTTATTTATAATTTTTTGAGCGACCTGCGGATCAAGGGCAAACAGGCTGCCGTGATCCGTCGACTGAATCGCATCGGCGATGGCCGACTCAACGCTGTGATCAAGGGTCAGTACCGGTAAAGTGCCCTCCTGATTTAATTGCATTCTGGTGATGGTCCTGGCCAGCGCCTGACGCACATATTCGGTCAACAGATCCGGATCTTTGGTCGCCGGTGCCCAGTCGGCAAGGGTCTCCATGATTGCCAGCAGGTCTCGAATGGGGACTTGCTCTCTTAAAAGATTTTGCAGAACCTTTACCACGCCGCCCAAGGACAAAAGATTGGGCACTAATTCCTCCACGACTTTGGGATGTGATTCCTTGAGATTATCCAATAGTTGCTGGACTTCCTGTCGGCCTAAAAATTCGTTGCTGTGGCGCTTGACGATTTCAGAAAGATGCGTGGTCATAACCGTCGCCAGATCAACGACCGTATACCCCTTGGCCATCGCATTTTCCTTCGCGCTTTCCTTGATCCAGAGTGCCGGCAGTCCGTACGTGGGTTCGGTGGTCGCAATACCGTCGATCTCTTCGTCTGCCGTGCCCGGGTTCATCGCCAGGTAGTAGTTCGTCATCAGATTTCCGTTGGCTATTTCATTGCCTTTGAGCAAAATGGAGTACTGCCCCGGTTTCAGTTGCATATTGTCCTGGATGTGAACCGGCGGAACAAAAATACCCATTTCGTCGGCGACCTGTCGCCGGATGGACTTTATGCGCTTCAGCAGCTCCCCATTCTGTTCGGCATCCACCAGGGGAATAAGACCATATCCCACCTCAATGGCCAGCATGTCCAGCAGCGGCAGGGAGTCCAGATTTTCAACGGGCGCAGCTTTTTCTTCCAACATCTGGGATTCGTGCTCGACCAGCAGCTGTTGTTGGGTTGCGCGATTAATGACATAGGTCAGTCCGCCGGCCAGAGCAGCTAAAACCCAGAATGGAATCAGCGGCAGGCCGGGAATGATGCCAAAGCCGAAAAGCACGAGGGCAGCGATTCCGATCGCTCGCGGTTGAAGCAAGATTTGAGATGTAATTTCCTCTCCCAGATTTGATTCGGCCCCCGCCCGGCTGACAATTATTCCCGCTGAGGTCGAAACAATCAGGGCCGGAATCTGGGTGACCAGACCGTCGCCGATTGTCAGCAGGGTGTATGTCTCGGCGGCATTGCCGAAGGACATCTTGTTCTGGAAGACCCCGATGGCCAATCCGCCGATAATATTGGCCAGGGTGATGATGATGCCGGCGACGGCATCCCCCCGCACAAATTTATTGGCGCCGTCCATGGCACCGTAATATTCAGCTTCCTTTGCAATCTCCTCGCGGCGTGCCCGGGCCTCCTGCTCATTGATCAAGCCGGCATTTAAATCGGCATCGATGCTCATTTGTTTACCGGGCATTGCATCCAGGGTGAATCTGGCGGCAACCTCCGCAATTCGGCCCGCCCCTTTCGTGATCACCATAAAATTGATGGCCACCAGAATGACAAAAACGATGATGCCCACCAGGTAATTTCCGCCCACGACAAAGTTGCCGAAAGCTTGAATCACTTTGCCGGCCGCGATGGAACCCTCATTGCCGTGCAGTAAAATCAAACGGGTGGAAGCGACATTGAGGGACAGCCGAAACAAGGTGACCAGCAGCAAAATGGAGGGAAAGGCGGACAACTCCAAGGGCCTCAGGGTATACATAGAGGCCAGCAGGATGATAAGCGCGAAGGTAATATTGAATGAGATGAGCAGGTCCAGCAGCATGGACGGCAGTGGAATTACCATAAAAGCCAGAATCCCGACGACGGCCACGGCCAAGGATATATCGCTGTTTTTCGTAATTCCCGGAATTTTCGGGCTGTATCGGGTTTGTTCGGCGACTGTCATAATTTCTATTCTGCCAACATGCTCATTTTGAATTTTGAATTTCTGTCATTGAATTTTGTTTCGGATTTCGAATTTCGAGTTTCGAATTTTCCTAATAAGAGTGAATGCTATTTTTCATGCGGCAACATGTTTTCAGCATTAATATCCCTGAATTCAGAAACCTAGGTCATGCCGTACATTCCCTTGAGCCGGTACACGTAGGCCAGCACTTCGGCAACGGCCCGGTAAAGCTCGGCCGGAATGTAGTCACCGATTTCGACCATTTTAAAGAGGGCCTGGGCCAGCGGTTTTTCTTCGACTATCGGAATTTGATTTTCCTCGGCAATCTCCCTGATGCGCAGCGCCACAAAGCCGGCACCTTTGGCCAGTACGCGGGGGGCGATCATCTCCCGGGCATCGAATTTAAGCGCAATGGCCAAGCGGGTCGGGTTGGTGATGACCACGTCGGCTTCCGGGACAGCCTCCATCATGCGACGTCGCGCCATTTCCAGCTGAACACCGCGTATTCTGGCCTTAATCTTGGGATCGCCGTAAGTCTGCTTGAACTCATCCTTTACTTCCTGCTTGGTCATTTTCAGATCCTGTTCGTATTGCCAGCGCTGGTAGATATAATCCAGGGCGGCCAGCACAATCATGCCCAGGCACACAAAGAAACACAGTTTAAGCAAAACCCTGGCGATAAATACAATAATTTGCCCCACCTCCTGCTGTACGAGATAGGGAAAGTCCTTTAGATCGCTTTTCACCATCAAATAGGCAATGCCCCCGATAAAAATAATTTTGATGATGGATTTAGCGAGCTCAACCAGAGATTTCAGGGACACGAAGCGCTTCATGCCTGAAATCGGGTTCAACTTGGTTAATTTCAGCGACATGGCCTCGGTGCTGATCTGAAAGCCTATTTGCATGACATTGGCGATAAAGCCCACAATTGCGATCGGCAGCAGAAACGGCAGCAGCACCGCCAGCAATCTGTAAAGAATTTCCAGGGAAAAGGCACTGGCATCGGTCACACTGGCAATACGCAGGGTGCCAATGTTTTGATAAATCCCGGAAATGAGTTGCGACATATTCCAGAACATCCACGACCCGGCGAAATAAAAGACCCCCAGAGAAATCAGCATAATCATTGCCGAGGAAACTTCCCTGCTGATAGCAACCTGGCCTTTTCGCCTGGCTTCACCACGTTTTTTCCCGGTTGCTTTTTCGGTTCTTTCCTGGCCGTCGGATTCAGGCATAATTAGATTCCTTTGCTCATGACATCGTTTTCAGCATGATAAGAATGTGCTGACCCAGGCCGTTGAATATTTTTTTAAGAAATGCTGCAAAATACGGCAGGCTGAACCCCACAAAAATAAGTCCAACACCGATTTTTAGAGGCATGGCCACAATAAAGACATTCATCTGCGGCACTGTTCGGGCGATCAATCCAAAACCCGCACTGGCCACCAACAGGACGGCAATCACCGGCGCACCCACCTGAATCGCGATAACGAACAGGTTCCCGCCCAACTGGATCAGCTGCTCCATTAATGAGCCGCCGAAATGCGCACTCAATGGCGGTATGATCCGGTAGCTGTGGACTAACGCCCTGATAAACCAGTAGTGCGCATTAATGGACAAAAAAATCAGCAGTGCGACCATATTATTAAATTGTGCCAGTAAGGGAATCTGTTGGCTTTCGGACGGATCCAATACATCGGCGATCGCCAGTCCCATTTGATATCCCGCCAATTGGCCGGCCAGCTGGACGCCGGCAAAAATAAATTTCACGGAGAATCCGATGGTAAGTCCCAGCAGGATTTCTCTTGCTACGCCGATGCCGAGCGCGTATATGCTGCCCGCCACGGGCATGGGATTCAGATTCAGCATCGGAAACAAAATCAAGCTGGTTGCAAACGCCAGCGCCAGCTTGAACAGATGCGGAATCGTGTTGCTATCAAACACCGGAATGGTCATTAAAATGGCTCCGATCCTCAAGAAAACCAATAAAAACAATTGAAGCTGAGGCAAAGAGATATTCAGAGAAACCATAATTTGCTCTAAGTATTAAATTATTGGGTGCTTTAAAATTCGGCCTGCCATACCCAGCCCGGACAAACCGGTAAATGCCTGAATCCCCGAATAGCTACCGTACATAAAATACGATGTTTTCAAACAGGTTCTTCGTAAAAACAATCATGGTCTGCATCATCCATGGAAAGAAGAAAATCAGGGCTACGGCAACCGCCAGCATTTTCGGAATAAATGTCAGGGTCATCTCATTAATCGAGGTGGCGGCCTGAAAAATGCTCACCAGCAGTCCGACAGCCAGACCGGCCAGCAGCATCGGCGCTGCCAGAAGGATGGCTGTTTTTATGGCTTCGAAAAAAAATCCGGTTATAAATTCAGGGGTCATACAAATCCTTTCACCAAGCTGCCCACCAGCAGGTACCATCCATCGGCCAGGACAAACAGCATCAGTTTGAACGGCAGTGATACCATAATCGGCGGCAACATCATCATACCCATCGACAGCAGGACACTGGCTACCACCATGTCGATGATTAAAAACGGCACATACAGCAAAAGGCCGATCTGAAAAGCCGTCTTCACCTCGCTGATGATAAATGAGGGAATGAGCACGGTGGTTGGGATTTCAGTCGCATTTTTAGGCCGTTTGAGTTTG
>Ga0307426_1002786_pt1 | contig 10747 bp, 9 predicted proteins | sample SalMarWE160340MG_FD_202165 | JGI IMG/M metagenome (GOLD analysis project Ga0307426, IMG submission 202165) | Salt marsh sediment microbial communities from the Plum Island Ecosystem LTER, Massachusetts, United States - WE1603-40 | ecosystem: Environmental > Aquatic > Marine > Intertidal zone >... | reverse complement strand
CAGCCATTACCGAACAGGAACGGCAAGACAAGACGCGCCACCACCAGTTGGATGAGGGCGCCGCCGGCGACGCCGGTCAGGACATCGAAGAAGAACTGCGAGAACTGGAAACTGACGCGGACGATCATCATCAGATACACGACGAAGAACAGCGCCAGCCCCCAGTGCAGCACCCGGCGAAAAGTCAAAAGGTGCTTGCCGAAGATGTAGTGCGCCTGGATGCCGGCCGCGCCCAGAACCCCGCACATGCCGAAAAGAGCGAAATAGGCCCAGGAACCGCGCAGTACACTGACGACCACGCCCACGACCGCAAACACCAGCAACGGGACGAGCATCAGAGCCTTGTTGGCGCGTCTTACCTGAGCAGGAATTCCCATAGGGGTCCCTTGGTCCCCTGCCGCCGGAGATGCTGCATCATCCGTTCCAATGTCGGATACCGCGAAGGCATGACCCACTCATGGTTGTGGCGGGTCCCCTCGTTCAAGATCCCCCAGGCGCGTCGTGCGTCGAGACCCTCCGCGAAGTAGAAGGTAGGCGTGAGACAATCGTCTTCTTCGGTGATTCGTCCCTGCCGCACCGCGTCGGCATAGACGGAGGTCCGCGGATACACGCGGACGCCCGCGAACGGAAACAGGACGCAGCGGGGCAGGCGCTCGGCGTTGGCGACCGTCTCGCGGATCGTATCCGGGGTCTCGCCCGGCCCGCCGAAGATGATGTAATGCGCGCAGAAGAGCCCAACGTCCGCGCACGTCGCCGTTGTGCGCATCGCCTCGTCCACGGTGAAGCCCTTCTGGTAGGAGGCGAGCATTGTGTCGGACAACGAGTCCGTCCCGAGCTCGACGTGCGTCAGGCCGCTTCGCTTGAGCGTGTGCCAGTAAGCGCCGTCGGCGCCCGTGGGAGCAAAGAAGGCTCCCCAGTTGACGGGCAGTCCGCGCCGGCATAGCTCTTCGGCAAAGGCCAGTTCGTGTTCGGCGTTTAGATTGAACACGGAGTCGACCACAAAGAAGTAGCGAACACCGTAGTCGCGGAACAGGCGCTCCATTTCGTCCGCCGACGCCTGCGGCTCCGCGTAATGCAGGGTACGCCCCTCTATCAGCGGATAGGTGCAGTACGAACACCGGCGCGGGCAGCCGCGCTTGGTCTGCAGACCGATCATGCCTCCCTCGCGCCAGTAATACCGGACCATTTCGGGGTCGTGCTTTCCCTCGCCAATGGTTCCGTCCGATGCGACCCCGGGGGAGAGCTCTTGGCCCGGCCGAGTTCCTTGCAGGGCATCCCGGGTGATCAGATTGGGAATCTCTTCCACGGTCCGACCGTTGCTCAGGGCGTCCAGCAGGGCACAGAAGGCGTCTTCCCCGGGCCCGACGACGCCGAAGTCGGGCTCGAGGAGGTGCATGATCTGCCGCGGGAAGAGCGAGAACCCGCTGCCGCCGAGGACGACCGGCGCCCTCGAGTGCTTACGGACCGTCGTTATCAGTCCGCGGTTGTCATCGATGTAGGTGCGCGGGGCCTCGACATCGATGTTGTCCACGTTCCGAACGGAAAGAGCCACCAGGTCCGGGCGGGTTTCCTGCAGCACACGTGGGAGGGATTCCACACCGTGCACGAGGACGTCGTACTGCCGCGCGGCGTGGCCCGCCCGCTCGATCGTCCCCGCCAACCGCGGCAGCGCCAGGGGATAAACCGGCATGGGGAACGTTTCGCTGTTGGAAGAGATGATGAGGACAGTCAGCTTGCTCACTACTACGCGTCCGCTTGGTCCGCCAAACCGTCCCCGATCCAGCAGCACGGATCTGCGGCGAGATAGTCACCCGTGAGCTGGAAGGCATTTCCGCGACAGCCGTAACACCAACCGTTCAGGCGGCAGTGCCGGCACCGCCCCTTGATCCTCTGATACACGTGCCTCAGGTCGTCGATTACCGGGTGGTTGCGAATGACATCTGCCAGGCGGTCGCGGCGGATGTTGCCCACGGCAATCTCGACCCCCACGCAAGGATACAGATCCCCGTTGGCCCGCACTAGAATGCTGTAGAGGTGGCGCGCACAACGCGAGCCGGCGAGCGGCGGGTGCGGCGTCCATTCGATGCCGAACTCCTCGCGGTCGATCCGGGATAACTCGCGGAAGACCTCCCCAATCTCGTCCGGCGAGACGCGAAGCTCCTGGTCCTCGATCGCCCGTCCCTGGATCGTCATGCACTCGAAATAGGGCAGGATACTGCGCGAGCGCGCCCAGCGCCACAATTCCGGCATCTCGGGCAGGTTGTGGCGGCAGATGACCGTCTGCACGCCCAGGCCGTGTTCGGCGTCCGGGTACCCGGCGGCGAACAGGCAATCGATGCCCTGCTGTATGCGCTCAAACGTGCCGGGAACCCCGGCGAGGGCGTCTTGCACGGCCGGGTCCCCAGAGTTCCGCTTCACCACGACCGACACGCGATGCTCGTACAGGAAGCGGGCCAGTTCCGCATCGATCAATGTGCCGTTGGTGAAGACCTCTATGTCGACGCCGAGGCCGTCCAGGTGCTCGATCAGGCCGTGGAACTGGGAGTACATGCAGGGCTCGCCGCCGCCCAGTATGACAATCTTGCGCGCCCCGAGCTCCATCGCCTGGGCGACAGCTCCCTTGATCTCATCGAACGACATCTCACCTGCCAACTGCTCGCCGCCCCAGGCATAGCAGTACGCGCAGCGCAGGTTGCAGGCATGGGTCATTTCCAGCTCGATGGAGAGCAACCCTCGCTCGCGGCGGGCGCGGTCAATCTCGCCGGGGGAGAACTCCAGGCCCGCCATGGCACGCGCCACCGGTCTCTTCTCGGTCCGGCTCATGCCAAAGACCCCTCCCCGGCGTTGTGCCCTGCCTGCCAGAACGGGTAGAAGTTATTCCATTGGAGCGGATACTGCCGGAGCTTCTCTTCCAGGCGCTTGACGAACCGGCGTACCGACGCGCGCAGGATTCCGGCGCGCTGTTTCCGGCTCGCGAAGTCGAGGTGCTCGTGGGGATAGGCATAGAAGTGGTAGCGGTAAGTCCCCTCGCGCATGGCGAAGGCGTGAATCAGCGGCGCGCCACTGACCGCGGCGACACTGAACGGGCCGGTGGGGAATCGCGCCGGCGCTCCGAGAAACGGCACCAAGACCCCGTCGTCGCCCGTCACGCGGTCCGCATGCATGGCCACCACCTCGCCGCGGCGGAGCGCGGCCATGATCGCGATCGAGGCGTCGGGCGACCGGCCGACCTCGATCAGCGAGAAATCCCGAGCTTTGTCGGCCTTTTCGAACAAGCGCCGAATGGGGGCCGTCTCGCCCTGATACGCGACCACGTTGACGGGAACGTCGAAGCGCCGCAGAAGCTGCGCGGCGGCTTCCCAATTGCCGCAGTGGACGCTGACGACCACCGCTCCGTTCCCCTCGTCCAGCGCCTCGCGGATGTGCTCTTCGCCGTCGAGCTCGAAGCGGAACGCATCCGCCCGCCCGCTCAGGATGGCGACGCGGTCGAGGAGCATCTGGCCGAACGAGAAGAAATGGCGGTACGTGCCCCACAGGCGAGCGAGCCAGGACCGGCGTCCGTAGCCGAGGCGTTGGCGATACTCCACCGAGGCCCGCCGGGCTGCCGGCGCGAAAAGGAGGTAGTACGGCGATACGAACGCCAGCAGCAGATAGGCCGCGCGCAGTCCGCACGAGCGAACGAGCGCAATGAAAATCCAGTTGCCGAGGACGCCGCCGCGCACCCGCCCCGTCCATCCTCGGGCCGGGCGAGCGAACGAGTCGGTCTTCGTGTCGGCAGCCGGCATTATGACTTGCCCCTCTCGCCAAGGTCCGCCACGAGCCTCTCCACGGAATCGTAGATGTCCTTGAGGGTGCGCATCGCCCGGGCCTCCGCTTCCTCGATGCGACAGCCAAACGCCTTCTCCATGGCTACGACAATGTCAACCCCATCGAGGCTGTCCAAGCCAAGGTCGTCGACGAGGCTGGCCTCCGGCCTTAGAAGATCGGGCTCGACCTCGAACCCCTCGATCAAGATCTCGTTGACCTGCTGGATGAGTTCCTCTGTAGTCACTCCGACTTTCTCCTCGGTGGCGCTGCGTCTCCGGCCTCGTGCCGTGTGGCCGGCTCGAAGTCCAAGACCAGCGCGGCGTTTGTGCCGCCGAAGCCGAACGAGTTCGAAAGGGCGGCGCGCATGCGACAGGGGATCGCCTCGGTGATGACGCGGATGCGCGGGCATTCGTCGTCGAGCCGGCTGAAGTTCACATTGGGGGCCAGAAACCCGTCCCGCGCCATCAGCGCGGTATACAGCACTTCGCTCGCGCCCGCCATCCAGCACTCGTGGCCCGTCATCGATTTCGTCGAGGACACCGGCACGTCCTCACCGAACAGCTCGGCAATGGCCTGCGCCTCGACGTGGTCGCCCACCGGAGTGGAGGTCGCATGAGCGTTGATATAGTCCATCTCGTCGCGATTCATGGCAGCGTCCGCCAGGGCCATTTTCATCGCCCGGAGGGCGCCGTCGCCGGTAGGCTGTGCGAGGTGCCGGGCCCCGTCGGACGCAAAGCCGTAGCCCCTGACGATCCCGTAGATTCGGGCGCCGCGCGCCCGGGCGCGACCCAGCTCCTCGAGAATCAGGCACGCTGCGCCGCCGCTGGGGACGAGGCCGTCGCGCTCCGCGTCGAACGGCCTCGAGGCGCGTTCGGGCTCAGATTCGCGCGTCGAGAAGACGCCCAAGGCGTCGAATCCCGTCATCGATTCCCAGTTGGTCTCTTGGGCGCCGCCGGTGATGACGACGTCCTGCAGGCCGCTGCGGATCAGCATCATCGCCTGGCCGACCGCGTGGGCGCCGCTGGCACAGGCGGCACTGACGGTCCAGTTCGCCCCGCGAACGCCGAGGATGCCGCCGAGGTTCATCGTGACGGTGGAGTTCATCGAGCGGAAGATGTGCCCGCCGCCGATGAAGTGCGTCTCGCCCTGGTTGCGCGTGATATCCACCGACTCAACCGCAGGCTTGACCGTGCTGTCGTTTCCGAAGATGACGCCGCATCGCTCGCCGTGCAGGTCATCGGCCGTCAGGCCGGCGTCGGCAAGGGCGCCTCTTGCGGCGGAGTAAGCGTACTGGGCCGGCTCGCACATCGTTCGCAGCTTCTTGGGCGAAATCTCCGAGGGATTGAAGCCGGTGATGCGGCCGGTGAGCGCCGAGCGGAATCCCATCCGCCGCCGATCCTCGTCCACCACGATGCCCGAGCGGCCGGCACGGAGGGAGCTGGCGATCTCGTCCAGCGTGTTGCCGATGCAGGTGATGGCGCCTAACCCCGTAATGGCGGCCCGCCTGACGTCGGATTTCCGGTCATCTGCCCCGCTCATAAGGCGTCTGCTCATCGCTCCAAACGGCCAATTGCCGCGCGAGTGGGCCTATGCTCGTGCCTATCATATCCAATCACGTCGCGGGTGGCAATACCCTCGCCGCGGGTCACTTGCCGGTTGCCGCCGGGCTGGGCGAAGGTGACTGGCGGCGCTCGCCAACCAAGCTGGCTTTGATCCGTCCCACGATGTGCCCGGGAACCGCGGCGACGGCCATCACACCGTACCGCACCCAGACGGGGACCGGGGCCCATCGCAGGCCCTCGCCCGCGATGTAGGTGCAGTAAGCGGGATAAAGGACCTTGTAGTCTGCCTTCTCATCGCTCGCGAATCCGTACTCCCGGTCGTATCCGATCGCGTCGCCGGTGGCGACAGCTTCGTGGTGCAGGGCGACCAGCGGCAGGACGTACAGAAACGCGTACAGGCCCTTCCACTCACGCCGCGCGAAGTCCTTGGCGTGCCCGGCCTCGTGCAGAGCGACGCCCTTGTGGTCGGAGTACAGGTTAATCGTGTTCGTGTACGGATTGTAGTTGTCCCCGCCAAACGCCCGGCCCGGCAAGGCGGTGTAGCTGGCCACGCTGAGGACGCCGAGCGTGTAGCGCCACGCGGGATGAATGGCCCTGTTCCGGAAGAGGCGTCGCCACTCGGCGCCGGGCGCGTACTGATTCAGGCGCACCTTGACGTTCCGCAGTTGGTTCTCGGCCAGGTATTGCCTGAGCTTCTGCTCGGTCTCTGGAGAGATGTTGTGGTTGTCAACGCGCCAGTCCCACAGGATGATCTTACCGGGCAGGGAAAGCACGTAGTGGCCCAGGCCGTCAAGGAACTCGTGTGGCTTCCCGCGCTCGATCTGCGGCTCGCCCGGCGCCAGCTTCAGCGTGTCAGGCGCTTCGATGTCGCGTCCGGGCACGTAGGGTACGACGGCGCAGCCGCACAGGATGGCGACGCCGAGCGCCAGGCACGTGCACTTCGCTGCATTACGGGCGTTCATTGCTGTCCTCTTCCTGGACGACCCTCGGAGGCCACCCGACTAAAACGCGCCACCGTTCACCCCGATGACCTGTCCCGTGACGTAGGCGGCCTGGGGGGAGCAGAGAAATGCGACCACTGCTGCTACTTCTTCCGGCCTCCCCAGCCGACCGAGCGGCACGGTCTTGGCCAACTCATCCTTGGGCAGCCCCTCCAGCATGTCGGTCTCGATGTAGCCCGGCGCCACCGCGTTCACGGTGACCCCGCGCTTGGCGGTCTCCCGCGCCAGCGCCTGGGTCGCGCCGATCAAGCCGGCCTTGGCGGCCGAGTAGTTGACCTGCCCGGCCACGCCGGATTGCCCCGCCGTGCTGGCGATGTTGACGATTCGGCCGGAGCGCCGCAGCAGCATCTCCTTCACCACGGGGCGGGTGACGTTGTAGAACCCGGTCAGGTTCGTGTCGAGCACGCTGCTCCAATCTTTGGGCTCCATCCACACCATCAGCATGTCGTTGCGGATGCCGGCGTTGTTGACCAGGATGTCGATGCGCCCGTGGCGTTCGATGATGCCGGCCACGGCCTGCGCGGCGGCGGCGGCGTCGGCTACGTCGAACGGCAGCAGCTCACCCGAGCCGCCCTTCGCCTCGACCTGACGGAGGGTCTCGCGGGCCGCGTCCTCGCGCGAGTGGTAATTGATGATCACGTGTCGTCCGCCCGCCTCTGTGGAGGGGGCGGCCAGAGCCAGAGCGATCGCCCGACCGATCCCGCGACTGGCCCCCGTCACCAGCGCCAGTTCCCGTTCAGCCTGGCTCATGACACGTCTCCTGAGTGGGCGTTTCGCTTCCGCCGGAGTCTTGCCTTGATCACATCCACACTGACCCCCGCCAGGCGCCGGATGTTCTGCCAGCGCCCGAACAGCCTGCACAGGTGGTTAATGTACGTGCGGGGGGTCTTGTAGAACCGCCTCAGCGTCACCTCGTACTCCCGCTCCAATTCTTCGATCGACAGGTACTTGGACGGAGCGATGAAGTTCATCCCGTTCAGCCGCCCGTAATCGGCGGCACACCCGTCGGCTGCGAAGTCGTGCTCCTTGCATAGTCGATCGTGCAGCTCCGAGCCCGGGTACGGGGTGAACTTGCTGAGGTTCAGCGAAGACAGCGGCAGCGCCCGAATGAAGGCCCGGGTCTGATCGATCGTCTCCACGGACTCCTCGGGCGTTCCCAGGATGAACAGGCCCTTGGCCCGAATGCCGGCCGCGTGGGTCTCTTGAACGACCTGGCGCGCGCGACCGAGGTCGATTTCCTTCCGCAGCGACCGAAGAATGCGCGGCGAGCCGCTCTCCAAGCCGAAGGAGATGCTCCAGCAGCCGGCGCGCTTCATCTCCCACAACATCTCGCGGTCGACCGTCATGACGTTGGCGTCACAACTCCACGCGAGGCGCGGCTTCAGCCCGGTCATCAGTCGGCAAAGCTCCATGACCCGGCCACGATCCAGCGTGAACATGTCGTCATAGAAGACCAGGTAGCGGACGCCGTATCGCTCTCGCAGGTTCCTGACGGTGGCGAAGACAGACTCGGCGGAGGCCGCCCGGAAGCTGTGACCAAAGGTGCTTTGATCGCAGAACGCGCACTGGAACGGACAGCCGCGCGAGGTGACCAGACTGGCGGTCGGGCCCCCCGGCGAGAAGAAGATATTGGGCCGGTAAGCGCGTGGGAAGTCCGGCAGCAGGTCGAATGCCGGCGTCGGCAGCGAATCCAGGTCGGCGACCGGTTCCCGCGGCGGCGCCTGCTCCACTTGACCATTGTCCCGGTAGAGCGTCCCGGCTATGCCGCTGGCGGGCCGTCCGGCGCGAAGGGCCTCCAGAACCTGTCTGAACGTCAGCTCCCCCTCGCCAACCACGGCCAGATCGAACGCGTCCGACCCCGACAGCATGGCCGCCCCCACCCCGGAGACGTGCGGCCCGCCCACAACAACGGGGACGCGGGGCAGTGCGGTCTTGATCGCCCGCGCGATCGCCTCGGCGTCCGGCACCATCGACGTGGTCATCGTGATGCCAACCACGTCGGGCGCGCTCTTGACCACCTCGCGAGCGGCTTCTTGGCGCGAAAGCGCCTGGGCGGCTGCGTCGATAACCGTAAACGTAATCCCGTCCAGGTGCTCGCGCACGTACGCGGCCAGCGAGAGTAACCCCATCGGCGGGTAATGTCCCAGCAGCGGCGCCAGGAACTCGGTACCGGGCTTCCAGAACGTATAGGGCGGGCTGACGAGTGTCACCTTCATCCGCCGTCCCCCGCCAGTTGCTCCTTGATCTGGCCGAGCATCTTCCGGACGGATTCCCGCTCCGAGCGGTACGCCGGATGCAGCGAGAGAGCTTTCGTCAGGAGGCTCTTGGCTTCCGTCCACCTGGCCTCGCGGAACGCGACCTCACCAAGCATCAGGTAGGGAAGATAGAGGCCCGGATTCAGCCGGCTCGCCTCGTGGAGGAGCCGGGTGGCCGCGTCTCGGTCCCTATCGTCGAGCAATGTGGCCGCCTTCGCCACCCGCTCGCGGACGTCCTGGCAGCGCCGGTAAGAGCCGTCAGAAAGGAGCGGATCCGGTCCGATCTGCCTGGCGCCGGCGGGGGCTTCGAAGTCCTTCAGCCCGAACGGCACGTACCCGCCGAGCTGGTGCGGGTAGACGGAGACCCAGATGAGCCCGGCTGTGGCGTCGATGATGACCGAGTGGGTCGCGGTGAGCGAATTGATCGCCGCCAGATGCCCGAGGGAGGGCGTGGTCGTACCATGGACGACGCGGTCGCGGAGGATGACGGACACGTCGTGCGGGTTCAGGGGTGACTTGCGCGCGGCAAGAAGCTCTGCCATGCGTTCGTATCGGGCGACCGACGTGCCGTCGGCCATGTAGCGGACGTTGGCCTCGTCGTCTTTCAGGGCGTCGGTCAGGAAATGATTGGCGGAGATGAGAACGTTTCCAGTTGACCGGCGCACTTCGGCGCGCAGCGGGGTCTTCTCAACAATGACCGCCTCGCCGGTCTTGCCGTCCGCCACGAGATAGCCGTCCGTGACGAAAACCTGGCTCCGCCGGATGATGGTAATCGCCTCCTCGAGGGTCGAGGCATGCTGCACCACGTTGCGTATGACGATGCTGACCGGTGTCCCGATCCGGCGGTTGTCGGCCGACTGAGCCGCGTTGAGGGAAACCGCGATCTTCGCGTCGTTGATGCCGGTGACGACGCCGATCAGGCCCGGCCACCCGACCGAGATGTAGCCTCGCCCTTCGTCGGGCTCGACCCGCATCACGATCTTGTTCTCGTCGAAGCAGCGGCCCGCGTCAAAATCGAAGTTCCGGCCGATCAGCAGATGGCCCCCTTCGGTGGCCTCGCCCCATGCCGCAAAGGAGGTGCAGCCCACGAGCGGGTTGTCCATCACGGCGTGAGAGATGTCGTGGGCGGCGTGATAGTTGAGCAGCCGGTGATACAGCGGCCCGATCTCAGGGAAGGGGTCTCGGTAACCGCGCGACAGCCCGTAGATCTCGAGCTGGTAGCGCCGTTCGACATACGAGGGAAGGTCGCGGTTGCGCACCAGAACGAACTTCTTCAGGAGCCAGCGGCCGAGGGCGGAAGGAACGTAATGCTTGACCAGCCGGATCAGCGAGGCTTCCTGCTCCTCGATGTATTCCTGCGTGAGCACCGCGTTGCTGTAGCCGAGGGTGAAGGGATCGCCCGCCAGATACATCCGCAGGATGCCGTCCTTCTTCGAGAGCCAAGCCCGACCGATGCGACGGACGCCGTCAGACTCCTGTACCTGCTGGCTCAGCACCTTGGGCGAGCCGTTGAACTCCGGCGGCCGGGCGTAGCATATCCAGTTTATAGAGCAAGAGGCGAGGTACCCAAGAAGGCACAGTACCACCAGGACGACCGCGGATATCTTCGCGCGGCGCCGCCACTTAGATCGGCGCTTCGGCGGCTCTTGTGCCCGCCCTTCCGTCACGTTACATCTTCCCGAGAACCAACGAAGCATTTACGCCGCCGAAGGCGAAGTTGCTGCTCATGACTGCCCGGAGTGACGACCCGGTTACTTCCCGCACGTGGGCGATACCATCGCAACCTTCGGCGACGTTATCCAGGTTGCGCGTGGGCGCCAGAAACCCGTCCTGCAACATCAACAGGCAGCAGATGACCTCCACCGAGCCGCAGGCCGCCAACGTGTGCCCCATGTAGCCCTTGAGAGAACTGATCGGCACGGCGTCGCCGGCGAAGGCGCGCGTGGCCTCGGCCTCGGCCACATCGCCGAGGGGGGTCCCGGTGGCGTGGCCGCAGATGTAGTCCAGTTCCGTGGCGGAAATGCCGGCCGAACGGGCCGCTTGCTGCATGCAGAGAAGCATCCCTTCCTTGCTGGGTTGGGTCATGTGCCGCGAGTCACAGCCGGTGGCCCAACCGAGCAGT
>Ga0307426_1002784_pt1 | contig 10749 bp, 7 predicted proteins | sample SalMarWE160340MG_FD_202165 | JGI IMG/M metagenome (GOLD analysis project Ga0307426, IMG submission 202165) | Salt marsh sediment microbial communities from the Plum Island Ecosystem LTER, Massachusetts, United States - WE1603-40 | ecosystem: Environmental > Aquatic > Marine > Intertidal zone >... | reverse complement strand
ACCTCCGGGTCCCGCTGGATTTGCGCCGGCTCGCCTTCGGCGACCTTTCTACCGTAATTGAGAACCACGATCTCATCGGAGATATCCATTACCAGAGACATGTCGTGCTCCACCAGAAGAACGGTTATCCCCCACTCTCTGATCTTGAGCACGATCTCGGCCATCTCCCTGGTTTCATAGATGTTCAAACCCGCCGCCGGTTCATCCAGCAGAAGGAGCGACGGTTCGGTAGCCAACGCCCGGGCGATCTCCAGCAGACGCTGCTTCCCGAAGGGTAGATTCGAAGCCGGCTCCCCCGCGGCGTCGTTCAGACCCAGGGTATCAAGGAGGTCCAGGGAGCGCTCCCGGATTTCCCGCTCCTCCTTCCAGGTCCAGGGAAGATTCAGCACTCCGGAGAGGAAACCGGCTCTGGTACGGGGATGACGGCCCACCATGACGTTCTCCAAAACGGTCATGCGGGAGAAGAGCTTGGTGGTCTGAAAGGTCCGGCTGATACCCAGCTTCGCGATCCTGTGGGGTTGAAAACCGGTGATATCCCGTTCGTTCTGCAGAATGATTCCGGAATCGCAGGGAAGCATTCCGGAGATCAGGTTGAACAGAGTGGTCTTGCCCGCCCCGTTAGGTCCGATCACCGATTTGATCGATCCGGTTCGCACCATGAAGGACACATCGTTGACGGCCTTCAACCCTCCAAAGGATCGGCTCAGCTCTCTGATCTCCAGCTGCAGGTCAGTCATTTTCCGCACCTCGAGATTTCGAAGCCCGGAAAAGTGCGGCTGCTTTTTCTCGCAGAATCGCCAGATTCCGCAGGCCCGACGCCCGCAGAAGTCCGTCGGGAAAAAACAGCATGATCACCAGCAGGATGGCGGCAAACACCGCATCGTCATAGCTGCCGAAGTATCCGCGCAAGGAAAGGAAGTTGAGCACCATGCTCATCAGCAGCGCACCCCAGAGGTTATCCATCCCGCCGACCGCGACGATGGCCACGTAGCGGACGGACTTCATGCCCGTAACCTCGGAGGGACCGATGCTGCCGTTGTAGTGGGTGAGAAAGATGCCGCCCACGGCGGCGAACACCGCGCTCAACACGAAGGTGGAGAGTTTGTAGCGGGCCGTGTCGATCCCCATGGCCCGGGCCGCCTCCTCGCTGCCGTGGATCGATCGCAGGGCCCGGCCGACCCTGGACTGGATGAGGTTCATGGCCAGAAGTATTGCGAGCAGCACCAGTACCCAGGCTATGTAGTAGTTGGAGATGCGCCTGGACAGGGCACCGCTGACCTCCAGCCCGAAAAGCGGGAACCCGGGGACACCGGTGATTCCGTCAGCCTCCCCCAGAAATCCGGTGCCCAGCACTATTCGATAGATGATCAACCCGAAACCGAGAGTGGCCATGGCCAGATAGTGGCCCCGCAGGCGAATCACGGGAACGCCGATGATCAGGGCTATGGCTACGGTAATGAGCAAGGCGGCGATAAAGGCCAGCCAGGGTGAAAAGGATAGAAGGGTGTGTCCATACAAATCCTGCCGTTCAAAGACCATACCGAGTCGAAGCAGGGTCTTCACAGCCGGAGAATCGGCGTAGGCCATGAGATTCACGGTTGTCAGCACCGCCGAGGTGTAGCCGCCGATGGCGAAGAAACCGGCATGCCCCAGAGAGATCTGCCCGGCGTAGCCCATCAGAAGGCAGAGGCCCAGGATCACCAGGGAGTAGTAGGCGGACATTGTCAGCTGGGTCAGGTAGTAGTTGGCGCCGCTGGCCGATACGATCAGCTGGATGATGACCACAAAAAGCAGCACGGCCAGGATGGGGATGTATTTGCGCAGCCGTGGGTTCATCAGAACTCCTTGAGGGCGCTGGCCTCCCGGTTGCCGAACAGTCCGCTGGGTCGGAAGAACAGGATCACGAGCAGCACGGCGATCGAGACCGCGTCGATGTAGGCCAGCGGCAGCACGGCGATGCTGAAGGCTTCGAGAAGTCCGAGAACCAGGCCGGCGATCACTGCGGCTGCGCTGTTGCCGAGGCCCCCCAGGATGGCTACGGTGAATCCCTTTATGGCCAGGGATGCCCCCATGTTGTACTGGGTTTGGGTCAAGGGGGAGATGGCACAGCCGGCCAGGGCTCCGATGGCGGCACTGAGCATGAAGGAAAATGTCACCATCCGGCTGGCCCTGATTCCGCACAGTCGGGCGGCCGTGCGGTTGTCGGAACAGGCCCGCATGGCCCTGCCAACCAAAGTGAGCCGAAAAAACAGACTCAAAGCCGCCACGATCACGGCGCTGATCCCCAGAACCCAGAGAACCTGGGGAGAGATATAGGCACCCAGTATCTTAACGGAGGAAATTTCGGTCCCGGAAAAATACCGCAGCGTACGCACCTTCTCGTCCCAGATGTGCAGCATAGCTTCCCGGATCAGGATCGACACTCCGATGGTGATGACGATCAGGCGCAGCACCGACGGCCGTTTCAACCACCTGATAAAGAGAAAATCGATCAGCGCACCCACGCCCATGGTAACGATCACCGCTGCGGCGATCGCAACCGGAAGAGGCAGGAAGGATGAAAGGCTTATGCCGATCATCCCTCCCAAAATCAGGAACTCCCCCTGAGCGAAGTTGATGATGCCCGTGGTGTTGTAGATGATGTTAAAACCGATCGCAATGATCGCGTACATGCTCCCCGAGGTTATCCCGGAGAGGAAGTATTGAAAAAACTGTTCGAAACTCACGGGTCACTAGACTGGCAGGCAATAGCGAACAGTTTGCTATTGAAGCAGCACAAACTTGCCGTCCTTTACCGTCAGCATTTCGAAGGAATCCAGCCCCAATCCATTGTGGTCTCTGGCCGACATGTTGAAGATCCCGGCCGTACCGACCACGCCCTGCAGGCTCTCGATGGCACCCCGAACCGCCGTCGTTTCGATGCTGCCCGCCTTTTCGATTGCCGCTTTCAGGATGATAAAAGCATCGTAGGCGTGACCGCCGAAGGTGCTGACGTCTTCGCCGTAGCGTGACTCGTACTCGCTCTTGTAGCTGACCAGCACATCCTTTTGAGGATGGTCCGCGGGCAGCACATCGGCCACCAGTAGACGCCCGCAGGGGAAGATGATCCCTTCGGCTGCCTCGCCGGCGGCTTCCACATATTTGATGTTGCCGAAGCCGTGGCTCTGGAACAGGGGCACGTTCATTCCCAGCTGTCGCATGTTCTTGGGCACGATCGATTGGGCTGGAACGATCGACCAGTTAACCACCGCTTCCACGTTCCGTGCCTTCACCTTGGTCAGCACACCGGTCAGGTCGGTGGCGCCGCTGTCGTACACTTCGGCAATGGCGATCTCGATCCCGTGTTCGGGGGCGTATTTCTCCAGTTGGGCCTTTCCACCCTGACCGAAGCCAGTATTCCCCACCACGACTCCGATGCGCTTTATGTGCATTACGTTCATGGTCTGGAAGATCTTGATGGCCGCGTAACTGTCCTTTTGTGGAGTCTTGAACACATAGGAGGCCACCGGGTCAACGATGGTTTCGGCGGCAGCACAGGACAAAAGGATGGTCTTACCCTCCTGGCAGATGTCCTTGATGGCCATGGACTCGCCGCTGGTGGAGGGTCCGATGATCGCCAGCACCTTCTCCTCCTCGATGAGCTGTTTGGCGAAGGAGACCGCTTTCTCCGCACTGGCCTGGGAATCCTTGACGATCAGCTCGACCGGATGCCCGTCGATCCCTCCGGCTGCGTTTGTATCTTCCAGCAGCATCTCCAGGGTCTTCGCCTCCGGAGCACCGAGCCAGGAAGCTCCTCCGGTCACAGCCACGATAGCCCCCACCTTTATCGGTTCCTTGGCCACAGCTTCTCCCTTCCCTCCTCCTGCGAAAAGCGGAGAGCCTATCATGGCGATAAACACGCAAACGGTCAGCATTATAACTAGAGTCTTATTCATTGCTGCACCCCTTTCATAAAATTGATTTGTCTGTATTAATATACTGCCTGTATTTTGTCAATAAAGGAGCGTAAAAATATACAGTCCGTTTTACACCCGACGGCCAGCCGGACCGGGGAGCCCGACTTAGGGCTACGAGGTTGAAACCCGCTTTTTTGCGCTACAGCTTGCTGATGATATCAGAGGAGAGGACGGTGATCTTGTCCTTCTCCAGCACCTGGATCGCCCGGCCGGGCTGATCGATGCGGAAAACGACGATCGCATTGTCCGACTTCTTTTCCACGAAGGCGTACATATATTCGATGTTGATGTTGTTTTCGTCGAACACCTCCAGGATCTGCTGTAAACCCCCGGGCTTGTCCATCACCTCTACCGCGATGACCTCGGTCTGCTGAGCCACGAAGTTGTTGTCCTTCAGCACGGCAAAGCAGCGATCGGGATCGTTAACGATCAGGCGTAAAACCCCGAAATCCGTGGTATCCGCCAGGGACAGGGCGCGGATGTTGATCTTCTCCGCGGCAATGAGCTTGGTTACCTCGGCCAGCCTGCCCTTCTTGTTCTCTAGAAATACCGAGATCTGCTTCAGCGTCATAATTCTTCCTCCTTACATCCTCACTTCTCACAACTGTCGCTTGTCCACTACCCGCTTGGCCTTCCCTTCGCTTCTGGGAATGCTCTTCGGCTCAACCAATTTGACCCGGGTGTGAATTCCGAGGGCGGCGTGCAAACCTTCACTGATTTCGTTCTCAAAGCGCTCCAGATTCTTGATCTCGTCGGAAAACAGCTGCTCGTTCATCTCGACCAGGACTTCCAGGACGTCCAGCTGCTCCCGGCGGTCGATCACCAGCTGGTAATGGGGTTCGATGCCCTCGATGCGAAGCAGCACCTCCTCGATCTGAGACGGAAATACGTTTACCCCGCGGATGATCAGCATGTCATCGGTTCGCCCCAGCAACCGGTGCATTCGTACGGCGGTGCGGCCGCAGCGGCAGGGTTCGTGGTTGAGGTAGGTGATATCCCGCGTGCGGTAGCGCAGTACCGGGGTGCCCTGTTTGGTCAGGGTCGTAATCACCAGTTCGCCCTTCTGTCCGTCCGGCAGCACCTCCCCGGTTTGCGGGTCGATGATCTCAGGGTAGAACAGGTCCTCGCAGATATGCAGCCCATCCTGAACCTCGCACTCCGAAGAGACTCCGGGCCCTATGATCTCCGTCAGTCCGTAGATGTCCAGGGCCTTCAGATGGAGCTTAGCCTCGATCTCCTTTCGCATTCCCTCGCTCCACGGCTCTGCCCCGAACAAACCGACCCGGAGGGATATCTTCTTGAAATCGATTCCCTGCTCCTTGCCCGCCTCGGCCAGGTAGAGGGAGTAGGAGGGGGTACAGGTCAGAACCGTGGATTTGAAATCCTGCAGGATCGCCAGCTGCCGGGCCGTGTTTCCCCCGGAGATGGGTATGACGTTCGCTCCGATCAGGCGGGCGCCGTAGTGCACACCCAACCCGCCCGTGAACAGTCCGTATCCGTAGGCGTTGTGCACGCTGTCGGTTCGGCTGGTATCCCCCATAGCCAGGGTCCGTGCCATGGCCTCCGCCCAGATCGAGATATCCTGCCGGGTATAGGCATCTACAACGGGCTTACCCGTTGTGCCCGAGGAGGTATGGACCTCGACGATGTCGATGGGATCAACCGCCAGCAATTTGAATGGATATACATCCCGCATATCATCTTTGGTCAGGAAGGGCAGCTTGGTGATGTCCGAGATGTCGTTGATATCTACGGGCTTCACCCCCTTCTCGTCCATCCGCTTCCTGTAAAAAGGAACTTTTCGATAGACCCGATCGACCAGCTCGCAGAGCCGTTCGCCCTGTATCTTGGTGAGTTTCTCTCGTTCCATAGATTCGTAGTGAGGGTTCCAGATCATGAGCTACTCCTGCTTTGCGCTGCTCCTTGGTATTATCGTTATGGTATATAAATACCTGAGAATGTCAATTGCGGGGATTCGCACTTCGGGCAGTTGAGCGGTTTAGTCGCCGCCGGCGGCATCCCCATGGCTCTCGCTCCTGTTACCCAAACAGCCGAAACAGGGTAACATGAGACAGTTTGAAGGATTATATGCGAGCTGACCCTGAGCAAACGTCACGGCGATCCAACACTCGGTCATTTGGAATCTATGCCCGGTGCTTTGCCTTTCTTCGTCCCTACTGGAGGCTGGTTGTTCTCAGCTACACGTTCTTTTTCTTCATCAGCGGCCTGACCCTTCTGATCCCTCAGTTCATCCGTTGGGTCGTCGACCACGGCATGGAAACGGGCGATATGCGCATCATTACCTACGCGGTGCTGGCACTCATTGGCGTCGGGCTCGTCAAGGGAGTGCTCACGTTCGTCGAAGGCCGTTCCCTGGAAATGGTCTCCCAAGGCGTGGCTTATTCGATACGAAAAGCAATTCACGCCAAGCTGGCAGCCCTCTCCTTCTCCTACCACGACAAAACGGAAACGGGAGAGCTGCTTTCCCGAACGATTCAGGATGTGGAGAGAATACGCTTCCTGACCGGCCGGGCTCTGCAACGAATGTTGGAAGGGATCGTGCTTGCCTCGGGTACGGCTGTTATCCTGTTCTCAATGAATCCTCAGCTGGCCCTTTTGGCTCTGATCAGCACACCCTTTGTCGTGGCTATAGCCTTCTCCTTCGGGAGGCGCTTCCGGCCTCTTTCACTGAGGATACAGCAGCAACTGGCCGTCCTCACCACTAGGATCGAGCAAAACCTGCGGGGCGCGCGGGTCATAAAGGCCTTTGCTCAGGAGGAGGAGGAAATCAGGAAATTCGACCTGGAAAACAGCAGGTGGTTCCTTCTGTCCAGGCGCGCGGCTCGCCTGCGGGCGTTCAACATCCCCGTCATGCAGATGATCGCCAGCATCGGCATGATCTTCGTCATCTGGTTTGGAGGCCGCCTGGTCATCCGGAAGCAGCTTACCCTGGGCGAGATGGTCGCTTTCACCGCCTACCTGTCCCAGCTCACCCTGCCGATCAGGCGGCTAGGCATGGTTATCGCCGTGCTCGCCCAGGCCGCTTCTGCCGGGGAGCGGGTCATGGAAATCCTCGACGAGCGCTCCCAGGTACTGGAGCGTCCCGGCGCCGCGGAGTTGAAAGGAATTCGGGGACAGGTGAGCTTCGAACGGGTTTCCTTTTCTTACTTTCATCAGCTCCCCGTTCTCTCCGGCATTTCTTTCGACGTGGAAGCGGGCCAACTCGTGGCCGTTCTGGGCACTACCGGGAGCGGAAAATCCAGCATCATCAACCTGATCCCTCGCTTCTACGATCCTACCGAAGGACGTATCCTGATCGACGGCGTGGATATCAGAGAGGTCACCCTCAATTCACTGCGCTCACAGATCGGGATCGTGCTGCAAGACACGACTCTGTTTGCCGACACCATCAAAAAGAACATCTCTTTCGGGGCTCCGGAGGCGGGAGAAGAACAGATCATCGGCGCAGCCGAAGCCGCCCAGGCGCACGAGTTCATAAGCCAGCTTCCCGACGGCTACGATACCTTCGTGGGAGAACAGGGCCGCACCCTTTCCGGAGGCCAGAAGCAGCGCATCGCCATCGCCCGGGCCATCCTGAGCGATCCCAGGATCCTGATCCTCGACGATGCCACCGCCAGCGTGGACACGGAAACGGAGCGGCTCATTCAGATCGCCCTGGAGAATCTCATGTTCGGGCGAACCTCCTTCGTCATCGCCCAGCGACTGAGCACGGTACGCAAGGCGGACCTGATACTCGTTCTGCACGACGGGAAGATCGCAGCCAGAGGTACCCACAGTGAGCTCATCCGGTCTTCGGGTATCTATACCGACATCTACAACCGGCAGCTGAAACCCCCGGTGCCTTCAAAGACGATGGCGGCCGGCCGGGCAGGCAGCGGCGCGACTGGAAACAACGAAGCCACGGACGAGGTCGAGATATGAGCTTCACGATCGGAACCGGAGACACCCAATTTCACGGCCCGGGACAAATCATGAGAACCATGGGCCAGGAGCAGGAGCGAAAGGCTTTGAATCTAAGCACCCTGCTCAGGCTGCTGGTCTTCCTCAAACCGCACTGGCAGCGCATGCTGCTGGCTTTCTTCCTGATGCTCATTTCCTCCGGTGTCACCCTGCTGACGCCTTATCTGATCAAGATTGCGATAGACAGGTACATCACTCAGGGAGATCTGGCAGGCCTCGGGCATATCGCTGTCCTCACCGCCCTCGCCTTCCTGGCTCTCGGTCTCTCCACGGCCGGGCAGCAGTACATTCTCTCCTGGGTGGGGCATAGAGTATTGTCTACATTGCGGGCGGACCTTGTCAGGCATCTGCAGAGGATGCACCTGGGCTACCACGACGACCACATCATCGGCATCACCCTCTCCAGGGTGATCAATGACGTGGAAGTCATCAACCAGTTTCTGTCCGACGGTCTGATCAACCTGATTGGGGATAGTCTCATTGTAATCGGTATCGTCACGGTTATGATCCTGATGAACCCGACGCTGGCGCTTGTTACCTTCTCAATTCTGCCTTTGATGATCCTGGCGACCACCCTGTTCTCCCGGCGCGCCAAGATGGCCTATAGCACTACCCGTACCCGGGTAGCCGCGGTGGTCGGCGACCTGGCGGAAAACCTCGCCGGTATGCGGGTCATTCAGGCTTTCGCCCAGGAAGAAACCACCCAGAAGAAATTCGATCAGGTAAACAGGGACAACCGGGATGCCCACGTCCAGGCCATGTCTCTGGCCTTCATGTTCCTGCCCGCGGTGGAGTTTCTGGGGATCCTGGCCATGGCGATCGTGCTGTGGTTTGGAGGTTATTACGTTACCAGAGGAGCCATTTCGATCGGAACGGTCGTCGCCTTTCTGTCCTACGTCACCCGCTTCTTCACGCCGATCAGGGAGATCAGCCAGATCTACACGACGATGCAGGCTTCGATGGCCGGGGGAGAGAAAGTAATCGAGCTCCTGGAGAGCGAACCTGCAATCCATGATGTCCCCGACGCGGTGAAGCTTTCCGAAATTCGGGGACAGGTCGAGTTCCGGCGGGTGACCTTTTCCTACAATGAACTCCCCGTTCTCGAAGACATCAATCTGACCATAGAGCCCGGTCGTACCATTGCCCTGGTCGGTCAGACGGGAGCCGGGAAAACCACGATGGCCAATCTGGTGGCTCGTTTCTACGAGGTCGGTAACGGCGCCATCCTCATCGACGGGATCGATATCCGCACGATAGCCCAAAAATCCCTCCGCAGCCAGATGGGACTCGTCTCGCAGGATCCCTTCCTGTTCACCGGCACCATAGCCGACAATATCCGCTTCGGTGCTCCGGAGGCTCCGATAGAGGCTGTGATCCGGGCCGCGGAGGGGGCCAACGCCCACGGCTTCATCAGCCGTCTTCCCGCCGGTTATGATACCCAAATCCAGGAAGGAGGAGTGAACCTTTCCAACGGGCAGAGGCAGCTGATCTGCATCGCCAGGGCAATCCTGGCAGACCCCCGCATCATCATCCTGGATGAGGCTACGGCCAGTGTGGACACGCTAACCGAAAGCCTGATCCAGGAAGCGCTGGAGCGTCTTTTCTCCGGCAGAACAGCCATCGTAATCGCCCATCGCTTGACCACGGTGCAGAATGCCGATCTCATCTACGTTCTCGACAAAGGACGAATCGTGGAGGTGGGAAACCATCAGCAACTTCTCTCACACGGCGGGATCTACCGGGAGCTCTATGAAAAGCAGTTCATAGACAAAGAAGCGCTGTGACCTTTTTCTGAAGAACTTCGAGCAACTTGACACTGCCGCTGGGGCTCAGCTAGACTTAAAAAGCAATGAAATTCCGGGTTCGGTTCGCCCATCAAATCGTGGGTATTTTCGTTCTCCTGGCAATTCTGGGGGTCGCCGCCATCCTTATCCTGCTGGGCATCAACCAGCGCTGGTTCGCCAAAGACTACTACTACTGGAGTGTGTTCAAATCCGCCGGGGGATTGAGCGTAGGCATGCCAATCCGGCTCAAAGGCTTCGAAATCGGCAAAATCAGCACCATCTCCCTGACCAAGGACAACCTCGTAGAAATCGAGTTCTTCATCATGGATACCTACTACGACAAGGTCCTTCCCAACTCGGTTCTGGAGCTGACCTCCAATCCGCTGGGCTTGGGGGGAGGCATGTTCTTTCACCCCGGCAAAGGCCCGGCGGAGCCTCTGCCCGAGTTCTCCTACATCCCCTCCATGGATCTGGAGGAGGGCAAGCAGCTGGTGAAGAATGGACTGGTCGATCGTCCTGTTGGTGAAGACCCGATCGGGGAGGTAATCGCCAGCCTTGGCCCGATTCTCGTGCAGGTGGACTCCACGCTGCTGTCCGTCGAAGAAATGGTGCAATCCCTCAACGATTCGATAACAGGAGTCGGTACGGGACCGCTGACCGGATTGATCGTCGAGCTGGAAACCACCGCAGGACAGATCAACCGTGTGCTGGACGATCTCGAGCTGGCCGCAGCCAATATCAATCAGCTTACCGAGGGGATGACCGATCCCACCGGCCTGGCTAAGAAGCTGCTCGATCCGAAGGGCTCGGTGGCAACCTTTCTGGACGATGACAACGAGCTGTACGACCAGATCGTGAAATCCGTGGAAGACCTCAACAGGATCATTGATGAGCTGGGGGATTTCGTCGCCTTCGTCAACACCTCTCAGCCCCAGATATCCGGCATCCTCGAGAAGGGGAAGGCCACACTGGATCAGGGCAGGGACGTCTTGGAGGCTGTCAAGAATAATCCTCTGATTCGCGGGGGC
>Ga0307426_1002782_pt1 | contig 10750 bp, 7 predicted proteins | sample SalMarWE160340MG_FD_202165 | JGI IMG/M metagenome (GOLD analysis project Ga0307426, IMG submission 202165) | Salt marsh sediment microbial communities from the Plum Island Ecosystem LTER, Massachusetts, United States - WE1603-40 | ecosystem: Environmental > Aquatic > Marine > Intertidal zone >... | reverse complement strand
GCGGGTTTCGAGTTCGGACAGCGTGAACTGCGTGGACAAGCGTTCACCGTCCGTGGTGTGCAGATCGGCCCGGCCCTCTTCGGCGTCGGCGTAGATGATGTCGGTCGGATTGATCAGGGCGACTCGCCCTTCCAATTTGACCGGGATCTTAAACGGCGCCGAGATCTGGCGTTCTTCGCCGGGCTTGACCGTCGATTGAATGCGGCCTTCGTTGAGTACGTGGATCGTGTCGCAGATCGGTTCGAGCAGCGTGCTGTCGTCGGCCAGAATGAGAACTGCGGTGCCGTGCTCGGCGAGAGCGCGTATCAACTCGGAAAGCAAGTCGATCGAAGACTTGTCGCAGCGGGTGAAGGGCTCCTCCAGGATCAGTGCCTGGGGATCGTGCAGGATGGCGCGTCCGAACGCCAGGCGTCGCTGTAAGCTGGACGACAGTTGGTCCAATTTGGATTTGCCTTGATCGCCGAGCCCGACTCGCTGCAGGGTTTCCTGCGCTTTGGACTTCGAAAGGCCGTGAAGTTTGCCGTGGAACTGCAGGTTGGCGAGGGGCGAACGCTGCCGGTAGAGGCCGTCTTCGGCGAAGAGGAAACCGACGCGGCGGCTGTATTCCTCTCGGTCCGCGATCGGATCGAGGCCGGCCACGCGCAGCGTGCCTGTAGAGGGGCGTGATTTTCCCGTCAGCATGGCGAGCAGTTCGAGCTTGCCGCTGCCGACCGGTCCGACCAGGCCGACGACCTGGCCGGCCAGGACCTTCAACACGGAAATGTCGACCGCCGTACGTTGCCCAGTGGTTTTTTGCAGGTTTTTCAGTTCAATCATGGTCGTTGACAGGATCGGAAGATGTCTTGATTCTAGCGTCATTTTACCAAGAAGACATGCTGGGGCGGCATCTCACGCCTCGATTCGGTGTTGTCATCTACGACGGCAATACAGGAGGAGAACGTGTCCAAAATCGCGATCGTCACCGACAGCGACGCCAGTCTGCCCCAGGATGTGGCCACGAAGTGGGGTATCGTACAGGTTCCAGTGAACGTTCATTTCGGCGAGGAAACGTTTCGGACGGGCGTGGACATCGATGAGGCGGCCTTATTCGAGCGCATCGATCGCGAGGGGGCCCTGCCGACGACCTCCGCGCCGGCGCCCGGCGTGTTCATGCAGACCTTTCAGGACGTGCTGGATGGAGCTGCCGACTCGATCGTGTGCTTCTGCGTCAGCAGCGAAGTGAGCGCGATATACAACGCGGCGTGCACGGCGCGCGATTCGATGCCGCGAAAGGACATTTCCGTCGTCGACACACGCACGTTGAGCATGAGCCAGGGGTTCATGGTCCTGGCTGCGGCGGAGGCCGCTGCCGGCGGGGCTTCGAAGGAAGAGGTCGTCGCACACGCTCAAGACGTCGGCCAGCGCTCGCATCTCTTTGCCGCCCTGGCGACGTTGAAGTACCTGGCGATGAGCGGACGTGTGGGGCACGTGACGGCGGGGATCGCCAACGTGCTCAACGTCAAACCGATTCTCACCATCCGCGACGGGAAACTGGATTTGTTGGAGCGTGTGCGTACGCAGGGCAGGGCGTTCGAGCGCGTCGTCGAACTCGCGCTGGAAGCTTCCGGCGGGAAGGCCATCGAACGCATGGCGATCATCCACGTCGTCGCGCAGGAAGCGGCGAAACGATTCGAGGCTCAACTGCGCGAGAAGTTAAATTGTCCGCAGGACAGCTTGCTGGCCGATATGACGGCCGGTCTTTCCGTACACTCGGGCGCCGGGCTGGTGGGTGTGTCGTTCGTGGTCGAAAGTTGAAACAAGCCCATTTCGGCATCAACCGGTGTATGGAAACGCATCCGGGAATCACCCGGCGATATGCTGGGTCGATTGTTTTGAAGTTGGGTCGCCCGGGAGATGATTATTGATGATCGTCGTAGTATCGCAGGGCACGCAGGAACTCATCTTCATCGAAATCCGGCCAGTAGGCTTTGCTGGCGTACAGCATGGCGCCAGCGCTCTGCCAGAGCAGGAAATTCGACAGGCGCATCTCTCCCGCCGTGCGTATGATGAGATCCGGATGGGGTTGACCGGCCGTATAGAGGTGCTGCTCGACGAGGTCTTCACAGACGTCGTCCGCAGGAGTTTCCTCACGCAGAATCTGGCGGATGGCGTTCGCGACTTCCGCACGACCGCCGTAGTTGAAGGCGATGTTGAGGATCATATTCCGGTTGTTACGGGTGAGTTCGATCGCTTTGCGGACGTTGCGCCGTGTGGAAGGCGGCAGTCCATTCAGCGTTCCCAGGTGCCGCAATTGGACGCCTTCTTTGTGCAGTTCCGGAAGCTCGCGTTCCAGAAAGGGATCGATGAGCGCGATCAGGCGTTTGACCTCCTTCTTCGGTCGCCGCCAATTCTCGGTGGAAAAAGCGTAGATGGTCATGTGACCAATTCCGTGTTCCCCAACGGCACGGATGATGCGGCGCAGATTCTCGACGCCGGCGCGATGACCGGCGTGGCGAGGTAGGCCGCGGGCGCGCGCCCAACGCCCGTTTCCGTCCATGATGATGCCGATGTGCTGCGGCAGCACTCGGATCGCTGCATGGATCGGACGCGATGTCTGCGTGAGCGTGTCCGTCATCCTCCAGCCCCCGACTCTAATCTCGTTCGGGCCTCCTGCCGGGGGGAAGATCGAATGCTGCGAATCTGTATCAGCAGATCCACGATGAGGGCGGACATGAGCAGCAGGGCGAGGCTGAAAAACGGCCAGGCGAACGATGTGGGCAGCGCATCCCTGATCGCTCGCTCCCCGTGGGGAAGCGCGCGCAGGGCATCCTGCATGAAGACGATCAACGCCAGGACCACGCCGGGAAGGCAGAGCGACCAGGCTTTCCACGTGGGCCAGATTTCTCGCTGTGGATTGTCAAACAGAACGACAAGTGTGCCGGCGAGGACGATGATCGCGGCGATCGCGAGCGGTGCAATCACAGGGCCCCACCAGGGCAGCGGCAAGAGAAAGAGCACGTCCCAGTCCATCAGGGTGTGCGGCCAGCCGACGGTGATCCAGAGGAAAAGATAATAGAAGATATCCCAGACGCCGAAGGTCAATGCGGCATAGGCCGTCCGTGTGTGCCGGTTACGGCCCGCCAGGTATCCGATCGAAACGATCATGATCAAGGTGGCGATTTCGCGCACCAATTCGATCCGCCCGAGGTCGCTGGCCAGGGGAAGGGGATTCGTTTGGTAGGGATCGATGCGCCCCACGTGTATGCGCAAGTAAGTCACTGCGGCGGATTCGACCCAGGCGAATGCCGCGGCAAAGACGACCACGACCAACCAACGTTTGAAGTTGCTCATCCGATGTCCTTCCATTTTGTCTAGCTTGTATGCTACCTCGCCACGCCGGCCTACTTCCACTTTCTACATCCCCGCTCGTGGGCATCTGAGTGCTTGACAGGGATGCATCCAGGCCTGAAAATCCAGGCGGGTCGAATAGGGCCGGTGTTTTCGCGTGGAGACTGTATGTCCGATCGAGAGGTGAAACAGTTGCAGCTCACGTTGGTCGAGGACAACGCCGCGCTGCGGGAAGCGCTGCGTGAGGGCCTGGAGGATTCCGGCATTGTGACTGTCATGGCGGAAGCTGAATCGGGGGACCGCGCGATCGAGTTGTGTTTGGAGAAACCGCCCGACGTCATTTTGATGGACGTACAGTTGGCCGGCGAAATGAACGGCATCCAGGCCGCCGTGGCCATTCGCCGGGAATACCCGCGCTTGCCGGTCGTTTTCTATTCGATCCAGGACGAAGACGCCTACTACCGCGATTTCCGCCGCTCAGGCATCTTGAGTCACTATGCTTACGTGCGCAAATCGAACTTCCTGCTGCCGGAGATGATCATCCCGCTGCTGCAAGATGCGATCTCCGGGCGGAGTTTCATCGATCCGGAGATCGTCTCGCGCGTCGAGGAAGTGCGTCACAAGGACGAACAATCCCCGATCGCCTTGTTGGAGCCTATCGAGCAGGACGTTGCAGGCATGCTGGCTCATGGGTTGACTAACGAACAAATCGCCGGGCGGCTTGGTTTTCGGGACAAGCGGACCGTCAGCCGCATCAACGGGGCGATTTACACCGCCTGGGGGCTGGTCGAGACGGCGACGGATGAGAAAGTGGCCCGGACGCGTGCGGCGATCATCTATCAACGCGGACAACTCATCGTCTGGGATGCGGATGGGGTTCCAAAAGTATCCAACCGTAAAGGAGAGTGGGTGCCGTTGGACGATGAATCTTGAGGCGCTGAAATTGCAGCAAATCAAACGCCAGCCACATGCGTGATGGAGAGGCCGTCGACTTGTCGGACCGAAATATACCCTCTAAGTTGGCTCTTCTTATAAAGTGTATGGGAGGGTTTTTCCTCCTGGGCGGCGTTGTTGCGGCGGTAATGGGGCCGATCGAGACGTATTGTTTTTACCTGTTCGGATCCAGCGGACGATTTCACTACCCGGGTTTTGGATTTGGCTCCTTGATGTTTGCCAACGTCGCCGTGCAGATCGTCGGCTACTATCTCATCGCTGTGGTCTTCCTGCCGTTGGGTTACGGACATTTCACCCTGAAGCGCTGGGCGCGGACGCTTGGCGAAGCGTTGTTGTGGTGTTGGGTAGTGGTCGGTGTTCCGCTAGTGGTTTTCTTTGTGCTTGTATTGCTGCAGGCGAAACCGATAACCAAGGGTGTGCTTCCGCTGTTGGGATTGTCGTGTTTCCTCTTGTATCCCCTGATTCCCGCAGGTTTACTGTATTTCTATCGACGATCCGATGTCCGAGAAGTGTTCGAAACTCGCGATACAAACCGATCGGTGCTCGAGATTCTTCCTCAGGCTGTACTCGTTCAAGGCATTCTGCTGGTCTTCTTCGCACTCGTGCATCATTTACCCTTTCTGTTCAACGGGTTGGTTCCCTTCTTCGGGACATTTCTCGTAGCATTTGACGGTTTCCTGCTCTCAGGTTTCGTAATTCCGGGTTTGGCAGGTTTGTCGGTCGGGGTGTTTGCGCGTAAGGCATGGGCATGGTGGGGCTCAATTCTGTATCTCGTGCTCGTAGGAATATCCAGCGTGCTGACGCTGTCCAGTGTAAGCTTCAAAGAAATGATTGCCATGGCGAATTTACCCACAGTTGAGTTACAGGCACTGCAAAACGTGCCGCTGCAAAGCGCCCACGTTTTGATCGTAATCATGATGCCGCTGCTTCTGGCGCTGTTCGTCTTCGTTCGATCCCATCGAGATTTCGCAAGTATTCGACCGGATCAAGCTGGTTGAAAAGTGAAATAGATGCGAATTTTCCGGTTGCTTTCTCCCTACCGCAGCCCACGGCCCGTAATTGGAGGCGATCGAAACATTGAGCGGTGAATTCACGCTGGACTGGGCTGTTTTGGCCGTTTCATTGTTCAATACCATCATCCTGGTGTGGTTGGGTTTGGCCGTGTTGCTCAATGCGGAACGCCGGCGATTGGGCGTTTGGGTGGTGGGATGTGGACTGCTTGCCGGAGGCGTCTTCTTCCTGGGGCACTCGGCGGTTTTCGGACTGGGCTTCAACCTATTCGGTCAAAGCGTAGCCTTGTGGTGGCAGTTGAGCTGGATCCCCGTCGTCGCCTTGCCGTTTGCCTGGTACGTCATCATGCTCTGGTATACGGGATTCTGGGACGAAGTCGACACGCCTTTGCGATTGCGCCATCGCATCTGGCTGCCCGCCGCTGTGTTGCTGACGATTGCCACGGGTGTCCTTTTTATCGCGGCCAATCCCCTGCCTACTTTCACGCGGGTGCTGTTCGGGGATCTTTACAGCGCGGGTTCCAGGGATAGTCCCCCCATGCTCTTTCTCATCTTCCCTTTGAATCTCGTATTCTGCATCGGGTTGTCTTTGGACGTGCTGCGCCGGCCCGGACCGACGGGGCGTGTCATGGGTGACATCGCGCGCAGCCGGGCGCGGCCCTGGCTGGTGGCCGCTTCGATCGTGCTGCTCGTCGTCAGTCTGCTGATCGTGTGGGTGATGGCAGTGTTGCTGCTGGGAAGCGGAGACATCTTCCACGTGGACATGGCCGTGCCGCTGGCGTGGTTGGATTTATGCATCGCTTCATTGATCGGCCTGGCGGTGGTTCTCACCGGACAGGCGATCGTTTCGTACGAAGTCTTTACCGGCAAGACCCTTCCCAGACGAGGCTTGCGGCGATACTGGCAGCAAACCATCGGGCTGGCCGCTGGCTACGCCACGCTGTTGGGCTGGAGCATCACGATGCAGTTCCGCCCGATTTTCAGCTTGCTGTTGGCCACCATCATGATGACGGTTTTCTACGCCGGGATCAGCTGGCGTTCGTATGTCGAGCGCGAGCGGTACATGCAGCAGTTGAGGCCGCTCGTCGTCAGCCAACGTTTGTACGATCAGTTGCTGCGTTCGTCTACCGCGTTGCCGGCGGACGTCGATGTCGAGACGCCGTTCAACGGTCTTTGTGAGGACGTGTTGGAAACGCAGGTGGCGTATTTGGCTGCGTTGGGTCCGTTATCGCCGTTTACCGGCCCGCCGTTGAGTTATCCGAAGAAGTTTGAGGTGGCTTTCCCCTCCCTCGTCGAAATCAAGGAGCGCTTCGAGAGCCCGGAAGTGATCTGGTTGGCGCTCGATCCGGATCAATATGGCGGCGCCAACATCGCGGTACCGCTGTGGAGCGAACTCGGATTGATCGGGGTGCTGTTCCTGGGCGAAAAACGCGACGGCGGCCTGTACACGCAAGAGGAGATCGAGATCGCCCGCACGATCGGAGAGCGTTTGATCGACGTTTGGGCGAGTGCCGAAATGGCCGGCCGGTTAATGATGCTGCAGCGGCAGCGCCTGGCCGAAAGCCAGGTGATCGATCAGCAAGCACGTCGTGTGCTTCACGACGAACTGCTGCCCCGATTGCACACCGCCATGTTGGCCTTGCGCAGCGAGCAAATCGGTGGGGAGAAAGCGAAGTCGCGGGCGATCGAAACGCTTGGAGAAGTTCACCGCCAGATTGCAGATATGCTGCGCGAGATGCGCTCGACGACGGCACCCGAGGTGGCAGCGTTGGGTTTGATCGGCGCGTTGCGGCGTGTGGTCGAGGAAGATTTTTCGCAATCGTTCGACAGCGTCACATGGAAGGTGGCGGAGGGTGTCGAACCGCAAATCGGCAGGATTCCACCGCTCATTTCTGAGGTGCTGTATTACGCCGGTCGGGAAGCGATTCGCAATGCGGCCAAACACGGACGAGGAGTGGACGAGGGGGGAGAACTCAATTTGCGCGTGGTTGTCGGGTGTACGGACGGATTGGAAATCATGATCGAAGATGATGGGCAGGGGATAGTTGAAAAGGATTCCGATCAGCGCGGCGGAGGCCAGGGATTGGCTTTTCATGGAACGATGATGGCCGTGATCGGTGGGTCGTTGTCGATTGAGAGTGCGCCGGGGATTTTCACGCGCGTGGTCTTGTCCCTGCCGCGTGACGCGTGGTAGGAGTTCCGAACGATCTCGATAACAGGTTATCGCAGTTCTCGTCGGATGTCTTGAAATGGAGCAGCATACATGCGTGTTTTGATTACAGGCGGCACGGGTTTCATTGGACAGCCGCTGACACGAAAAGCATTACAGCGCGGTTGGGAGGTGACGTTGGTCGTACGGGTGCCCGATTCAGAGGCGGCGCGCGGGCTTGCGGACATGGGCGCCAACCTGGTCCTGGGTGACGTCACAGATCGCGCCGCGTTGGAGGCGGCGTTTTCGGTCGCGCAACCTGAACTTTTCTTCCACAACGCAGGTTGGTACGAGTTGGGAATCCCGCGCCGCATGCGAAGACGAATGTGGGCTGTTAATGTTGAGGGCACGGAAAATGCGTTGACGCTGGCGGCGGAATACGAGGTGCGTAAGGCCATTTATACTTCATCCACGACGGCGTTGGGAGATACCGGCGGCGAGCTCGTGGACGAATCGTTTACTCGTCGTGCGGAGCCTCTCAGTTACTATGAGTACACCAAGCGTGAAGCGCATGAACTTGCCGGGCGGCATCAAGCGGCCGGCGAACCCGTGGTCATCGCCTGTCCGGCGCAGGCGGTTGGTCCTGGCGATCATTCGGCGTTTGGGCGATTGGCGCGGCTTTTTATACGTGGCCTGCTGCCTCCGTTTGTTTGGGCTCCGCACAGCAGCTTCACCTTCGGGCATGTGGATGATGTCGCCACGGCGTTGATCTTGGCTGGCGAGAAGGGAAAACCCGGGGAACTTTATTTCACTGCAGGGAAGGAACTGACCCTGTGGAAGATGCTGAAAGTGTGGGGGGACGCCGCCAATCGAAAACCGCCATTCATCTGGTTGCCCAAACCGGTCGCCCTGGCGCAGGCTGCACTTATCGCACCCCTGCTCAGGCTTGCCGGAAAGCCGGCGTTCATCTCGCCGGAGGTTGTGCGCAGCAGTTTCGTGTCTTTTCGCTACAGCTCGGCCAAGGCGGAAGCACAGTTGGGTGCCGGGTTTCGTTCCGCGGAACAAGCCTGGAGCGATACGATCGAAACGGAATGCTCTCGCATACCGTCGAGGAGGAGCACTGAATCTTGATAGAGAAGATCAATGGCGATCGTTCGCCGGCAGCCAGACGGAAAAGCAGGAGCCTTCGCCCGAAACCCCCTCACTTTGGACGGTAATGCGCCCGTCGTGGCGTTCCAATATTTCCATGCAGATGGAAAGCCCGAGTCCCGTTCCTGGCGCGCCGGTGATCTTGCTTGCCGATCCACGGAAGAAACGTCTGAAGATCATTTTCTGTTCTTCGGGCGAAATGCCGAGACCCGTATCGTCCACCTCGGCGACAATCCAATTTTCTCCCGATTCACGCTTTTTCCTTGCCCGCAAGGTGATCGTTCCCCCATTGGGCGTGTAGTTCATGGCGTTGGTCAGGAGATTGGTGAATACCTGTGTGAGCAGGCGTGCGTCTCCGGTGACTTGAGGTAAATTCTTCGTCGTTTCGATGGTCAGATTCAAACCCCGTTTTGCGGCGAGGTTTTGGCGATCGGTCACCAGCGAGGTGAGAATCTCGTTGATGTCGAGGGCGACGGGAACGAAGGGCACCGCATCCGCATCCAATCTCGAAAGCGAGAGTAAATCGTCGATCAAATTGGCCAGACGCTCGCTCTCCCGTTGAAGGGTCTGCAGATACTCGCCGAACTTGTCGGGGTCGTCCATCCGTGTGTTGAGCAGATCCAGGTAGAGACGGATGTTGGTCAAAGGCGTGCGCAGCTCATGGGAGACATCCGACACGAATTGTGACTTCAGCCGATCGAGCTCCTTGAGCGCGCTGATGTCGTGGGATACACTGACGAAATTGATCACTTCTCCGGCATCGACACAAACGGGCGTGATGGTTAGCGCCGCGTCGTAGAAGGTGCCGTCCTTGTGACAATTGACGACGTCCCCGCGCCAGGTATTGCCGGCCAGAATGGTGTCCCACAATTGTCGATAGAATTCCTCATCGTGCCGTCCGCTTTTAAGAATGTTGGGTCGTTTGCCGAGCGCTTCCTCCTGCGAAAAACCGGTTAATCGTTCCCAGCCCGGGTTCACGTATTCGATCGTCCCGTTGATGTCGGTCACCATTACGGCGTCGCCGATGTTCGTCAGTAGAACGTCCAGGCGGTCTCGTTCGGCTTGGAGTGCAGCCTCCAGATTCTTTTGCCTGGAAATATCCAGAACGAGTCCGCTTACGCCCTGCGGATTTCCGTCGGCATCTGCGATCAGACTGGCTGCAAGCAAGACGGGGATGTGGCGATTCTGCTGCGAGGGGATTTCGATGTCGAACACCTCACGAGTTGTGGATTGATGTTTCCTCTTGTCGTCGAACTGCTCCATGATGGGTTGTTGGAGATTGGGAGGAAAGATATCGAGCACGCTTTTGCCGATCAGGTCGTCCGCATCGTATCCGCACAACTCGGCCATGGCTTGGTTGACATAGGTGATCGTGCCGGCGGGATTGACTTGAAAGATGCCCGCGAGAGAAGTCTCAACGAGCGCACGGTAGCGAGCTTCGGAGATGGAGAGATCGCGTGTGCGTTCCGCAACTTCGGCTTCGAGCTGTTGCGCTTGCGCGGCGATTTGGCCAAAAAGGTGGGCGTTTTCAAGGGTGACGGCCGCCTGGGTGGCGAAGGCGTTCAGCAACTCAAGATCGGAGGATTTGAAAGGTCGATTGAGGCCGTCACGCTGCACCGTCATGGTCCCCATGATTCGCTGACGTATGCTCAGCGGGGTTATGAGCAAGCACTCGAGGTCGTTGTTCGAGGTGCCGGGGATCAACACGCCACGCGGATCGTTGGCGGTATTGTTGAGAATTATCGGTTCGCCGTTTTGAGCGACGTATCCGACGAGGCCTTGGCCAAGTTGCAGCACCAAATCGGCAGCGGCCTCCGCGGCCGGACCCAGCGCAACTACGCAGTTGAGGTCGTCCGTTTGATTGTCGAGCAAGTGGATCCGGCTGGCGTCTGCCTGGAGCAAGCTCTTCGCTTCTTTGGCGATCATGCGTAATACGGTATCCTGATCCAGAGATGAAGAAATCGATCGCGCCGTGCGGATTAAAGCTTGTGATTCTTGCGCACGTTGGGTGACGTTGGTATACAGCCGGGCATTATCTATGGCTACCGCTGCCATGCTTCCAATGGACTGAATCAGATCAGCTTGTTCCTTGCCAAAGGAACACTCCTCATTAAGGATGAAGAGGCCCAATCCGCCGATCGGTTTTTCGCCCACGATCAAG
>Ga0307426_1002780_pt1 | contig 10758 bp, 10 predicted proteins | sample SalMarWE160340MG_FD_202165 | JGI IMG/M metagenome (GOLD analysis project Ga0307426, IMG submission 202165) | Salt marsh sediment microbial communities from the Plum Island Ecosystem LTER, Massachusetts, United States - WE1603-40 | ecosystem: Environmental > Aquatic > Marine > Intertidal zone >... | reverse complement strand
ACCACAGGAAACTTCGCGTAATCCTGCTGGTACATGGCAACCGCGGTGGCAAGGCCCCGCAGGTCACCGACCGTTCGGGACTGCCGCCCGCGCTGGATGGCGTTGACGAGATTTGGAATCGCGATAGCGGCAATGAGTCCGATGACAGCACACACTATCAACAATTCCACAAGCGAAAACCCGCGAGACGTTGAGTAGCGTTGAGTATTCATGGTCCTGAGACCAAGCAAACCGCGTGCCAGAATTCCATGACGATGAATCATAGGACGATTGTAGCCCTTGTCCGGTGTCAAATTCAATGTTAGAGTCAGCCCCGCGCGGGCGGGCATAACTCAGTTGGTAGAGTGTCAGCTTCCCAAGCTGAACGTCGCGGGTTCGAGTCCCGTTGCCCGCTCCAAATCGCATTTTCGGTGAGGACCAATACATGGGCATCTTCGGACGCGACGAGGCGAATCCAGATCAGCAGCCGCCGCAATCGACTGCCGGGCGGCCCACCCTGCCAACGACTCCGGAGACAGCCGACCGGACCGTCATCGCACGCCCATCGAAGATCGAAGGGCGTATATCAGGTTCAGGTGAAATCATTGTAAATGGGTTGGTTAACGGCACAATCGAAGCGACCGGAACGGTCAGGGTCGCCGGGCAGGGACGAGTCGAGGCCACCGTCCATGGCAAGATCGTTTCGGTCGCCGGCACGGTCACCGGTGACATCACCGCCGACGAGAGAATCGAGCTTGAAACATCGGCTCGTGTCGAAGGGAATATCACCGCCCCCAGGATCCTGATCAAAGACGGCGCCAACTTCCGCGGGCAGGTCAACATGAGGGAACCAGAGAGGCGTCCGTCGGTGCGAACATCAAGTGCTCGCAAAGATCCGGGCGAGCCGTCAACATAAGAAACGACCCTTATCGAGACGGGGATCAATCCTCTGGTACGCATCCGAATCGGAACGACACTGTCCCAGATTGGGTCATGAGGGGGTCAACTCATCCCCTGGTGAGCCTTCCAAACGGGCCTTAACCAGAAATGGCCTGTAGCGCTCCCGGTAGATCCCCGCCAGGGTCAGGAAAAGCGTCATCATCAGTGGGCCGAGGAGCAGGCCTACCGGACCGAAGACCACGGCTCCTCCAATCAGCGACAAAAAGACGAGCAGGGTGTGCATCTGCGCCCTCCTGCCCACCAGCAGGGGTTTGAGCCAGTACTCGACCACGGTTGCAACAACGGCCAGCGGCACAAACAGCATCAGGGCACGGGTGGTATCGCCGGCAAAGAGAAGAATGATGGTGAACGGTACGAAAACCAGAGAGATCCCGACCACCGGAATGAAGGCGAAGATCGCCATCACGACGCCCCACAGAACGGCGCCGTGGAGACCAAGGGCAAAGAACGCGAGACCTCCGAACAGACCCTCGACGACCGCCGCAACACCGTTGCCGACCACCAGCGACGACGCCATGTCCATGAAACGGTGGGCCACCAGGTGTTGCTCGTCGACAGGCAACGGCATGGTGTCTTCGATCCAGTTCCGGAACTCACGTCCGTCGACCAGCAGATAATAGAGGATCAAGACCCAGAAGATGAAACCGAATACGAATTGAACCAGGCCCTTGGCCAGTGACACGCCGGACTTGTAAAAAAAACCTCCGACGCGGACTCCCAGGGTCGCCAGGAGATCATAAACCCGGTCGATCGTGAGGGTCAGACCGAACGGCTCCAGCAGCCGATTTGCTTGGTCGATCCTGTCCTGACGCTGTTCAAGCATTTCGCGGAGCCGCCCCTCGGTGAGCTGAGTTGTGCTCATCTCGTATATGCCGAGGGCTTCCTTGGAGACCTCCTGGGCAATGAGGTAGAGCGGCACCAGAAGCACCACCAACAAAATAACGCAGATCAGGACAGCCGCCGCCCGCCGGCGATCTTTGAGGGCCCTGACGAGCCGCCGATAGGAGGGACGGATCAAACCCGAGGCGACGACAGCCAGCAGGATGACCGAAAAGAATGGCGCCAGCACCATCAGAACCACGACCGCACAGATCGCCAGCGCGATCAGGAGACCGATCCACGCCGCCCGCTGGGGGCGTTGCGGCGGCGTGGCGGTCTCGCCCGCATCGGGGTCAGGAAAAAACGCCATCTTCATGCCCGCCGATCGACCAGGAAGTGAGCAAGTTCCTCGACAAACGCGTCGACGTCACCCGAAGCAGTCTCCCGGTCAACCTCGAACTCGTCGACGATCCTCCGAACCAGCCCTTCGTGGTCATCAATGCCGTCCCGCAGGGCTTCCACCAGGCACATTCCGGTGTCGTTGACGGAGAAGACCTGCAACGAATCGATATCGAGAATGACCCCGCTGTGGTCCGCCAACCGAGTGTGTGAGATAGCCTCGGACGACAGGAGACGCGAGAGGTCGACAGCTCGTCTCATCGTTGAGAAACCCTCATCCGCGTGCCGAGTTCATGAACGACGCGGGTCGTACCGGTTTTTCTTCTGCCCAGCCCGTCATACCTCTCCAGAAGTCCCTGAGAATGGCACTGTGAGGACCCGAGTATAGCGCTCCCTCGCGAGCTCACCGTCGGCCCCGACCGGTTCGCCGTCAACACTCACCCAGGCATGACCGTCGAGAGCGGGTTCGTCCTCGCCCGGGCGGAAACCGATGTTGAGCGTCACCTCGCCTCGACCGGCCAGCAGGCTGCCAAAGACCAGCGATCGGGTCAGGCAGGTGTCAATTCCACCAAACCATCGACGCCACCTGGTGACCGCACGAACGGCCGCCAGCTCGACCCGTGGTGCCGGATGGTTCCACCCCACCCCAACACCGGTCGTCATGGCCGCAATAACGTCTGAAACCGGGACCCGTTGCACCCGTTGCGCTCGCCGCGCGAGTCTGAGCGCGCTCAGAAAGAGTGCGATATCGACCGGATTGAAGCGGTTGAATTGGTTTGCCAGTGTTGTTGGCCCCTCAGATATATGGTCGCACAGCTATAGTTTTTCTTCCGGGCACGGAGACGGGCACGGGTTGGGCCGGAAGATTGGTCCCGTGAGCTACGGCGTAGCCACCAGCAACATCTCGTCTGGCACCAGGTACCTTCGGGCGGCCATTTGGACTCGCTCAGGGGTGACGGCAGCGTACGCCGCATCGTCCACCGCCAGGGGCGAGCCAGGGCCCTCGAAGAGAGCGCGGCCGACCCGGTAGGCACGCGAAGCAGCCGAGAGACCGCGTAGCATCCGCGTCCGGCGCGCTCGGGCGTTGAGCCGCACGAGATCGTCGGCAGATATCGGCTCGGCCGCGAGTTCCGCGACCAGCTCCGCGAGAAGCTCCGCGACCCGGTCGCCGTTGTCGGGCCTCGTTCCCACCGTCGCCGACAGGATCCAGGCGCCGCCCGGGATCGGCCTGACGCCGGCACCGAGCCGGTAGGCGAGGCCCTCTCGCTCGCGAATCACCGCCGTCATCCGGTCCGACAGAGCGTCCATGGCGACCAGGAGGGCCGGCCGATCCTCGGGCGCGACCTCGGCGATGCGACCCCACATCAGGGTCACCTGCGGCGCCTCACCGATCTCGATGGTCGGCGGTTCCGCGGCCGGCATCGGTTCGGGATACGGCCCGCGAGCCGGTTTTCCATCCGGTCCGCCCGAAAATGCATCTTTTACGAGATCGAGCGTCTCCTGCGCCGCCAGCGGCGATGCCACCGTCACCACGAGGCGATCGGGGGCAAAATAGCCGGATGGCCAGCCCCGCCATACCTCTCGCACCTTGTCGGGGCTCGCCATGGAGTTGTCCTGCGGGCCGGATACCGGACGAGCCAGCGGATGATCCGCACCCAAGAGCGATCCCATGAAGATCTGCTGGGCTTTCTCCGACCCCCGATTGTCCGATTGTCGTTCAGAGTTGTGGCCGGCTGCGGCCGATCGCCACCCGGAGTCGTCCCACGCCGGTTCCCGCACCATTTCCGCCAGCATCATGAGAGCAATCGTGAGATTCTGCGCCGGACCCTCGATGCGAACGTACGAGAAGTCCGGCACGTGGTAGCGGTTGTCGAACGGGATCGACGGCGAATCGGCCGTTTTGACATCGATGCCCGCCCATTCCATCCGGCTGGCCACCTCCCGACTGCCGCCGAGCACGGTGCCGCCCGGGAGCAGGCGGTGCACGAGATCGGCCACGCCCGGTGCGTCGGCCGGCTCGCGCAAACTGCGGTCAGCGACCAGCAGGTGAACACCAAAGACCTCGCTCCCCTCTTCGGGCAGAATGCCGACCACCACGCCATTGGCAAGGGTCGTCATCAGGCTGCCCAGGGGCCCCGCAACGAGATCGTTTGCGCCCTCTCGCGCAGCTGGTGTTACCGCATCCGGCAAGGCTGTCCTGGCTTCCGGTCCGCCGTCGCCGAGCCACGCGGCTCGGGTCCGCGATCCCGCATCAGCCAGAAGCTCTGCAGCCGCCGTTCGGACGTCGGCCGGCGTCACCCCGGACGGCGCGACCGACTCGGCCAAAGCGCCACGACCCGAAGCCAGCGCCTCGCCATAGAACACAGCCGCATAGTGGAGGCGCTGATCGTTGAGTGCCCGTTCAGCCATCCAGGCTCGCTGGATGGACGAGACCTCGGCGTCATCCGGTCCTCCGCTTTCACCGTCCAAAGCCCCGAGAAGGCGGCTCAACAGCTCCTCCGGTTGAACCCCGATTTCGGCCTCGACCCGGATTTCGATGAAATCACGGGGCTCGCGAGGGAGACGGGCCACGCTCAGGTCACGAGCCAGATCCGGGACGAGGGTGGAAACCAGGGGGCCGGCGGGATCCGCCAGCCATCGTGCGAGGACCTCGAGAGAGGTACCCGATATGGCGAGCGAGTCGGGCGCGGCAATCACCACCGCCAGAGTCCCGCCCGCGGGTTCCTGGGCCGTGCTGGGCATGCCGTGGCCCATCCCCATCGCCGGCATGCCGCCCGAGCTTGCCGGCGCCTGCGGTGCGACCGCGGAATCCCATTCTCCCCAACCAGGCCAACTCATCGGATCGAGCCGACTCGGCGGCAACGCGGTTCCATCGAGCTCGGTGAACGGCCGCAGAGCCGCCTCGAGTCCATCGACCGGGAGGTCTCCGGTGATCAACAGGCGATAGCCCGAAGGCACGTAACGTGCCTTCCAGTAACGTACCACCTCCTCGCGGCTGGTGGCTTCGACCGACTCCACAGTGCCTCCGACCGGATGGCCCAGGGGCGTGCCGCCCCACAAGACTCCGCGCAGCTCCTCTTCCTTGAGCCCATCGGGCGACGCGTGGTCTTTCGCGAGTTCCTCGAGGATGACGTTCTTTTCTTTCTCGTACACGGCGGGTCCAATAGTGGACCGGGTGAGCATGCCCGCCATCAGTTCGGCTGCGGCCACCGCATCTTCCCGCGGCACCAACGCAAAGTAGACCGTCGTCTGCTCGCGCGTGAACGCGTTCATATAGGCCGAAAGGCGCTCGAACGCTTCGGTGACTCCGCGCTCGTCGAGGTCGTCGAAGCCGTCGAAGAGGAGGTGCTCGAGGTAGTGCGAAAGCCCTCCCATTGCGGCCGGCTCGTCCTGCGACCCGGCGGGTACGGCTACCGTGATCAGGACCGTCCCCGAACCCGGGCGCGGCCACAGTAACGCCTTTCCACCGGAGGGCACGTCGCGCTCGATCACGCCCTGACTCGCGCCCTCTTCCGAATCGGCAACTGCCGAGAGGGTCACAGAGATTGCAGCGAGCGCGAGGGCCACGATGAACACGAACGATACGCGACGAGTGATGGATACAAGCATGGCGCGGATTGTATCCCACCCGCCACGAAGCATGCGCTCCTCATATCGGCGGGGATCGTGCCACTCTTCGCATCGTTGGCGACGCAGAAATCGCTTTCCGCTGAGGCGAGAAAGGTGCCACTCTTCGCATTGTCGACCCCGAAGGTGTAGCCGGCTGCGTCGTGGTCAAGTCCGACAATGGGAAGGGTGGCACCTGTGTCGTCGATGCCTCAACGCGCGCCAACCTATTGTGTCTCAAGGGGTGGGCGCACGGAGGAGTGTTACCCTCTTTCGCCATGGCAGAAACTCACACCCTCACCCTCGCCCTGCGTGCCTTCTTGAAGTCCTACCCCTGGCGGCGAATCGATCCCGTCCCGGTGGCGTCTCTCGAAAAGCCGGTGAGCGAGTGCATTGTGGCGTTGGTGTCCTCGGCCGGGTTCGTCGTACCGGGCGAGGAACCGTTCAGCGGCTCGGTACGCGGCGGGGATTTCAGCTTCCGAGTAGTACCCGGCGACGTAGACGTCCAATCGCTCGAGGAGCACCACCGCTCGAATTCCTTCTCCCACGCCGGGGTCGAGGCGGACCGCAACATGGGTCTGCCCCTCGACCGGTTGCATGAGCTCGCGGCGGCCGGCGAAATCGGTTCCGCCGCACCCAGGCACATCTCGGTCATGGGCTCGATCACCGCCCCTGGCCGCTTCGTCGAACGCACCCTGCCGGCGATCGCTCACCTTCTGGTCGAGGACAACGTCGATATCGCGCTGATGGTCCCCGTGTGACCGGTGTGCATGCAGACCGTCGGTCTTGCACAAGCCACAATCGAGGCGCACGGCATTCCGACAGCATCCATCACGATGCTCGCCAAGATCACCGCCACGATCCGTCCACCGCGCGCACTCGCGGTCCCCTACCCGCTTGGCTTCCCTCTCGGCGAGGCGCACAACCGGGAGCTGCAGACAGAAGTTCTTCGACAGTTGCTGGCCCTCCTCGAGCGTGATGATGTTCCCGTGCTGGAGGACTTGAGGCTCTGAGGCTATTCGGCTTTACGGCTGTACGGCCTTACGACAACACGATCGGGCTTGGCGCTTGGGGCGTTGTCGAGAGCAGGTGCTAAATGGCCGTGGGCGAGTAGGTGGTGGAACCCGCATAGCCGTCGGCGGGCAGGCGGAGTGCTACCATCGGCGCGTGACCGAACTCAAGAGAATCGTCGGATACATGCGCCCCTACCTGGGGCAGATGGCGGCTGCTTCGGTGATGCTCGCCGTCGCCGGCGCGATGATGACCCTGGTCGTGGCAACCCTCAAACCGATGGTCAACGAGGTGCTCCTCGCCAGGCCCGCACAAGAGGCGGCACTCGTGACGGATAAGGAACCCGGTTTCATCGACCGTCTGGTCGAACGGCTGCCGATCGACGAGACGAAGTCGTGGTTGCGTGAGCGGCCCATGGTCAAGGTTCCGGTCCTCCTCGTTCTTGTCTTTCTCATCCGCGGCATCCTGCTTTTTTTCGGCGAGTATCTGGCGCGGAAAACCGGCTGCGCGGTGATCCGCGATCTCCGGGCGGACGTCCACGACACACTGGTCTACCAGGCGCCGAGCTTCTTCCGAGCCCACCAGACCGGCGAGGTCCTGTCGCGTCTGCTCAACGATGTCCACCTGATCAAGCTGATGTCCACCCGCCTCCTCGCCGACACGGTCCGGGTCGGCGCCATGGGACCGGCGATGCTCATCCTGGTGTTGATCTATGACTGGCGGATGACCCTCTTCGCCCTCATCGTGCTGCCGTTGATGGGATACCCGGTGTTGCGCCTCGGCAAACGCCTGCGCAAGGCCGCCACCCGTTCGCAGGAGCAAACCGCGACCGCCGCCAACCAGCTCAAAGAGTCGGTCGCCGGCGCCAAGGTCATCCAGGCCTTCTCGATGGAAGGGATTGCTATCCGCCGATTCCGCGAGACCTTAGCGAGCCTTTTCCAGGTCGACCTCCAGGCCAGCCGCGCCGCCTCAGCCTCTGGCCCTATTGTCGAGCTGGTGGGAGCGATTGCCGGCAGCGTCCTTTTCTATGTCGCGGGCCGGGGCATCGCGTCTGGAGCCGTCAATCCCGGTAATTTCGTCGTTGTCCTCGGGGGTCTCGCCTTTCTGTTCATGTCGGCCCGCCGCCTCAACCAGATCAACGTCGAAGCCCAGCAGGCCCTTGCGGCCGCCGCCAGGGTCTTCAGGATGATGGACTGGCCGCGCGAGATCGCCGACCGCCCCGACGCACGGACACTCGAGGGTGAACCGCAGGAGATCCACTTCGAGAATGTCTTCTACGTGTATCCGGGGTCGGAGGAACCCGCCATCAAGGGCATCGAGCTCCATCTCCGACGCGGTGAGATGGTGGCGCTGGTTGGGCCTTCGGGCGGTGGAAAGACCACCCTCGCCAACCTCATGTTGCGCTTCGCCGACCCGACTTCGGGCTGCGTCACGATGGACGGACACGATCTGCGAGAGCTGACCCTCGCCTCGGTGCGACGAAATATCGGCCTCGTCACCCAAGAGACGATACTCTTCGACGACACCGTCCGCCTCAATATCGCCGCCGGTCGCGAAAACGCGTCCCCCGGAGGTATTCGCGAGGCTGCAGTCGCGGCCCAGGCGGACGAGTTCGTGAGCGATCTTCCGGAAGGCTATGACACCATGCTGGGCGAGGACGGCGCCCGCCTCTCCATGGGTCAGCGGCAGCGGCTTGCCATCGCCCGCGCCATCTTCAAAAACCCTCCGTTCCTGGTCCTCGACGAGGCCACCTCGGCGCTCGACGCCGAATCGGAGGATCAGGTTCAGCAGGCAATGAAAGTGCTCCTCGAGGGACGCGGCAGCCTGGTCATTGCCCATCGTCTGGCTACCATCCGTGAGGCGGACCGCATCGTCGTGCTCGAAAACGGCCGCATCGTCGAGGAAGGGAACCACCAGACCCTGATCGACATGGGTGGGCTGTATGCCCACCTCCACGAGCTCCAGTTTCAGGAGTAATCGCTCAGCGCACGCCACAGGAGATAGGCGGTGACGCCGAGCAGCCCGATCACCATCCAGTACTCCCTGTTTCGCACCATGCGTTCCACCGACCAACTCGCCGGGGTGTAGTCCCGATAGGGGTGAAGCGTCGGAAAGAGCGCCGGGACCGCCTCGAAATAGCGGTCGTAGGCCTCACCATGTTCCTCGCGAAGCCGCGCCGGTTCGATTCTCTCTTTGCGACGCATGTAAACGCCCAGGAACCAGACCCATCCCAATACCATCCCAATCAGGCTGAAGAAATTCGGCAGATTGACCATGATGATCAGCCCTGTGAGGATCAAGAACCGACCGAGATAGAGCGGATTGCGGGTGAACCGATACGGTCCCGATGTCATCAGCTCCTTGGTCTTCAGCAACAGGCCCGACGACCAGAAGCGGACGGTCTCGCCCAGCACCACGAAGACGAAACCGATGGCGACGCTGAGCACCGTTGGCTGGGCGCAGTAGATGAGAAGGAGAATGACCGCGAACAACGCGGCCAGGCGCAAGACGCCAAGGACTCTGTTGTACTGACGTTCGCTCATTGATTGCCCCCGTCGGACGCCGGGAAGGATACCGCATTTCTCCGGATAAATTCCGTCAGCGCTTGCCGCGCAGACGTTCCAGATAGCTCTTCAGCCGGCGGCCTCTGCGGTGCCACGCTTCTGCAGCAGGACTCACCGAGGCCACTGCCGCATCCGCGTCGCCACCCGTAAACCGGGCCCGCATCCGGGCCAGGTTGACCCGGTCGGATTCGCAGAACCGCTCGAAGAGACGCCTTCTGATCGGTCCGGACCGCCGTCCGAGGACCCACGCCGTGGCGAGGTCAACGATGTAGAGGGAGTCGTCCGCACCGAGCAGTACATCGCGATGGTGGAGGTCGGCCAGAGCCACTCCGCGGCTGTGGAGTTCATCCAATACCGCGCCGAGCCGATCAAACAGCGTGTCATCGAGCCGGGCTCCCGTGCGTTCCCGCAGCGGCTCGGCGTCGACCCAACGGGTTGCCAGGGCGTAGGGTCCCAGGCGACCGAGGAATGCCGGCAGCGCATCGACCCCTTCTGCCGCCTCGTAGGCGGCCGTTTCGCGACGGATCAACCAGCGCCCAAGGGTGTTCCGGACTACTGTGCCTCGCGGAGCGTAAGTCTTGACCGCCACCCGCTCGTCTTCCAGGTCAAAGAAGAGAACGTCGGCCTTGGAGCCGTTGCGGCCCACAATCCGGCGAACCGGTTCGGCTCCTGACAGGCTGCCAGGGTCGAAGGCCCGGGTGTTCGCGGCGTGTGAAATAATGTCGGCCACGGTGAGAGTGTAATCCATGCCTTCCGGGGAAGATCCCATCGCCAGTCCACCAACCCGGTCCGAACTGGACCAAGCGCCCAAGGAGTACCTGACGAGAGGTGCGCCGTTCAAAGCGGACGTCACGGTGGTCGACATCGGGCAAGGACCGATGGTGGTCAAAGACTTCGCGAATCGCTCGTGGTGGCGGCGTCTGATCGGCCGCCTCGAGGTGAGTCGCGAATGCCGCGCCTACTCCTATCTCGGTCCCATGCCCTGGTTCCCAGCGTTCGTCGGTCGTATCGACAGCGACGCGCTGGCGGTGGAAAAGGTCGAGGGCGAGACCCTCCGCTTAGCCGGGGACATCGATGAGAAGCGCGAAGACTATCTCGCTCAACTCCGGACGGCCATGGAACGCCTCACCGAGCTCGGTTTTCTCCACCTCGACGCGCGGGCCTACCGGAATGTCCTTCGACGTCCGGACGGCCGGGTGGTTTTCATCGACCTCGCGGGATCGTTCTGGATTCCGCCCGGACGTCTCGGTCACGGTCTCTTGCGGCGATTCATCGCTCTTTATTACGAGGCCAACATCATCAAATGGGAGACCATGCTCGCCCCCGGCGGTGATCCGCGCAAGGGCCAGGCAAAGCCCCCCCGGTACGTTCACGGGATTGTCGACCTGTGGAGGGCGTGGAAGAGATTGCGAGTCCACCC
>Ga0307426_1002778_pt1 | contig 10759 bp, 8 predicted proteins | sample SalMarWE160340MG_FD_202165 | JGI IMG/M metagenome (GOLD analysis project Ga0307426, IMG submission 202165) | Salt marsh sediment microbial communities from the Plum Island Ecosystem LTER, Massachusetts, United States - WE1603-40 | ecosystem: Environmental > Aquatic > Marine > Intertidal zone >... | reverse complement strand
GCCTGTTGAAGGTCGGACATATCCGCGCTACCCCGCTCAGACGGGGATAAGCCCCGCCGCTGCATGGCTGCCGCCCTGGAGCCGTTTTCAGAATTCATCCGGCAGCAAGGCCAGCGCCTGGAGTCTGGTTTCCAGCCGGCCGGCATCCTTAAATGCGATGACCTTCATCCCCAGGTTTTTCGCCGGTTCCAGATACTCAGGCTTGTCATCGATATAAACGCATGCGGCCGCCGGATTTGAAGCCTTGTCCAGCAATAGTTGATAGATAATGGGATCCGGCTTCTTGCGTTGAACGATATGCGAGAAAATGCCGCCGTCAAATTTTTGCAAAAAAGAATATTTTCCGTCCAGGTAGTTCACCCGTTCCCGCGTGTTGTCGGAAAGATATAACAGCTCATGACCGGCCGCCTTCAACCGGTCGACCAAGCTGACGGTTCCGGCATTGGGCTGATAGCTGGAGCACCACAGCAGCGAAAGCTCCTCAGCGGAAGCCTTAATGTTCCAGGAGGTCTTGGCCCGCTGCCAGAATTGTTCGACAGTTATCATCCCGATCCGATATTGTTCGCCCGCCTCGCCGCTTAAAATATCTTTCGCCGCTCTCCGTGAAATCCGGTATTCAGCAGCGATCCTATCGATAGCGATCCGGGTGCCGTCACAAAAATAAACGCCGCCGAGATCAAATATGACTGTTCCAAGCATGATTTCTTATGTCAAAAAAATGCGCAGCATAAAACAATTAATCCGCCGGACCTTCGATCAGTCACAAACCTTCATTTTCCAAAGCACGCCCTGCAAGCCTAAAAGTGTCGGTTAACCGGGTGCATTAATTTAACTCAGCTTCGATCAACTCCGGCAACTCCTTGACGCTGGGGATCACATGGGTATGCCAGTACTTGCCCCAGGCCGTTACCGGTCGCGGGCCGCTGAGCACCCCCACTACCCCGCGGCAGCCGGCGTTGCGGCCTTCCAGCATGTCGGCCGGGGTATCTCCGATTTTAATGACTTCATGCACACTCTGGATATCGAGCTTCTCCATGGCGTAAAAAATCATATACGGCGCCGGCCGGCCCCTCTCACCGGAAATACATGCAACATGCACGGAGCAGTCCACCAGGCCGTCTCTCACCCAACCCAATCCATCCATGATGGCTTCGGTAATTTGGCCGTGAAACCCGGTATCGGTGGCCACTTTTATATCGTGGTCGTGGCACCAGCGAAACGTGTCGGCGGCGCCGGGAACCTCTTTGACCTGGGTGCGGTAGTGGGCGATCATGATCTCTTCATAGCGGTCGAAAACCTTTTTGGCCAGGTCATAGGTTTTGGGATCCTGGATTTTCTCGAAGTCCTTGAAGTCAATGTCCTGGCCTTGGGAGCGGGCGATCAAAAACTGATACAGATGAATTTTGTTGGTGCCCATGTGAAGCAGGATTTCATCGGGCGTGGTGTTGAGATTGTATTCCTGGGCCGCTTTGTACAGACAATCCCGCACACCCGTATCATCGTATACCGTGGTTCCGGAAAGATCGAACATGACCATGCTGATTTTACCCATATTGTCTGTTCCTCCCTATAGCCCCCTGGTGGCTCCGTATCGACAATTTATTGTCGCTGCCGGTTAAGTGGTTGTCATTTATTGTTATGAATGAACTAAAATTAAAAGTGACTAATGTGAGCTAAAATGAAGGATAAATATGACAAAGTAAGTTTAATCACTGATGGGAATATACCCCATGCGCTTGACAATCTTCTGCCCTTCCGGACTTAAAACAAAATCGATAAACAGCCGGGCTTCACCGGCGGGCTTTCCCTGGGAAACCAGCATTGGCTTGCGGAACAGCAGATATCGACCGCTTTTTATATTTTCCGGCCTCGGCGCCACCCCGTCGATCTTAACCACCCGCGCATCTTTGACAATGAAAAGAGCAATTCCTCCGAGTCTTCGATCAATGGAAAAAATGGCGGTTTGAAACTGGAAAACAGGGGCTTCAGCAACATGCCCTCGCCTTTTTTTCCAGCGCGATGGGGGCCGGAGCATATTCCTCCTCGCCGGTAACCTTGTCCTCGAAAAACTTGCGCGTTGCGGAGTACCCGTCGCGGATCAAAACCACAACGCCGGCCCGTCTTCCCATTTTTCCTTATTGCCGGTAAATCCGAGGCTGAAAATGAAAAACGCCAGGATACCCGGCAGGATGCCGAAGCCCAGTAACGTCACAAAGAGGATGGTAGAGTGGCAGGTCACCTCCTTTATAAAAATGGCAGTCACATCTATGCCAAAGGAAATTCCCTTATGATTTTCGGCCTTAAAAGGATTTTGCGACCGATAATTAAGAAAGATTGCATCGGTTTTTATAGTAACTCGCTGGCACGAATTAATTCATAAGTCAAAAGAATAAATATCATAGATTGCATAATAAAAAGTTATTTTTTGATATGCCGAATCTTAGATTTTAAGACATAGCTTTTGATAGTCATGAAAATCCTCTAATCGATCCCCGGAGTTGAGCAACCCATTGAGGTCTTCGGGGCCGAATGCCAGCTCATCGAAAATTTTAGCTTCCAATTCCAGGGTCTTTGCCCATAGCGATCGAATTCTTTCCTGATGCTCCTGTGGCTTGCCGTATTTTTCCAGGATGTAGTCCAAACGCTTATCGAGCGAAACCACCTGGTCATGGAGTACCCGCTTGTCGGCATAGTTGATAATCTCGACCTCACCCAGCACCACCGGACTTGGATATTCATCGAGTCTGACATGCTGGCGCACGAGTTCACCGACCTGGGGGTAGCCCCGCGCGGCAAGATATTGGCCGCCGGTAAGGGCGTGGTTTTCCCGGGTTTTAAAGCTGCGGGTCTTGGTGATGTCATGCAGCAGGGCGGCCGCCCGGATTAAGTCGGCGTTGAGCCGGTTTTGCCGGCGGTTTAAATGGTCCGCCAGAAAAGTCGCGACCCGGCACACCTGCATGGAATGAACCACAATGTGATCCAGCATCACCATTTCGCACATCAGCTGAAAGCACTGTTCCTGGGTTGGGATCTGCATATAAAAAGTCATTCAATTTAAATGCTTCCCCCCAGGGGATTTGTCAATAATTTTATTGTATGCAGGCTGGGTGCGAGCTGTCGATTATGTTCCAAGGGATTACTCAAATCAACTATTTCCTAAATCTTGCATGAAAATTAATGAGAAGGTGAAATACGGTAATGTATAATTTAGAGAAGCCTAACGACAATTGGATCTAACCACAGAAAAATAATTACAACTTTCACCGCCGAGGCGCGGAGGTCGCAGAGGGTGATTATTTATTACCTGGTTATATATAAAGCTCAAGTTACCATTGAATAAATTATAGCGGAAGCGGCTTTCAGCCGCGGCATTTGATTTCGCGGTTGAAAACCGCTCCCACATTCCTTGTACTTGCTCTTTCTATATTACCAGAATTTTTTATTTGCCGTTGAGAGGCCCTGCCGGAACGGGATGCAAGCAACGGCAAATAAAAAGAGGAGTTTTCTCTGCGCTCTTTGCCTGTCGGGTCGTAGCTCTAGCGAAGCCTGGCGCCTGCGGTGAAAAAAATATCAGCGAATACGTCACCACCATTATGAATTGGGGGCTGAGGCCGGCAGATTCGGCATTGACAAAATCCAAATTGGCCTCTAATTTTCTGTGGATCTTCCAACATAAAACAGGAGACAATTTTGAAAGTCGTCATTGTCAGAAAGGCTCCGGAAATTACCAAACGATTGATCGCCGCTCAATTTCCCGCCGATTGGCACATCATCACGGTGCCAGCGGAATCCTTATCCGGCGAAATCGGTGATGCGGATGCGCTCATTCCGGAGAACACTCTGATTGACAGCGAGCTTCTGGAACATGCCAAAAATTTAAAAATCATCCAGACCGGTGCCGGCTATGACAACGTCGATATCGCAGAATGCGCCCGACGCGGCATCCAGGTGGCCAATGCCGCCGGGATCAATGCCCGGGCGGTGGCCGAACACGTGCTGGCATTGATTTTCTGCTGGTACAAAAACATCATCAAATTAAACACAGTGATGAAGAGCGGAAAATTCGCTGTGGATTACAGGGGATCGGAACTCTCCGGCAAGGTGATCGGCGTAGTGGGACTCGGCCGCATCGGCAGGGAAGTCGTCAGAATGGCGCAGGCCATCAACCTGAAGGCTGTCGGGTACCATTATCGGCAGGCGGGAGAGGTTGCCGGTATAGACCGGATGGATTTGCATTCACTTTTGAAACGCGCGGATATTGTTACCATTCATGTCGCGTTAAACGGACAGACGCGGCAGATAATCGGCAAAAAGGAATTCGCGTTAATGAAGAAGAATGCCTTTTTTGTCAACACCTCACGCGGTGCCGTGGTGGATGAAAAGGCCCTGATAGAAGCCCTGCAGACCGGCCGGGTCGGCGGCGCCGGCCTGGATGTATTCGAAACCGAACCGCTGCCCGCCGGCAGCCCCCTGCGGCAGCTTGAAAATGTTATCCTGACGCCCCACATGGCCGGAGAACCGGATGGACTGTTTTTCCACAGGAGGCGCTTCCAGTTCTTCGCAGAAAATATCGCCCGCCTGATGGCCGGCAAACCACTTTTAAATGAATTGCTGCCCATCACCGGCAGTGAAAAAAAGGCCGCCAATACCATTCCTGCAATCATACTGCCGGATGGCTACAACGGCAAAATCCTTTTGGTTTCAATTTCCGGCGATGGTGTTGAAAAAATGGTGATTCTGCGTTCCGGGGACCTCTGGCACCGCGAAATACTGCGCAATACGGAACAGGAAATTCGCAATCTCGGATTCGACAACGCCCGGGTACACCAACTGGGCGGCGCTCATATCCGGTTCGAGCCGGACGGGACCATCATCATCCATGGCTTCAGCCAGCAATATGGCGCCTGCGACAGGGAGTATGCCGCCAAGCTTGTCAGAGCCGCATTTGTGGGTAGGCAGGTAGAGGTGAGGGATTAGCCGATATCCCATAAAGGCATTTGACTGGATTACAGGTTTCAGCATAGCCGCCGGCTGCAGAGCGTTCAGTCTGATCGGGTTGGAAACTATGGTAAGATACCAATGGCGTTTATGGAATCCTCTGCAAGCCCTTCGGGTATATGATTCAGTTCTTAAGGCTGGCGCAAATTCCAAATCACAAATTCCAAATCACAAATCCCTGGCCCAGACCGATTTAACGTCTGAAGTATTTAATGCATCCACGGCCAAGCCAGAAAAGTATAAAGGTATAAACCAAGCAAGTCGCACCAGGGCGGGCTCAAATAAATTTCAATGACCAAAATACAAAATTCCAAACGGGATTCAATCTGTTTTGGTCATCGTTTTATATAAATACGCAATCCTATATCACAAAAGTAAGAAAGTTCTGAAATTCGAAAAAAACACAGCTGGATTATCTCGGTTTAGCCGGTTTCGGTCATTGATTATTGTGTTTTGGGATTTACCTGCCCTGTTAAATCGTATTGTGAAAGATTTGCGAAGTAGATGAATAGTGTAATCTTCCTAACGAAGAGGGTCACGCCATTTATCGAATTATTTAACAGGGTAAATTATTTGGTGCTTGGAATTTGGAATTTATATCTAACCGGCAACGTCTCTCAAAGGGCTTTTACCGACCCCCGGCCACGCCCGCACGACCCCAAACACGGCCCGTATCCATATCCAGGCACAGGTGATACCCCACACCCAGGTCAGTGCATCGGCACGGGTTTGATCCAATAGGAAAATAGCCGACCCGCAGCAGGCAGTGGCCGCCAGCATGACATTGCGCAGGAAACGAAAATCTCCGGTACCCCAGTGAATTCCGTCGGTAGCATAAGTCAGGGCATTGACCGGCTGGGTAACGGCGGAAACAACCCAGGCCGGGATAAACACGGCCACAGCCGTCGACGGTACAATCAGGTTTATCACAGCCGTCTGTCCGAGCAGCATCGTGAGACCCAGCGCCAGCCCGGTTGCCGCGCTCCAACCAAAAACGAAATAGGCCACCCGTCGCGCCTGCCGCCGCAAGGCCGATCCCATGAAAAAACCCACCAGGCTTTGAGCGGTAACGGCATAAGAATCAAGCAAAAGCGTGGTAAACATCCAGACTTGCCGGATGGCCTGGTGGGCTGCCCCGGCGTCGGATCCGATGCGGGTCGCAACGCGGGTCGTCAGGAGAAAAAAAGCAGTTGCCAGCCCCGTTCGGATAAACATTTCAGCGCCGATCTGAAACAGCCGCTGAATATCGCGCAGCCGGATGCCGTCGGGAATGCCTATTTTGCGATACAGAATTATTCCTGCCGCCGCCGCCCCGACCCATTGGCTGATAACGCTCGCCGCCGCGGCCCCGGCAACGCCGAGGGCCGGAAGCGGTCCATAGCCAAAGATCAGAAGGGCGTCCAGGATGATATTTAAAACGTTGATGGTCAGCGCAATCCACAAAGGGTTGCGCATGTCCTGCAGCCCTCTGAGGATGCCGAAGGCGGCCACCGTGATCATAACGGCGGGAGCTCCCCATAATCTGATGCGCAGGTATTGGGACGCCTGGAAGTGGACGGCACCTTCAGCCCCCATGGCGGTGGAAAAATATGGAACCAGCACCAGACCCGCCGCCAGCAGTAAAAAACCAATGATGGCTGCCAGGGCAAACGTCAACCCGCCGATTTCAGTGACACGCCGCGGCGCCTGCCTGCCAAAGGCCTGGGATATTTCGGTTTGCGTCCCAATGCCCAGGAAATTAAAAATCCAGAATATGCCGGACAATCCGACGGTGCCGACCCCCAATGCCGCCAGCGAGATAGATCCCAGCCGGGCTATAAATGCCGTGTCGACCAGTCCTGTCAGGGGTTCGGCGATAAGAGACAGCAAAACCGGCAATGACATGGAAATTAAGGTGGAATGCGGGGCGTGAATAAAGGGATGCGCTCGGGGCGCAACGGATCCGGCAGCTATGTTAGAATCGGTGGGGTGCATGCGCAAAGATGAGGTTATAATTCCGCCAGAAGAATAGCCACCATTTCGGCAAAGCCATACCCCCCCTCCTGTTTCGTCACCCAGGTGGGGTAACAATCCATCCGCCCGTTGAAGTTTAAGACGTTGGCCACACCGACGGATTGCGGAAAATAGGAAAACATGGGCGCATCGTTGGGTGAGTCTCCGGTGTAAATGACCTGCTCTTTGATATCTTCCAGGCGCCGATCAAAGACTTCTTCGAACAGTATGCCGGTCATGGTGAGTTTGTCATAATCGCCGAACCAGCCGTTGACGTGAATCGAGCTGACCTTTGCCCGGGCCCCGGCCCTGGCAAAACAATCTACAATGGCATCGATGTCTTTTTGCGGCAGCCGCTGGATGTCTTCACAGTAGTCAATGGCCAGATCCGCCTCTCGATAAGCCTGATCGGCCGACACCCGGCAGCAGGGAATTTGTTGCAGAATTTCGTGCTTCAGCTTTTCCAGGCGCCTGCGATCCGCTGCCCGCTGTTCATCCGACTTAAAATAGCGTCGCCGCATTTTTTTATGTGATTCATCGTAGCGGAAGTAAAAGGCGCCGTTTTCACCCACCAGCCCGTCGACGGGCCACATGCGCGCGATGTGGTCACACCAGCCGGCCGGCCGGCCGGTAATGGGGATGGCAGCAATACCCGCCGCTTTTAAGCGCTCCATGGCTTCAAAGACCACCGCCGGCAGCCTGCCATGATGGGTGAGGGTATCGTCGATATCGGTTAGGACATACCTGATGTTTTTCTTTACCGATGCAGGAATCTGCTCAAAAGGTTTCATTGGCATTATTGATAGAACAAAGAGGATGCTTTCGTGATGAGAACTCTTTAACGCATGAAGATACGTTAGGCAAGCAAATTTTTATTGAACCTAAATTGAGCGATTGCCCGACGAAAATCCTTGCGTAATCATGCAAGCCAACGGTCGGGGATAGACTCCATAAGCGCTATGTTGTATTTGCGTGGGAGGAACTGAAAAAATGAACATCTAACATCGAACGTCCAATCACGCCAAGGCGTGAAATGTTGAATGGAAAAAATGAAGAAACAAACCTATGATCTTGCAGAAAGATTACTGGAGTATTTGGTGAGAATCATAAATCGTGTTGAAAAGCTTCTAAATACCAGGGTAGGCAAGCATAAGTAAAGGAATTAATTAAAGTTTACCTTAAGAGTATCAAGACGACTGAAAAGAAGATTAGCTATCCGTTGAATTTTCGGTATTGGGTTTGAGTTTTTTCATTCAATATTGGACGTTCGATGTTCGATGTTCGACGTTCCTCTCTTGAAACAAGCTCTAATGGGATCGCTGCAACCGGTGAATGTTAACACAATATCTTAGCGCTAATGGGGTTTATCCCCGACCGCAAGGCCTTGAAACGGGATAGAGGCAACTTGAATAACCGCTATTGCGGAGTCTCAAATGAGAGGTTATGGGCCATAGCTTTTCTTGGAATTATCAGTATTACCAATAGCTGCAATCCGGCTTGCCCAAGATCTAAATAGAACCAAAATAATCGGCAACAAAAGTATTACCGCTAAACCCAACATCCGTGCCGGCTGCCAAATGGACGCCGGTTTGTTCGTCGGTTGGTTGCCGGCAGCAACTGATATAAAACAGCTGAGATCATCCGGGATGACGCCCTCAAACAATTGATCCAGCGGTGAACCGGAGCTTCCGCCATTCGGGTCGGTTTCCGATCCAAAAGCCAGAGGATCGACGATGATGCCGTTGGCGATACCGTCTGCGTCACCGAAACCTCCGTCTTTAATGGTTAAATACACCTCTTGGCGGTTGGAGCTGAATTCCGTGTAGTCGGAATAATCCAGCCAGATTCCATCAACCGGATCATATTTGAAGCAGTTTCCTTCTTCGTAGGCCGGTTTGGAGAGATAGATGGTAACGGTGGTCTCACCGCCGGGTTGGTCCACCAGCAATTTGAAGTCAAGCAATCCAAATTCGATAAAATTCGGCTTTCCGTGGGTATTGGAAACCAGCTGAGGATCGGCCGGATCTTTGGCTTCGAGCGATGCGATTGCATATGCATTTTCAGCGTCTCGAATGCTGACACAAATTTGAACGTGACCCTCTTGCTCTTCCACGTTCACACACTTGATGTCGTTTTGAGCGATGTCCATGGTACCGTCGCGATCAATATCCTGATATTCCGAAACTTCCTGATCATCCGGCACCCCGTTTTCATTCAGGTCGTGCTGGGCATCAGCCGTGGTGAATTCTCTTTCATTAGACCATTCTGACGGCGTATTCTGGCTGTCGATAAATCTGGCTTTCCAGATGTACTCGGTGTTTGCTTCCAGAATCTGTCTGGGTATCGTCATCGATGTCAATGCGGCTGAAGAGGTGACATCAAATACACACAGATTATCAAATGCCCGGATGACTTTCCAATGGGTTTTTCGATGAACATCATTGGCGTTGGCATCCGAAAATTCGTCGGTTTTAAGCAGCGGCGTCAAGCCGACCGTCGCATTGCTTTCCGGAGCCAACAGTGCCGGCGGATCCGGTTTGAAATTTCCTTCATTGTAATTCGGTTTGCTGCCCAAATTGTACTCATTGATATTGCTGATCTCGTCACCGTCCAAATCATCAGCGGCATCATTCTCCAATGGATTCAGGCCGTATGAAATCTCCCAGGCATCCGGCATGCCGTCATTGTCGTCGTCCTCATCGGTGTTGTTGCCCAGGCCGTCGCCGTCGGTATCCATTGTTTCAGCCGAATCCAGTGGGAAAGCATCCTGGTCGTCCGCCACGCCGTCACCGTCGCTGTCGACCGCTGCCGGTTTGGTGATCTCAATGACACACGCGTCGGCATCAGATAGATCGCCGGCATCCGTTACGGCGAGCTTAAAGGTTAACTTTTCACCGTTTGTCAATACCTGAGGTGCGATAAAGGTTGCTTCCGATTTGTCCGGAGTTGAAAGCGTCACCGCGGTTCCGCCGGTCTGTTCCCAGGCATAGCCGACAATATTATGATCGGGATCCGTTGAACCGGATCCGCTGAGCAGCACGGTAGTGCCTTCTGCAACGGTTTGATCGGCACCTGCGTTGCTTACCGGTGCTGAGTTTGCTGTGATAATGGCCACCGTATCCGGCGTGCTGCTATCGGTTCCGTCGTTGACGATCAGCTGCACCGTGTAAGCACCGGCAACATCGACCTCAAAGGTAGGTTTTACGGCGTTGGTGCTGGACAGGGTCGCATGGCTGCCGCCTGGTCTTGAGACAAACGACCAATTGAAGGTAAGCGTATCGCCATCCGCATCCCTGGAAGCGCTGCCGTCAAGCTGCACCGTGTCAGTGACTAGAACTGTTTGATCGGCACCTGCGTTGCCGACCGGGACGGAGTTTTCCGTAGAAATCGTTGCCGTATCCGGTGCACTGCTCACGGTACCATCGTTGACGATCAGCTGCACCGCGTAAGTACCGGGGACGTCGACCACAAAGTTGGGTTTCACGACATTGGTGTTTGACAGCGCTGCATGGCTGCCGCCCGGCCGGGAGACAAACGACCATTGATAGGTCAGACTATCGCCATCGACATCGCTGGAACCGCTGCCGTCTAACTGCACCGTATCGTTAACCAGGACCGCCTGATCCGCGCCGGCACTGGCCGCCGGCACTGAGTTCCCAGTGGATATCGTCACCGTATCCGCCGCACTGGCCACCGTACCGTCGTTGACGATCAGCTGTAGCGTATAACTGCCGGCAACATCTACACCAAAGGTGGGTTTTAAAACTTT
>Ga0307426_1002776_pt1 | contig 10761 bp, 4 predicted proteins | sample SalMarWE160340MG_FD_202165 | JGI IMG/M metagenome (GOLD analysis project Ga0307426, IMG submission 202165) | Salt marsh sediment microbial communities from the Plum Island Ecosystem LTER, Massachusetts, United States - WE1603-40 | ecosystem: Environmental > Aquatic > Marine > Intertidal zone >... | reverse complement strand
GGGCACTTCGACCAGCCTCGCATTGGGGAATTCCGTCGGCATCCTGGTGGACTACCCTTCAGGCAACGTGCAGATCGGCGGACCCAATCCCATGTTTATGAACCTCATTTCGGGTAACGACACGGGCGTTCAAGTCGTGACGGACGGCAACTTCGTGACCAACAACCGCATCGGCTCGGACGCCAGCGGCAGCGCGGGCCTGGGGAATGATACCGGCGTATGGGTAACGGGCAGCAACAACGTTATCGAGGGCAACCAGATCAGCGACAGCCAAATCGGATTGCTGCTGCTTGGCAGCAGCAATCAGGTGTCGGCCAATTTCATCGGTACGGATTCCAGCGGCAACCTGGCGTTGGGCAACGATACCGGCGTTCACATCAACGGCGATGGAAATGTAATCGGCGGAAGCATACCTATCATGGTTCCACCGGGCACTACCGCAGGCAACATCATTTCCGGAAACGGCACGGGCATCTTCCTCGGCCCGAATGCACAGAATAACACCATCAAAGGCAACAAGATCGGCGCCGGCAACAGCCCCGACTCGAGTCTGCCGAACAATACGGGAATCCTGCTTGATGGCGCCGACAACAACACCATCGGCGGCACGGCGCTGCCGATGGAAGCCAACTGGGTGATGTACAACAACCTCGATGGCATCCAGTTCATCACCACCGCCAGCGACAATCTGGTTCAGAACAACTACATCGCCTGGAACGACCGCGGCATCACATCCGGCGCCACGACCGGTATCCCGATTCAGAATACCTTTCACTACAATAACATCTACTACAACGATCAACTCGGTATTGACCTCTTCCCCTGGGGCGTGACCCCCAACGATCCGGGTGACGCAGACCTCGGTGCTAACAACTTGCAGAACTTCCCCGTGATCACTTCCGCCACGACGTCCACGGTGCAGGGTACTTCTTGTTTGGGCTGCACGGTGGAGATCTTCGAAAGCGATGAAGATCCTTCCGGATACGGAGAGGGCATGTCTCCGATCGGTGAAGGGGTCACCGACTCATCAGGCAACTTCAGCATCAGCGTCGATCCGCTCTCTACCGCAGGCGTCTGTGATTACGTCACCGCCACAGCGACCGACGCAAACGGCAACACCTCTGAATTTGCGGAAAACTTCCTTATCGGACCGTGCTTCACGTTTTCTCCATACCTTTTCCTCTTCCTGGGTGTGGTCTTCCTGGCGGGCGGCGCAGCCGCTGGTAATCGATTCGGACGCAGCCGGGGGGCGCGGCCGGGTTTGGCGACCGCCGCTGGCGCCGCGCTGGGCGGCGTGATCGGCGCCGGTTTACTTCTCGCTACCTCCTTCATTCCGATCTTCCGACTTCCGCCAGAAGAAGAACACGCGGTCAGCGATGGCCTGACGGCGCTCATTCCCTCATGTAACACCTACCTCGATCCGCAGGCGTTTCAACCGCAAGATGGCGCCATCGTGCTCGATGAGAACTTCGACTTCGAATGGGGCTGGTTGAACGTGCCTTCGGATGGAGACTTCCGCTGGATTGTCGAATTAAACGGAGCCGGCCAAACCGGGCAGGGTACAACCGACGGAAACTCGCTTCCCTTCACCACTTTTGGCTTTGCTTTCGAAGATGGCGATCATTTCTTGTGGCGCTTGAAAGCCGAGCAGTTCGACAATGCTTCCGAAGAATGGGATGCTTTTTGCGCACCCTCTGCCTGGCGAACCTTCCAGATTGGATTGTCACCGTTGCTGGCACCGCCATGGACACCGGATACCCCGGAGGGACAACCACCGACTCCCACGAGCACGCCAGAGTCACCCGCGGAAGTCTGTCTATACACCGCGATACGCAACAGCAACTGCCGCGCCAGCGACTATCCGGAGTCGCTGCAGATCGACATTCTCATGCAGGGGGAATCGGCCGAACTCCTGGCCTTGAATCCCGAGTTTACCCACGGCAAGTTCGAACTCGATCACGGGCAGTGCTGGATCTGGTTGGGACTGTTGGACGGCCCTGAAAATCCGTACGGCACGTGCGGCGTGCCTGTCGTCGATCCACAACCGCCGCCGACGGAAACGCCGCTTGCTTGTACACCAGATCTGGATGAGCAAGCCTGTATATTGGCCGGCGGGCAGATGAGTGATACGCAAACGACGGCGCCTTATTGTGTCTGCCCGGAATGAATACGTGGATATTCGTATTTGTTAGCGGTAATGAAATAGCATTTCGACTCCGGAATTGATGCAAGGAGTGTATCAATGGATTTTAGCAAATCGGCGATTCGTCACTGGCTTTGCTTGTTCGTGCTCACGGTGACCTTGGCCGCCATTCCAATCTCCGCGGAAGCCAGCACCTTCGTCGTCAACACGGTGGACGACCTCGACGACGGAAGTTGCGACGCCGATCATTGTTCCCTGCGCGAGGCGATCAACGCCGCCAACGCCAATCCTGGCCTCGACACGATTTCTTTCGACATCCCCGGCGCCGGACCGCACGTAATCGAACTGTGCAGCTTGCTGCCCAAACTCAAGGACGGCGGGACGACGATCGACGGCACGACGGAACCCGATTATGCCGGGGCCCCCGTCGTCACATTGACGCCCTCCGCGGACCCCAGTTGCGCCAGGCCGCACATCGGTATCTGGATTCAGTCCGACGCAAACGTGATCCGCGGCCTGCACACCATCGACTTCATGCATCCCACTCTGCAGCACGAAACCGCCATCTACATCGAACGCGGCGACGGAAACCTGATCGAGTTGAATTACATCGGATACCAACCCACCTGTTCGCTCTTCAACACACAATACGGCGTCCGCATCGATACCGACGCCGGCAACCAGCGTATCCTCAAGAACGTCTTCAACTGCAACGGCACCGCAATCGATATCTGGGGTGGGAGCCACGAGATTCGGGACAACCTGATCGGCGTCGACCCCTCGGGCACGATGGCCATCCTCAACGGCTTGGGTATCTACGTGTACGAAACTGCCCACGGCTCGACCATCCAGGACAACGTGGTATCGGGCAACATCAGCGCCATGGCGGTCTATTCGGACGATAACAAGATCCTGGGCAACCGCGTCGGCACGGATTGGTCGACGAACATCGCCATTCCCAACCAGGGCGGCATCCAGGTGAACGGCGATCACAACCACATCGGCGGTACGAATCCCGGCGAGGCGAACATCATTGCCGCCAACACCAGCATCGGCCTCGATCTGTACTGCGGCGCGGAATACAACCAGGTTTACGGCAACATCATCGGCAGCAACCTTTCGGGAACCATGATCATGGGCAACCAGTACGGCCTCACCATCATGGGCAGCACCAATACGATCGGGGGGATCGGCCCCGGAGAAGCGAACCGCATTCTCTTCAGCCACGAATCGGGTATCAGCCTGTATGCGCTGGCGCACAAAAACCGCATCAGCGGCAACGAGATCGCCTACGGCCGCACGCAGGGCATTCTGGGCACGAGTTCGATGGGCTTTCCCGAATCCAACACCTTCAGCCGGAACAGCATCCACCACAACCGTGCACTGGGAATCGACTTGGAACCCGCAGGTGTGACCCTGAACGACCCGGGGGATGCGGACATCGGACCCAACACGCTGCTCAACTTCCCCGTGCTGCAATCCGCAAACGTCAATACGGCCGAAGGAGACGCTTGCCCGGGCTGCAGCGTGGAGATCTTCATCGCCGATTCGGGCAAAGGTGCTTTCGGCGAGGGCATGACGTATGTGGGGAGCGGGAATGCCGATCCGGGCGGTCATTTCACGATACCGCTGAGCGGGGTTGGTTTCTGCGATCCGCTCACCGCCACCGCCACAGACGGCGCCGCCAACACCTCCGAATTCGCCAAGAACATCCTGGCCAGCTGTCTTACCCTCGTATTCCCCTGGCCCGACCTCGTCTTACTGGCGTTCATTTTTGCCGGTGCCCTGGGCAACGGGCGCCGCGGCCGGGGCAGATCGCCTGGCCGATTTGCCGCCATAGGCGGTGTTGCTGGCGCAGTATTTGGCATCGCCCTGCTGACCCTGTGCAGTGCGCTTCCCAACGTGCACCTGGAACTGCTCCCTCCCAAAGGGGAATCGCATAACGAACCACTTTGCAGCGAGCTGCTTCTATCGGACGGGTACGCGCCACCGGCCGGAGCCGTGTTCCAAACAAGCGAGGACCCGCTGCTTTCCTGGACGCCGGGGGCCGGCGCCATCGACGGGATCGTCTGGCAGGTGGAACTCAGTGCGCCTGACGGCTCGGTTTTGAGTCAAACGACGCAGGAGACTGGCGTCGCCTTCAGCAGCTTCGCGGTTCCCGCTCAGCCAGGATTTTACCGCTGGCGCATCACCGCCGGAGAAGGCAGCGCCCCAGGAGTCCTGGGGAAAGCGTTATGTTCACCGACTTCGTGGATGCCGTTTTCCTTCGAAGGATCGGAGCAAGGGGAAACACCGGAAGAAACGCCTTCCTCGACGCCGACCTCGACCCCCACGCCGGCTCCCACGGATGCGTCGTCTGCATGTGTCTACACCGCGCTGCGAAACGCCAACTGCAGGGCTAGCGACTACGTGGAATCGGATCAATTGGCTATCCTGATGCAGGGAGAAAGCGCTGAATTGTTGGCCTTGAATCCCGAATTTACCCACGGCAAGTTCGAACTCGATCACGGGCAGTGCTGGATCTGGTTGGGACTGCTGGAAGGTCCGGAAAATCCGTACGGCACGTGCGGCGTGCCGGTCGTCGATCCGCCTCCGCCGCCGACCGCGACGCCGCAGATTTGCACCGAGGAATTGAACGAGGAAGATTGCATTGCGAGTGGGGGCACCTGGTCCGGTGGCGTGACGGGCGCTGCGGGATGTGTATGCCCGTAACGCCTGGCGAAAGCGAGTCGTCCTGCAAATGAAGGTGACATTCGCGCGACGGCCCTCTTGTCGAAACAGACAGGTCAATGTAGCATCCTGATCCTAACTGCTGGTCATTCACGGCTAATTCCATGTCCGGCATACGGAGAAGAAGATATCAAAATGAAGGAGACACCAAGATGAGCCTTCCGACTCGAATGAAAACAACTACTCTCGTCCTGATGCTTGCAGCAAGCATGGTCCTTTCGGCGTGTCATTTTCCCGGAATGGGCGCCACGCCGGATCTATTCGCCACATCGGCTGCGCAAACCGTATCCGCCCGCCTCACCCAGCCGGAAGTTCCCGGCAATGTGGAAACGACAGAGCCTGCACCACCCGTGATCGCTACGACCGAAGCGCCGCCAACGGAAGAACCGCTTACCTCAACGGTTACGCTCACGCCCACAATCACGCAGACCGCCATCCCCTGCGATCGCGCCGGTTTCGTTTCCGACGTAACCATCCCGGACGGGGAGGAATTGCAGCCCAATGAGAGCTTCACCAAAACCTGGCGGCTGAAAAATAGCGGCTCGTGCACCTGGACCTCCAGCTACGCACTCATTTTCGACAGCGGTGATTCGATGAGCGGACCTGCATCCAAACAGCTCACCAGTGGAACCGTAGCGCCCGGCGCCACAATGGACGTCTCCGTCGATCTGACGGCGCCAAGTTCACCGGGAACGTACAAGGGTTACTGGAAACTGCGCAACGGATCGGGAGTGAATTTCGGCATCGGAACGAGCGGGGCGAATCCGTTCTGGGTCGAAATCAAGGTCGTTCCCAACACAACCACGGTCACCATTCCAATGAAAGAAATGGAAAGCGGACAGGTGGAATCCACCGGCTCAACCGGTTTTGGAAGGTATGTGGGTGACAGCCACACGGATACATCCACGCAAGCCTTCGTCAGCTTCGATATCAGTGCGATACCATCGGACGCCATCATCACCAAGGTTACGACGAAGGTCAGCAGCTACAATAAAACCGGAGATCCCTTCGGTGATCTGGGCGCATTATTCGTCTTCAAGGATGATTACGGCAGCCTGGATGCAAGCGACTACGTCGGAAGTCTTCCGGGGAGCGGCCGGCTGATGTCCTGGTCTTCGACATCGAGCCTGGGAACCGAGACCGCCGACAACGATATGGTCAACGCACTGCAGAGCAAGGTGGGCAGCAGTCGCTTTAAATTGCGATTCCAGTTCGCCGATGACACCAATGGTGATCACGGCGCCGACTATCTGGAACTGGTCACGATTGTGATCAAGGTTACCTACTACACACCATAAACACGCGGCGTCAGGATGTAAATCCCCGTCGAATTCATTCTCGGCGGGGATTTGTTATGTTGCACGGGGAATTTCGAACCGACTCATTAACCGTACCGTAGCGATGCGCCAACCGATCCCCACCCATTTTTCACATAACCTCCAGGATCGGAGGATCGTTGAAACGGTGTGTGAACTATGCGCAACGGGCCACTTGTCAAAAATGACAGCTCACTGTAGCATCCTGATACTGACTCCCGGCTTTGAATGACCGTATCCAAAGCAGGTTAACGGAGAATAAGATTTCAAAATGAAGGAGACACCAAAATGAGCCTTCTGACTCGGATAAAAACTACGACACTCGTCTTCATCCTTGCGGCCGGTCTGATCCTTTCGGCATGCAATTACCCCGGTATGGGCGCTACGCCGGATCTGTTCGCCACATCGGCCGCTCAGACGGTTTCCGCCCGACTCACCCAGCCGGTGGGGCCCGGCAACCTGGAAACGACAGAGCCTCCGCCGCCCGTGATCGCCACGACCGAAGCGCCGCCGACGGAGGAACCCCCCACGCCGACGAAAACGCTGACGCCCACGATCACGAATACAACCATCCCCTGCGACCGAGCCGCCTTCGTCACGGACGTCACCATCCCGGACGGGGAGGAATTGCAGCCCAATGAAAACTTCACCAAGACCTGGCGCCTTAAAAACGACGGCTCCTGCACCTGGACCTCCAGCTATGCGCTCATTTTCGACAGCGGCGATTCGATGAGCGGACCTGCATCCAAACAGCTCACCAGCGGGACCGTCGCACCCGGTGCGACCATGGACGTCTCCGTCAATCTGACGGCGCCGAGTTCTCCGGGCACCTACAAAGGTTACTGGAAACTGCGCAACGGTTCCGGAGTTAATTTCGGCATCGGCGCAGGCGGCACCAATCCCTTCTGGGTCGAAATCAAAGTCGTACCCAACACGACCACGAAAACGATCCCTCTCGTCGGTGGTGAAAGCGGTCAGATTACGAAAAGTGGCTACATCTCCGGGGATAAAATTGCCGGAGATAACGGATCGAACAATTCCTCCCAGGCTTTCCTTAGCTTCAACATCACCGGAATCCCGGCGGATGCCGTCATCACGGACGTCGTCATCGATCTCGGCGATTTCACCGTGACGGGGACGCCGTTCTCGGCTTTGGGGGAGCTCTTCGTCTTCAAGGACGATTACGGCGGCATGGATGCCTCCGATTTCGTCAGCAGTACACCCTCTTCCGGCCGCCTCATTGCCTGGAGTTCAAACTCGAGCCTGGGAAACGCCGTCGCGGACAACGATATGGTCAACGCCCTGCAGACCAAGGTGGGATCGAGTCGATTCAGGCTGCGCCTGCAGTTCAACAAACAAACCGACAACGACGGTGCAAGCGATTTCCTGACTTTCAACACGGTAATCCTCAAAGTAACTTACTACACGCCCTGACACTACACAGCCGATAGCTGTGAATAATCCCCGCGAATCATCCAACTTCGCGGGGATTTTCGCTCTCCGTTGAGGAATTTTCTGTACAAATGCAGATCGTATTCCGCCGGTGGAATTGGCAGATTTAAAGCACGCGTGATAGATTCAAGCTATGGTTGCGAACGTGCTCGTTGTAGAAGAGACGGAAGAATTCGGGTCTTTGATCCGCAATACGCTGGAAGACACCGGGCGCTATCAGGTGTCGCTGGCGATGAACGCAGACGAGGCGATCGAGATCGGAGACCGGGAAAATATCCAGTTGCTGATCATCGACTTCGATCTCTCCGAATCCGATGCGCCGGCCTGTATTCAACGCATCCAATCCGCCAATCCGGACTTGGCCATCATCGCCATTCCGCCCAATAACGATCCGCACGATCCTGCCTTGTCCGATCTTCCAATCCGCGGTGTGCTGACGAAGCCCTTTTACCTTCCTGAACTCAACGAGATCGTCTCCGCAGCGATAGACCTGCCAACGCAGGCTGTGGAAACGGAACAGATCCAGGAATCCTTCCCACAGGAGGCCCCTTTCAACGAGGTCACGGACGCACCAGCACCCTGGACGGACGACCCGGATCGGACCACGCAGTCCCTCGCCAGGTTACGCGACGAAACGTTGGCCGAAGCGTTGATTCTCCTGCACCACGGCAAGCGATGGGCACAAACGGGTGGGATAAACCCGGATCAAGCCGAGGGACTCGCGGACAAGATCGCTGAAATCGGAGTCGGCGCAGGCGCCCGCGGAGCCATCACCACCCTGACTCGTATGCCGGGCACACAACGGGACTGCATCCTGTACGCCAATGGTTTGATGCCGAATTGGATTTTGGCGCTGATCTATCCCCCCGGCACGTCATTCGGGATCATCCGCCGCCAGGCCAGGCACACCGCAGATAGACTCAAATACAGCGATCTGGCTGACCACGAGGAAGACCTGCCTCCCATGACGATGTCCGCGCCCGATACCGCACCGATTTCTGCCAGGGACGAAGAAGAACCATCGTTCGATGAAGTCTTCGCTGCGGAGCCAGAGGTCCAAGAGATGCCGTTTTTCGAAGATCTCGACCTGCCCCCTCCGGAGCCGGACGAAGCGCCCGCAAAAGTCGACGAGGGCCGGATCGAAGAAGCGGACACTGTCGCAGCGATTCCTGGGGATTGGGTGCCGGAAAAACCCAAACCCGAATCCCACCTGCCCTTTCTCGACGAAGGCACCTTCCCGAGTATGGACTCCACACCGGCTGCGCAGCAACCGATCCCGCTGCCCGACGCGGAGTACTACCTTCCCGTCACAGCAGTGCTCGTCCCTCGATTCCCGGAGCACCGTCTGACGGGCGCCCTTGCGGAAAATCTGCAGGAATGGGTGATTCGTCTCTGCCTGGCATGGGATTGGCGTGCGGATCAAGTGTCGATCGAACCCGATTATCTCTGCCTGACGATGAGCATTTCCCCGGAGACCGCGCCTTCGAACGCGGTGCTCCGGCTTCGGGATGATCTTTCGCAGCGGATACTCAACGCGTTTCCGGAATTTGTAGACGACCTGCCGTCTCGACGATTTTGGGCGCGCAGCTACCTGCTGATCACCGGTGGAGCACCACCAGCGGAACGACTGCAAGCCTTCGTCAAAGCCACACGCAAGGGCCAGGGGATCGAAATCTAACTCCCGGCCTACCCCATGAATTGCGCCTGGTGCTACAATTTAATACCTCGCCGATCAATCCAAGGGAGCGTTCAGGATGACTACCCAACCCCGGTTATTTCTCATCGATGGCCATGCGCTCGCATACCGCACCTACTTTGCACTGACGCGTGCAGGCGATCCCTCCCGCTGGATAACGAAATCCGGCGAGCCGACGGCCGGGACGTACGGCTTCGTTTCCGTACTCCTCTCGCTCCTCGAACGCGAGAAACCGGAGTATCTCGCCGTCTCTTTCGATACCGGCCGCACGTTCCGTGACGATTTGTTCGGCGAGTACAAGGCTACGCGCGAAAAGATGCCCGACGATTTGCGCCTGCAAATCAAACGAATCCGGGAGATCATCGCGGCCTTTGGAATTCCCATTCTCGAAGCCGAAGGATACGAAGCCGATGACGTACTCGGCACTGTGGCTCGAAAAGCGGCAGCGCAGGGCGTTCACACCATCATCGTCACCGGTGACCGCGATCTCCTGCAGCTTGCCAACGAGAACGTGACCATTCAATTATCCGGCCAGAAACTTTCCGAAGCGACCGACTACGGACCGGAACAGGTTCGCGAACGCTACGATCTCGATCCCAAGCAGCTGGTCGACCTGAAAGCCCTCGTCGGCGACAACAGCGACAACATCCCGGGCGTGCGCGGCGTGGGAGAGAAAACCGCCACTTCGCTGCTCCAAAAATACAAAACCCTGGATAACATCTTCGCCAGCCTGGAGGAGGTTCAAAGCCGTTTCCGCAGTAAATTGGAGCAGGGCCGCGATGATGCGTATTTGAGCAAGAAGCTGGGCCAAATCGAAACGGACGTGCCCATCGAGTTCAACCTCGAATCATGTCGTGCGCAAGCCTATAACCGGGATGAAATCGTCGACATTTTTCGGCAGCTCGAATTCCGCACCTTGCTCAACCGCATCCAAATCGACGAAGACAGCGGCGAACATCAGATGAGCCTTTTCGTCAGCGATCAGCAGGGCGGAGGCACAGATACCCGGACCGTGCACACCGTCGACGATGCCGAAAAACTCGAAAATCTGATCCGGCGCCTGAAAGCGGCTGAACGCGTTGCGTTCGACGTCGAAACGACCAGCACAGATGCGATGCAGGCTGATCTCGTCGGAATATCGCTCGCCACCCAACCCGAAGAGGGATATTACATCCCCGTCGGGCACATCGCTACCAAAGTCGGAGCGCAGCTGCCGTTAGAAACGGTCATGGAAGCCTTGCGCGGGCCTCTGACCGATTCCGGCAAGCCCAAAGTGGGACACAATCTGAAGTACGATTACACCCTTCTCGCCCGCAACGGGCTTCGTGCTTCGCCGCTCGCATTCGACACCATGTTGGCCGAGTGGCTCTGCGATCCCGCCTCCCGCAGCCTGGGACTGAAAAACCTGGCCTGGATCCGCCTGG
>Ga0307426_1002775_pt1 | contig 10765 bp, 5 predicted proteins | sample SalMarWE160340MG_FD_202165 | JGI IMG/M metagenome (GOLD analysis project Ga0307426, IMG submission 202165) | Salt marsh sediment microbial communities from the Plum Island Ecosystem LTER, Massachusetts, United States - WE1603-40 | ecosystem: Environmental > Aquatic > Marine > Intertidal zone >... | reverse complement strand
AAGCGTACCCCTTGACCCCAGAGCTACCGCTACCCGGGCAAGCATTTCCCCAAGAGTTCTTTTTCCCTTGTCCTCATTTTGGCTTCTTCTTCGGGTTCTTCATGGTCATAGCCCAGAAGATGAAGTATCCCATGGATAATAAGCAACGCCAGCTCTTTTTCGGTCGCGTGCCCTTGTTCCTTGGCTTGCTCCACTGCTTGAGGATAGGAGATGATTACTTCTCCCAGGCGAGTTACGCCATCAGGAGGTAGAGCGAAGGAATCATCGGCTTCCTCTTTTTGGGGAAGCAGATAGAAGGCAAGCACATCCGTAGGCTCATCTATACCCCGGTAGTCCCGGTTAAGCTGTCTCACCGCCTCGGAATCGGTGAAAACCAGGCCCACCTCATAAGGAGGAGCCACCCCTTCAGCTTCAAGGACAGTTTGAGCTATCCTCCTCGCCCAGTCCTCGTCCACCACCCCCCGAAACTCCTCCTCAACAGAAATTTCAATTTCATTTAACATGGCCACAGACCCGTCCTTATCCATATAAGCAACTAATCTTATTTACAGATGTTATACCATAAAGGCTTCATCCCCCAATTCAATGCCCACTGCCCAATGTTTAAGGTGGGTTTGAATATGCCAGTCTGAAATTCTTCCTAGCTCTAGGTCAATCAATACAATTAATCCAGTATTTGCAATTCCGGCCGCGTCCCATCCGAACACTATCTCATTGCCCGAGTTAGAATCAAAGTATCTAAAACTTCCAATTACATGCCAGAAAATTCGCTCGAAGCCTTCCTGAAAGATTCCTCAATACCGCTTTATTACTTCCACCCCTACCTGCTTCTCCACGAGAATGCCAGAATTCATCACTGACTCCTCTTGTCATTTTGTCTAGAACCTCATAAAAGTTATCTTTTGTCCAATCCTTACGGCGACTTTTGAGCAACTTTGCGGCTTCTATAAAGAGTTCATGTAAAACTGATATGCCTACAGTTTTTTGGATAACATGGTGCTGTGGATCGTCAAAAGCCCCCGGACAAAGTTTCCTCCAAGCAGTCCAATATTGATCCAACGCATCAACGAGTTCATCGTACGCAAGAGTCTTAAGTATTGGGTCTTTGAGGACAGGTTCCAAGGAGTTTGTAAACGCTCTTTGGCTAACGCCGCCTCCCCTTTTACCCGGGAGCTTAATTCTATTTTCCCATGGAGACCTTGCTTTACGATTCAACCTATCCGCAATTTGAACAGACGCTTGAGTTCTCTCCAGCGTCTCTACTGCCCCTAATACCTCAAGTTCCTGCCTTTGTTCGGGTGCGAGTCTGGCAATAAATCTGTCTGAGAGGTCGGACCGAACTGTCTTTTGTGTACGGTTTATGACAACAAACTGTTTAGCCTCACAAAAACGCGGATTCGCTGCCTCCTTTTCTCCTAGCTTTACGGGGCATATGATGATAACTGGTAAAGCAAAATCAGAGTTAATTTCGTCCCTCTTTGTGGCCTCCCTTAGGCCTCCGATTCTGTGTTGACCGTCTACTTCATATAAGATCGAGCTTTTGGGTATGCTCAAAATTCCATACTTCCCATCTTTAGATCTGAATTCAACAGATTCTCGGACGCTTAATAAGACTGCCGGGGGAGAAATATTATCTGGATTTGCAATATATTTAGCAAATAACTTAGCCCTGATCATATCCAGTCTCCTTTGGTAACCTTCACGGTTGCCCGGCGACCACGCATCAGCCTTTATTCTTCTCTCGTCACAGAGTTGTTCAGCCGACATGTAAGCGGCGTAAAACTTTTTTCCATTTTGCTCTATTTCAAAAGCAGGTAGCTTCATTATTCACCTCCTTCTGCGGATTCTTATGGTTCTTTATTATTTCACCTAACCTCAGTATACCTCGGTATACCTTAGTATATAACAATTTCCCTTATATTGTTAATAGAAAAGATGCGGTTTTAACTCCCTGATAACTCAGCATTATAATCCTCTGGCTGTTTTTGTTGAACCCTCTCCCCCAATGTTTGCTCCCACTTTATATGTTGCTGAAGAGCTAGTAAAATAACATAAATGACTGTAACACCTCTTAGAAAGCAGTATCTCAGGGTTAAGCAGAAGCATCCCGAGGCTATAGTTTTCTTCCGCTTAGGTGACTTCTATGAGACCTTCGATGAAGATGCCAAGGTCGCTTCGCGAGAGCTGGACGTTGTCCTGACCTCCCGGGAGATGGGCAAGGGGCAGAGGGTGCCTATGGCAGGGATACCTCATCATGCTCTGGATAACTATCTGGCTAAGCTCATCAACCGGGGGCATAAAGTAGCTATCTGCGAGCAGCTTACCCCGCCAGGCAAGGGACTGGTGGAAAGGGACGTCATTCGCGTGGTGACGCCGGGGACGGTGGTCGAGCCCAATCTGCTTGAGAGTAAGAGCAATAACTATCTCGCCAGCCTGGTCGTCGAAGGCGAGGAAGCGGGAATCGCCTATGTGGATATAAGCACGAGCGAGTTTGCCACCACTCAGCTTCCTGCTGAAAGAGTCATGCCTGAATTGGAGCGGCTTCAGCCCAGCGAAATTCTTATTCCCGAAGGTGCCGGCGATTATCCTCAACTGCCGTTCACCATAAGCCGACTTGATGACTACTGGTTTGACCTGGAGATTGCCCATGAAGCTTTGCTGGAACATTTCAGCGTGGCCAGCCTGGAAGGCTATGGCTGCGCCCGCTTGCCTTTGGCCATAAAGGCTGCAGGTGCATTAATTCATTATGTCAAGGAAACGCAGAAGGAAACCCTGCCTCAGCTAAGCAAGCTTACTACCTATTCTACAGATTCCTTTATGACCCTGGATGGCCAGACCATGCGCAACCTGGAACTCTTTCAGGGCGGCAGGTGGGGAGAAACCGGCAATTCCCTCCTCTCCATCATTGACCTGAGCAAGACAGCCATGGGTGGCAGGCTGCTCAAGAATTGGTTAGGGCATCCCCTTCTGGACCTCGCCATATTGAATCGGCGGCAAGAAGCGGTTGCCTGGTTTCATCAAAATAGTCTGGCTCGCCAAAAGGTCATTTCACTCTTATCGGATATCGCCGACCTGGAGAGGCTGGTTAACCGGGTGAGTAGTGGCAGAGTCATGCCCCGAGAGTTGTTAACGCTTCGCTCCAGTTTGGAGAAGGTGCCAGACTTGAAAGCGGCGATGGCAGATGGGGACGCCCCGATTGCATCGGGGCTAAGCGCCGAACTTAAGCCCTGCCCCGACATCGTGGACTTAATCGCCAGGGCTATTGCCGATGAGCCGGGAGATTTAGAGCAAGGTGGTGTAATAAGGGAAGGTTTCTCCCCGGAGCTGGATGAAATCCGACACAACTCCCGGCAGGCTAAGCAATATCTTGCTGGCCTGGAGCAAAGGGAAAGACAGCGCACAGGAATTAAGTCTCTGAAAGTAGGCTACAACCGGGTATTTGGCTATTATATCGAGGTATCCCGGGCTAACCTCAATTTAGTTCCTTCTGATTATATTCGTAAACAGACTCTAGCAGAGGCGGAAAGGTTCTTCACTCCCGAACTTAAGGAGTATGAATCACTGATTCTCAATGCTCAGGAGAAAATTGCTGACCTGGAAGCCAGCATTTTCCGGCAACTCTGCCAGCAGATAAGCGCTGCTGGGGGACAAGTTCTGGCTACCGCCAGAGCCATCGCTCAAATTGACGCCCTCACCAGCCTTGCTGAGTTGGCAGCACGTAATGGTTACGTCCGTCCAACGCTGACCAACGATGATGTCATTGACATCAAGGGAGGGCGCCACCCTATTGTGGAACAGAGCATAGGCAGCGATAATTTTGTTCCTAACGACGCTTATTTATGTAATAAGGATAATCAACTCATCATACTTACCGGTCCCAACATGTCGGGCAAGTCCACCTATCTCAGGCAGGTAGTCCTGATCATCCTTTTAGCTCAGATAGGAAGCTTTGTCCCTGCCGATTCAGCGAATGTTGGAATTGTTGACCGTATCTTTACTCGCATTGGTGCCCAGGAAGACCTGGCTGCCGGTCAATCCACTTTTATGGTGGAGATGACCGAGGCAGCAAATATCCTGAATAATGCTACCCCTCGATCCTTTATCATCCTGGATGAAATTGGGCGGGGCACCTCTACCTATGATGGGCTTTCCATTGCCTGGGCAGTAGCCGAGTTTATCCATAACCACCCTGAACTTGGAGCGAAGACCCTTTTTGCCACCCATTATCATGAATTGGTGGAACTGGCTGGTATCCTGCCCAGAGTGAAAAACTTCAACGTGGCAGTGGCGGAGGAAGGAGACAAAGTTATCTTTCTACACAAGATTATCCCCGGGGGCACCGACAGGAGCTATGGCATCCACGTGGCTCAGCTAGCCGGCCTGCCCAAATCGGTAATCGTCCGAGCTCAGGAAGTCTTAGCTGAGCTGGAGAGCCATGCGTCTCAAAAAGGTAAGGTCCCTCGCCGCAAAGCATCGCTCCAGATTCCTCTTTTCCCGAAAGACTCCCTGTTGGCTGATGAAATTAGCCGGCTTGACATCGATTCCATGTCCCCTCTGGAAGCAATCACCAAGCTCTATGAGCTCAAGCGGATGGCTCAGGATAATAAGAAATCGCCGCCTAATGGGAGGGGGATTTAACCTTCACCTTTCCCGACTTTGCTTGGACTTGAGCCAGGAAATCAGCGCATTCTTTTGCTATTCCCGGGGCATCCAGATGGTAGAGAGAGCGAAGAAAATCTTGCTTTCCATGGGTTACGAATTCATCAGGAATGCCTAATCGCTTCATTTTGACATCTGAGACTTCAGCCTTTTCCAGCAGCTCCAGCACTGCGGAACCAAAGCCGCCGCTAAGAATATTCTCCTCTACTATGACCATCTTTTTGGTGTGGTTGGCGACATCCAAAATAAGCTCTGCATCCAGGGGCTTAGCGAAGCGGGCATTTATTACCATAGCATCAATGCCCCCGAGAGCTAAATGTTCCGCTGCTTCCAGAGAAGGCATGACAGTAGAGCCGATGCCTATTATCACTATATCTTCACCTCGCTTTAATATTTCAGCTTTGCCTATAGGAAGTTGATGAACCTCGGTGGCCAGGGGCACGCCTGTTCCCCGACCCCGGGGATAACGAATTGCCAGAGGATGCTCTGTATTGAGGGCAGTATAAAGCAGGCCTTGCAGTTCATTCCCATCCTTAGGTGCGCAAACAATCATATTAGGCATCAAATTAAGATAGGATAAATCGAATATACCTTGATGTGTTTTGCCATCTTCCCCGACAATGCCGCTGCGATCGAGAGCAAAAATAACAGGCAGGTCAGGTAGACAAACATCGTGCAATACCTGGTCAAAGGCACGCTGCAAAAAAGTGGAATATATAGCTACAATAGGTATAAAGCCCTGGGTAGCTAGACCGGCGGCTAAGGTAACCGCATGCTGTTCAGAAATCCCTACATCGTAGATGCGTTGAGGAAACTCCTTGACCAGAGAAGATAGGCTATTGCCTTCAACCATGGCAGCGCTTATCACTACCACCCTGGGATTGTCCCCAAGCAGTCCACCGACTGTTCGAGCAAATATCTGGCTATAAGTAGGTATTGTATCCAAGCCCTCGCTTTTAGGGGACAGCCCGTGAAAGTGAGTGGGATTATCCTCGGCTGGTTTGTAACCCTTGCCCTTCTTAGTCAAGACATGGACGATGACCGGCTTGTAGTAATTCCTGGCTTGAGTCAAAGCTGCTTCCAATTCAGCAGTGTTATGACCATCTATCGGACCCAGGTAAGTAAAGCCAAGCTGCTCCCACATCATGGTGGGCATGACCACCGCTTTCACCCCTTCCCTGAGACGGCGCAATGCCCCCTGCAGCCTCTTTCCTCCGGGCAAGGAAGACAGCAACCGACTCGTCTGTTTCTTAGCCCGTATATAGCCACGGGTTGTTCGCACTACACTTAGCCGCTTGGCTATCGCTCCTATTGTGGGCGAAATGGACATGCCGTTGTCGTTAAGCACCACGATAAGCCTTGTGCCCAAATGCCCGGCATGATTCAGCGCTTCGTAAGTCATGCCGCAGGTGAGGCACCCATCGCCGATGACAGCTATCACGTGGTGATTACCGCGAGCAAGGTCGCGGGTCAAAGCCATGCCCAAAGCCGCTGAAATAGAGGTGCCACCATGTCCCGTAGTGAAAGCATCATGAAGACTTTCATCTCTATCAGGAAATCCTGAGAGTCCCTGGTATTGGCGAAGGGAGTGAAATTGCTCCCTCCTTCCTGTTAATAGCTTATGAACGTAACTTTGGTGTCCCACATCCCAGATTATCTTGTCTTTCGGGCTATCAAATACCCGGTGCAAGGCAACAGTAAGCTCCACCGCTCCCAGATTAGATGCTAGATGCCCTCCGTTTTCACTAACCCTGCTTACCAATAATTCCCTGAGCTCGGAACAAAGCTCACCAAGTTCATCTCGGGTTAGCCCCTTAACATCACCGGGGTCGTTTATTTTGTCCAGTATCTTAGACACCTCACTCTCCTACTTTAAATTATAACAAATTTTACTCTTACGCACGCTCCGGCCGCTAAGATTGTTGTGTTAAGTTCGAAACAGAAGATTAAATATGCCCTTGAATCCGCCTGCCTTTCCCTTGATAGCAGCATAGTCTATTTCGCCGAGCATCAAGTTGAATATAGCTTTCCATGCCTCGTCACTCCGGTTGAAAATTCCAAACGCCAGACGAGGGAAGCGGAAAATCTTTTTTGACAACGTACGTGCTATTCTCAGTTCAGACATTATCTTCTTCTCTACAACCTGTTGGTAATCCTGCAACCCGGCCTCGCCCATCAGTAAAGAGTTCTCGACCACTGGCGCAGCAAGCTGGGCACTCTGGATGGCGTTATAAATTCCCTCACCTGTTAATGGGTCAGCAAACCCAGCCGCATCCCCCAGAAGCAAGGCTTTATCTTGCCAAACAAGCCTCTCTTTTGTACACGTTGGTACCAAGTGGCTACTTGACCTGGCGATATTGTAACTACCAATACTTAACGAGTCTAGAAATTTCTGATGGTGGCGGCCCAAATGCCTTGCCTTGGAGGCAAAACATCCAACTCCAATAGAGAGATGGTCACGCTTGGGGAACACCCATGCATAACCCCCGGGAATGGACCCCAGGTCCATCTGGGCTCGCGATTTCCATTTTGCCAGCTCTTTCTCAGGCACAACAATTTCCGACTCTATTCCCGCGACATATTCCATGCTCCTTCCCATGCCCAGCTCTCTTGCCACTACGCTATAAGCCCCGTCAGCCCCAACCACAAGTCGGGAGCGAAAAATGTCGTCAGCAGTGGAAATCTCAACCCAATCAGCGCCCACCTGTATTTGCATTACCTTCTGACCATCCCTAAATATAGCGCCCATTTGCTGCGCTTTCTGCACCAAAAAATAGTCAAATGCATCACGCATCACGGTATACATCAGTGGCTGACTATGTTGTCCCAGATAAGGGCTGCCCAGATTAAGAGTAAAGCTAACCTCATAAATTACGTCCTCCACTACTTCGGAGATATCGAAATCCAGAAGTTTTGCCGCCTTGCTGGTGACTCCGCCAGCACAACATTTACAGCGGGGCAGTTTCTCTTTTTCTAAAACTAATACCCCGATCCCCCTCCTCGCCAGCTCGTAAGCCAGTGTCGCCCCAGCCGGACCAGCACCAACAACGATTACATCGTGGCTTTGTTTCAAAGACCAAACACCCCTAACAGGCGAAGCAATGCAAACCTATCTTCAATTATATCACCGTTATAATAACTAAAAGTTGTTTAGTAACCTATCCCCCTGCCCCCTCCCTCAATGGCGTGAATTTTCTCCAACAAATTGACACAACCGTGCCAAACAGGTGCTTGTCACTTCGGAGTTCTTCACTCCGTTGGGGCGACCTAGAAGGTATTCTTGACGGACAGCTCACGTGCCTTCATCACTACCCACTTTGTAACTCTCTGCTTCGACTGGAGACAACAATAATAAAAGAGCCGACCGTGCCTGACATTGAGTGACACGGCCGGCTCTTGGCCATACCAGGTGTTATGTCCTAACCTAGAACCGGTGTCGTCTCACACACCTGATACCAACATACCTCCCTAGTTCCGCCATATATCCCCCGTAGCTTCAACCACCCAAACCATGGGGTCAACCAGGAGCTCCCTGACCATAGTCCTCAAAAGCCCATTTCCGGCTATGAAATCCGCTATTGGAGGGCTAAGCTGGTAGTACAGGGCGACAAATTGAGAGCCCGCGGCGCTTTCCAGCAACACCACATCCCGGAACTCTCGCAACACATCGATCTGTTCAGCAGTGGGAGTTCCATAGGCTGCGGTAGCAATAAAACAGCTCATCGGACCTGAAGACCCTCCAGTTCCCTCAGATCCCTCAGATCCCTCAGGTCCCTCAGGAGAACCGCTGGTGGTTGTCTCTTCAAAGTGAGCCGTTATAGAATAGTCGCCGTTCATGGTGATGGTGGTTGTGGCGGCATTGACATTGGCAATAGTGGTCACAGTGCTACCCCACTTGACGAACTCATAGCCGTCATCTGGAATAGCCACCAGGTTAACCACCGTGCCAGCTTCATAGGTAGAGGTTCCCTCACCAGGGCTGGTTATGGAACCTCCGGCGGTGCTCGAGATGGTGAGGGTGTATTCACCCGACGATGTCTCCTCCGGCGGTGTCCCTACAGCCTCAAAATTGGCGGTGATGACGCAGGAGTAGGTCATGGTGATGGTAGTTGAGGCGGCGTCGACATCGGCAATGCGGCCTACATCGCCGGTCCATCCCACAAAGCGGTAGCCATCATCTGGAGTAGCCACCAGTTTAACTATCGCGCCAATGGGATAAACATGATTCCCCTCGCCGGGTTTGGTTACTCTGCCGCCTTCAGTGCTGGAGACGATGAGGCCACGGTTGACAAGTGACAGAGGGTATCCGGGGCCTCCTGGATCAATGATTACTCCGTTCTCGGCTTTGTCTGCATCTCCTGGAAATACACCGTCTGTAAGCGTGATTGTTACGGTATTGTCGCCGTTGTCACTGCCAATGGGCAACGAATGCCATGCGCTATCCTGATATTTCCACCATTTAGTGCCTACTGGCACGGGGTCCGGCAACACAATGGTTAGAGTTACTGTCTGTCCATCGGTAAGTCCTGTGACGTTGAACGAGAACATTCCATGTGGAAGCACAACTTGTGTGGAAGGAGGTGCCACTGCTGTAACCTCAATGGCGCCTGCACCGGGGGTAAAGGAAGCCGTGCCTGTGCCCGTCGTGGTTGAAACCGACGCCGTTTTTCCTATCCAGGGGTCAAAATCAACATTATCGCTGACAGCGTCACCCGTACCACCGGGGTTGCTGGCATGAGTCGGGCCACTGGCATCGCCCCAGTAGTTGTGGGTAGCGTCGAAAACGGCAGTTGAGGCGTCGTGGGCAGCTACGCTGTCAACTCCACAATCACGGTTATCGTATATATTGTTGAAGTGGGCAGAAGATAACGAACTCTTGATTGCTATAATCCCGATGTAGTTATTATGGATATCGCAGTTCTCGATAACAACCGTGGAGTCCTCTTCATCATAGTATTCCAACCAACCATTTATGTAGACCCCACCAGAATCCCAGGTTGGCCCTCCGCTATAGGTGTTGTCGCAGTTGTAGATTTCAACACCGTCAATGGTTACATGACTGCCAGTTCCCGGAGTATCATCATTATATGCACCTTCGACTTCTATGCCGTAGCAAACCTCGCCTTCGCCGCTGTATACCTGGCCTTCTATGGTGCTATCAAGCACCTCAACCGTGCAGTCGTTGTAGATGAAGACGCCGATCCTGCCGAATTCTTCTATTGTGCAGGGGTCAATGATTACATCGGAGCCATCCCATATGCCGATTGCAATGCTTGACATATCTCCGCTGGTATCTGGAGATACCGTGCAGTCGTTTATCTCGCCACTGGAGTTTTCGTATATTACACCGTAATCCTTTGCTTGGGTTTTGCCAGTGTTGGGACCGATGGTCAATCCATCCAGCACGATACCTGTAGAGTCACTTACGAAGACGACAGCATCTCTATCGCCGTAGTTGGTGGTGACAACTTGTAGGCCTTGGACAGCAACCACACTGCTAGACTGGATGGTTAGGTCTGTTTTGCCAACTACGGTAAATGGGCCATACGTTCCCGCCGCCACATTGACGGTACTGCCTGACACCAAATTGACACCTTCTTGGATTCGCCCGATTGAGCCACACTGGGAACCGAGCGCGTGAACCGTCAACGAAGAGAGGCTTGGCTGAAAACCTAGCGTTGCCGGGTCTGTGTCCGTGCCGCTGTCCAGCAAAGGCGTAAAGTCCACGTCGCCGGAAATCATCCCAGCCACCGTCGTCGGGTTGCTGCCACCCCACCAGTTGGCGGAGGCGTCAACCTCCTCTGCGGGAACCGAACCAGTATCGCTCCCCCAGACCCCACTCCCCACGCCACAATTTACATTACCAACTATGTTGTTGTAGTGGATTTGCGTGCCCGCGGGGGTGCTGTGCTCCCAAGAGTAATCGATCGCCATGACCGCGATTCCTTCATCATTGTTCAATACATCGTTATACCTGATTATAGTGCCCATTGAATACATTTGGGGGACTATCCCGCTTTCATTGTCTTCCACCAAGTTGTTCTCAATAATATTGTTTTCTGCAGGTGCATCACGGTACTCTGCGTATCCTACAATCTGTATGCCT
>Ga0307426_1002773_pt1 | contig 10775 bp, 6 predicted proteins | sample SalMarWE160340MG_FD_202165 | JGI IMG/M metagenome (GOLD analysis project Ga0307426, IMG submission 202165) | Salt marsh sediment microbial communities from the Plum Island Ecosystem LTER, Massachusetts, United States - WE1603-40 | ecosystem: Environmental > Aquatic > Marine > Intertidal zone >... | reverse complement strand
TCTCAAGGGATTCCTTGGCGGACTGCTGGGCAAAATTCCCAAGGCTGAGAAATACGAACCCGGGCACTTATTTTTTGATGACGCCGTGGCCGCAGCAACACCGCAGCCGCCGGCCGTCGACATCAATCCTGCCGAAGATCTGGCGCTTATTATTTATACCGGCGGCACCACAGGCGTCCCCAAAGGGGCGGCTCTGACGCACAGCAATTTTGTCTATGATTTGACGGCTGCCAATGAGTGGATTCGTCTGGTGCATGAACCCGGCGCCGGTGCGGAAAAAACACGCAAAGGCGGGTTTCACACCTACCTCGGTGTGTTGCCGTGGTACCATAGTTTCGGTATGACCTGTGCCCTGCTTTCCGCCTGCTCCTCCGGCAGTAAACTGATATGCGTGCCGGACCCCCGGGCCGGGAATCCGCCGTTTACCGAAGTTTTAAAAATTGTCCAGAAACATCGTCCGACCGTTATGCCTGCCGTACCCACGATCTTTGTAGCCTTTACCAATCACGCCCATCTCGACCAGTACGATCTGAGTTCGCTCATGGGGTGTTTTTCCGGTGGCGCCCCCCTGCCACCTGAAGTCTGCCGTCAGTTTGAAGAAAAAACCGGCGCCGTTATTTTTGAGGGCTATGGTCTGAGTGAAACCGCACCGATTGCCACAGTCAATCCAACAAATCAAGACCAGCGCAGGATCGGCACCATCGGTTTCCCGATACCCGGCACGGATATCAAGATACTGGACATTGATAAAGGAACCAGTGAACTGCCCCAAGGTGAAGACGGGGAGATCGCCATTTGCGGACCTCAAGTCATGCAAGGCTACTGGAACAAACCGGAAGAAAATGACGAAATATTTCGGGAGATTGGCGGCAAACGTTATTTTCTGACCGGTGATATCGGCCATGTCGATGAAGACGGATACATCCTCATCACCGATCGTAAAAAGGATATGGTGCTGGTCGGCGGGTTCAATGTTTACCCGCGGGATGTGGAAGATATTCTTTTTCAACACCCCAAAGTAGGCCTTGCCGCCGTGGTCGGCGTGCCCGACGCCAAGAGCGGGGAAGTTGTTAAAGCCTACATTCAGCTCAAACCCGGCGAAACCGCCAGCGAGCAGGAAATTCTTGAGTTCTGTAAAGCGAACATGGCCGGATACAAGCGTCCCAAAATCATCGAGTTCAGGGATGAATTGCCGGTTTCAAATGTCGGCAAAATCTTACGCCGAGTGCTAAGAGACGAGGAGCGCGATAAAGCGAAATGAAAAACTGGATCACGGACCATCCCTATTTTTGCAGTAGTATTGTTTTTTTGATCATAATGGTTATCGGCTGGCAGGTGCTTTACTGGCCGGCTGAAAATTTTATGTTTCTACTGCTGCTGTATTTTATCGTCACCCTGGGCATTCGCCTGGATGATATATCCCATAAAATCGGAAGCGGCGTGGACCGACCCGAGGCCGGATTCGGGGAGAAAGAAAATGTTATCAGTCAGCTGCATGATATTAAAATTACACTGCTGAGGCTAAATACGACTCTCAACAAGCTGTTGAGAGCAGCTGAGAAAGAGGACGGCGAATCAATAAAATAAGACCTTAGTCGACCTAAAAGCTCGACTAGTGTTTTAGTAGTTTGTGGTCTGTTGTTAAGAAGAATTATATAGAGTCTACATCTCACCCGTTGAAGTTGTATACGGCCGATCGCCATCCTTATTTAGTCCTCAACCGGCTACCGATAATCTCCAACTGACAACCAACAACATACAACCCTGAATGGGCTATTTTTCAAGGCGGATTAATTAGGGTGAAGCCCTAACTTGAGGCTTGACATACCCTCTTGGAACAGATAATCTGTTTCCATCAATTGATGGAAACATTTGTTTGAACTGATGTGTTGAAAATCAGTAAGGGGTTATAAAGGAGGATCATAAATGCCTTCACGTCTTGAAAGGGCTCGCAATGATCCCACTTCAATGAAAGCCAAAATCCTTGCATCTGCGCGTCGGATTTTCGGAGAATACGGTTACAACGATACCACCACCCGGATGATCGCCAAGGATGTGGGCATCGACATTTCAACCCTCTATTATCACTGGGGCGAAAAGCAGGATCTGTATGAAGCGGTCATCATGGACATCAGCGAGGAGATCCAGCAAAAGTTAAATGAAGTGGAAAAGAACGTCAGCGGCCTATCACTGGCCAACCGTCTTGAAATCGCGATCGAGATGATGTGTGATTACCTCTTCTCCCATCCGGAGGTCTCAAATTTAATCCTCTTTGGCTATTTTAACAAAACCCGCCACGGCGTCACCCTTGATTTCAGGATGTCAAAATATGTATCCAACATCGCTTTTTCCATGGGCCTTTCAAAGGATAAAGCGAAAGTTTCAATCCAGGCAAAAGCCCGAATTCTGGCCGTTTGGAACACGGTCCTGAATTTCATCTCCGGTGAGAATTTTTTCAGGCCCTTGCTGGATACCGATCATAAAAATTATATGCAGGTGGTAAAAGAAACCTTGAAATTTATCCTGGTACCGGCGTTTACCTCGGAGAACAAAGGAGAGAAATGATAGCGTCACAGCTATATCGGGAATTCAAAAAGGACAAATTTTAATCACGAAAGCACGAAAGGACGAAAACACGAAAAGGGGACAGTATAATTTCGTCCTTTTCTAGATTTCGTGTTTTCGTGATGAAAAAAAATTTATTAAAATGTAAAAAAATCACAATTAAGACTAAAACAATGGGAGGAAACAACATGGCGCTCAACCTTGATGCGATCGGCAAAAAGATCGGTCCGTTCACCAAGGAATACACCTGGAAAGACGTCGTCCTCTATGCGCTTGGCGTCGGGGCGGGATTTTCCGACCTGGACTACTGTTATGAAAAAAACCTGAAGGTCGTACCCAGCTTCGGCATTACCACGATGTATGATTTCATGCCCCAGCTGGCAGCCACCAGCAATATCAACCTGGCCGGAGTCCTGCACGGTGAGCAGGAACTCATTTTTCACAACCCGATCCCTTCGGAAGGAACTCTGACAACCCAGGGCACCATCACGCATTGTTATGACAAAGGTCGGGAAAAGGGGGCGCTGGTGGTAGCCGAGTTTGAAACCTTGCATTCCAACGGGAAGAAATTGTTCACCAGCGTTGTCACTGTCTTCGCGCGCCTGGACGGCGGCTTTGGCGGCGAAAATGCGCCGGCCAAAAAGGTTGATTTTCCGGATCGGGAGCCGGATTTCGTGGTTGAAGGAAAACCCAGTGAAGATCAACCGCTGATATACAGGCTTTCCGGCGATGTCTTTCAGCTCCATGTCGACCGGGGGTTTGCCGAAATGGCAGGGTTTGAAAAGCCCATCATGCATGGGTTGTGCACGCATGGATATGCCTGCCGGGCCCTGATTGACAGCTTTGTCCCCGGCGAACCGGAAAAAGTCAGACGCCTCGATTGCCGGTTTAAAAGGCCGCTATATCCCGGAATGCCGATCAGGACGGTCATCTGGCAAACCGCGGAGGGAAAAGCTCTGTGGCGGGTGATCAACGTGGCAACCAAAGAGGTGGTCATCGACAACGGCACTTTTGAATACGGCGACATTCCCAGGGAAGAAATCCGCTTTGACAACCGGGTGGCGATCGTCACCGGCGGCGGGGCCGGGCTTGGCCGAATCTATGCCCTGGAACTGGCGCAACGCGGCGCCAAGGTTGTGGTCAACGACCTGGGCGGCGCGCGGGATGGTTCCGGCGGTGGGTCGCAGGGGCCGGCTGATAAGGTAGTCGATGAGATCAAGGCGCTGGGCGGCGAAGCCGTGGCCAATTACGACAGTGTGGCCACGGTCGAGGGCGGTGAAAACATTGTCAAGACCGCCCTGGAAGCTTTCGGCACCGTTGACATTGTGATCAACAATGCCGGCATCCTGCGTGACAAAAGCTTTTTAAAGATGGAGCCCGAAAACTGGCACAGCTTGCTGGATGTGCATTTGAACGGTGCTTACCATGTGTCGCGTCCTGCCTTTGCCGTCATGAAGGAAAAGGGCTACGGTCGTATTCTGATGACGACCTCGGCCGCCGGCCTATACGGCAACTTCGGCCAGACCAACTACACGGCCGCCAAGATGGGCGTGGTGGGGCTGATGAACACACTCAAGCTGGAGGGCGAGAAATACAACATCAAAGTCAACACCATTGCACCGGTGGCCGCCTCGCGTCTGACCGAAGACATTTTGCCGCCGGATTTTCTGGACAAATTGAAACCGGAGCTGGTGGCGCCTATGGCATTGTACCTGGTCGCGGAGCAATGCCCGGTGAGCGGCAACATCTACAATGTCGGTATGGGATGCATCAACCGGGCCGCGATTGTCACCGGCCCCGGCGCGGTTGTCGGAAACGGCAAGGAAATTCCCACACCGGAGCAGCTTCTGGGACATTGGGAAAAGATAACTTCTCTGAAGAATGCCAGAGAATATCAGAATGTTACCGAGCAAATCGGAGACCTGCTGGCCGCATTTTCGCAGCCGGCGGCAGACACCGCTGAATCCGGCAGAGGATTTGCGGCGGCCGCGGAAGTCTTTGATGCCATGCCCGGGGCCTTTGCGGCGGATGCCGGCGCCGGGGTGGATGTTGTGTTTCAATTCAATATTTCCGGTGACAACGGAGGCGATTGGGTCAGCATCATCAAAGACGGCAGTTGCCGGGTAGAGGTTGGCGCCCATGAAAAACCGAGCTGTACCCTGAAAATGCGTGATGCGGATTTTCTTGATCTGATGAACGGCAAACTGCCGGCCATGCAGGCCTACACCTCGGGGAAGCTTAAAATCGAAGGCGACCTGATGAAGTCGCAGCTGATTGAGAAATTGTTTAAATTTTAAAATTCTTGCCCGCCTTGGGCGGGTGAATTTCGGATTTCGGCCAATTTTATAAGATCAGGCGTGCTTCGGATTTAAAGTTTTTGTAACCATTGGGATCTATAAAATTTTACCTTTACTGATTTGAACACTCGATAATAGAGGAGAATTTAACGATGATCGGCATTACTTCATACGGCGCATATATTCCACGGTTGAGGTTGGATCGGATGGCAATCTTTCAGGCCATGGGCTGGTTTGCACCAGCGATTATGATGGTGGCCCAGGGCGAGCGTTCCATGTGCAACTGGGATGAAGATGCAATTACCATGGCGGTGGCGGCCTCACGTGACTGCCTTAAGGGAATGGACAAAAAAAGCCTGGATGCCCTGTATCTATCCTCGACCACGCTGCCCTTTGCCGACCGGCAAAATGCCGGAATTGTTTCGGCGGCGCTTAATCTCAGGGATGATTTTGTCACGGCGGATTTTACATCTTCCCAGAAGGCGGCGACCACGGCGCTGATCACGGCCTTCGAATCTGTTTTAAGCGGTGAGAAAAAAAACATTCTGGTGACGGCCAGTGACCGGCGCGAGACGAAAACCGCCTATTTTTATGAAATGTGGTTCGGTGACGGTGCGGCTGCGCTGATGGTTGGAGATACCGATGTGATTGCCGAGTACAAGGGCTCTTACTCCCTGTCCGCTGATTTTGTCGATCACTACCGGGGTGCCGACAAAAAATACGATTACGTCTGGGAAGAGCGCTGGACCAGGGATGCGGGCTATGGCACCTTCATTCCCCAGGCCGTCAAGGGCCTTTTCGACAAACTGGGAATCACGATGAATGATGTCGACAAACTGGTGTTTCCCTGCTTTTTTAAAGGCGACCATGTTAAAATTGCCCGGGGGCTCGGGGCCGGGCCCGACAAGCTGGAGGACAATATGCATGAAGTCTGCGGCGAGACTGGTGCCGCGCACTCATTTATGATGTTTATTGCAGCCCTGGAGCAGGCCAAACCCGGCGATCGTATCCTCATGTGCGGCTTTGGACAGGGGGCCAACGCATTGTACTTCGAGGTCACCGAAAATATTAACAGGCTGTCCAAACGCAATGGTGTTGCCGGATCACTGGCCAACAAGAAATCCATCGCCAACTACCACAAATGGCTAAAATTCAGGGATTTGATTAAAACCGAGATGGGAATCCGGGCCGAGGCACCCACTCAAACGGCAACCACGGTCCTGTGGCGCAAAAATAAGATGATTTTGGCGCTGGTGGGCGGCAAATGCCGGGAATGCGGCACACCCCAGTTTCCGAAATCCGATATCTGCGTCAATCCGGGCTGCGGTGCTTTCTACAGCCAGGATGATTATGAATTCGCCGATGTTCCGGCCAAAGTAAAGACATTTACCGGCGATATGCTGGCCGTCTCGGTTGATCCACCGGCCATATACGGCATGGTGCAGTTTGAAGGCGGCGGGCGACTGGTGGCGGATTTTACCGACTGCGAACTGGATGACATTAAAGTCGGACTGCCGGTCAATATGGAGTTTAAATGCAAGGGTGTCGACAAGGAGCGCGGGTTTGTAAACTATTTCTGGAAAGCGGTGCCGGAGCCCGGGGCGGCCGCCGCGATGGATAAAATCCGCTTTGATGACCGCGTGGCGATTGTCACCGGTGCCGGCGCAGGACTCGGCCGCGTTTATGCCCTCGAGCTGGCGCAGCGCGGTGCCAAAGTTGTCATCAATGACCTTGGCGGTGCCCGTGACGGCAGCGGCGAAGGGTCTGCTTCTCCGGCCGATCAGGTTGTGGCGGAAATCAAAAAGCTCGGCGGTGAGGCGGTGGCCAACTACGATAATGTGGCCACACCCCAGGGCGGTGAAAATATCGTTAAAGCCGCCCTGGACGCTTTCGGCCGGGTAGACATTCTGATCAACAACGCCGGCATTCTGCGGGATAAGAGCTTTTTGAAGATGGAGCCTGAAAACTGGCATGCCGTCATGGATGTCCATTTGAACGGCGGCTACAACGTAACACGTCCGGCCACGGCGGTGATGAAAGAAAACGGCTACGGACGCATTGTCATGACCACTTCGGCGGCGGGCCTATACGGCAATTTCGGGCAGACCAACTATTCGGCGGCGAAAATGGCCCTGGTCGGACTGATGAACACCTTGAAGCTGGAAGGCAAAAAATACGACATCAAAGTCAACACGATCGCTCCCATTGCGGCCTCCAGGCTCACCGAAGATGTTATGCCGCCGGATTTGTTTGATAAGTCCAAGCCGGAATTTGTCTCCCCCATGGTGTTATATCTTTGCAGTGAGCGCTGTAAAGAAACCGGTGCCATTTTCAACAGCGGAATGGGTTATTTTAACCGGGCGGCGGTACTCACTGGACCTTCGACGCAGCTGGGCGATCCGGAAAACCCACCCACACCCGAGCAAATTCACGAGAACTGGCAAAAAATCAATTCCCTGGCGGGCGCCCGGGAAATGGAAGATGCCAATACGGCTATCTTGGCGCTTATCATGCCGCCGGACGAAAAAGCCGCCAAAGCACCGGAATCACCCGACGCCGTCTGCAGTGTCCAGGCAATTTTTGACGGCATGGCCCAAAGCTTCAAAGCGGATGCTGCCGCCGGGCTTGATGTGGTGTTCCAATTCAATATATCAGGAGAAGGGGGGGGCAGCTGGTATTGTGTTATTAAAGACGGCAGATGCGGCATTGATGCAGGGGCCCACGAAAAACCGGCCTGTACGATCAAAATGGCAGCCGGTGACTTTTTGGCCATGATGGGCGGGAAGCTGCCGGCCATGCAGGCGTTTACATCCGGCAAGCTTAAGATCGAAGGGGATGTGATGAAAAGCCAGCTGCTGGAGAAGCTTTTTAAGATCGGCTAATTAATCCGCCCTGAAAATTAGCCTATTCAGGGTCGCAAATTTTTCTTTGGCAACTGCGGAAAGTTGTTAGATCGAAGCTCCGGCGGCTTAATTACTTTATGCTGCGCATTTTATTTTATGCTTATTTTTCAGGATAACGTAATCTGGATTGCTGTTTTGAAAATTCCCCTCGGTTCCCTTTAGCAAAGGGGGAAGGATGTGGTTTCCCGCAGTCGGAAGTAAAGTTTATCGATTAAACCAGTTTAATTTAACTAATTTTTTTTAACTAATTTTTCCGGAGGAAAAATTATGGCCACAGGAATAAAAGACAAAGTTGCAATTATTGGTATGGGCTGTACCCGTTTCGGTGAGCGCTGGGATGTGGGCGCCGAAGAATTAATGGTGGAAGCCTTCAAGGAGTGTATCGAGGATGCCGGCATCGAAAAGAAAGAAATCGGGGCCGCTTGGCTGGGGACATGTTTTGAAAGCATCAATGTCGGGCGCAGTGCACTGCCCCTTTCAATGACGCTGCGGCTGCCGAATATTCCGGTGACCCGGGTTGAAAATTTTTGTGCCACCGGCACCGAAGCCTTCCGGGGAGCCTGCTATGCAGTTGCTTCCGGAGCCTATGATATCGCTCTGGCCATGGGAGTTGAAAAACTCAAAGACACCGGCTACGGCGGTTTGCCCAGCTTTGTGGGCTCTGACTCGGGCAGCTTGAGCTGGCAATGGTTTCCGAACATGACGGCGCCTGGTGCCTTCGCCCAGCTGGCCGGTGCCTATGCCGCCAAATACAAAATTCCGGATCATGATTTAAAACGGGCCATGGCGCATGTGTCGGCCAAAAGCCATGCCAACGGTGTGCTGAACCCCAAGGCCCATTTGCGCAAAGCCGTGACCGAGGATCAAATTATGGCGGCCCCCATCATTGCTCACCCCTTGGGATTGTTCGACTGCTGCGGGGTCAGTGACGGTGCTGCCTGCGCCATCGTGGCAACACCGGAAATAGCCAGGCAGCTCGGCAAAAAGGATTTTATCAGCGTCAAGGCGCTCCAGCTGGCCTTGAGCTCCGGCGAGGAGATGGGATACAACGATTGGGATGGAGACCATTTTGTCACCACCAGCCAATGCAGTACGCAAGCTTTCAAAGAAGCCGGGATCACCGATCCCAAAGAAGAACTCAGTATGCTGGAGGTACATGACTGCTTTTCCATCACGGAGCTGGTCACCATGGAGGATCTGCATATCTCCGAGAGAGGACAGGCATACAAAGATGTCATGGACGGCATGTTCGATCGGGACGGCAAAACCCCGTGCCAGGTGGACGGCGGCTTAAAGTGTTTCGGTCATCCCATCGGTGCATCGGGCTTGCGAATGCTTTACGAAATGTATTTGCAGTTCAACGGCCGGGCCGGTGCGCGTCAGATCGAAGATCCCCGATTCGGACTCACCCACAATCTGGGAGGCTTTCCGGCCATGAATGTGTGCAGCATATCGATCGTCGGCAAATACGAAGGATAATATGGAAATTCTCGTTTATACCGAAGCGCATAACCAGTTTCGAGACCGATTGCGGGCTTTTTTAGCCGCGGAGGTGACGCCTTTTGCCGACCGGTGGGAAGAAGAAAAGATCGTACCCAAAAGTGTCTGGCAAAAAATGGGACAGAGCGGATTTTTATGTACGGATGTTGCACCGGAATACGGCGGAATGGGGGGGGATTTCCTATATTCCCTGATTGTGGCCGAGGAGTTGACCAGAACCTGGCAAACCGGGTTGGCAACTCCGCTGCACAGCGACATCGTTGTCCCGTATATCAGTTCGTTCGCTTCGGAAAAATTGAAGCAGAAATATCTGCCCGGATGTGTCTCCGGTGACATTGTCTCGGCGGTGGCAATGACGGAGCCCGGCGCCGGCAGTGATCTGGCAGGGATGACCACTGCCGCAGTGGAGGAGGGGGCTGAAGTCGTGCTCGACGGTTCCAAAACGTTTATTTCAAACGGCCTCAACGCGGATCTGGTTGTGGTGGCCGCCAGGGACCCGGCTGTGGAAAACCCCTATGAAGCCCTGTCTTTATACTTGGTTGAATCCGGGACGCCCGGTTTTACGCGGGGGCGCCAGCTAGAAAAAATGGGTATGTGGAGCCAGGACACTGCCGAGCTATTTTTCTCTAAATGTCTTATACCCAAAGAAAACCGTATCGGTGAAAAGGGGATGGGGTTTTTGATGCTGATGGATAAGCTTCAGCAGGAACGGCTGATGTGCGCCATCATGGCGGTTACCGGTGCCGAGCGCATTCTGGAATGGATTACCGATTACTGCAAGCAGACAGCTGTTTCAGGAAAGCCTCTCTCTAAATCCCAGGCGGTGAAGTTTGCCCTGGTGGAAATGACTACGGATGTCAAGCTTGGCCGCACATTTGTTGAAAAGCTGATTGCCGATCACATGGAGAAAAAACAGATCATCGTTGAAACTTCCATGGCCAAATACTGGACGACCGAGATGCTGAACCGGCTTGCCAACCGCGCCCTTGACTTGTGCGGCGATTTTGCCATGTCGGGAAAATGCCCCATCGTCAGAGCCTGGCGGGATGCCAAGATCATGACCATCTTTGCCGGGACCAACGAGATAATGAAGAATATCGCGGCCAAGTTTATGGGGCTGTGAGGAATTCGGAAGGCGGAATTCGGAATTGGGAATTAAAAAGCATGGCGCAGAGGGCAGAGCGCATAGCGTAGAAGACAGATGACAGAGGTCAGAGGTCAGAAGACAGAACAACGGTGTCAGGTGTCGGGTTTCAGCCCGCCCTGGCCTCCGGCTCGTAGCCTACGCCTCGGAGAGTGCGACATGAGGGATTTTTTCTGTATAGCTGCAGCAGATCCCAATAATGTCTTATCTTCAAGATTTACTCAAAGTTAGGTCTGGGCCAGGGGTGTCAGCAAGGAAAGGGCGTTAGGGCATAGAGCATGGCGCATAGAGCACAGCGTGAAGATAAGAAAATCGATAGAGTTGCTCACCTTGTTTGGTGGGAGCGGCTTGTAGCCGCGATAAACC
>Ga0307426_1002768_pt1 | contig 10785 bp, 10 predicted proteins | sample SalMarWE160340MG_FD_202165 | JGI IMG/M metagenome (GOLD analysis project Ga0307426, IMG submission 202165) | Salt marsh sediment microbial communities from the Plum Island Ecosystem LTER, Massachusetts, United States - WE1603-40 | ecosystem: Environmental > Aquatic > Marine > Intertidal zone >... | reverse complement strand
GGCAATTGATCGAATCAATTGCCCGGCTCTGCTGCGAACCGCGGTCAACCCTGCCGCCAGCAACGGACGGCGGGCAGCGGCAAACAAATCCATAAGCCTGGCTATGGAATCAGGATCCGGGGGATCGACCCTTCCGGAATCGACTCTTTCGGGATCGGGCGCTTGGAAGCCATTGCCTTGTGCCGCTTTGTCCCCGATATCCGCCGGGAGTCCGATGTGGACCGAACCAGGCACTCCGGAGGTGGCAATCTCCACGGCTTTTCGCAGGGTTTCTTCCACCCGATCTTCAGAGAGCCGGGTTGTCCACTTGGTAATCGGCTGAAACAAAGCCTGATGATCGATGGCCATCTGGGTTGTGCGTCCCAGCATGGAATCCGGGGGTTCGGTGGTAAAGGCGATCAAAGGCGATCGGTCCAACAGTGCCCCGCCCACGCCGGTGCTCAGATTGGTCGCTCCGGGACCAAGAGTTCCGTAGCAAATACCGGGTATACCAGTAAGCCGCCCGAAGACCTCGGCCATGAAGCCGGCGCTGGCTTCGTTGCTGACCAGAACGAACTCCAATCCCGCAGTCTCGAAGGCATTCATGAAGGTGGTCCAGGGCCCGCTGGGAACCCCAAAAACATACCGCACCCCGATCTTTTTCAAGAACTCGGCTATCTGGTCTGCAACTTTTTTCAAGGTAACCCGCTATCCTCACAGCACGCTGTTGTTAGAAGATGTTATTATTGACTAATTTTGTCAACAATATTCATATTGATAGAAGTCGATGGAGGCTCTCATTCGTCTCTCAACCTTGCCGCAGGCATGCTGCCCGAGAAGGCCATCCATGTATCCTGTAAAATGTAAAATATATTCTATAAAATGTCAATTGTTTTAAAAAATGTGTTATATTGATATGGCCGGCAGTACGGGCGAACCCATTGGCAGGGCTCGGAATGACTTGATTTTCCACAGGCTTCGGGAAATACTGGCTTGGCATATACAATACATGATGTCAGATACACGGAAATCGAGGTAACTTCGTGGGCAAGAAAACAATACTGAAATCGATACGAGAGCAAATCTATGAGGCAATACAGAAGTCGATCGTCAACAACATATACAAGCCCGGGGAGGAACTGCAAATCGACCGCCTGGCCGAGGAATTCGGCGTCAGCACGACTCCGATTCGGGAGGCTCTGATCCGCCTGGAGAGCAGTGGGCTGGTTCATCTGATACCGAACAAGGGGGCTCGGGTAACCGCTTTCCGGGAGGGGGATATCCGGGATACTTGGGAAGTTCGAAAACTTCTCGAGCCCTACGCCGCCGGGCTGACCGCAGAGCTGGATGTGAACCCCGAAATCCAGGAACTGAACGCCGCCTTCGACGTACTGGAAAAGGGACCTCAGGACGGGAATCTGTACATCCAATCCGACATCCGCCTCCACGAGCTTCTGTACGTCCACCTTTCCAACGAGCTGCTGAAAGAAACACTGCACAACATACTGCAGCGCTCGATGCGAATGCGCTATTTTGCCGAAGACGTGTCCAAGATGCATGACCAGGTCGTGCGGGAGGTGATCAGCGAGCACAAGCAGATCCTTCAGGCTCTCACGGCCAAAGATCGTGAGAAAACCGTCGAAGCGGTACATCGACACATCGAAAACGGAGAACAGCGGGCTCTGCTGGCCATCAAGTTGAGAAACGAAAACAGAGAGGACCGACCATGAGCAATGGCGATAAGATAACCATGAAAGACGGAACCCTTCAGGTCCCGGATCAACCGATCGTCCCTTTCATCGAAGGGGACGGGACGGGACCCGACATCTGGGCCGCTGCGGTGCGCGTCTTCGATGCAGCGGTGCAGAACAGCTACGGAGACAGGCGCAAGATCGTATGGAAGGAAGTGCTGGCCGGGGAAAAAGCCTACAAAGCGACCGGGAACTGGCTTCCCGATGAAACCGTGAAGGCTTTCAAGGAACACCTGGTAGGCATCAAGGGACCGTTGACCACACCGGTCGGCGGCGGTATACGTAGCCTCAACGTGGCGCTGCGGCGTATTCTCGATCTGTACGCCTGCGTGCGCCCGGTGCGCTGGTTTAAGGGGGTTCCCAGCCCCGTCATCCACCCTGAGCAGGTCGACATGGTTATTTTCCGGGAAAACACCGAGGATGTGTACGCCGGAATGGAGCTCGAACAGGGCAGCGCGGAAGCGAAAAAATTGATCGACTACTGTAAAAAGGAGTTCGGCTGGCAGATCCTTCCCGACTCGGGAGTCGGATTGAAGCCGATCAGCATAACCCGTTCTCACCGTCTGATTCGGGCGGCGATCAACTATGCAATAGAAAATGACCGCAAAAGCGTAACCCTGGTGCACAAGGGCAACATTCAGAAGTACACCGAAGGGGCGTTCATGAAGTGGGGCTATGAGCTGGTGAAGAAAGAGTTCGCCGATCGCTGCCTGCCTTGGAATGAGGTCCAGGGAAAAGTGCCGGAAGGCAAAATCCTGATCAAAGATGTCATCGCGGATATCTTTCTGCAGCAGGTGCTTACACGGCCACGGGAGTTCGAAGTGATCGCAACAACAAATCTCAACGGTGACTACGCCTCGGATGCCCTGGCTGCCCAGGTCGGCGGAATCGGCATCGCTCCCGGGGGGAACATCAACTACACAACCGGCCACGCCGTTTTCGAGGCGACCCACGGAACAGCTCCCAAGTACGCCAATCAGGATAAGGTCAACCCCGGGTCGGTGATTCTCTCCGGAGAGATGATGCTTCGCTACATGGGCTGGACGGAGGCGGCGGATCTGATCATCAAAGGGTTGGAGATGGCCATCGCCAACAAGACCGTTACCTACGATTTCGCCAGGCTCATGGAGGGCGCGAAGTTGCTGAAGACTTCGGAGTTCGGCTCCGAGATCATCGCCAAGATGTAGAGCAACCGATGTTGGGCTCCGCCATTCAGCGGCAAACGATGCGATAAATCGAGGAGGTGAAGCATGCGCGTGGTGGTTATCGGTGCAAGTGGAACCATCGGGAAGGCCGTCGTTGCCTTGCTGCAACCCGACCATGAGGTTCTCAAGGCCTCCCGCTCCAGTGAAATACCCATCGACATAGAAAACGCTGATTCGATTCGCCGCGCCTTTGATCGGCTCTTCCCCCTGGATGCGATCGTGGTTGCCGCCGGCAGCGGTCCCTTCGGCCCGCTGGATGAGCTTGCGGAAGCCGACTTCTACACCGCCATCCGGGGTAAATTAATGGGTCAGGTGAACGTTGTTCGCTTGGCCAAGGAAGCGCTGCACGAAGGCGGATCCATTACCCTGACCTCGGGGATCCTATCCCGCAGGCCATGGCCGGGAAGCGCTCCCGTTGCCATGGTAAACGGTGCGCTGGAGGGTTTCGTACGCGCCGCTGCCGTGGATCGCAAGGATCGTCACCGCATCAACGTCGTAAGCCCGCCTCTGTTAGCAGAGACGGCCGAGAAGCGGGGAATGAGCGAACCGGGAGTTCCCCTCCGAGAATTGGCGAAGGTGTATGTAGAGGCGATTGTCGGGGATATGACCGGCCAGGTGCTTTCCGGCAGCTGGGTTTGACAGCTGTCTGCTACAGTTCCCGGTACGGTTCCCAGAACCGCAGAGCGATATACCTGTCCTCACCCTTGAAAAAGAAACGAATGACCTCCCCGGTGTATTTCCGGTCAGGCTTGCTTTTCACTTTCAGCACGAACACCGCATCTGTTCCCAGGGTATCCGTGGACACCTTGTCATGATCCGAAGGCTCGATTCGAAACAAAGCCCCCTCATCGGAGTAGTTGATCATCTTGGTCTTCACTTCCAGATCGTCTAACCACAGGGCAACAGGCACGTTGAGGTCGATACGTTTGGCGTCTCTTCGTTCGAGCATCCGTTTCCCCTCGCTGCCCCCATGCTACCTGGAAGATCCGCCATTTGTACACCGGTTATATGAATTTTTTTACCGCTCGGCTCCCGGAACGGGAGCGGTGCCGGACCCGGATGCCCGCCGGCGCCTGCCGGTTTCGCTTGAACCTACACCACGTCGTAGCCCTGATCCTGGATCGCCTGCTTGATGGCCGCCAGATTCAGCCTGCTCTCCTCGAACTCCACGGTGGCCGTGTTGTTTTCCAGACTGACCTCGACGGAACCTACACCCTCCAGGGAGCTCACCGCCCTGGTGACAGCCATCTTGCAATGATCACAGCTCATGCCCTCTATATTGAGAATCTTGCTGGTCATTTGCTGACTCCTTGTTTTACACGAAATCTCTTCAAACTCAACGAGTTGCTCACTACCGATACGGAACTGAAGGCCATAGCCGCCCCGGCGATGATCGGGTTGAGCAAGCCAAGCGCCGCGATCGGTATTCCGATCGTATTGTAGAAAAAAGCCCAAAACAAATTCTGTTTGATCTTACGCATCGTCCTTTGGGACAGCTGGATGGCCACCGCGACACTCATCAGATCCCCGTTCATCAGGGTGATATCCGCCGACTCCATGGCGATGTCCGTACCGGTGCCCATGGCTATGCCGATATCCGCGGTGACCAGCGCCGGAGCGTCGTTGATCCCGTCTCCGACCATGGCCACGGTCTTTCCCTGCTTGCGGATCTCTCCGACCGTCCGGGCCTTGCTTTCGGGAAGCACCTCGGCCATGACCCGATCCACCCCGACTTCCCGGCCTATGGCTTCGGCGGTCCTGCGGTTGTCCCCGGTGATCATGTACACCTCCAGTCCCATGGCTTTCAGCGTCTGAACGGCCGCGCGGGAACTGTCCTTGACCCTGTCCGCGACTGCCAGCAGCCCCCACACCTCTCCGGCCACAGACAGAAGCATGACGGTTTTGCCCTCCCCCTCGAGCGCCGCTATCCGATCTTCGATCAACCCCGGGGAGACACCGGACTCGGCGAGGTAGTTGCGGGTGCCGACCAGGACCGTCCGGCCATCGATCTGCGCCCGCACCCCTTTACCTGGAGTGGCCTGGAAATCTCCGGGTTCTTCGATTCGATCCAGCTCACGACGGGCCGCCTCGGCAATCGCAACCCCCAGCGGATGTTCTGAGTTCTTCTCTGCAGCCCCTGCCATTCGCAGGATTTCCGACCGGCTCCAGCCGTTGAGGGGCACGATATCCATTAGAGAGGGTTCTCCCCGGGTTATCGTCCCTGTCTTGTCCAACACAATCGTATCGAGCCTGTGGGCAAGCTCCAGACTCTCGCCGCTGCGGATCAGCACTCCGTTCTCCGCCCCCTTACCGGTACCTACCATAATCGCCGTTGGAGTGGCCAGTCCCATGGCACAGGGGCAAGCAATCACCAGCACGGCAACCGCGCTGATCAAGCCCATAGTGAGGTTTCCCGCAGCCAGCAGCCAGATGAGGAAGGTCACAGCGGCAATACCGAGGACAGCGGGTACGAAGATCCCCGCCACCCTGTCGGCCAGGCGCTGTATCGGCGCCTTGGACCCCTGCGCTTCTTCCACGACCCGGATAATCTGGGCCAACATCGTATCTCTACCGACCTTGTCCGCCCGGAAGGTGAGGGCACCATAGGTGTTGATCGTGGCGCCGATGACCCTGTCTCCTCTGCCCTTCTCAACCGGTATGCTCTCTCCGGTGATCATGCTTTCATCGACAGCGGAGGATCCGTCCAGGATTTCGCCATCCACCGGCACTCGCTCCCCCGGCCGTACCAGCACGGTCTGGCCGACCTCCAGCTCGGTAATTGGGATATCAACCTCTTCACCATCCCTCAAGACACGTGCGGTTTTCGGCTGCAACCCGATCAGACGTTTGATCGCCTCCGATGTCCTGCCCTTGGCCGCTGCCTCGAGAAGTTTCCCAAGCAAGACCAGGGTAATGATGATCGCCGATGCTTCGAAATACAGAGCCGGGTACTGCCCCGCAGGGAGGCTGCGGAAGAATCCGTTGTAGATGCTGTACAGATAGGCGGCACTGGTTCCCAGTGCCACCAGCACATCCATGCTTGGACTCCCCGACCTTATGCTTTTGAAGGCGTGCTTGTAGAAACGATAGCCGATGACAAATTGAACCGGGGTAGCCACCGCAAGCTGTACAAAGGTGTTGTGCAGAAACATCAAGGCTTCTATCCGGAAAAGCCCTGCAAACATGGCTACCAGAAGGGGGAAGCTCAGGGAGGCAGACACGATGAAGCTCAGGCGCAGCTTCCGGATCTCCCGCTGACGAAGTTCCTTCTCCTTATCGGTGCCGCCGAACAGAGCTCCCGGCTCCGCATCCCGGCTTGCTTCCAAAACCGCGTCATAACCGAGATCCCTGATCAGCTTCTCGAATCCGCCCTCTTCGATCGCCTCCGGAGCGTACTCCACCGTAGCCTTCTCCGTGGCCAGATTGACGGAGGCCCTACTGACCCCCGTCATCTTCTTCAACCCTTTCTCGATGCGAAGGGCACAGGTGGCACAGGTCATCCCCGTGACGGCAAAAGTTGCACGCTGGGTCTGATCGTTCATAGTTCCTCCACGCGGCACAGCGGGGGTGCTTCGGACCTGTTAGCGGGACATCCGGCCGATCGTCCGCATCAACTCGTCGATCACCTGGTAGCGTCCCTCCTCGATCTGATCTACTACACAGCTGCGAATATGCGCCTCCAGCAGCCCTTTGCGGACCCCGCTGAGGGCAGCCTCCACCGAGGTGATCTGATTCAGTATGTCGTCGCAGTAGATATCGGATTCGACCATCCGGGTGATCCCACGGATCTGACCTTCGATCCGGCGCAATCGATTCACCAGGCTCACCTTGGTTTGTTCGGGATGATGGGCTTTACGGACGATATCGCTTTGTCCTAACAATCCGCTCATATAGGATACCCCCCTATGGTATATAAGATAATTAATATTACTATTATTGTCAAGAAAGTGAAGTTTGCAATTTTCTTGACCCCGGCGAATACCGGTGGTAGCCTAACGCAAAAGCATGACAATCCCGATCCTTGCTCTGCTGTTTCTCATTTGGCTTCTCCCCTTCGTGTATCTCTGGGCAATCCCCTACCCTACACGAGAAGACATCGCCGAGAGGATCGATGACACCAGATCTGTAGGAGAGATATTCGTGTTTCTCGACGCGGACACCAGCATAGAAGCAGGGGATCTGCAGAAGATCCTCATTCCCATCATCTGTTGGGTTGCCGGAGGATTCGTGGTAGCCTTCTGGCTGCTGATTCTGCTGATCACCTCGAACCTGCAGGCCGCAGCTCCCTGGACTGTGCTCCATGTTCTGTATATCCTGCAGATCTACTGGATTCTCTTCCGCATGGGTAACTACGGTTTCTACGCGGCATTTCTGTATCCGCTTCCATTCGTTTTTTTTGCAGCCGTGTTTTCCATATCCCTGCTTCGAACCTTCTTCCTCCACGAGGTGAGCTGGAAGGGTCGAAAGATCGATATCAATAGGTAAGCCATGAAAAAAAAACGCGATAAACTGCGCGACGCAAAGCCAGTCGATCCCTTCTTCTACATCTTCGCCACCGTGTTCATACGCGCACCGCTGTTCAAACTGTTCAACCTTCGACCCGTGAACAAGAAGGTCATCCCTTTGAGCGGGCCGGCCATCCTGGTCGCCAATCACGTCAACTTCTTCGATCCGATCTGGATCTATGTCGTGATCGACAGGCCGATGCATTTTGTGGCTACCGAAGAGCTGTTCCGAAGAAGGTTATTGAGCGGTTTTGTACGTCTATTCGGGACCATCCCCTTTCGGAAACAGGCCCAGGATTTTCAATCGATAAGGCTCATTATCGAGCTGCTCCGAGCCGGGGGCATGATTTCGATCTATCCCGAGGGAATCCGCAGCTGGGACGGCACCAACTCTCCCGTTATTCCGACTATCGCCCGCATCATTCGGCTTGTGAAGGTTCCGGTTTTTTACTGCCAATTGGAAGGCGCATATCTGCACTTTCCCCGCTGGGCTGACAAGCGGCGTCCTATTCGAGTACGCCTGAAATTCGATCAGCTGTACACGCCTGAGGCGATCCCGGAATCCGAGGAACAGATCATCACCGATATAGCCGAGGCAATCCATATACCCGACTACGAGATGCGATTGCCCCAGGTGAAGCGGCGGGTAACCGGACTGGCTTCGGGAGTACAGAAGATAATCTATCGCTGTCCGCACTGTCAGAGCGTAGAGAGCCTCAAAGCCATGGAACCCCTGTCGACAAATCAGGTGGAATGTCAAAGCTGTTTCGCAACCTGGGAGGTTGATCTGGGCAGCCGGTTGACACCGATCGATGAGGAAGGGCATACAGCCGGGGATCCAAGAACCGTGGCGGAGATCTACCGGCAGATCAAACGCATGCCCCTGAAGCCAATCCATTCCAACCTGATCCGTTTGGAGGAGGGAGAGAAGCTCTACCTGGTCAGCCGGCCCCACTTTCTGTTCAGAGAAAAGCGCTATCCAAACATGCGGATTTTCGGCTTCGGCCGAGCCTTTCTCACGGACAGACGATTCACCTTTCGAGGTCGACTCAAGAGGAGGGGCAAAGTTCGCATATCCATTGCATTGGAGGATATAGATGGGATCACCGTCGAACCGGGGGACAAGCTTCACTTTATGTATCAAAAGGTGCTGTACAGAATACCGATTCGACGAGAGAGTCCGGTGAAGTGGTACGATTACCTGCGGCAGCTCAGCGAGTTGCGTAGAGAAAGCCTCGCCCAGGCTTGAGCGGACCGAAGCCCGGCCCCACATTGCGAGCGTGGGCGGCCAGGACGTCTTGTTCTTCCGCACAGTTGATCCTTCATGGTTGCGGTCCTAATCCCCCAACCCAGCGATCGAGCAGGTCGTCCAGCTGGCAATCGCAGGCCTCCTCGGCGGCGGCCTCGAACTCAAGCGAGTCGACGATGCCCCATTCGAAGGTCTTGGTGTACTCCTTGAAGAAACCGTCGAAAACCTCCGCCCCCATGTAATCGCACAGAGCGTGAATGAACAACGGTCCCCTGCCGTACACGATCGCTCCGTACTCCTTAGGCGTGTAGGCACTTACCGGGCCGCCGATCGGGATTTCCGCTCTGCCCACCCGATCCCAGCGGTCATACAGAGATTGAAGGAACCCTTGAGCGGCGGAGCTGCCGTAGCGATCCAGGTAGTACAGCCAGGTGGCGTACTGGGTCGGGGCTTCATCCAGCCAGGGCTCCAGGAGTTGGTCATTTCCCACCGAGGCGTAAAACCACTGATGAGCAACTTCGTGAGCCGTTGTGGATTCCAGCAGAACCGGTGCGGGAATCCCGCTGTAGTGCTGTTTTAGATCGTACAGCCGCCGGGCGTTGATGATAATCCCGGGAAACTCCAGACCGTAGGAGGCGAAAGGAACACTCACCAGGGCCAGGGTCCTGTACGGGTAGATCCCGAAATGCTCTCCAAAGCTGTGCAACGCAGCTGCCGCTGTCGAAAGAGCCCGCTGGGAGCCCGCCTCATCCTCCTTCCGAGCAAAGCTGCGGATCTCCGTCTCCCCAACCTGCTCGCTGAGGACTACGAACTCCCGGCTCAGCGCCAGATAGAGGTCCCGGGAGGGACCCATGGCAACAATCACCTCCCGGCGCCCATCGGCCCGGCGGGAGCCCAGCTGGATGCCCGGTGCGGCCAGGATGAACTCCTCCGGCATCGATATCTCTACGAGATAGAAGCTCACCTCGTTGAAGATGAAGTCGCCATAGGTTACGGGCAGAGGATGGTTCCACCCACGATAAGCTGGAATGATGGGGTAACAGTAGGCCAGCGAAACAATGTCCCCTGCATATCCGAATCCCCCGTATTCCCCCTTCTGCGTCACCGGCAAGGTTAGGTGATAGTCTATCAGAATCGAAGCGGCCTGACCCGGCTCCAATGCCGAGGGTAACCGCACCAGGAGCTGACTGCGTCGATTACGAAACTCCGGCTCGACGCCCAGGCCATCAACCTCCAGAGACTCCACATCGAGCCGGCCGGGGGTGAGGTTGGGATAGAGGAAGAAGGGGATCTCCCGGATCGCATCAGACTCGCTGTTGGTGAAACGGATCCGGGCTCGGGCTTGAATTTCACTCGGAGGATCACCAATTTCAAAATGCAGATGGTAAACTGTGCGCTCGATCAACTCCGGATGCTCGGCAAACTCATCCTCGATCAACAACTCCCGATAGGGTTCGAAGTTCTGCATGTCGCAGCTGTCCAGCTCCATATATTCCCGCCGGCCTTGATCCGCACAGGCGCCCAGGAGCAGCCAGAACGATCCCATTAGTGCCAACCAGCAGCGAAGCATTGAAATTCCCCGCACCTTCACAGACAATTTGCTTTCCATTGCCGCATACGCCTCTTCCTGTTCTTCCTGTCAGCAAGTATAATGCATATCTCCCCATGTACAAGAAAATCGACAGTGACGGAATAGAGGAGCTGCGGGGAATCCTGGGCAACGGGAACCTCCTCACCCCCGCAGACGACCTGGATGCCTACGCCCACGACGAGGTTGCCGAGCTCTGGCACCTCCCCGAGGCGGTGGCTCGGGTCCGGTCGACCGAACAGGTCTCGGAGATCCTCCAGCTGGCCCAGATCAAGCGCTTCCCGGTCACGCCCCGCGGGGCGGGTCAGGGCTTGAGCGGCGGGGCGGTACCCGTGTTCGGCGGACTGGTGCTGTCCCTGGAAAAGATGGACAAGATCCTGGAGATCGACGAAGAGAACCTGATGGTCGCCGTCGAACCGGGGGTGATTACCGGCAACCTGCACCGGGAGGTGGAGGCGGCGGGATTGTTCTACCCTCCGGATCCGGCAAGCCTCGATTCCTGCTCGAT
>Ga0307426_1002765_pt1 | contig 10787 bp, 8 predicted proteins | sample SalMarWE160340MG_FD_202165 | JGI IMG/M metagenome (GOLD analysis project Ga0307426, IMG submission 202165) | Salt marsh sediment microbial communities from the Plum Island Ecosystem LTER, Massachusetts, United States - WE1603-40 | ecosystem: Environmental > Aquatic > Marine > Intertidal zone >... | reverse complement strand
CGATGTGGCCTGCTCAAACCCGGTGATGATTCTCAAAAGGGTGGTTTTGCCACATCCGCTCGGACCCAAAAAGCAAATAAACTCACCGGGTTCGATAACAAGATTAACACCCTGGACCGCAACCAACGAGCCGAAGTGTTTGCTGATGTTTTCTAAAACGAGTTGTTTGGACGTGGTTTCCATGAAAAGTTCCTTTTGCCGTCATCAGGCTCTGAAAGACAAAACTTCATAGATCCCGGGTGCAGGATCTATGAAGTTTTTTAAAGGGCATAATCGACGCGTCTCTATTTCAGGAAATGGCTTTGCCAGGTTTCCAGGATTTTGGCGCGATTTTCAGACTGCCAGGGAAAATCCATCGGAGCCAGTTTGATGGTTGATAATGCCGGCAGATCCGGGGGACCGGGAATGCCGGGATAGGTCACACCGAGTTTGAATTTGGCATATTCCTGCATGGCACTCTTGCTGATGGCCCAATCCAAAAATTTCTTAGCGGCCGCTTCATGCTTGGCGCCTTTCAGCAGGGCATTGGCTTCGAGCTCAAATCCGGCGCCTTCCTCGGGGAAGACCAGTGCAACCGGGAAGCCTTTCTTTTTTAATGAGGAATATACGAACGCAAAAGAGCAGCCGATCGCATATTCGCCGGCAGCCGTCAGTTTGGCAGGCTTGGAACCTGATTTAATGTACTGTCCCATATTCTTGTCCAATTTTTCCAGAAAATCCCAGGCCTTATTCTGTTCAACCGGCTTGTTCTTATAATCCGGGTCCAGCAGAACCAGCAGGCTGGCCACCTGCAAAAAGCCGGTGCCGGAACTTGCCGGGTTGGGCATGATCAACAGGCCCTTGTACGCCGGATTCAAAAGGTCATGCCAGCCTTTGGGCATCGGCAGGTTTTTTTCCTCCAACACTTTCGTGTTGGGAATCAGTGCGGCGGCGTATAAATCGATTGCCGTCCAGAATCCCATGGGCTCTTTGAAGTTCGCCGGAATCATTTCCCAGTTCTTTGCTTTATAAGGCAGCAGCATACCCTTGGGAACAAATTCCGACATATTCGTAACGGCCCAACCCCAGATGCAGTCGGCCTGGGGGTTGTCCTTTTCGGCCAGCATGCGCGCCCCGAGTTCTCCGGTTGACAGGCGGATAGCCTGGATGTCCAGGTCGGGCAGCTCTTTTTCAGCCAATTTCAGATATTCGACTACTTCTTCATTTTCCAGGGAGGTGTAAACTACCACGGTTTCCTTCGCTGCGGCGATTCCGCAGAAAAGAAATACGGCGACCAATCCACAAACAAAAACTACGCCCAATTTTTTCATAGCATTCCTCCTTTTGTTAATGTTTATGCTGAATAAAATTTATTTCTTAAATAAGACAATTTCCCTAAATAGATATATGTGATGTCTCTCGCATGTCAAGAAAAATATAGGAATTGGCTTCTTTTAAAAGTCATCATGGATCCGGAGTTAAAGCCGTCGGTCGCCGACACCCCAATAAGCAAAACTCCATCAGCTGCCAATTGACTGCCTTTTTTCTGAGGATTGACTTCGGGTTTTTGAGCTTTGCAGCACAGATAGAAGCTTTTCAGCAAGCGTCCGGTTTTCTATCCTGGTTTTTAGGGATATGCGGATAAATTGATCGGAGAGCCCATGAAAATTGGTGCAGTCGCGAATGAGTATTTTATCCCGGGCTAACTGGGCGCAGACCCGGCCGGCCGAGAGAACGTCCGGCAGTCTGATCAGGACAAAAGGCGTGGCGCCCGGTATCAGTTTTATTGCCGGAATATGTTCGAAGTTTTTATGGAATTCTTTTCTTTGGTCTTCAAAAAATATTTTGGTTTTTCTGATAAACACATCGACTTCGGCCCCATGTGCGGCCAGATAACGCCCCGCGGCCTGGGCCAGGCTGTTCACGCTCCAGGGCAGCAGATATCGTCGGAATTTTCTGATGGTTTCGGCGCATGCGACCACAAATCCAATTCTGAGGCCGGGGATTTTAAATATCTTCGAAATCGAAACCAGGACCACTACATTGGTAAGTTTCGAATGTATCATACTTACTTTTTCAGCGAGGTTTACAAACGGCAGGTATGATTCATCGATGATAAAATTCTTCGCGGGGTGGGCACTGCAAAGCCGTTCAAGTTTGTCCCTGGGTATCAGAGAACCGGTCGGGTTGTTGGGATTGCAGATAAAAACGGTATCCTTGCCGTCAATTTTATGTTCCAGCCGGCTTATGTCCGGACGAAAATCATAGGATTCGTCCGCCATCATCATGGTGGGGAGAATATGGTGCATCCGACATGCATCGGCGTAGTCCGTGAAAGTCGGACCCAGTATGAGAGCGCCCCTGGCTTCAAGGACGTGTGGGATCATGTAAATGAACTGGGTCGTGCCGTTGCCGGCCAGAAGGCGATCGGGGTCTAAATCGAAATGCCGGGCAAAATGGCTGGTGATTTCGCGACTGTCAACTTCCGGTAAACAAGTCACGGCCGCAATGTTTTTTGTAAGAAAGTCCAGCAGACCCGTTGGGGGACCCAAGGGATTTATATTGCTGCTCATGTCGATGATTTCCGATGGTGCACAACCAAGGAGTCGGGCCATTTCATAAATATTGCCGCCGTGGCCGCCTAGCATACGACACCCCCCCGAATGAAATTATAAGCGGATGGTGTTTTTTGATTTCGCCCAGGGTTTCGATGCCGTCCATCCCCGGCATTCTTACATCCAGTATAACGACTTCCACAAGGTGATTTTTTCCCAGTACCCGGAACGCAGAACCACTGAACGTATGCTTTATCATAAGTTCCAAAACGTGATCAATCACTAATTAATCCGCTCTGGAAAATAGCATATACAGAATACCGCTTGAGTTTACCCTAATCTTAAATTAAGGTAGCTGCTTCAATTTTGAACTCATCTGATTTAGTAAATATGAAACGGGAGGTCTAGTGTGAGCGATTTTCTTGTCAAGGAATTAATGGTCCCGCTGTCGGAATATGCAACCGTTCCGGAAGGGTCAACCCTGTTTGATGCCGTCCTGGCTCTGGAACAAGTCCAGGTGGAGTTTGATCACACCAAATACAAACATCGCGCCGTGTTGATTCTGGACCAAGACCAACGGGTCATCGGCAAATTGGGCCAATTGGATGTGCTGCGGGCCCTTGAACCGAAAAATGAGAACCTGGGCGATATTAACGCGCTCAGTCAATATGGCTTCAGTTCCAGTTTTGTCCGTAATGTGCGCAAGCAGCGGCGGCTGCAGGCGTCGCCTTTGAAGGACATTTGCAGCAAAGCCGCAAAATTAAAGGTGGACGATTTCATGCAAGCCCCCTCGGAGGGAGAAATTATTGATCAGGAGGCCTCCCTGGAAATCGCGGTGCTGCAGTTGGTCATGGGACACCATTTGTCGCTGCTGGTCACCCGAGCCCGGAAAATCGTCGGCATACTGTGTTTAACGGATGTGTTCGCGGCGGTTTTCCACACCATGAAAGAATGTGAAATCATTCTGTAACGAGGATCGCTAATGAATGAACTTGAAAAACTCCTGGACCGGATCGTGCAGCGAATCAATATCAACCTGCGTGAACTCGATTACGATGTCTCCCCCTTCATCAAAAATCTCGTTCCCCTGAACCAGATGGTCAAATTCTATGCATTTTACGGTATCACGCCCCACCATCCGCTCAACTTTGAATTCCGGCATTCCAGTCTGGCCGGCAGTTATTTTCTAGGCAAGATCCGGACGGGCAACTCGATGCTCTACAAAAGCGATATCCGGGGCGACGAACTCAAACAGCGGGGGGACGTATTTCGTTATCAAAAGTTTGAAATCCCGATAAGCCGGGACGAAGGCATCGATATCGAAGACAGCTTTCTTGTCAAAACCCTGGTCCACAATTATTCCCACGACCCGGAATCTTTAGAAAAATTCTTCATAAAAGATACTGCATCCACCCATTACGCCAACATCCACGGGTCGCCGTCAGACGGGTGTTTCCTTGGGCCTTTTGCAACCGTTGACCTGACCACCATGCGCGATTGTATCATCGGAGCGTTTTCTTACGTTCAGGCCGGCGAGATCGGTCATCTCAATGTCGCCCCCGGCACCGTGTGGGTCCGCAGCCCCGACGCGTTCAATTTTTTGTACCGCCATCCCCTCGACAAATTGAACCGTTATGTCGATTTTGCGGCGGGCAGGCCCCCGCAGGGCGTGTTCATTGATTTTGTGGAAGGCCGCAAAGAAGACTTTCGGCGCGTCTTTGATGTCGTCAAACTCGAGCCGTCCGTTTTGGTTCCTTCAAACGCTTCGCTGGACCGCTTTGCCGTGATAAAACCCAAAACCCGCATCAGCGAGAATGTCCTGGTCGCCCAGCGTGCCTACCTTCAAAATGCATGGCTGGGCAAGGGCGCCAATGCCCAGGAAAACTGCTACATCGTCAATTCCCGCCTGGAAGGTTTCGATGTGACCGCCCATGGGGCAAAAATCATCGAAGCCGATCTGGGCAAAAACATATTCGTCGGGTTCAACAGCTTTTTGCGGGGCGGTTCGGAGAGCCGATTGACCATCGGTCAGGAGAGCATCATCATGCCCCATACCATCATTGATGTTAATAAACCATTAACCATACCGCCGGGCCACCTGGTTTGGGGTTTGATCACCGACCCGGCCGATCTGGAACTCAACAGCATGTCGCTGGAGGATTTCTCTAAAATCGACGGCGGGCTGGTTCACGGCAACCTGTCCTTCGAGGGCCATGGCGCCCGCTTTGTCTCCGCCTTCCGTGATCGCATTCATCACATCCTGGAAGCCAACGGTGCTTACTTTGACGGAACGGACAAGCGGGGACATGCACAAAAGAACCAGAAAATTTCCTTTAATACGATTCAGCCTTATGCCGACGGGGACCTGCAAGGATTGTTTCCGACCATCATGATTCATCCCTGAACCCATGTTAGCCCCCCAGCGTCACCGGCATGCCCATCAGTGGCCAGAGCATAAAGACGGCAAAGGCCGTGACAAGCATCAGCATAATGCTGGCTGGGATTCCGAACAGGAAAAATTCACCGGCGGTAAATTGCCCGGAGTCATAGGCAATCGCGTTGGGGGCGGCACCCACCAGCAATAAAAACGGCATTCCGGCGGTGACCAGGGCCGCAAAAAGAATGACCTCACCGGTAACCCCCAGGTAAGGGGCAATGACCAGGGCCACCGGCAGGGAAATCGCGATGGCCGCCACGTTCATGATAAAGTTGGTCATGATCATGACGAAAAAGGCGATGCTCATCACAAACACGAACCAGTGGGCCTGCTGGAACATGATCAGCCAGTTGACGGCCATCCAGTTGGCCGCCCCGGTTTGCCACAGGCAGTTGCCGATGCTCATGGCGCCGGCAAACAGCAGAATGATGTTCCAGGGGATGGATTCCAGATCATCCAGATCCAGGATGCCGGTGATAAAAAACAGGATCGTTGAGATCAGGATGATGGCGGTTTTGTCAATGGGTTTTAAGGCCGGGATGAAAGAGCGCAGCGCCATGGTCAGAATACAAGCCCCGACGATTAGGCCGGCCTTGATCTCATTGCGGGTCAACGATCCCATGTCCGCGTTCAATTTCCGGGCCCTTTCCTTCAGCCCCGGGATCGAAGCTTTTTCGGGCTTGCAAAATATCATAAAAAATCCCCAAAGGGCGAGTGTCATGATCCAGCCGATGGGGAACATGTAATAGGTCAGTTGAAAAAAGGAAATATCCTTGTTCATGATCTCTTTGAAAAATCCCAGTGCAACGGCGCCGCGGGCGGCTCCCAGCAGTGTGATGATGCTGCCGGCCCCGGCGACATAGGCCATGCCCATAAATAGCCCCTTGCCGAATTTGGTCTTTTTATCGCCCTCCCCGTAAAGGGCATAAATCGACACCATCAGGGGGTAAATGGTGGCGGCCACGGCGGTATGCGCCATAATGTGGGTCAACGCCGCGGTGACTAAAAAGCATCCCAGATAGATCATGCTGGTTTTTTCACCGACAATCACCAGCATTCGATAAGCCAGACGCCGGGTCAGTCCGGTTTTGGTGAACACCAGGCCGATCACGATCGAGGCAAAGATAAACATGACCGAGGGCACCATGAAGTCCGTAAAGGCGTCTTCAGCCGAACGGATTAAAAAAAGCGCCTGGAGGACGCCGATGGCCAGGCTGGTGATCCCGATGGGCACCACTTCGAAAACCCACCAGGTCCCGGCCAGCAGAAACACTGCCAGGGCGCCTTTGGCTTCCCGGGTCAGCGCAAAATGTTTGCCCAGGGGATCTATGGCATCCGGCCAGGGGGGTGCCCAGTAAACCCCAGCGAAAAGGACAACGCCCAGCAATAGAAATCCCAATTTTTTCCAGTCAAAACTTGTCGTTGCAGCATAATGGTCAGGCATGAACACATTCCTCCTCTGTCCGTTGAGACGCTCGCATGAGTTGGCTGAAAATTTGTGCGCGGCAGCATGTCTGTTATCCGAAACACTCCTTCATCTTATGGAAAACGGCGGCGAACACATCGGTCAGCCGCAGGACACCAACGATCTTTTCATCCCGGGTTACCAGCAGGGACTGGTGGTGTCCCATGATCAACTGGTGAATGGCTTCGCCCAACGATGCAGTTTCGGTGACGTATTCGCCCTCGCTGGGTGTATACATGAATTCTTTGACGTTTTTCTCCCCGGCTTTGCGGCAGATATCCTCCAGGGAGTCGGCAAAGAGATGATATTCCTGCAACATGGATTTCATGAATTGCTTGGTGAAGCCAAAACGTTGGGGTCCTCTGCCTTCGATCATACCCTGGTATTTCGGTTCCAGGGCTTTAAGCAAATCCAGCTGGCTGACTTTGCCGACGACATCGCCGTTTTTGTCGAGGATCAAAATTGCCCGGTGGCGATAACGGGTGTGCTTGTCCTCAAAATTTTCCTGGGCTTTTTCCAGCGCTAGGACGGCTTCATACAGAGTCGCATCCTCGGGGACGGTTGCGTACTCTGAAAGCGGCACCATCAGTTCGTTTACTGTATATGATCTCATTGATATCTCCTTGCTTCGGGTAAAAATTTAGGGTGTCCTATCATAAATTGAAGCATATGTATAGAATTTAACTTTTTTCTCGAACGCGTTTTCCTGCGGTTCGCTGTTTCGACTATTTGGAGCTTCATACGAGGGTTCTTGGGGCAGGGTTCAAAGCAAAAAAATAAAGGTTTCGGCTCTCGGCGGCAGCGGCACCGCACACCCAAACCCTGAAACCCTGAAACCTTAACCCTGAACCCTGAACCTTTATCCTTTAACCTTTCTCCTTTCTCGATAGAACTTCTTTCTCAAGAACTTCGAAAACCGTGCTGCCTTCGGCGGAAGCTTTCTCGTTTCCCCGGACCACCTGCTGCAAGAATTCTATTTTTGGTTTACCAAAACTGCTGATCGGATCGGAAAGCAACCGCAAAGAGTTGTCGACCAGGCTAAAAATGACAATCGGTCCGTAAATAAGCTCGCCGGCCGGTTTTTCGACAAGGATACCAAAAATTTCATGATGGCGGACCTGAAAGGCTTTAGGCGCCGGTTGATATCCCAAAAGCTCTGAGAACAATGCCAGGCTTTCTTTAACACCTTCGGCATATCCATTTTCAAGTGATGATATACCTTCTGCGGCAATTTCTTCGATGTCGGACGCATTGAAGGCGAGATTCAGCAGATCGATGCACGCTTTTTCCACGGCTTGGACTGTTTCTTCTTTTCTGCTGACTTTCACATCGGAGTCTTTCAGGATTTTGATGATATTGCGTATCTTTGTCATCTCCTTGATATAGGGGCTTTTGCGAATGAGCACATCTTCAACTGTGGTGATGTAAATGGGCAGCTCATTGTCCAGCACCAGGATGCGGCTCTGTTCGCCGTCACGTTTTTCAATGTAAAGATCAAGGTCGCGCGCCTGTTGGTATTGGAAAGGACTCATTTCCAGCAGGCTGCGCATGGCGTCTTTGTCGATTTTTAGGCCGCTTTCCGCGGGACCGATGGATGCCAGCACGTCGCGGGCTAATTGTTTGATCCGGATTTTCTTTAAAAGATTTTCCTTGAAAGACATCAGGCGCTCCTTTCGTCAGACATTGAAAACCTGGTCCTTTGGGACAGGTCATAGAAAATAGGCTTTGCCGTAAATGAATGCCATGGGCTATCTTCCGGCAAACACCACCTCTGGGGTGAAATCAAAGTCTGGCCTTCTGGGTCAGGGTTGCTCGCATCATCTATCCCAGTTGCCTGAAAATAACTATCATAGAGTCATTTACAAGTAGCCGACAGGAGTTCGTCCAGGACAACGTCATTTTATCATCTGATTGACTGCCTTTGATAAAACCTTTTGATGCAACAGGTCCAGGATTTACTTTGACGATACCATGGGACAGAGTCGCTTGACCTTGACCGGTTATTAATATAGAAATGGCCGAATACATTCGGCAGGTCTTGTTGGTTGAAAGTTTTGTAATACCCTGACCGGCCGGCGCCGGGATGGTGGATTGAAGACGGCAATCGAATTCCAGAGCGGTGAACTAAATTATAAAGGATTGTACTATGGCTGAATTTGTCAAACTAATTTACGGTGGTAAAGAGTTTCAGCTTCCGCTTGTGGTCGGAACGGAGGGGGAAAAGGCCATCGACATTTCAAAGCTCCGGCAGGAAACCGGGTTGATAACTCTGGATACCGGCTACGCCAACACCGGAAGCTGCACCAGTAAAGTTACTTTTATGGATGGCGAGCAGGGGATTTTACGCTATCGCGGCATTCCGGTCGGACAGTTGGCCGAGCAGTCAACGTTTAAGGAGACCGCCTACCTGCTTATCAATGGGAAATTACCGACCCAAAAGGAGCTGACCGAGTTTTCAGTCCTGCTCAATGATCATTCCCTGGTGCACGAAGACATGCGCGCTTTCTATGAAAACTATCCCCGTTCTTCCCACCCCATGGGAATTCTTTCATCCATGGTAAATGCCCTGCGAAGCTTCTATCCGGAGTTGCATAACCTGGAAGAAGAAATAAATATCACCGTTACCCGATTGCTTTCCAAAGTCCGAACCCTGGCGGCTATGTCTTATAAGATCTCCCGCGGACATAAAATGGTCTACCCGCGGCCGGATCTGGCCTACTGTGCCAATTTTTTAAACATGATGTTCGATTCGCCGGTCAAACCTTATGAGATCGACGAAGACGTGGTCAAGGCCTTGAATGTGTTTTGGATCTTACATGCCGACCATGAACAGAACTGTTCGACCTCTGCGGTTCGAATGGTCGGAAGTGCCCGGGTGACGCTGTATGCCGCAATTTCGGCCGGTATTGCCGCCCTCTGGGGACCCCTGCACGGCGGAGCCAACCAGGCCGTTATCGAAATGTTGACCCATATAGCTCAAAATAAGAACATGAAAAAGGTCATCGAACGGGCCAAAGATAAAAATGACCCGTTCAGGTTGATGGGTTTCGGTCATCGTGTATACAAAACCTTTGACCCGCGCATGAAAATCATGAAAAAGATGTGCGACACGTTGCTGGATAAATTACAAATTTCCGATTCGTTGCTTGAGGTTGCCAAAGAGCTGGAGGAAATTGCCTTAAACGATGATTACTTCATCGAGCACAATCTTTATCCGAATGTCGATTTTTACGCCGGAATCGTCCTGCGCGCTATCGGAATTCCAACTAATATGTTCACCGTCATGTTTGCCATCGGCCGATTGCCGGGATGGATTGCCCAATGGAAGGAAAGTATTGACGATCAGCAATGGAAACTTTGCCGGCCGCGTCAGATTTACGTGGGGCCTCACGAAACTCAATATGTACCCATTGAGAAAAGGTAGGTGATTTAGTTTATTGAGTTTATTGGGTTTATTGGGTTTATTGGGTTTATTGGTTAAATAAATGTTTCAGGTGTCCCCCTTTCGCCTTCCAGGCTTCCGACTTCGCATAAAGCTACGACGGGACAGGACGGAGGGCAGGCAGCCTGGCCGCCGGCCTGAGAAGCGGCCAGTTTGACCGCAAAAGAAACTCCAGGATGATGAAGTTTCAAATGAGAGGATTTGCTTAAGTTTGGTTTAATTATGACCGATATACATTCTCAACTAACTATCATTGACAAGGATCCAGTGACAAGTAAAGAGCAACAAGGTTCAATTTTAGTGCATTTTAGTGCATTTTAGGCATTTTCCTTACTATGTTCATCATCCCACTGACCGGAAAACTAAGCTGGCGGAATCCGCCCTTTGTGACCATTGCGGTCATTTTGATAAATTGTCTGGTATGGTTCGGCTTCCTGGCCGGCGATACCGATAAACAGAACAAAGTTTCTGAATTTTATTTTACCTCCGGTCTGGCGGAAATCGAAATCTCCCGCTATATTGCCTATCGCGAAAACCGCCACGTGGAATTTTCTGACGCATCGACCGAGGAGCAGCTCGATCAAGAAACCCTGATTCAATTCTATCTGGAAATGCAGCGGGATGAACGCTATCTTAAAAAACTCGAAAATGATGAAATCATTACCCCCTCCGATCCGATGTACGCCGAATGGAAGGAACTAAGAACCGATTACGAGTCCCAGCGCTCTCAACTCGCCTCCCTCAACTACGGATTTATACCGGCGAAAAAATCCTTTCTGACCTCCTTGACTTACATGTTCATGCACGCCAGCACGGGCCATTTGGTCGGCAATATGATCTTTTTGTGGATTGTCGGATGTATGCTCGAAATGGGGCTGGGTCGCCTGCGTTATTCAGGACTTTATATAT
>Ga0307426_1002760_pt1 | contig 10800 bp, 11 predicted proteins | sample SalMarWE160340MG_FD_202165 | JGI IMG/M metagenome (GOLD analysis project Ga0307426, IMG submission 202165) | Salt marsh sediment microbial communities from the Plum Island Ecosystem LTER, Massachusetts, United States - WE1603-40 | ecosystem: Environmental > Aquatic > Marine > Intertidal zone >... | reverse complement strand
GCGGGAGTAAAAACATCATCAGCTTTTGCAAGCTTTGTATATTTTGCTAAAGCTTCCGCGGTATTTGATACCGCAATTGAATGACGCCAGAGTTCTCCAGGGGGCAAGTCATAGCCTTCTACAGCTTTATCCATTTTGTTGCTCACGCAAGCAGCAACCACAATCTGAGAAAACCGCTTGATTCCTAAAAACATAACCGCATGCTTCAAAGATCCAATTTTTGAAGGTATACCAAAATAGGCAGAGTTTGCTAGTTTTAGAACATTGGTGGTAAATCCTGGATCGTAGCGAATAATTTCCTCTACTTTATTTATCTGTATATCCTTGCTTTTGAGGAGATTCATCAACTTAACCGCTGCTTGAGGCATGCTGGGAAAAGATGATACATTCAACATGATTTTGCCTAATATATCATTTTTCCCAGTTCCCTTTTCTTCTGATAATTCCATAAATCCCCTTATATGATAATAAAAATGAAATCTTCGATAGCTGTTGCACTTATATTAAAATGTGCGTTCAATATTTTTTTACATAATTCACCTATTGGTGAAAACTGTTTGCCATACCGAGGACAAGATGAACCGGAATATGCAATATATATCGGTTTTTTTTGGGGAAACTTTATTTAAAGCGACTTTTTCAGGTAAAATAGAGAAGGATTTATTGATTGATATGTTCAAGTTCGAAAAACTAAATTCCGATTTTTTTCCAAAATCAAAATCGTCGATATAAATGCGTTGATAACCACCCTGGAGTGAGTTTGGTGTGGGCCTATATCCGAGACCAGCTTAAGTCGGTCTAAGAGGCAGCCTGGCGTCTCGAAGTATATTAACGCCAATGATTTGAATAACTGAAAAAGATGTATGAAATACCGATGGAAAACTGAATGCTTTCTCTAAACATATTCTGTGTTCTGGATGCACAAAAATTTGACACGGGAATTGGTTATGATAAAATGATTATTAAGCATCCAAAGCAGGATGTGATTCATAATATTTCTCCCAATCTCTAACGGGCGGTCTGCTATATGAGCGGATCGCCCAAATTTTTTCATACATTCCGAAAGATACCATAGCGCCTTTTTCCCTTGACTTTCCACCACTCCCCCGTGGAACGTATGTTCTTAATTTGCCCAGGATTTCCAAAATGTGATTCGATGCTGAATTTATGACTGTAAATCATTGTTTCATAACGTTTGCCGCTCGAAAATCTTTCCCATTTCAAACAGTTCCTGTGCGTCGAACTGGAAAAGTCCGATCAAATATCGTTCAAAGTCTGTCCTGCTGTAATTCATCCCCATCTGTTTTCTAATGGTGGAATGAAACAGTTCAATGGCATCCGGACTCAAACCCATTAATTTTTTACCGCGGAGGATCTGACCGTCCAATAGATATAGGCGCACGCCGTTTTTGAGACCATCTGTGGTATCTAAATAAGTTTTGATGAATTCGGGTTCAACAGCCCGGGCATTGAACGGACATTCGATGAAACCATGGGGTTGCGGGAACCTAAACACCCAGTAGGCGACGGGCACCGCAGTGTGAGTTTCCAAATAAGAATACTGGTTAAATCCCTTCTTGAAAGCCGAAAGTATGTTTTTGCTCAATGCCGGTTTTTGGATGAACACAGCCAAGAAATCTGGCCGCAACTCCATGTGGACCCCTTCGGTCAGGTGCACCACACCCGGAAAAGGTTTGTCGGTTACAAGTTTATCAAACGGTTTCATTCGACCTTGGTAAATCTTAAATAAAAATTTTCGTCCAACCAAGACGATAATAAAATATAGAAAAAGAATCAGTATCGAATAACTGAATTTTTTTCAATTGCCAGAACGGGAACGAATCTCAAGAATTCTAAACGATCTTAAGGAATTTTTATAAATGACCGATAAATAATAAGAAATAACAAGCGCAAATAATTTTAATGCCGTGTTGAGAATAATAATCCAAAAATAATCATGAAAACCGAGCTAATCGGCGTAAGCGCAAATATAAAGCGAATCAGGGAACTGATCGAGCAGATCGCAGATACAGGGCTCAATACTGTTGTCTATGGTGAAACCGGTGTTGGCAAGGAGCTTGTTGTTCAAAACCTGTATCAAAAATCAAACCGAGTCGGAAAGCCGTTTGTGAAGGTCAATTGTGCAGCGCTGCCGGACACTTTGCTTGAAAGTGAAATGTTTGGATACGAGCAGGGAGCCTTTACCGGAGCTGATCGTCGCAAGCGGGGTAAATTCGAGCAGGCAAACGGCGGTCTGTTGTTTCTGGATGAAATCGGCGACATGTCCCTTCCGCTTCAGTCAAAGCTTTTACACGTGCTTCAAGGTGGTGATTATAGCCCCCTGGGATCTGAAAAAACAGTCAAAATGGGCGCCTGGGTGGTGGCCGCAACCAATCATGAACTTGAAAAGGACATGGTATCTCGTCAATTCAGGGAGGATTTGTATTACCGGTTGAGCACGATCAAAATACACATTGAACCCCTTCGCAACCGTCCAGAGGATATCCCCTATATCATCGAGCATTACGTTAAATCGTATAAAGAGCAGTTTGCTGGAAAAAGTTTGTCAATTCCGAATTCAAAAGCTATTGATCAACTTATCGCTTATCATTGGCCCGGGAATGTCCGCGAACTGCAAAATGTTTTAAAGCGCCTGATGATTTTGAATAATGTCGAATATAGTCTGGACGAATTGCTCAATCCACCATCTGCTAATAAAAGCGTAAAGGGTATTTCAGCATCCGCTGGTCAACAGCCATCGTATATGGACTTTTTGGATTTCGATATAAACAACCCACAGGATCTTTCATCGTTATCCTTAAAAGACATTAAGAAAAGGGTGCTTGAGAAAGTTGAAAAAGAAGTTATCGCCTATGTTCTCGGAAAAACCCGATGGAATCGGAGTAAAGCCACCAAGATATTAAATATCAGTTACAAGACACTGCTTTCAAAAATCCAAGAATTTGAATTGACCCCTCCGTCCATATGAAACTTATCAAATGTTTTAAAATCCACAAAATAATTTTCCTGTTCTTCATCGCGTATTTTTGTTTGCCGCATATAGCTTTTTCTGCTGATTACGATCCATTTAACGATAATTTGGAAAAACTCCAATCCAGGGCTGAAACTGGGGATTTTGAAGCTCAATTTATATTTGGAAAATTTTATTATTATGGGTTTTGCGTTGAACGTAATTATACGGAGGCCATTAAATGGTTTCGAGCTGCTGCTAACCAGGGACATGCATCAGCGCAGTTTCTTCTCGGTGAGGCTTATGAAAAAGCAAGAGGATTAAAGAGGGACTATACGCAAGCCGCTAAATGGTATAAGCGAGCGGCATTTCAAGGCCATTTTCTTGCGATGTACAGTCTATCCTATTTTTATGCTCATGGACTGGGAGTGCCCAAAAATATAATCACAGCCTATGCATGGAATATACTGACCGCGGCGCTTGATTGGGATATGGCGAAAAGTCTCAAAATTGAACTGGAAAAAATCATGCATCAAGAAGAACTAAACCAGGCGCAAATATTGTCGATTGAGCTGAAAAAGAAAATTAGAGCGCCTCTGCCATAATCACTGTGACAATTACAGGTTACCCTTCCAATCTGCTACATCTACTTTTTGAGTTCAAACCATCTCGACATCAAAAAGGACATGGCGATTTAGAATTTTAACAAAGTTGCCGATAACAATAAATAACATCGTTAAAAGATCTGATATTCCGATGGATCGATTTTTCAAGAGAGGAAGCATTAGATTAATATGTTGTACCTTCCATATTACAGTTTGAAAGAGGAGCCTTTTCAGGATACTGCCAACCCAAAATATTTTTGGTCTGGTGAAGGGCAATCAGAAGCAATTGCGGTTTTAAAGTTCGGAATCGAAAAAGGGGAAGGCATCACGCTGTTAACAGGTGATGTCGGTGTAGGCAAAACCTTACTGATTAAATGTCTTGCAGTGCTTCTTAAAGATAAATTCAAAATTGTAACGATAGACGATTCAGATATTGATAGTAAGGATTTTTTGCTCTTCATTGCAGATTTCTTTAAACTATCAAATAACTTTGAAGATAAGAGATCATTTTTTTGGTATATAGATGGAGTGTATTCCAAAACCAAAAAAAGGATGCTCATAATCATTGATGAAGCGCACCGGTTAAAAAAAAGCCTGCTTAATGATTTGGATCTCATGGCAAAAATCAAAAGGGATAATGAACAACTGATAAATATTGTTTTGGTCGGTCAAAATCCATTAATTGAGATAGTAAAGGAGATAAAATCAAATGGTAATATGCAGAAAGATCGTATAGTATGCCATCTCCGATCATTAACCAAAGCCGAAACTAATGAATACATAAAACATCGGCTTAAAATCGCCGGAACGGAAAAGGATTTGTTCAGCCCAGGTGCAACTGGCAAAATTTTCCAATATTCAGGCGGCATACCGAGGGTTATTAATACGATTTGTGATCATGTTTTGATGATAGGTTATTCAAAAGAATTAAAAAAGATAAAAACCTCCATGATTAAAGAGTGCGCTGTGGATCTTCATATCCAGAAAAAGATCTTCAATAATGGGAAGGATTTGAGGAAAGAAACATCTGGGGAAAAAATCGTAAAACAAGCCTACAATAGAACCAAACAGAAACTGGTCAGTTGGACATCTTGAATTATATTTTACGATGAAATTCATTAAATTGAATCAGGATGCAAAGACTATCCCTTTCGGGCAACCTTTGTGATATCCAATGGTTTAAGCCCCGGATTTGAGAGATTCAAGCCTTTAGATTTGTTTGCTAAAATCACCATACATCAATACCCTAAAATCTAACAATCCACAAATAGTGCCCCCTTGCTGTCGACAATCAATTTAAAAATTCCGAAAATTATTCAAATCACCGGAATAAACGCGTTGATAACCACCTTGGAGTGAGTTGGGTGGAGATTGATAACCGCCTTTCAATTTTATTTTCAAAAGGCTAAAGATGTGGCAAGAATGCCATAGGTTTTTCAAATTGTCAAGCAACCAATTGAAACTATTCAATTTTAGATAAATTCTATATTATTACAGATGGTAAAGTATCATTGATGTGGCATGTTCCTGTTACCATTCCCGAATTTTACTGGATGCATTTTTCCAAAACAGGAACCAGGCTCTGAGATAGACTAAATTATTCCACACCCATTTTCACTTCTGATATCGAAAATCAACTTCAGGATTTTTAATGCGATTTTGATTTATGCCGGGAAAAATGGAATCCGGTGTGGAGAATCATTTCGATATTGGGTGGTTCCAACAGGAGAATTCGATTGATTTAAGGTTTTGATTTAGATATTGGCTGTGATAAACTAAAATAATTAAAGTCTGTATATGCAATCTCATAAATCAAGTTCCAAAGGATAACTGAATAATTATGAAAAAGGACATCAATAAACGTGAAGACCTGATTGGCAGGGAAATCATTCATAACAATAAATTAATTCTGATTTCTGAAGCATGGGAAAGAACATACAAAAACCCCAATGTAAAAGATTGGCATGGTAAAATAATATATAGCCTTTCAGGTTATCATGATATTCAAAGGGGTGAAAAGGGTGAGAGCAAGGGGATATATATCAAATTTGATGTTTTAAAAGAGAAAGTTGAATTTACATCTAGAGAGACTCCGTAAAGAAGATTATCTGAAAAAAGACCCCAAAATGAAATCAAAATTAATCTGTCATCAAATTTTCATAGTTCTCATAATGGAATTTTCAATCCGCATTTTTCATAAATTATTTAAGTTTTGAATCGTCAATGTGGATAATTCTGATTTTGGAATCTTAATTACAGTACTTCTGCCTCCTGTCATTGCAGTTCCTCCTCCAACAGGTATGCTTCATCGGTATTTCAGATTAAGAAAACACCCAATTAAAACAGGATGCAGGGGGTTTGATGTCTGAAGTGCTCTGACCCTGTTGACTCTATCATCATTCCTCCTGATATTCCGTATATCAATTCATAAAACTCACCAATATCACATTCCCTGTAACTATTTATTTTCTTGACAAAAATTAATTTACCTGAAAAATAGACAAAATTTCTGCTTTTCTAATTCTCTTAAAAAAAATCATGTTTTCTATTCTTGATAAAATACCATACTCAATTCTTATCGTAATTGCAGTATTCATGATTCTTGCCCCATTTAAACCCATGCCGCATGTATTGGAAAAGATAATCATGCTAAAAAATGGCACACTAACCAAGCCGATTGACATATTTGATCTGTTCTACCATTTGGTTCCGACCATAATTTTGCTGTTAAAGATATACAGGAGTGTTTCTAAATAACCATTAATGCCAAACTGAAAGGAGAATACAGAATGACAACCAAACAAGAACTAAACGCATTGAAAAAAGAGTTCAAGGCTTTGGAAAGAAAATTGGACAAGTTTTTAAAGGCAATTGAAAAAAGCGAAACCAAAGCACCAAGGGCATCCAAAGCAAAAGCTGTAAAGGCTCCAAAGGGAAAAGCTCCCGCTAAAAAGAAAGCAACTAAGGTTACCGATACAGACAAGGTTTTAAATATCATCAACAGGTCAAAAAAGGGTGCTGATGCCCCCACCTTGATGAAAAAGACAGGCTTTGATCAAAAGAAAATTAGAAATATTATTTTCAGGACACAAAAACAGGGAAAAATCCAACGAGCAGAAAGAGGGATTTATGTCGGTGTGAAACAAGATTAGATCAAGGCACTAATATTCAGAATGGTCAAAAGGGGGATTTCATTATGACTCTGACAAAAATTGAAATTGTTAAATCACTTGCCGATCAGATAGGGTATCCCAAGAACCAAGCAACAGAAATAATTGAAACCCTCCTTGAGACCGTCAAAAAAGCCCTTGAATCCGGTGATGATGTTATGATTAGTGGGTTCGGGAAATTCTGTGTTTTTGAAAAGAGAGCAAGAAAGGGCAGGAATCCTTCCACAGGTGAGGATATGATGCTGGCGCCGAGGAGGGTTGTGACCTTTAAGTGCAGCGGGAAGTTGAGGGATAAGATTGATGGAGAAAAGTAAGGTTTGATTTTCTAATTTCTTTAGTGCCTTTTAAGAAAGGAACCGACAGGTTTTCAAATCTTATCAACATAACGTTGGAAAATGATCAAAAAAGGAGTTTGCAATGAAACGTATTGAATACATGGAAGTGGCACCAAAGGCTATGGAACAGATCAAAAAGGGAGCATTTCTGACCGTGAAATCAGATAAAGCCATCAATACGATGACCATAGGCTGGGCGACCATAGGTTATGTCTGGAGAAAACCCATCATGATGGTCGCAGTGCGGCTCTCCCGGCACACTTTCAGCATCATTGAAATGGCTGAAGATTTTACAGTTTCGATGCCCTCATCGGATATGAAAAAAGAAATAATGTTCTGCGGCACAAAGTCAGGGCGCGATTACAACAAATTCAAAGAGTGCAATCTCCAGACCTCAGACAGCCAGAAAGTTATCACGCCGATCATCAAAGTGCCCGGACTTCACTACGAATGCAAAATCGTATATAAATCTGCTATGGATCCGACCTACTTAAATAATGACTATGATACAGCACTTTATCCGGAAAAAGATTACCACACATTGTATTACGGCGAAATTGTTGATTGCTACGAAATCGATTAATGTCCGGAGGTTTGCGCATAGGAGCAAATAACGTATTGGATAAATTCGTATCTAACCGGTTTATTATTACAGTATCAGGATCTTATCATATTTTTCTGACATTTGGTCCCAGAAACCATCACTCCAATCCATAACCACAGCAGCTTCCCAGTCATCTGGGATAGCTGTCACAACAGCTTTCACCATCTTTTCTCCATATCCCTTTGACACAGAAGTTATCTCAAAAAATTGTATCCCACCAAAGATAAAATCCAGGATTAAATGAACACCGACCGCAGAAGGATGACCGGGGGTTGATACCGGCATCTTTGTACGCCCTATGATTTTAATTTCGTTAGAGGCGTATATATCTTCTTTTGATACTCTTACATAATTGATGAGATCGATTTTGCAAAGATTTGTTACAATGCTGTCGACAACCGGATGAATGATCTTCACATTTGATGCAACGAAAATGGTTTTCCCTTTAGCTACTTGAACTTTCCAAGATTCTATTTTTTTATTGCTCATCGTTATACTCTGCAATTTTTTGGGAATATCTTTATTATCATTAACAGGTTCTTCAATCCTGCCGTCCATTTTATGCCGGTAATAATGAACTTTCAACTGGGATTCGGATTTAATGACCATTTCTTGAGGTCCACCGGGAAAAAGGAACCATAAAGATTTGAAATTCACGGTTGGATGATCGAATTAAGAATTACTTGGCTTGACCATCATCCATTATGATCTCTGTACTATTCTTGAATTTATTTCTAAAATCCGGCATTTGAACTTGTAGTCTTGACTTTGATTATAATATCTATTAGTTAGAATGTATTGCGTTTCTTGAAGCGCAAAATTCTTTAAGTCGGGAGAGCAAGACCCGAGAAAGGAGGTGCAGCATAGAAAAAAATAAGAGGGGATTTATGCTGTGATTTTTTCACAGCCGGGTTTTCCCCCGACCTGGGAACAGAACGGGGGACCAAGCAACCGGCGTTTTTCTTTCACTCTCCGAACAAGAAAGCCACTCTAAATCAAGCCCTTTCAGCTTGCCGAAAAGCACCATACCGGATGTATGTTTGAATCGAAACCTTCGGACGAATAGCACACATAGTCAAACCCAATCGTACTTGTTCATTTTGCAATATCACATGTTCATATGCGCTTTAGAACCGGTGATATCAACGTATTTGCACTTTTTTTAGGCTTCTGAAAAATTGTGATATCATATTGTCAATCGTGGCTTAAACCGCATCGGGAGGTTCCTAAATTCCGCTATCATTATCATCATTCCGACCGTCATGCGCCACGTGAAAGGAACATTATCGGATTTAAAGTAAACGAACCGGATTTTAAAATTGCAGTTGTTGTGAAGAATCGTAGATAGTTATGCAATTCCTGTAAATTCTGAATCCTAACCCCCATATTGTCATTCTTCTATAAAGGTGGTTCACAAAATCCTGTGGACCGCCTTTTTTATATAAAACGAGAGGTCTGCAGTATCTATGCTGTATACCTTTCTATTTAAAAATTTACCGAATAGTTCAGAACTATCAGAAATTCTTGACTATTTTTATCAGGTCAATTATTATTAATAATATCAATGTGATGCCAACCAAACGAATGCAACATCCTAAAATAATAATTAAATACAGGAAGAGCCATGAATAAACTTGAACTCATTAACACACTGAGGGATGAATGTCAGATTTCAAAGAAAGAAGCTGCAACAGTTGTCGACCTGTTTTTAGTGAAATGGCCAATGCGCTTGCAAAGGGTGATCGGGTTGAAATCCGCGGGCTGTGCTCTTTTTTTGTCAAGGAATATAAATCCTATCAAGGCAGGAATCCTAAAACCGGGGAAAGGGTTCAGGTGGCTCCCAAAAGGTTGCCGTTTTTTAAAATCGGAAAAGAATTGAAGGAGCGGGTGGATTATTGATTAACGTGTTTGAAAAATTATTTAATTTGTGCTTTAAATTTTGTCTATAATTAACTGAGTTTACAATTGATATTCCTTTTTCCATAAATATAATCGCACCAGATCTCTGATCCCTCCTTTTTTCGCTTCATCCTCGTCCTTTTCCATAATTTCGAATATCCCTATTAATATTTGACTGCTGTCAATCCGGCGGAATTTGGTTATCCGTGTCAAAACCATCTTGAAAATTTTGACATTCTGACAAATCCGGTTTTCCTTTTATCACCTTAATCAGGTCTTTTACCACAGATATTTGATCTCTGATGATCAGCGTATTTGTTGGCGAATAAGCTGCTATACTTCCTTGCGGCGAAATAAAAGGGGCGAGAACATCGGCCAATTGTTCAGCACTCGCATGTTCAAGCGGAACCAGACAGAATATAACCCGCTCCTGATATGAATACAGGTGCCCGGTACTTGCGACGCTTAAAAAAATTATCAGAGACGAGAATTTGATGTAAAAGGGGGACGGGAGATTCATTATTTTTGATTTACATTCGAGATGATATGGCAGCTAAGGACAATTTGGCACAGTCAGACGGTTTTCGCAAGACCCAGCCCATTGTTTATTTCTAAAATTGTTAGATGTTTTCCTATTTCAGGGGTAGATAACCACTATATGTGGTGTAGATTAATACTTGACAATACTATTTTGATACTTTAATTATCAATTTGCCCTCCGGGTTTCTCCCAAAAAAGCTTGGCATAGATCATTTCATTGCTTTTGGCATAGAAGCAATTTTTGCAAAAAAAAATGAATTCAACCATCACTAATCCATCTCAATTCTGGGGGGAATTCCAAAATGTCCACTCTAAGATCGCCTTTAAACTCATTTGAAAATGGTGTGAACAGACGGCGTTTCTTGCGACTGATGGTTTGGGCTGGATTGATTAGCTGTTCCTCAAAGTCCGTCTTTGCTGCCATCGATAAAGGTACGCTGGAGGAGCGTTCCCTTTCATTGTATAATCCGCATACCAAAGAGAGTTTTAATGGGATTTACTGGTGTGGTGGGGACTGTGTCGCCAGTGCCAAGGAAGATATTAATCATATCCTGCGGGATATCCGGACAGATGATGTTAAAGAAATTGACCTAAATTTATTGGATCTAATTTTTGCGCTTTCAACAAAACTCCAGGCCAAGGAGCCTTTTAGAGTAATTTCCGGATACCGCAGCCA
>Ga0307426_1002757_pt1 | contig 10809 bp, 8 predicted proteins | sample SalMarWE160340MG_FD_202165 | JGI IMG/M metagenome (GOLD analysis project Ga0307426, IMG submission 202165) | Salt marsh sediment microbial communities from the Plum Island Ecosystem LTER, Massachusetts, United States - WE1603-40 | ecosystem: Environmental > Aquatic > Marine > Intertidal zone >... | reverse complement strand
TTAATGAGGTCTTTAACTATTTTTTTCGCCTCCACGGAAATGAAGCAATCTTCAATTCTGCCTGAAGACAAACTTATCAAACAATTATTTTAATAGAATTACCGTGAAAGTCAAGCATATTTTGTGAAAAATTTCATTATCTTTTAATTTTTTAGGTCCCGTTTTTCTGGTTTTTTGGGACTCGATAATTTCTGTAAGATATTCAAATATAATATCTTACGTTATCAATGGGTAATCGCCAGGATTTTTTTCTTATTTTCTTCATAAGGGAATTTTGCCATATAGTTTGAAAATCTCAGAAATTTCCAAGTCTGAATAATATTCGTTGCCGGAATAGCAGGATTATGGCGAATCAGCAAATCGGTATAATTACGGATACTTTTGTTGTCTTTTTTAAATAACAAGTCGGATTTCAAAACAGAATACCCTTTGATCGGAAAGCAATCACAAACCTGATGTGATTCAAAAACAATCCCCATTGTCCGATAATCATAATAAACCTGCTGAATAACATGAAGATAAAACATAAAACTGACAGGGCCGGAGGATATACTCTTGTCGAATTGGTGATTGTTATCGTTATCATCGGTATTCTGGCCGGGGTGGCGACGAATTTTCTCGGCAAGGCGATTGATACTTACCGAACTGAGGAAACCAAAGTGGAAATGAGGCGATTGGCTTTTGCCGTCGCCGGTAATCCGGATCTTGTTTCCAATGGAATGCGAACCGACTATGGTTATATCGGCGATGTCGGGTCTCTGCCTCCAAACTGGGACGCTTTGGTCTCCAATCCGGGCGGTTATGCTACCTGGAACGGTCCTTATATACAGGATGAGTTCGCTGCCACCTCAATCAATAATGATTTTAAATATGATGGCTGGGGCGCTGCGTATTCGGCTCCGGCGGCAAGTTTTTCATCGACCGGTGGCACAATGACAATAACCAGACAGATAGCCAATTCAACCGACGATTTATTGTATAATACGCTTCGATTGACCGTCGTTGATTTTGATCTAACGCCTCCCGGCCCGGATTATCGAGATTCGGTTGAATTCGCTGTCTTTTATCCCGACGGAAGCGGGTCGATTACATCACGAATCGGTTATCCGTCGGCCAATGGTTATACCGAGCTGGATTCGATTCCGATCGGTATGCATACATTATACTTGATTTATCTTCCGAATAATGACACCCTTATCCGTCAAATTAACATCGATCCCGGCTGTAATTTTTATACCGAAATGCAATATTATGAAAATGTCTGGTAAGTACATAAATTATCCTGAAAATGAGTGTGGTTTCAGTCTGATCGAAATATTGATTCTGATAGTTGTCGTCGGCATCGCCGCCTCAGCCGCCATGCAATGGCTGTCCGGTTCCCTGGATGATGTCAGGAAGGCCAAAACCGAGCGCGAGATGGAAATGCTTGCCAAGGCCATCGTCGGCAATCAGGAAATAATCAGCGATGGGCGCCGTGCTGATTTCGGATATATCGGCGACGTTGGAGCTTTTCCACCTAGTTTGCAGGCGCTATATCAGAATTCGGGTGGTTATGCGAGCTGGGACGGGCCATACATTACACCGGAGATTACGCAGGATAATACCGGTTTTCGCTACGATGAATGGGGTGTTGCATACGTTTACAGCGGCGGAATTACGATTACCAGTACCGGGAGCGGTTCAACGATCATAAAAAAAATCGCCGACGCCGGTTCCGATTATTTGCTGAACAGTTTTAATGGACAGATCCGCGATGCATCCGGAAACCGACCCGGGACCGAATTTGCCGATTCGATTGATATCATTATTACCATCCCCGATGGTTCCGGGGGAATTTTTAGTAAGAATTACCACCCCGACTTTTATGGCACCTTTTCTCTTGATTCTTTGCCTGTCGGCAATCATCCTCTGCGAATTATTTACACACCAGCCATTGATACGCTTTTCCGCTATCTGACCATTCTTCCCCGGCACAAAAGTGGGAAAATTTATAAGTTTGCGTCGGATTATTTCGCCGCCGGGACGTCATTGGATACCAGTCATATGATAATTTCGACTGCCGGCTCCGCGGCACTGGGCGGGCTTGGTTTCGCAGATGAAGACCTGGTCGACTACGACAGCGTCTCCGGAGATGCGTCCATGTATCTGGTTGGAAGTACCGTTTTTTCCGGCAATGTAGATATCGATGCCGTCCACATATTGGCCAATAATCATACTGTACTATCGACGACCGGCCCGGCGTCAATCGATGGTTTGTCATTTCAGGATGAGGATTTGGTCGACTACGATCCGGTTGCCGGAACCGCCGTCATGCTGCTGGACGGGAGTACTATATTTTCGGGTGATGAAGATATTGACGCCGTCTACGTCACCGACAGCGGGAGCATCATGCTTTCGACGGCAGATGCGGCAACGATCGGGGGGTTATCATTTCAGGATGAGGATATCGTCGAATATCAGCCTTCAACCGGTACGGCTTCAGTAATCTTCGATGGTTCGGTCGCCTTTTCAAATGGCGCCGATGTCAATGGCTTATATGTTCTCAGCAACGGACACCTGATTTTATCGGTCGACAGTGACAGCCGGCAGCTGGATGGTCTGACATTTAATGCCGAGGATTTGGTTGAATATGATCCTGTTTCAGGAACGGCGACGATGTTTTTCGACGGCCAGGTTCCGTTCGGAACCGGTAATGAAAATATTGATGCTGTACATATCGGTAAAGGTGTCGGGAGTGTCGCCGGCGGGTCCGGCGTATCGATTATATTACGGCCTGACGGCAACGGCTCATTAATCGACCTGACCAATTCCGGATGTTCCGATAATTTTCAGTGTGTCGATGAAGGCAGCGGCGACGGTGATGCTACCCGCGTTATCCGGGCATCTAATTCGTACGCCACCGATGTTTATTCCATTGAGGATCCAGCGGATACTTCGGGGAGTGTGGTCGGCGTTACGGTTTATTGCCGGACGCGAAGAACGCAGAGTCAGGGAAGTGTAATGCCGGTCGTATACTCGAATTCCACGGCTTATAATGGAACACAACAAAATCTAACCGGTTCCTATGCCGATTATAATCAGGAATGGCCAACAAATCCGGGTACCGGATTACCCTGGACATGGACCGATATAATAAATCTGCAGGCGGGAGTCCGCCTAAGGGGCCAGAATTTTAACTTCCCGGGATATTGCACTCAGGTATGGGTGGAAGTGGCGATCAATTAGGGGTCTTGATGATATTAGAAACGAATACATTCATGCCAAGAAGAAGACAGAGACCGGATGGTTTTACTCTGGTTGAATTGGTTCTGGTAATTGTGATAATCGGTATTTTGGTCTCCGTCGGTATCAAAAAAATCGGTCCCATGAATCAGGCTGGCAAAATCGAAGAGACAAAGGCGGAAATGAACACCCTGGCCATGGCTATCTGCGGAAATCCCGAACTTGAAAACAACGGAATTCGCACTGATTTCGGTTATATCGGCGATGTAGGCTCCATGCCACCCGATCTTAATGCTCTCCTTTCTAATCCGGGCGGTTATTCGACCTGGAGCGGTCCGTACATTAGCAACAGCTTCGAGCAGATTGCAGGTGATTATAATAAAGACGCCTGGCAAACCGATTATTTGTATTCCGGCGGGAATATAATTACTTCAACCGGTTCGGGTGCGAATATCATTCGTAATTTATCCGGTTCAGTTGATTATCTGCTTTATAATAAGGTTTCGGGAAATGTTTATGATTTGGATGGGACCCCGCCCGGCACCGACTATAATGATTCAATCCTGATCCGATTGACAATTCCCGATGGCAGCGGCAGCCGGATCATAAAAACCTCCAATCCGGATCAGGGGGGATACTTCAGTTTTGATTCAATTCCGATTGGTAATCACGAAATGGAAATAATATATGAGCCGGATAATGACACTCTCGAAAGGTTTGTCTCAGTTTTACCCGGGTCGTCAACAAACGGCCTATTTCATTTGCCCGCAAATGTGTGGTATGATCCGCGGGATAATCTTGATAATGGTTTAATCGCTTGCTGGCGACTGGATGAGGATTCAGGTCTGATTGCCTATAATGGCTGTTCGTCAGGCAGTGATGCCGAGCTTCAAAATGACGCCGTCGGGGCCGGTTGGACGACGGGGAAAATCAGCGGCGCCTTCGAATTCGATGGTGTCGATGATTTTTTCCGGACTCCCACAAACTCCACCGAACTGCAGTTGACGGATATGTACAGCATTTCGGTCTGGATATTTCCCGATTCGATTCAGAATGACTGGGCCGGTATATGCAGCAAGGCTACGCCATCGGGCGACGACAATCACTGGACGCTTCAATTTGATAACTCCTCGGGTTTAAGCAAAAGAATAACGATTTATCACCCCAATGGTTACAATTGGAGGAGTACATATACTCTAAATGATTGCAGGAACGCCTGGCATCATATTGTCGTTACCTATCGCCTGACTCCGGCCCGAATTCAATTATATGTTGACGGAGTATTTCATAGCGAAAGTACTTCTCTTACTCAGGGTCCCGGCAACGGCAATGGCAAATTGCATATTGGTGCGGAACGTATTGAAATTCCTTTTAAGGGCAAAATCGACGATTTGCGGATATACAATCGCGTGCTCGATTCCGGCGAAATTCAAGCTCTTTATAATCTGAATGGCGTTTAAAAGAATTGTGATATATGATTGCCAAAATAAAAGATATTGACGGTTTTACATTAATCGAACTGGTGATGGTAATCATCGTTCTGGGAATTTTGGGTGCCGTCGCCACGATGAAATTCAGCGAAAATCTCGAAACGGTCAAATTCGAGGCGACCCGGGCGGAGATGGAAGCAATCGCCGAGGCCATCGTCGGGAATCCGAATTTATATTCAAAAGGGGTCCGAACTGATTTTGGATATGTCGGTGATATCGGCGCCCTGCCGCCCGACCTGGATGCATTAGCCACCAATCCGGGCGGCTACAGCACCTGGAATGGACCTTATATAAAGGGTGATTTTGACAGTGACGATTTTAAACGGGACGGCTGGAATATAAATTATATCTGCGCTGACACTCTTTTGCGCTCGACCGGATCCGGGTCAAATATCGACAAAGTTTTTGCCGCCAACTCGGCATCGCTGCTTTCCAACAGTGTCTGCGGATATATCGTCGATGCCAGCATGGATATGCCGGGTGGTACGTATGATGATTCCGTCGCGTTGCGACTGACCTATCCGGATGGATCCGGTGGCGTGGTAAATTCCGCCATCAACCCGGATAGAAAAGGAAATTTCTGCTTTAATGCAATCCCGGTTGGCAATCATATACTGACTGTCATTTATATTCCTGACAGTGACACTATCACTCTTCCGGTATGTGTCCTGCCCCATCACGATGTCGACCTTGAGATTGTATTCCCCGCCGATTTATGGTAATTGATACCACTCAATAAAAAGAAACACAAATTATCCATGAATTTATGTTGCATAATATTATTTCTTCTATTATGTACTCGTTCAATTGGAGTTTTGTGAAAAATGGTGCCTCATATCATTGATTAGAGAAAAATTAATCGGCCTTTTCAAGCAGTCTTTTGTCTATACGATCGGAAGCCTGGCCAGCCCGATTATGGGTATCTTCATGGTACCCATATATACCCGCGTATTTGCCCCTGAAGATTATGGTGTCATCGACCTGATTCAGATTACGATTGTCTTTGCCAGCGTTACCTTAATAATGGGCATGGATAATGCAACCGGTCGTTACTATCTGGAAAAAGATAATGAAAAAGATAAAAGGGTGATTGCAGCCACCTCACTTTTTTTTCGGGCTGCCGTACTATTTATTGCTTCAGTCCTCCTTGTCTTGTTTTCCGATAAAATTTCGCAATTGCTGTTTCGGTCGGGACGCCAGAGCGGATTCCTGATATTGGCGTGTATTGCCATCCCTTTTGACCATTGCTTTACGCTTTGCATCAACATGTTAAGATACGAGTACCGATCGGTTTCGTACACATTATTGTCGGTCGGGAAACTGACCGGCAAAATTTCACTGACCGTTCTGCTCGTCGTTTTTTTAAAATGGGGGATAGCCGGCGTGTTTACGGCCTCACTTATCTCTTCGATCTTCTTTCTGATCGCCGTCTTGATAGTTACCCGGAAGTACTTCAGTTTCTCCTTTTCTTTAACGAGGCTAAAAGAATTGCTGCTGTATGGATTGCCATTGGTTCCCTACGGTCTTACGGTCTACCTGATTCAAAACTGCTCGCGATATTTTCTTCTTCATTATCGTTCTCTTGAAGAGGTCGGTTTGTATGCTGTCGGAGCGAAGCTCGCGACCCTGATCAGCTTCGTCTTTATCGGTGTCGGTGCGGCGCTGGATCCGTATATATATTCCGGATACCGTGAAGAGGAAACCCGCACAGTCTACCTGAAAACGACTAATTATCTGGTCGCGGCCTCGGTTGTGGCCGTTCTGGCACTGAGCTTATTTACACGGGAGATTCTTTTGGTTTTCACCACCCGGAAATATATCGGCGCGGTCGGCATAACGCCTCTTCTGGCCGCCTACACCGCTTTCTTCTATCTGGGATTACAGATGAGTCTCGGGATTCATATTGCCAAAAAAACAATTTATTTCACGGTAATAAGTATTATCACCGCTGTTGTTACTATTATTTTGAACATTGTATTGGTACCTTTATATGGAATGACGGGCGCCGCCGTTGCGACTCTTGCCGGTTCGATAGTCTGGTGTGTTTTGCTGGTTTATCAGTCACAGGTTTATTACCGCATCGAGTATAAATATGGCGCCTTTATGATTATGCTCGTCGTTACCGCTGTGATAATATTAATTTCAACCTGGTTTTTTATGGACGTCAATTTATTAAATATTGTGATAAAAATGGGACTAATTATCGTTGTCGCAGCTTTAACCTATTATGCCGGGTTGATCGGCAAATCGGAGTTAGACTACGGCAAATCGATAATTAAGAAATTATTTTTCAAAGGCAACTTATGAATATTCAATGCTTTTCGATTTCATGTTCAGTAAAAATTAATCAAAAAGCCGAAACCGGATAAATTTGGAAACGCCCAAAAAGTTCTTGCGCTTGCGGGAAATAAAATCTTTATTTACCATTTACCGGAGGTATATTGAGCGTGTTACGGAGTTTATATGCCCGAAGACGATAATACCATGAATTGGGACGAGGTCCCCGAAAGCGACAGTCAGGATCCCCTTGGGATTATTGGCTGGGAAGTCGGCGGTAAATATAAAATAAATAAATACCTCGGCGGCGGTGGTTTTGGGGAAGTATACGGCGGCTTCAATAAGCATCTTCCCGAGCAGATACTGGTTTTCAAATTCTTCAAGCGTGTCCAATCGCGAAGCAAATTCGTAAAAGAGGCCAAGATTTTGTGCATGCTGGATCATCCTAATATTTCCAAGGTGATTGACTTTTTGCCTGAGGAAGGCGCTCTGGTGGTGGCGCATATCAGCGGCAAAGATGGCGGCCATGTCTTGAAAGAGAATGGGCCTCTTGAGGAGAATCTTTTTCTCAAGGTCGCGCGGGCGATGTCAAGCTCCATCGCCTACGCTCACGAAAAGAAAATCGCCCACCGCGATTTGAAACCGAGTAATATAATGTTTGATCAGAATAATCATGTTTATCTGATCGATTTCGGAATCGCCAAGGAAATGGGCGGCGATGCTACCAAAACGGCCTATCAGGCTCTGACACCATTATTTGCCGCACCGGAAAGACAATCGGGTGAGAGCAGTTATAATCCGTTTCTAAGCGATATTTATGAGTTGGGCGTGACATTATTCAATCTGGCGACAAATAACCTCCCTTACAGAAATCCGGCCAATCCCAGCCTGGCCGAATGGGGCGGGATGTCCAGCCTGAAATTCTCGCCGGAACTCCGCGCTATTTTAATGAAAGCGACACATCCCGATCCGACCAAACGTTACCAAACCGCCAGCGAGATGGCTCGGGAGTTTGAAAACCTTAAACTGGCTTTTGGCGGCGGGAAAAAGCGTCATAACGTTCTACCCTATGTCGCCATATTGGTCCTGGTGGCAGCCGGCGTTTTTTTGGGCCGACATAAGATAGCTGATCTCTGGCAGAATCAATTTGCCGGCGGCGGTTCGACCGGTACGCAAACTGCAACTAACAATTCAGTGAAGACTTCGGAAAATAATAATGAGGGGGCCGCTACTGTTCCGGCCGATACAATTACGATGGAAACTAAGATCCCGCCTGAAACGACGACAATTGCATCTAAATCGGAGGAAATTTCGCCGGGAAACAAGCAGCCGGAGACTACTCCCGAAAATATATTATCCCCCGGCACGGGCAACCAGGAGGAAATTGAAAAAGGTTCCGCGGCTGTCAGCAGACCGGGCGAATATGCCTCCCTGGAAGATACCGCCACCGAAAAAAATGTCAAACCGTCACCCACATTGTCTCGATTGATAATGGATATTTTACCGGCGGGAAAAGCGACGGTGTCGATTGACGGCAAGGAAGGAAGCCCTGACAGTGCTTTTTTGGTTAAACCGGGGCAGCACTCTATTCAGGTCATCCATCAGGATTATCCTGTTTATAGAAAGACACTTAATGTCAGCGGAGATAAGAAAACATTTACGGCCAATTTACCGGATATTTTTGGTTCTAATGATTCGGTCAGCCTGACGGTTTCTCTAATTCCGTCGCCACAGGACATAATGATACAACTAAAATTGAACGGCCGTGGTTATACGTTGAGACGTTTTCCCGCCTGGGATATTAAGAAAGTGAAAGGCCGGTGGCAGGTCAAGGCCGGGATATATGATGTCAGCGGTAATCCGGGAACGCCGCGAATCGATTCGATTGTCGTCAATCCGTACGAGAGCGGACCGGCGCGCGATATGTTACGGGGCGATCATGGGACGCTGACACTTGGTTCAATAGCTGGAGAGAAAATGGAATCAGTGCCGATGCTGATTTTTTGGTCAAAAAAGTAAATTAATCGTAGTTACAAGGAGGTATCATGCAAAAACAAACTCGTGCATTTCGACTGATCACGGTTTTGTTGCTGATGATATTTTTGCATTCGATGATGCTGCCCGGATTGGTTCTGGGGCAGACAGCCGATTGCAAGTATGATCGCAATAATCCGACTCTGGAAAATGCTCGGAAGAATTTCCTGGCTCTCAATTATGAGTGCGCCGAACAGGAAATTAACGACCTGTTAAAATCCGAGGGGCTGGACATACAAAAGAAGGCTGATGCGCATATTCTTCTGGCGGAAGTGTACTACGCCAAAGTCAGAAATGATTCCGAGAAGAAAGAGAAGGTCATTGAGCAATTCGTTGCCGCCTTCAAGGCTTACCGCGAATGGCGCGGTGAATTGAATATAACCTCTTCGGAATTTATGGCTATGATGAAAGAAGCCCAGGATATGGTCGACCAAGGAAAGACCGAACCGGAACCTGTCAAAATCGAAGTCCCCGAGGAGAAGACGCCGGAACAACCGACTGAGAAGAAAAAAGGCGCCTGGTATAAGCAATGGTGGGCTATCGGCCTCGGGGTCGGCGTCGTCGTCGGTGGCATCATTCTTCTGACCGGGGGTGGGGAAGAAGAAGCTCCGCTCGATACACTCGCCTATTTTCCGCCTCCTCCGGCCGGCAAGAAATAGCCTCGGCCGGGGAATGAATTCGAGTGGGGAGGACAATTTAAAAAGCAAGGAGTAATCAAATGCAAAAAATGCTAACTATTTTAGCTGTCTATCTTTTGGCATTTGTTTGTCTGGGCGTAATGAATGCCGGCGCGCAGGCGCCGAATTCATTATCATACCAGGGCCGTTTAACGGAGACTAACGGTGACGCCGTGGTCAGCGATACCTCGGTAATATTTTCCATATATGACGCTCTTTCCGGCGGTACCCAATTATGGATCGATACTATTATAGTCAGCCCGGACAGCAGCGGTATATTTACTACGGAATTGGCTGCTATCCCCAATTCGGTTTTCCAGAGTGGCGTGAAATTATATCTGGAAATTCAGGTTCTCGGTGATACCCCCATGCAGCCGCGCCAATTGATGACGTCGGCGCCGTATTCCTATGCCACAGAAATGATTGCCGACGCCTCGGTCACCACCGCCAAGCTGGCCAACAATGCCGTCACCAGCGCGAAAATAGCTTCGCAAGCCGTGGGGACAAGTGATATTCAGGATAATTCAATTGTTAACGCCGATATAAGTACGTCCGCCGGCATTGCGCCGAACAAAATCGCCGGCGAAGCGGTAAACCTGAACTACACCCAGACCATTACAGGAACAAAAACATTTACCGGCAACGTTTATTTTAGCGATAGTGCTATGCGCGTTAACGCCAACGGCGTCAGGATCGGGGATGGCGCCGCACCTTCCTTTTATAATCCGCTGCAGGTTGAGAGAAGTTTTAATACTGGGAGCTATACAATTCACGGAATTGCTGTTGGTGTTGAAAATGCAGGTAATGCGAGTCTTTATGGTGTATATATTAACGTTAATAATACTCCTGCGGCCAATACTTACAATCGATATGGTTTAAGGTCCCTTGCTGGCTCCAGTTCCAATGAAGGTGGATATTCATACGGCGTAATGGGTTATGGTTACGGAGGTACCACTGCTTATGGTTTATACGGTTATGCCTATTATGCCTCAGGTACCAGCTATGGAATATATGCTTCGTGCGGCACTTCCAATGCCAATTATGGCGCGTATTTTTATGGTAATCTTCATGCTACGGGGAGTAATACAAAAGGAGCCGGCGGATTTACT
>Ga0307426_1002756_pt1 | contig 10811 bp, 8 predicted proteins | sample SalMarWE160340MG_FD_202165 | JGI IMG/M metagenome (GOLD analysis project Ga0307426, IMG submission 202165) | Salt marsh sediment microbial communities from the Plum Island Ecosystem LTER, Massachusetts, United States - WE1603-40 | ecosystem: Environmental > Aquatic > Marine > Intertidal zone >... | reverse complement strand
TCACTGATGAAGAACGTGAAGAGGGGATACAGATGAACCAGCACGATGTGGACGGCTCTCCGCTGAAGTTGTATCAGACAGCGTATACTCTTCACTACAAGGAGCACAAGATAGCCGAGGCGTGCGAGATCTACGAGCAGATCATTCGACAGTTTCCCGACTCCGACGTGAGCGCCTATGCTTCAATTCAGTTGCAGAAGATACACGCAGACGAAATTACCCGCAGGATGGCCCGGCGGTGGGTGCCGGCGCTGCCGCTTGTTATCCTGCTGGCGGCCAACGTGCTGTTGGTGGCCGTGCTGGCGACGCTTCTGGCGGTCAACGCGCACCGCGTGGAGGCGCAAAAGCAAAAGACGGGCGAGCTGATTCGGGCACTGGGAAAAATGTATTCGGGCCGTGATGACGACGCTCTGGATATCCTGCGCCATGTCAAGATCGGATACCGCAATGATATCACTCCGTTTGCGCTGTCGTCGGAGATTTACAGGAAGAATGATGACTACATGCGGGCGCGAAAGGAATTCGAAACATATCGCCGGCTGTACCCCAAGGATCCCCTCCCTGAGCTTGAAATAGCCGAAATCAACCAGGAGGAAGATGAGCATATCAAGGGTGCGCTGGAAGCGAAGAGCGGAAGCGCGCCGATTCCCGAGGATGTGGTGAAGGAGGAGGATCGAAAGGCGGCTGTTCGGGCCGGCACTGGGAGCAGCAGCACCGCGGCACGCCCGGCAAAGAAGAGGCCGAAACTCCTCGTCCCTGTCGACAGTATTCATTACTTCTAATCGGTGAGATATCTACCGGTGGTGACTGTTTCCGCCAAAGCAGCGAAATACGTCGAGGACGGCTACGTGCTGAGTCGGAAGGGCCAGTGGGTGCCGCTCGAGCGGGCGATTGCCGAAGAGGAGGAGTTGGACGTCCACCTGGGGCAGGGAGAGGTCGTGGTGGACGGTGTGTGGGTTCGCCTTGAAGAGGTCGCGGGCGGTGTTAGCCCCCCCCACCTCGCTTTGCCGTCGGAGGCCGACGAAATGGTTGTCGACGAGAAGAGGGGATCGGCAAAGGACTACACTGTTGACCAGGAAACCAAGGTGATTGCACTGCAGGAACTTGCGGCAAGCCTGGACAGCGAAGCGCCGAGCGCACCGGCCGACCCTTCACCTCCGTTGTCCGAAACCGGTTCGGAGGAAGACGACCTTGTTTCGCTGGACAATCTTGAAGAAGAGGCGGTCGTCCGCCCGCAGAAGCCCGACACGGTGCGGCTGGAAGTGGATTTGGAGGGCCAGGAAGAGGAGACCGGGCCGAAGGACGAAGGGCCGGCGCTCCTGTCGGACGATCCGCTTGATACGTGGGAACAAACGCGCGGGAAGCGCCGGATGTACCTCTTGGTGTGCGCCGCTGCAGCGGCACTCGTAGTCGCAGCGGTGCTACTTCTCCTGCGATTCGCTTTGTAACCCCGACCGCTTCTCAAGGAATTCGCATACTATCCGAGTCTGCGTCGCACTGTCAAAACGTGCCACGACCCTGTCTCGCCCGCGCGTGCCCATACTGGCCACCAACCGAGGTTGTGCGACGAATCTGCCGATAGCATCGGCGAACAGATCCTCCCGTCCATAGGGGACAAGGAAGCCGGTTTCGTTGTGCACAACGATTTCGTTCACGCCGCCCGAGTCATAGGCAACCACGGGCAGTCCGTGGCCGTGCGCTTCCGCAAGTGCGCGTCCGAAGGGCTCCAGGTACGATGCGCTGCAGAAAACCTGATGAGAGCAGAACACCCCCGTGATATCGTCGCTGTGAGGCAGCAGTGTGCAGACGGACTCGAGCGCCAGGCTGCGGATTTTCCGGGCGAGTTCCTCGCGATACTCTTCTGTCCAGTATGCCGTATCGCCCACGATATCGAGCGTGATCGCCGCGCGTGGGCATATCGCGCGGGTTTTGTGGAGAATATCAACGAGTGTGTGGCATCCTTTCCACGGCACAACCCGTCCCAGGTACAGGAGGCGCAGATCGCTTGTCCGGGGCGCCGGCGCCTGGGCAACGTCAAGGCGAACGCCGTTGTAGATCACCACAGCCTGTTTCCTGAGCCTTGGGGGGAGGCTGTTGAGGACAGCGGTTGAAATGGCTATGATGCGGCTGCATCGGCGGGGCAGGAGCATGCGGTACGCGAAGGAGGCGAATCGGGACGGCCCGAAAATCTCCCGTATGTGGAAACAGCACTCCGCCTTCAGGCCCAGCTTGCAGAGCAAGAAGAGAGCGGCGTGCGATTTGGGCACATTCGCATGCACGACGTGCGGTTTCAGCCCCACGATGGTCCGGCGCAGTCGAATGACATAGGCGAAAAAATGAAACCATCCTCGCCATGATTTCAGAAGCGACACGGCAAGGTCGTAGCGCCGGATTCGCCCTATCGACTCATCGCAGCGTACAACGTGACAGATGACCCCCATTGCCCGCGCCCGCTCGTGAAGAAGGCCGTCTTCGGCCGAAACAAGGTGGCACTCCCATCGCTTCGCGGCACAGGAGAGGATTTCGAGAAGGGAGTATTCCGCCCCTCCGAGCCGTGAAGCCCAGTGGCTGAGGAAGATCACCCGGAGCTTATTTGTTCCACGCATATTTCGCGACGAGACGTTGATGGGCGGTGTCCGCCAGACGGGAGCCGAGTGACGGGTCGCGCCACAGGCGGCTCAAGGCCTCTGCAAGCAGGAGCCGTTGTCGAGCACCTCGACGATGCCGCCGGTCGAACTGGCAACGACGGGGACATGGTACGCCATCGCTTCAAGCAGCACGATTCCGAATCCTTCCGTTCCGCCGGCCGTTTCGAGTGAGGGCAGTACCACGACATCGGCCCTTCGATACTCGCTGCGCAGCTCGCCTTCCGCCAGATTCTCACGAAGGCTGATGCGCTCTTTGTTCCGCACAGATCCACACAGAGCCACAAGCGCCTCTTTGCGGGGCCCGCTTCCCACAATCACCAGTTTCCAGTTGCATTCCTGCGGCAGCATCCCCGCCGCTTCCACAAGTACAGTGTGCCCCTTGTGTTCTACAAGTCTGCCTACCGAGAGTATACTGAAGACGCCGGCTGTCCTTTGCCGGCTCGTTTGTTCAGGGGGCGGAAGCACTATTCGAGGAGGTACGATCTCGATTGTGCCCCTGATCCCGGCCTTCTCGAGGAGCCGCTGCGTATAGGAGCCAAGCGCATATATGCGGTGTGCGCGCCTCAGGACACTTCGGAGAAAAGCGGTTTTGACAGAGAGGCGTTGGAGGGGCAGCAGCTCGGTTCCATAGGTATAGACGCGGTATGCGAGGCCTGTCGTGCGCGAGAGAATGTAGGGCGCAATGGCCGCGTAGAGGTTTCCGCATTCGATGGTGAGGCGCCGGCGATACCGCACGCTCAGGGTGATAAGCGGCACGAACAGGCCGAGAATGGCGATTTTCTTGTTGACAGATGCAAACGGCGCTGTTACGCGTTTCACCGGCGTTGCTCCGCCGTCGTCGTGCCCGAGCAGATCGCGTGTGCAGCCTACCAGCACCACATCATCAGCACCGTAGCCAAAACGGACGATCCCGTGCAGATACTGCTGGATTCCTCCTCTTTCGGGCGGAAAATCGAGAGTGACAAGGACCCTCATGTCTGCACGGCCTCCGTTTGTCTTTCGCGAATCATGGCCGCCTGCTTTATGATAACGCCGTTCCAGAACCAGAAGTATATATCGCCGGGAAAGTAGTGAATGTGAGTGCCGGTTATGCTGATGATGGCGAAGACAAGAGTCATGATAGTCGCGCCTTTGGCGAGCGCTGCGACGTCTTTGTCCGCCGCGTTGTCGATGACATAGAAGCCTTTGCGGATGAAGTCGATGAGAAGCCAGACAATGAAGATGAGGCCGGGATAGCCGAACTCGGCCAAGTACGTAAAGTACAGCGAATCCGCCTTCTGTGCACCAAGTCCGTGTCCTGTGAAAAGGTAGAGGGGGTGAACAGACGACGCCAGGAGCTGGCGCCAAAGAATCATCCGCGAGACAAAAGAATCTTCCGCAAGAGGGGCGGTGAGTGCCGAGGTGCGCTTTGTGACAAGAAGGTCCATACGTTCGGGATTTGGGGCCGAACGGATTATGAGGCCAATGAGGCGGTCGATGCCCAAGTGTCCGCCCATGGCTTCGTTGAGAGATTCGTAAACGACGTAGACAAGAACTACTCCAATAAGCACCGCCAGACGCTTGCGGGTTCCTTTGACCCGGAAAAGTGTGAACCACAATACGAGCGTGGCAAGGACCCCCCCCCAACTCGAGCGAACCGACGTGATAAGACAACCGTAGAAGAACAGGGGGACAAGCGCCAGAAGGATGGCCCGTGTCTTGTTCGTATGCCCTTCGATTGTCAGCAGCACCGCAATAATCGCAAGTGTCATATAGTCGGCGAACACGACTGGGGCTTGGAAGAACGAGAATGGCCGCGCCACGCCCTTGATGAACAGCGTTGTGAAGTCAACAGAGGAGAACCAGATGTATTCCGCCTCCGAATAGCCGAAGTAGAGTTGTTTGATACCATAGACGAGGGCGGCAATGCCGAAGAGAAGCGTGACAAGCCACAGGCGCTTAAGATGTGCGACTCGCCCCGCATACATGGTTCCGACAAGGAAAAACAGCACGGGTGGACCGTAGTTCTTGAATATCATTATGGCCCCGGATGCGCGCTCGTTGAGCACAAATGTGCGCACCAAGAGGTAGACGAAGTAAACAATGATTACCCTGATGTAAGGAGCAACCTTCTTTTGTTCTTCTGCGCGCTCCTTGAATTCGAAATAAAGGCCGAGGAGAATGAAGGCCAGGAGCGCGTCGCCGATTATGATCAACGGATCGGTTTTCGGGCGGGCGTAGCTCAGGTAGTAGAGCCGTCTGAGCAGCGGGATTACCGGCGAAATCACGAATACTGAATAGACACCCACGAGAGGATTGCGGATAATGGGATAGAAAAGGAGCCCGATAAGAATGGCAACGAATTCCATTCGCTGGGGGATGTTGAACATCTTGTAGGCTATCAAATGCCCCACAAGCACGATTCCCACGGCTATGGCGATGTTTGTGAATATTCTTTTCATTGCCTCGACCCGCAGGTGAGTGATTGGTATACGTGTTCATAGCGCCGGGCAACCGAAACGATATCGTATTCGTTCCTCACTGTCTGCAGCCCCCCGGCGGCAAGCCGCTGCCGCAGCGCGCTGTCCGACAGCACTCGGTTGAGGACGGCGCCGAGGCTTGTGTCGGTTGCAAGCAGGCCGTTTACCTCGTTTTGCACCACCTCCTTGCTGCCGCGGTTGTCGACGGCAACAGGGGCTGTCCCACACGCCATCGCCTCGATTGCCGGCACGCCGAATCCCTCGTACGAACTCGGCATGCACAAGACCCACGACCGCCGGTATTCGTGCACGAGCTGCCCCTCGTCGATAGTGCCGAGAGAACGAACCTGCGGCGCTTCCACGGCCTGGGGACCCACGATAGTGAGCCGGCAAGCAGGATGGTGTGGGAGAATCTGGTTCTTGAAGATGTCGAGCAGCATGGCACCGCGCTTGCGGCTGCCGAGGTCACCGAGGAAAAGAATGGAAGGCGTGTCGGTCTTATTGCCCAAGGGGCAGTACATGTCGAGCGGCACTCCGCACGGAATGAATTGCCCCACAAACGGTATCGACTCGCACGTGGTCTTTGATATGCCTATCTTTGTGCCGTTGCGAAGGACAGATACCAGTTCGAACACGTAGAATAGCGACTGATAGAGAATCCGTCCGAGGCTTCGGGCGTGGCGCGCCTCCTCCAATGCCGATCCGTAGAAGGTTCGTACACGGCGCGGCGATCCGGGGGAAAGGAAATCGTCGCCGTGATAATGGAGGATATCGTAGCCTCGCCTGTCCTGCCGGGCGAATGCCATCGCAGGGACCAGCTTGCGTCGCACTTTGCCCCCGCCTGGGTATACGAGCGTCTTCACGCCGTAGCGCGCGCCTGCCGGTTGGGGGCTGAACGAGTGACAGACCACTTCGTGGCCCCGAAGCGACAGCGCGTTGCCCAGGCGGTCGACCTGGCACGACACTCCGTTTGGCCGGTCGGAAGGCAGTTCCTTGCTGAAAAACGCGATCCTAATTGGCTAATCCTTTCGCTGACTTCATATGAAAAGCGCCGCGCGAAAGCGTGCATTCCCGTAAAGGAGTGCGCCAAGCAGCACGACAGGGGAAAGAGCATAGGACAAATACTCGCGCAGCCATTGTACCACGCCGGTTGCCGCACTGCCTGCACGCCGCGCGGTCACGACCGCAATGGTGCACAGATTCAAGCCCACAAGCACAGGCAGGGCCGGCATGCGCAATGCGGCCCACGCGGCAGTTACGCAGTAGCAGAAGAGAAGCAGGCCGATGCTCGGGGTGAATGGGCTTCGGATATGCTTGCGGTACAGCCCGGGATGCTTCCGGTACAGAAGCGGATCGAAACGGCGGTTGACGCAGTTCTTGAGAAGATCCCATTTCTCGTTGGGCCGGAAAGCATGCACCACCTTCACCTCCTCGTCGTAGCCGATACGGTGACCACGCTCCAGGATAGTGAAGGCCAGATCGATGTCCTCGCGCTGGACAGTGAAGCGCTCGTCGAACATGCCCGCTTCGACAAAGATACGGCGCCGATAGAACATGTTGTTGCTTCTATACCCATGCTTTTCGAGCCGCTTGAACTGACTGAATGAAGGCTGGAGCTTGTCGGGGGTTTCTATGACTGTCAAACCCTCGACACCCGCGGCATCGGGATTGTGCTCCAGAAAAGATGCCGCCTTCTCAATCCAGCCTTCCAGCGCCCGGCAATCGTCGTCGATAAACCCGATCACATCCGCCTTTGCCGCCACCACGCCTCGGTTTCTTTTCGCAGAGATACTCCGGTCCGGAAGAAAGAGCCATGTGACGGCAGGGAATTGCCGGGAAAGCTCTTCGATTGGATAGTCGGCCACGACAATGATTTCGGCCGAAAGCGATCCCCATGTCGCTTCGCCAAATGCCTGAAGGCAGCGGGCGATATAGTCGCCGCGGTGAGACGCGATGACAATCGACACGGATGGTGTCATGCCGGCCTGCACAGAACAGCCTCCAGCCTGTTGACTTGACGGTCCCAGGAGTTGCGGGCGGCCGCCTTGAATGCCTTCATTCTCATCGCATCGGCGGTCCCCCTGTTGCCGATGATGTCGAGGATGGCTGACGCATCGGCGTCGGGGTCACGGCCCGACAGTATACATCCGTTCCCGCCGTGCTTGATAATCTCCATGGTCGATGGGACGGGGGAGGCGAAGACAAGCATCGCAAAGGACATGGATTCAAGTATCGCCAGCGAATGACCCCCTTCGTATCTCGAAAACGAGAGCAGGAACGGACACGTCCGGTACCACCTTGCCATTGCCGCAAATGGTTCGTCGGGTACATTGTGAAGGCCCCCTACACCCTCGCCGACGCGCTTCAGCGATTCAGGCAGTGCCGAAACGCCTGTGCCCACAAGAAAAAGGCGCGCTTCAGCGTGCCTGTCGCGGATTCTTCTGAATACCGCGACGCTGTGCTCGAGGTTCTTCTTCCACGTTGGTCCCCCAACGCAGAGGAAGTCATTCGGGATTTCGCTGCGGTTGAGCCAATAAGGGGTCGCTTGCCGTTGTACCCCGTTTGGCACGCAGGCGAACGCAGTCCCTTTTTTCGGGCGTTTCTGTTTGAGCCACCGGATTTCATCCAGCGCGCCGCATATGCACGCATCACACAGGCTCAATGCCAAACGCAGCAGAGAAAACCGCAGAGATCTCGCTTTCCATGTTGTCGGCGACGTAACAACGTGGCTCGGGAGGCGCTTCTCGTACTCGTATACATGCTCTTCCCACCCATGGTTGTGCACGATAATCCTTGTTTTGAGCCTGAGGATGCGGCGAAGCACGGCGCAGAAAACGCCATCGCTCGACCGTGCGATTATCCAATCGGGTGGCGCGAAAGCGCTCGCCGCAAGCTTTGCACCCAGGCCAAGAGCGAAAAGAAGGTAGTTGGCCGCAGCTTTGTGCATGCCATAGATGATCTTAACATCGTGCCCCTTGCGTCGCAAACCCTGCGCGAGGTTCTGCATGGAGCACGCTACGCCCCCGTGCGAAGAGGGCGGGATATTCGCCGCGAACCAGATCCTCATCGAGCCCCCTTGGTGCGAAAAGGAAGCGAGGGCCAAGGGTGAAGGTTCTCGCGGATGGATTCCACGAGCCTGCCAAGCGATGCGCACTTGTCAACGCATTCACGGTTCATGTGGACTGTCAGGCATATGTCTCCGCACAGCGTCCCGCTCTGCTGCCGAAGGCGGCGTCGGATTGTTGAGCTGTCGGCGTAGAATGGAAAAAAGGACGGGAAATAGACACTGCCGCCTTTCAACACGATTGGGCCGGGAAAGCGTTCCGTGAAACGGGCCGTTTCCGGCCCCCCGCAGATTATGGGAAAAGCCTGCGCAAGATGGCGTATTTGCAAAGCATTGATTGCGTTAAACGGAGGTACAAACGCTATCGGCCTGAATCCCCGGGCACATCCCTCCGCCATGACCGGACGCAGCTTTTCGTCAATCTGCTCAAGGCTCATTTGGAGTATTTCGCTTGCAAAAGGTCCGAAACTGCCGCTGTGCGCAAAGCCGTGCAGCCCCACGCTCGCGCCGCTTGCCGCAAGCGTTTCGAGCGTGCGATTGGCCCTGGGCAAAGCCATGTCGTTTCCGGTGACCGCCGCAAGGTAGGGCACGTGCAATCGATGCATGACCGAAAGGAAAATCTCCATGTCGGAAGTATCGGCGAAGAACACGTCGTCCACCCGAAGATAGAAACGCAGCACAGGTGCGCAATCCGCTGCCCGGCCAACAGCCTTGATGGTGCGCGAGATGTCATACACGGGTGTGCGCCGCAGACGGAAGAGTGCCACGCGCAGCGCGCTGTGCTCGAGCCGCAAGATACGCAGTGCGCTCTCCGGTCGCAGGCCCCAGTGGGCTGAAGTTGCGGCGATATCGACAGCCGGGGTCAACAATGGCGCATTCTCCGTGAGGTATCTGCGCAGGAGATGGGGGGCAAGGCACCACGCGACAACCTGCTCAAACGCCGTGGCCACAGCAAGCGCGACAGCCTGAAGCGGATGCCGTATGAGAACCGAAAGCGAACGCCTGTGGATCGTGCTGTAGACGTGGCGAAGAGCGACGGCACGGTATGTCCCCCAGAAACTCTGTGCGTTGCGGAACAGGTGGTAGCGGTCTCTCTGTTTCAGATAGAAATAGATCTCGGCGTTGAGAAGCTGCGAGATCCGTTTCGCGGAGTCCAGCACATAGCGCAGAAGGGGCACGGTCCGCGGGAGATGCGTTGCCTTAAGGCCTGACGCGAACGGGATTTCTCCGTATTGAAGCACCCGCGCGGCCAGCTCGTGGTCCTCGTGGTAGGGCCCCTCGTGTTCGAAATGCTCATCCAAACCGCCCGCAGCATGAAAAAGCGAAGAACGGTAGACTATGTGGCAGGTCAGGTAGAGCCCTCCCCGCAGGCTCTCGACCTCACGATCCCATACGCCGTCGCCCGTGCCCCGAACATAGCCTTCGATTCCTGCTATCCGCCTGTCGGCCCGCGAGAGTATCTGTGACAGCTGCCCCGCCCAGTCGCTGTCGACGACAATATCGTCATCGATGAACGCAATCCAGTCTGCTGCCGCATGACGAGCGCCGAGGTTCCGTGCAACCGCCATGCCTCTGTTGGCCGCGAGAAGGTGGTAGGTGACGGAGGGCCTGTCGCACATGGCCTTGTTCGTGGCGCGGAGCCGCTCACCTGAGCCGTCATCAACCACATGGATATCATACGACATGTCGCTGCCTTGAAGCGACACGAGAAGCGCCTCCACGCATTGCCTGAGACACTGCGGCCTGTTGCGGGTTGGTATGACAATCGAAATCTGCATCACCACCTGCCTGCTGCCATGGAACTACACGACAGCGGCGCTCTGCCTGCCCAGAAGCGTTCGTGCCGCCGCAAGGGTTTCCGCAACCGTAATTGCCGCAAGACACGGCTCCCCGTGCCGGTCACATTCGTATTCGGTGCAGACCGGACAGCGCTTGTCAACACCCAACACTACGTTACGGTCCACGACCGCAACGCCCCATCTTTGCAGAGGAACCCCCCCGGCAAATGTTACCAGCGGTACCCCGCATGCGGCCGCCATATGGAGAGGGCCGGAGTTGTTGCCGACAAAAAGATCGGCCGACCGTATGATCTCGAACAACTGGGCGATTGTAGTGCGCCCCGCCAGGCTGACCGTTGTACTGTCGATCACCGGGCCGAGGTACTGCTCAATCCAGTCTTCTTCGCTTGAAGCGCCTACGATAATAACATGAACGTCGGCCCACGCCTTCAGCTGTTCGATGAGTTGTCTGTAATGTGCTATCGGCCAGCGTTTCTCGAAGTCGCTGATATTGTCACGTCCGCCGGGATGGACAACGATGCGTTTGCCTCCGGCGGGCAGGCGAAGGCTTTCGAGAAGAGAAGGAGATGGAGGAGGGGGCTCAAGCCCGATTTGGGGCACATCGGCAAGCGGGCTGAGGAGCCGGGCGTAGATGTCCTTCATGTGAAGGCTGGCGAGCGGCCGCGTATCCAGGCGATGGGTGTAGAGCCATGACGAGGAGCCGTAGTCGTATCCGACACAGGCGCCGCTCGAAAAAAACCGCGTCATCCATCGCGACAGGTGAAGCTGCTCGACACTCGACGCGTCGAACACCGCATGGTAGGCACCCGCGCCGATTCGAAACATCCACGGCAGGCGTGCA
>Ga0307426_1002754_pt1 | contig 10812 bp, 10 predicted proteins | sample SalMarWE160340MG_FD_202165 | JGI IMG/M metagenome (GOLD analysis project Ga0307426, IMG submission 202165) | Salt marsh sediment microbial communities from the Plum Island Ecosystem LTER, Massachusetts, United States - WE1603-40 | ecosystem: Environmental > Aquatic > Marine > Intertidal zone >... | reverse complement strand
TTCGCGCATCAGTCCGGCGATGGCCATTTTTTGAGGGCATTTTTGTTCGGCCAGGGAGTAATCGGCAGTGAGCATTATTTGGCGTGTTTGGGCGGGTAATTTTTTAAATTCCGTGACAGCCATGTCGCGGTCCCCATAGCTGCGGCAATACATCAGATACCGCATGATGTCGCCGATGGGAATGTCGTCGGCAACCGCGGATTCACAAATACCGGTGCAGCCGGCACAATAATTAGAGCGGGTTTCCCGGGCGTAGCGCTGAAGCAAATCCGTGTCACGAGCCGAAAGTTCGGTCCGGTTCAGCGCGGCAGCGACATTGGCCATCAGAATCGACATGTTCGGCATCTGTGAGCAGATACTGGCAATATTCGGATTTTGCCAGACCGCCATCAATTTTGCCTGGGCGTCGGTAAACCCTTTTTGTAAAAAGCGGCCGGCCATCTGGAGTTCGGTGTCCGTGTCGGTCTTGACCGAGCCGCCGCCCTGAGTTTTCATGGCGGTCAATCCGACTCCTGCCTTTACACAGGCTTCCACCGCACGTTGCATGCGGTCGGTGTGCATCAGGCGGTAGTTGTATGTCATCATGATGCCGTCGATCCAGCCGAGCTCGGCTGCCCCCATTAGGCATTCTTCCATATTGCTGTGGGTGCTGAATCCGAAGAGGCGGATTTTGCCGGCGGCTTTGGCCTTCTTGGCCCAGGATCGGGTGCCTTGATCCAATTCGTCAATGCTATAGATTCCATGCAGGAAATAAAGATCGATATAGTCGGTTTGCATTCTTTCAAGGGATCGTTCCAGAAGTCTGGACATTCCTTTAGGATCCCCGGCGTCGGATTTGGTCACCAGGAACACCTTTTGGCGATCTTCAGGGTATTTTTTAAAATATTTTCCGATGCCCCTTTCACTGCCTCTTTGATAGCAGTCCGCCGTATCCCAATAGGTTACGCCCCAACGAATCGCCTGCTTCATCATCATCATGTTGGAGTTGATGTCGAACATCCCTCCCAGCGAGAGAATCGAAACATTGATGCCGCTTTTGCCGAACGGCCGTTGCGGAATTTGGTTTGTTTTATCAGCCGCTGCGGCCAGGTGCGCCGCCGGTGCCAGCAATGAACCCGCACCGGCAATCCCGGCGGTCTTCAAAAAATCCCTGCGGGACAAGCGGTTGTTATTAATAGACATATTTTATACCTCCCTTGAGAATTTTCTCAACTTCCCAGCCTTTTTCTTATCCCAACTCTTCCAGCGCTTCGCGCATGAGTTTGCCGATCGCCATTTTTTGAGGGCATCTTTGCTCGGCCGGGCTGTAGCCCAAGCCTTCCATTTGCCGGCGAATTCGCAGTGGGATTTTTTGAAAATGCGTCATGGCCCGATGACGGTCACCATAACTGCGGGCGTACATGAGACAGCGCATCACGTCGCCGATTGGGATATCAGCCTTGATCGCCGGTTGGCAAATGCGGGTACACCCGGTGCAGTAATCCGAGCGTGTTTCGCGGGCGTACTGCCGGAGCAGTTCCAGCTCCCGGTTCGAAAGTTTGGTTTGGTCCATCGCTGCGGCGACGTTGGACATCAGAAGCGTCATGTTGGGCATCTCCGTGCAGATGCTGGCAATATTCGGTTGCTCCCATACGGCTTTGAGCTTGGCCTGGGCATCGGTGAAGCCCTTTTTCATAAATCGCCCGGCCAGTTCGAGTTCGCTCTCAGTATCCGTTTTTACCTGACCGCCGCCCTGGCTTTTTTTTCGCTGGTGAGTTCACTGCCGCTGCTAACAGAATGCATAAAATAGAGATCGATATAATCGGTTTGCAGGCGTTCTAATGACAGATCGAGATCTTCGCTCATGCCCTCTGTGGTCCAGGCGTGGGATTTGGTTACCAGAAAAATCCGCTGGCGGTCTGCGGGATATTTTTCGAAATATTTTCCCATCCCCTTTTCGCTCCTGCCGCCCATGTAGGTGTTGGCCGTATCCCAGTGGGTGACACCCCACTTGACGGCCTGTCTCAGCACCAGCATGCTCAGCGACGTATTCAGACTGCCGCCGAATGAGAGAATGGGAACATCGATACCCGTTTTGCCGAAGGGACGTTGCGGAATTTTATCTGTCTCATCGGCCGCTTTGGCCAGGCTTCCCACGGGAGCCAGCAATGAACCCGCACCGGCAATGCCGGCTGTTTTTAAAAAGTCTCTGCGGGTCCAGTGGTTATGGTTTCGAGGCATCGTAACTTCGTTCTTAAATCAATGCTCTTCTTCTATCCCCGTAAAAGCAGTGAATGGCTGCGATCGCGGGATTCCCCATCGGCCGTCACCCGTATCGCGCGCTTTCCCGGAACCGGACATTCATGCTCACATACCCCGCAGCCGATGCACCTTGCTGGGTCGACATACGGTCTCTGGAGCCGAATCCGGATTTCAATCATGCTGCCGGACGGCGGCGGGGGGTCAAACGGAAATTCACCGTCCACTTTCAGGCCTCTTTCCCAGTTGCTGATAATCCGGCGCAAGCGACCGTCAGAAGAGGACAAAATTGCACAGTAATAATCACCCGTTGTATATTTACCCGTTTCCAGGCCTGCCGTCTGCAGCTCGATGTAGAAATCATCGGCCTTGGCGACAATGAGTCTGGAACCGGGATCGATCGTATCAAACACTTCCCGGGTGGTAATGGCCTTGGGACTGACCGGGCAATTCTCCTGACAGACGATGCAGGGCCTTTCCATGGCCCACGGCAGACAGCGTCCCCGGTCGATAAAGGCAGTTCCAATTTTGATGGGACCGCGGTCGGCAAAACTGTTGCGGCCCAGACGTTCATCCAGCCTGATGGGCCGGATGGCCGCAGTCGGGCAAAGATTGCCGCACGCAATGCAGTTAAACTGGCAGCCGCTGGTGCCGATGCGGAAATTAAGGGCCGGGGTCCACAGCCCTTCCAGACTTCCTTCCAGCCCGGCCGGGTGAATCACGTTGGTCGGACAGATGCGCATGCACTGACCGCATTTGATGCAGCGGGAGAGAAATTCCTTTTCCGCCAAAGCACCCGGCGGGCGAACGACGGCGGGGTTCCAGTTGGAACCCGGCACTCCGCTTACCCGCAGCATCGGGATGACCGCAGCCCCGGATACGGCTGCCGCCAAAAACTGCCGGCGGGACAAATCCGGCCCCGGGATGTCCCCGGTGGCCGAGGGTGCGATCTGATATGTCATCAATCCGTGCCGGCAGTCATTCAGGCAGTTGACACACAACACGCACTCGCTGGACCTGATCCGGGTGGTCGGGCTGCAGGCACCCTCGCAGTGTTTCTCACATATGTGGCACTCGGCGCATTCATCACTGATTTTGCCGATTCGCCACAGAGAAAAGCGACTCAGCACCCCAAACAGGGCGCCGGCCGGACATAGGAATCGGCAGTAAAAGCGTGGTATCAGCAGGTTCAACAATACTGCGGCCATGAATATGGCCGCCATCAACCAGGTGCCGTCATACAAACGGGGGGCGGCGGAAAGTTTAAGCCCGGTTCGGTCGATGAGCGGCAGGATCATCATATTAAACGAACGATAGACGAGCGGGATCGGGTCCAGCAAACCGATTTGAAGCGATGCAGCGGAAGTTTGATGGTCTTTTAAGCCGGTGCTCAGCAGCAGCCAAAGGCCGGTAAAGATCAGGAACCATAGAGCCGCTTTTTTGAAGTTCATGCCGTTACGGCGGCTGGTCCTGATGACGACTGCCGCCAGGACGGCTAAAAGCAGGACCGCAAAAAGCCACCGGTTGGTTGCAGGTGAACGAATAAGATCAACGGCCAATTCAATTGCTGAAATTGTCAGCAGGAAAATCAGAATCCAGTACTTTATCGATTGGGTCGGCCGATAGCGGTTGATTTTTATTTTGGCAGCCACCGATTTTTTGCGGTTGGCCGCAAACCCTACAAACTGGTGGATGGCGCCGAAGGGGCACACCCAGCCGCAAAAAAACCTGCCCAGGATGATGGTCAGGACAACTGTCGCAAGTCCCCACAACAGACCGGCATAAAGGGTACGGGTGCTCAGCAAAGTCGCCAGGCCTACCAGTGGATCCAGTTCAATGATCCAGTTCACGGGCCAGCCGCGCAACTGCCACCACTGATCCCCAAGGGTGGTGACCGCGCAAAACCAGATGAAAACAATAAAAAAGAAAATCTGACAGATTCGGCGGGTGGTTACGATTTTCATAGCGACAATTCCACCGGCTGCAACGCACGGTAGTCCGCCGTACCGACTCCGGCCGCTTCCGCTTTGCCGATGTACGGCAGCGCGCTTGGGAATTTTTCCAGCAACGTTGCCCCAAATGCGTCGGCCGCCACCTGGTCGGTGCCGACGATCATGGTATTCGTTTGTTTAAGATCCGACAGCGACCCGCCGGTGGGTCCGTTGGTCATCATGCTTGTGGTGCCGTCCAGGATCACCAGCGTCGGGCGGATCATCAGGGCCAGTTCGGTAATTATGGTGTTTATGTCCTGGTGGAAGATATTACGCCGACCGCCCAGCAGACCATACCAATTTTTCATGGTCAGGGAGGCGCCGCTGCGATGGTGGTCTTTTACCGGTGCCAGTCCGATGACTTTGGTGATATTTTTTAATGGTCCCAAAAGAACCGGCCAACTCCGGATCAGGCGGGCGTCCGGAACGCTAAACGGTTTAAATGCGTCAGGATTCGGCAGAAAAAGCGTCGCACCCGCACCGCGGGCGGCATCCATGATGCCGCTCAAGGCGAAACAACTGCTCGGATCATTGATGGGATTATCCGTGACCGCAACCGACGCGGCTCCGGCCAGCAAACAAAGCCGGGTCATTTCCGATACGACATCGGGATGGGTCGTCGCCGATAGCACGGGCGGCGATGCAAACGCGGCATTGACTTTGAGCAAAACGCGATCCGTTTTTTTAACAAATGATTCAATACCTCCCAGCGCTTTTAAAGCCGAGTTCAAGGCGGCACGCCGATTACTGCCCCGGACGATTGCCATTTTGGGATTCTGATCGGTCATTGAAAAATCCAGCAGACCGGCGTCCGACCGGGTTTCCACGGATGGAGCGGGTCCCATGGAATCATGAAACCACAACCCGGCGCTACAGGCCGCAGCTATGGAGATTCCGGCCTTGGCCGAGCGGGCCAGAAATTGGCGTCGATTCAAACTGTTTTTGTTAAGGTCAGAATTCACCGGCTGCCTCGCGTATTTGACTGATGAATTGATTTGCCAGTTTAACGGCCTGGTCACGGGTGGCCGCCTCCCGTACACCCGCCATTAACGGGCCATAGGAAAAAATTACCTCATAGGTGTCCAAAATCTCAATCAGGCGGGCATCCTTGATCGGCAATTGCTGCTCGAGCGCTTGTCCGCCGAAGTTCAATAGAAAATTTTCGTATGCGGCGGCCAACGCTTCTGCTTCCGCGGGTGTTTGGCGGCGGGAAAGGTAGGCCATCAGGGTTTCGCCATTTAGCCTGTATTCCGCGGTATATACCTGATTCAGGCGATCGAAGCCAAACGCATCCGCTGCTATCAATGCAATGCTGTCTTTGACAAGATCCTGCGGGGGGAACAGATCCTTTTCGGCAATCGTGATTTTTGCGGTGGGCGTGTTGCGAACAAAAGTCGCGGCCAGCATTTCCATGGGTTGCATCACCTGATCGGATGCTTCGGATGCGATTAATTCAACATAATAGCGGCCATGAACCAGAAAAATGGCATTGGTCGACCGGTAGGCATACTGAGCCAACTCCAGCGATTCGGCATTCTCCCGGCGCTGGGCGCTAAACACCGCAAACGCGTTTTGGCCATTGCCCATGTCGTACACAAAGGCTTCTATCCACAGATCGGATGCAGCGGCATCCTTGAAGCGCTGACAGAGCAGTCGGATGAAGCCGGCAGACAAGTATAGTTCGGCTTTACCATCGATTTTATCCGAAAGATGGTCTGCCGCAAACGCTTCCGGGGCCGTGAGGGGCTCCAGGCCTTGCGGCAGGGGGCTGAATGCCTCAAGCGCAGACGGCGGGGAAGGCAGCTTGGGCCTGTCTGCAGACGGCCAAATTTCATCTTTTGACAAAATCGCCGGGTTATACCGGTTTTGAGTGATAACCAAACCTGCCCCGATAACGGCCAACATAGATAAAATGACGATACTCAAAACCGTTTGCCGTCGACTGTCATTTTTATTTGCCCGAATCACGTAATCCTCAATATTTGACGGAAATTTTGGCGGAAATACCCTGTGAAACAACTTGTTCGCCGAAAGGCGAAAGAACCGGTCTGGCTCTGCGACAATGAAGGCTTTTGGGAATGCCGCTAGGAGTTGTTTGGTATCATCTATGATACAAAGTGCTATCATAATGAAAAGGCTATCAGGTGTCAATTGGAAAACCAGGTGAGAATAGACTTAATGTTATTACAAAATTTTTGAAAGTTTTTGATAATGACTGCCTTTTACCGCAGGCACGATTAAAGTCTGCAACCTTGACCATTCAGGTATCGGTATTATTGTAAATCATGCAGTTGAAAAACTGCTAGGTAATATTCTTATCAACCTCCTTATCAGGGTGGTCTTCCCCGGCCACCCTGAAAAGTATTAAACGCTGTTCGCTGGTATCGCCGGCTAGCCGTTTGACTGCAGCGCGCGGGAGTAAAAGATGGACGTCATTTCTTATTGCAACCAACTGGAAAGGCAGTTGACCGAATGGAAAGCAAAAATTTACAGCGTTATTCGTGTAGTGGATAAATTGCCCGTCCAGGAAAAAGAAGGAGTTTACCCTTCGATACGGAATCTGCACACGATTATGGATGAAATCGACAACGAGTTGGCGCAGCTTAAAAGCGCTTGCCCGGCAGACTGGTCACCCAATCGCCAGACCATTGAAGGAAAGATGTCGGAATTGCAATCGACACTGAAAAAACTATCGGAAAATGTTGGTGGCCCCCTGATACCGGATTCTTTATCATGGGTGTCTGAATAGCCATACCCGGCGTCTTAAACAAATGTGTATCGGCTATTTGAACCGTTGAATTAAATCTACCATTTAACCTTAAACGGGCAGAACGCCGGGTATGTTTGAGCAAGGATTTATGTCGATCTGTATAAATCAGCATACGGAAGCCGCCACTGTTTTCAGGAAGATTCCCATCTCTAAACACCCATGACTCATCAAAGACAATCCATTCTGTGCCCCAACTGCAGAAAACTTATCAGCTCGTCCGAGGCCAAATGTCCGTACTGCGGCACCGCCAGACCCGGTTCGTGGTACAAGAACAACGCCTGGACCCGGGGATTTCGCGATCCCGGACAGTTTGTCAAATATATAATAGCCATCAACGTGGGGATGTATATTATATCCATCCTGTTCAATCCCAGAGGTGCGGGCCTGTCCATGAATCCGCTGACATTTCTGTCACCTTCCGATAACAGCTTGTTTCTGCTGGGTGCTACCGGGACCATACCCATTGATCGCTATCATCGCCTATGGACGCTTATAGCGGCCGGTTTCCTGCACGGTGGGATTCTTCACATATTTTTTAACATGTTCGCCCTGCGCCAGCTGGCGTTCCTTGTCAACCGGGAGTTCGGGGTCTATCGTATGTTTGCGATTTATACCCTGAGCGGTATATTCGGATTCTGGGTATCCTATTTGGCCGGCGTCGCCTTTACCATCGGCGCATCTGCCTCGGTCTGCGGTCTGGTCGGAGCGATCCTTTATTACGGGAAGAGCCGTGGGGGCGTATACGGTAAAAATCTATACCGACAGGTTGCCGGCTGGGTGGTTTTTCTTTTTGTCTTCGGATTGCTGGTTCCAGGAATCAACAATTGGGGGCACGGCGGAGGGATCCTGGCCGGCATCATTTTAGGCTATCTGCTGGGGTATCAGGAGAAAAAAAAGGAAAATCTATTTCACAAAATCCTGGCGGGTGCCTGTGCGATCGCGACAATTTCGGTGCTTATCTGGGCCGTTTCGACGGCGGTTTATTACAGCTTGTCCGGTTAAGATCAAATGCCGGGAATGCCTAAATTGAATAAAATTAAGGTTTTCAATTAAATTTCAACCCGCCAGACGCTACTTCCAGAATTCAAAAAAATGATGCACCGGGCCGTGCCCTTTTCCGATCGTGTAACCCGCACCCGCCCGAATTGCATTTTGGATGTAGGCTTTGGCTTTTCGGACCGCTTCTTCAATACCGCAGCCCTTGGCCATATAGCCGGCGATGGCCGAGGACAGCGTGCAGCCGGTTCCATGGTTGTTGCGGCTTGCGATGCGGTCGGCTTCAAGCACGACACAGCGCGCCTCTTCGGCCAGATACAGCAGGTCAGTACTCTTGTTTTCCTGCAGATGACCGCCTTTGATGAGAATGCTGCGGCTGCCGTATTCGGCCAAAGATTCGGCCGCAGTTTGCATCTCCCCGAGTCCCACAATGTCACCGCCCAATAATACCCGGGCTTCCGGAAGATTCGGCGTCACGACATCCGCCAGCGGCATCAGGTGGTCCTTGATGGCCTGGACGGCGTTGTCCTGCAATAGCTTGTCCCCGCTTTGAGCCACCATTACCGGATCCAGAACTATTTTTTTAGCGCCAAATTTTTTTAGCTGCTCGGCCACCACCTCAATCAACTCCGCCGAATACAGCATGCCGATCTTTACGGCATCGGCGCCGATATCGCTGAACACGGCGGTCATCTGCTCAACGACGAACGGTGGGGGCACGGCATGTATCCCGGTGACCCCTCGGGTATTTTGTGCCGTCAGCGCTGTGATGACAGACATACCGTAACAGCCGATGGCGGAAATGGTTTTTAAATCGGCCTGAATTCCGGCTCCGCCGCCGGAGTCGGAACCGGCGATGGTCAGTACTTTGTGATATTCTCGTTTGTTATGCGTGCGCTTCATATAGTTACCCAATAACTTCCCATCGTTTTGATGCGATGGGGATGTTTCTCACCCGGCCCTAAAATGATCCCAACCGGTTAGGGCAATCTGTCTGGATGACCCATCCGGATAAATGATCTCCATTTTTTTCTGCGCCGTTATTTCACCAATCCTGAAAAGTCGACGATTGAACGTCGTTTGAAAATCCCCGGCGATTCTTTCGGCTTCAGCGGGTGCTATGGTGCAAAGCAGGGTATAATCTTCGCCGCCGGATAAGGCGTATTCGACCGGGTCAAAACTAAATTGTCCGCAAAATGCCTTAAGGTCCTCGGAGACGGGAATGTTTTCATAATGGAGAGTAGCGCCGACACCGCTTTCCTCGACAATGTGGCCCAGATCGGAACTCAGCCCATCGCTGGTGTCGATCGCCGCCCTGACGGCAGACTGTTGCGCTAAAAAGCGTCCTTCATGCAGGTGGGGTTCGGGACGAAAATGGGCCCGCAGGAGATTTTGCAGTTGATCGGTTTCGGCCGGGATATTATTCAGAATCAAGTGTAAACCGGCCCTGCTGTCTCCAAGGTATCCGGTCGAAAAAATAAGATCGCCGGGCCGGGCGGCATCCCGCCACAGCATTTGTTCGCGGACCACGGCTCCATACACCACGACATTTATAATCAGATCGATTTTAGAGGTGGTCGTATCGCCGCCCAGAATGTTGACATCGAATGCGGCTGCCAGTTCCTTCATACCGTCGTAAACGTCCTCCAGATACGCCAGCGAACAATCCGCCGGAACGGCGATGCTGACAAATGCTTCACGGGCCGTACCGCCCATGGCGGCAATGTCGCTTAAATTGACGGCCAGGGATTTATATCCCAGATCAAAGCCGGATATGGACTTTCTCAAAAAGTGAATGCGCTCGACCAGCAAGTCGGTCGTGATAAGCGCAACTTTATCGGGATCCGTCGTAAAGGCGGCCGCATCGTCGCCGATGGCCTTGATGACCCTATCCGGTCGAATCAGGCATCCCCGGCTGATCTTTTTGATAAAGCCGAACTCGCCGATTTCTTTTAAGCTCATGCGTTTCTCGCCTCATCGATGATCTTTTTGAGGTTGCGGGCGGCGCCTGCCGGATCACCGGCGGCAACAATGGCCGAGACCACCGCCACGCCGTCGCCGCCGCTTCTGATGACCGCGGCTGCATTGTCCTGGTTTAATCCGCCAATAGCCACCAGCGGCAATTTTAGCGCTTTTCTGATTGTACGCAGGCCTTCCAGACCCAGGGGCGGGGCGGTATCGGCCTTGGTGGGGGTGGCATATATCGGGCTGACCCCTAAGTAGTCCGCACCGCCCTTTCCAGCTTCAAGGGCGTCTTCCAGCGACTCGGCGGATATGCCGATGATCATTGAGCCGCCCAGAATTTTTTTGGCAATTTCCAGCGGCATGTCGGTTTGGCCGAGGTGCACCCCGTCCGCTTCGACGGCCTGGGCGACGTCCACTCGGTCATTGATGATGAGCGGCACGCCGCGGGCTTTGAGGAAATCTTTGATCTCAAAGGCCTGCCGGATGAACTCCAGGGTCGAACAATCTTTTTCTCGCAGCTGAACGCAGGTTACGCCGCCCTGAACAGCTGCCTTGACGATCTCCAGGGTTGAGCGGCCTTTTGCCAGACCGCGGTCGGTGACAAGGTATAATGAATAGTCTATATTTTGTATTTTCATGGCTGAAACCTTTCGGTTTGTCAGTTGTCCGTTGTTCGTTGTCAGTTGCAAACAGGATTTTTAAAAAAGATTTAAATCCGACTTTTCACAACTGACAACGGACCACTGACGCCTGACCCTTTTTGCGGACTATTCATTTTCAATTTTACACCCGTCCCTCAGCATTGCAGGCGTAATGGTGTATAGCGCATCCAGCATTTGAATCATAAAGCTG
>Ga0307426_1002753_pt1 | contig 10813 bp, 9 predicted proteins | sample SalMarWE160340MG_FD_202165 | JGI IMG/M metagenome (GOLD analysis project Ga0307426, IMG submission 202165) | Salt marsh sediment microbial communities from the Plum Island Ecosystem LTER, Massachusetts, United States - WE1603-40 | ecosystem: Environmental > Aquatic > Marine > Intertidal zone >... | reverse complement strand
ATGATTCTATTAACCTACACTGATGGTAACTATGGAAATATCCCTGATGCAAAGAGGCTGGGGGAGATTGCCAGAAACCATGATGTTCCGTTTATCCTCAACGGGGCGTACGCTGTAGGTAGAATGCCTGTGAGTATGAATGAGCTGGGGGCTGATTTCGTTATCGGCAGCGGTCATAAGAGTATGGCGTCTGCCGGTCCTTGTGGAGTATTGGGGATGAAAAAGAGGTGGGAGGAGGTAGTATTGAGGAAATCGGAAACATATAGCAATAAAGAACTTGAGCTTCTCGGTTGTACATTAAGAGGAGTTCCTGTGATAACGCTTATGGCATCGTTTCCTTATGTACTGAAAAGGGTTGATGATTGGGATGAGCAGGTATTAAAGGCACAGTGGTTTTCCAGTGAGCTTGAGAAATTGGGATTCAAGCAATTGGGGGAAAAGCCACACAGGCATGACTTGTTGCATTTTGAAACGCTGATGTTTTGCGAGATATCCAAGCGTGTTCGGGAGCGAGGATATTTTCTTTATAAAGAGCTCAAGGATAGAGGAATTTGGGGTCTGCAACCAGGCTTGACCAGAGCTTTTAAGCTCTCCACTTTTGCCGCTAGCAGAGAACAGTTGAGTTTTGTGGTCGATTCCTTTAAGTCTATCCTGAGCAAATATAGCTGACTGCGGCAGTTAAACGGCAATGAAGGACTCTTTCCACCTTTGTCGGTGAGCTTCCTTTAATTCCTGAAAATGTGTCTGAAAGGAAGCAGAAGTTATAGTATTTGTGCTCATAAGCACAGCATCCTCCCTGTTATTTGAGTAGTAACGAGGGCGTCTCCCTACTGCTTGGAATCCATATTTTTGGTAAAGTGCCTGAGCTGCTTTGTTGGAAGCGCGTACTTCTAAGGTGATTGTTCTAATGCTTAGTTGGGTAGCAAGGTCAATAAGTGAGATAAGTAATCTCTCTCCTATTCCACTGCGACGATAATTGTCCCTTACTCCAAGGGCGGTGATGTGTGCTTCATCGGGCGTAATCCAAAAGCCGGCGAAACCAAAGACGTACTGCTCACTAGCCGTGTGTTGTACATTGTGATAATTACGGCTAAGAAGTCGCTTGTACCAGGGAGGCTCGGGCATGATTTGCCTGTTTGTATTCAGTTCATGCTCTTCTTCTGCACATGCTACAATGTAGCGGGCTAATGGATTGTGAATCTCCCGGTGATATGAAGCATAGGAGCGAAATAGTTGCTCCTCAGAGAAAGCTTCCCGGTCTATCTCAGCTACTTGATGGATGTCTCTATCCTCTGTGAGTCGGATAGTATATTGGTTTTTCCCCACCATTTTAACCTACCGTAATTGACTGATATGGGTTTATTATAGACTACCTTGATATAATGGTGAAGGGTCTAACAATGGAAGGTGGTTTGTTAAACACCAGCGTTCAGCTAGCGCCACATCATCCTGAAGGATTAACCTTGGCTAATCCAGTGATGACTGCTTCAGGCACTTTCGGTTATGGCATAGAATATAGTGAGCTCGTTGACATACAGAAACTAGGGGCCATTGTATGCAAGGGAATCACTCTTAAGCCGGGGAGTGGCAATCCTCAGCCACGATTGATAGAAATGAAATACGGCTTGCTCAATTCCGTTGGGTTGGAGAACATTGGCGTTGATGCCTTGATTGAAGGTAAAGCGCCGGTATGGGCAGACTGGCAGGTGCCAGTCATCGTTAATATTGCCGGGGAAACAATTGATGAATATGTTCAACTTGCTGGTAAGTTAGAAGGTGTGCCGGGGGTAAGTGGCATTGAGTTGAATATCAGCTGTCCTAATGTCTCGGCAGGAGGGATGGAATTTGGATTGACTCCTGAAGCGGCAGCTCAAATAACCTCAGCAGTTAAGGCTGTGACCAGTTTGCCTCTCATTGTGAAATTAACTCCAAATGTGACTGATATTAAGGAAATTGCTCTGGCAGTAGAGGAAGTCAAGGCTGATGCGGTGTGCCTGATCAACACCATAAAGGCAATGGCAATAGATATAAATGAAAGGAAGCCGTCCTTGGGAAATACCACCGGTGGACTTTCTGGTCCTGCCATCAAGCCAATAGCCCTCTACATGGTGTATGAAGTAGCCAAAGTAGTCGGCATTCCGGTAATAGGTTGCGGTGGCATTGCTTCCGGCGAGGATGCCCTGGAGTTTATCATGGCTGGCGCCAGCGCAATCCAGGTTGGTACAGCGAATCTCACCAATCCTCGTGCTAGTCTCGATGTTTTGCAGGGGATAGAGCGCCTTATGAAGGAGAACGGAATCGCAAATTTAGTTGACATAATCGACACAGCGACGAAATGAACCACAGGGTCTGTAAGTGGTATCCTGTTTGTCCTTTGAAATTTTACTTCGAGCAGGGGAAATTGGATGAGAAATGGGTAGAGAATTACTGTATGGGAGATTGGGAGAGCTGTATCAGGTATCAGATGGAGGAAAAAGGAGAGCCTCATCCCGATTACATGCTTCCCAATGGTGAGGTTAGAGAAGAATTGGAGTGATGAAAGTAGTGGTTGGCTCGCAAAATCCAGTGAAGATAGAGGCAGCAAAGGAAGCTTTTGGTAATTATTTTAGCGATGTGGAGATAATTAGCATTGAGATTGACAGTAAGGTGTCCCCACAACCCATAGGTGAAAGAACTCTTGAGGGTGCCAGGAATAGGGCATTAGGGGCAAAAGAGGTTAACGATAAAGAGAAGCTTGGTGGCAAATACTTTGTAGGCATTGAAGGCGGAATACTGGAGTTATTTTCACGATGGTTTGCGTTTAGCGCAATGTGCATAATCGATGATAAAGGAAGGACGGAATATGGTACCTCTCCGCTCTTCGAGCTTCCTGCAAATATCGTTAGTCGCCTTTTAGGTGGTGTTGAACTTGGTGAAGTAATTGATAACTTGGTTGGTGAGCAGGAGACCAAGCGGAAACAGGGAGCAGCAGGGTATTTCACTAAAGGTGTCATAGATAGGGAGAGAATTTATACTGATGGCTTGATTGCTGCTTTGGTTCCCTTTTTGAACGCGAATTTGTTTATGAAAGGAGGCTCGAGATGAAGATTGTCTTGCTTGGTGCAGGAGGGATGGGAGAGATTGCCCTGAAAGATTTGGTCGACAGCGGTGTTAAGCAAATCGTTATCGCCGATTACAATAGGGCCAGGGTGGAATCCTTGGTGAAAGACTATAAAGGTCAAGGGGTGGAAATTTCAGCGGCGTTTGTGGATGCCAACGACCGTGCTTGTTTAATAAGGGTGATGAAGGATGCCAGCGTTGTGGCCAGCGCTATCGGTCCATTCAGCGAATACGGGGTTAAAGTCCTCAAAGCGGCGATAGAAGCTCGGGTGGACTTCGTCGATATTTGCGATGACCCTCAGCCAACAGTTGAGGAGCTTAATTTACATGATGAAGCTAAACAAGCTGGCATGACCGCAGTAATCGGCATGGGTAACAATCCCGGGGTGGGAAATTTGTGTGCCAGATATGGGGCACAGAAGCTGGACGAAGTTGAGGAAATCGAGTTCATCTGGGTTCATCCCGTTATTTCTCGAGTGGGAGGCGCCGGCGTACTGCATGCTATTGGCGCATTTTCTGGGGATGTGCCTTCTTACCAACAAGGACGCTGGGTTGATGTGCCTGCTGGTTCAGATAAAGAGGCAATTGATTTTCCCGAACCTGTGGGCAGAGTCGAGGTATTCCATTCGGGACATCCTGAGCCCATAACCGTTCCCAGATATATTTCAGTCAAGGATGTCTCCTGTAAAGGTGGCATCGTTCCAGTATGGGTAGGACAGGAATTCATAAGGTTGCTCTCCTACGGACTGGGGGATGCTGAACCTATAGAAGTGAAAGGAACCCAGGTAGTGCCCAGGGAGTTCACCGTTTCTCTGCTGGAATCACTGCTTCACAGGAGGGGCAAGGACATGATTAGTGGTGAACAGCTTACCAAGGTATCACGGGTAATCGTGAAGGGCAAGAAGGATGGTAAGGCGACAAGCTACACTTATGATAGGATAGGCAATGATTGGGAAGCGGGCACAGCATTATCCATCGGGGCTCAGATGCTCGCCGGCGCTGCTATCATAGAGAAAGGCGTGTTCGCACCGGAGGGCTGTATTGAGCCACAAGAATTCTTCCAGGAGCTGAAGAAAAGAGGATTAACAATCTTGGAAAAGATGATGACAGAGCATTATCTGTAGGATTGGCTGCAATGCTTATCTTTTCATTTATAAATGTCCTGAAATTGACTCCTCAAATCCTTCTTTAAGACCTTCCCTGAAGGGTTTTTGGGAGCATTTTCTAGGTAAAATATTTGAATAAAATAAATTTAGGAAGGAGGAAATGTAAAAATGAATGTGGCGCGATTGATAAAAGACAACATTAGTGACCTTGATGAGTATCCTTTACTGACATTCAAAGGCAAGGAATATTCCAATGTTGAAATTGACCGTTGGTCAAACAGGGTTGGCAATGCACTTAAGAACCTCGGTGTGAAAAGAGGTGATAGGGTTGTTATCCAGCTCCCCAATTGCCCTGAGGTCGTGGTCAGCTTTCTAGGAATATTCAAAATTGGCGCTCTAGTTGTCCCTCTCAGCTTCCTTTACACCGCTGAAGAGACGGCATATATCTACCAGGATTCCACCCCCATTGTGGTAATAAGTGCTACAGAGTTCATGGAAAAGGTCTCCCATGGCAAGGCAGCAACACCGAGTATAAAGCATGTAATCTCAGTTGACGAAGCCCCGGACACACTGTTATTTCGGAACGTAGTGGATAAAAGCTCAGACGAATTGGAGATGGAAGATACCGCTGACGAGGAGTTAGCAGCACTGCTTTATACTGCAGGGACTACAGGAAGACCTAAGGGAGTTATGCTCTCTCACGAGGCTTTGTATGCCTGTGCAGAAGGGCAATGTGAAACCCTCAAGGGACCAGTCATGCAGGGCGATGCGACGTTAAGCTCGCTTCCCCTTTCTCATTCCTATGGCATGTCAACAATGAACGCGGTTTTCTACGGTGGCAGTAAATGGATACTGGTCAGATGGTTCGACACTGACCTCATTTTTGAAGCGATACAGAAATATAAGGTAAAGATCACAACGCAGGTGCCTACTATGTTCGTTTACCAGAACATGTATCCTGAGCCTAAGAAATATGACCTCTCTTCAATGAAGTTCTGGTTTTCTGGCTCTGCTCCATTGAACGAGGAGACGAGAAAGGAGTTCGAGTCCAAGTACCCCGGCAAGGTATATCAGGGTTGGGGATTAACCGAGGCGACAGCCAATAATAGCTGTTGCCCGATAGACAGACCGTATAAGCCGGGCTCCATAGGTAAGCCGTTGAGTGGTAAGATGAGAGTGGTCGACGATAATATCAAACCAGTCAAGCGTGGCGAGGTAGGGGAAATAGTGGTGGGGGGACCTGTGGTGATGCAGGGATACTGGAACAAGCCGGAGGAAACCAAGGAAGCATTGCAGAGAGGCTGGCTTCGCACTGGAGACATGGGCTATATGGATGAAGATGGATATTTCTTCATTGTAGAACGTAAGAAGAATATGATAATAAAGGCAGGGGAAAATATCTTCCCACGTGAGATTGAAGAGGTTGTCTATCAGCATTCTAAGGTCTCCGAGGCAGCCGTTATTGGCGTTCCTGACCAGATATATGGCGAGGAACTCAAGGCTTTTATTGTGTTGAAGCCTGGTGAAAAAGCTACCGAGCAGGAGATAATCGATTTTTGCGGAGGAAAGCTCAGCAGCTTTAAGACACCGAAGTATGTTCAGTTCCTCGATTCGCTCCCGAAGAACCCTGTGGGTAAGATACTGTATAAAGAGCTGCGAAAGATGGGTTAAGTTTGCTGCACTGTCACCTCTTGGGGAATCTAAACAGACAACCTGCTTGATAAGGCAACCCGGGGGATTGCCCGGTGAGTAGATGATAAATTGTAACCCGTCGCTCATTTTGCCTCTTCTCTGTGGTTGGCCAAGTTTGTTGACTTAAACAGCGTTTTTAGTAAAAATGTCTGCCTTTAGAGCTAACCACTATTGACAAATACAGCAATTTGTCTATAGACTTGTCTAGTGTTATGGCAAATCAAGGTTTGACAATAGCAGAGGCAGCCAACTCAATGGGGGTATCCAACCGGACAGTCAGGCGGTATATCAAGAGTGGCAAGCTGGATGCTGAGTTTATCCAAGGAAATCATGGGGGAGAATTCAGGATATCCGCGATACCGCCTGAGCTAATTAAGGGAAAAACCCTGGACAAACAGCCTGGCCAGACCATAGACACCCTTCAAGCGTTACTGCACGAGTTGCAACAACAAAATCTACAGCTTGCTGCTCAACTCGGGGCGGCGACGGAGAGGGTCCATGCCTTGGAAAATCAAGTTAAATTACTCACTGCTGGCAGACAACCCTGGTGGCGAAGACTATTTAGGCGCAACCCCAAAATGTCTCCCTAGAAAATCGTACTGTGCCCTATAAGGCATAACGCTGGACCGTCAGTAATACTAAGACTCCGGGAGCAGCGGCTGCGTCTTTTGATATGTTCCTTGGGGAAACAGCTTGAACGGAGGATGTTAGCAAAATCCGATGATTTAGCTGGCGCGCCTAGAGGGATTCGAACCCACGACCCCCGGTTCCGAAGACCGGTGCTCTGTTCCGCTGAGCTATAGGCGCATAATTAAAAAGGGTGAGCGGTGGGATTTGAACCCACGATCTCCAGGGCCACAACCTGGCGCCTTAACCACTGGGCTACGCCCACCACAAACATAAACATTATACCGACAATCGTCATCTCTTTCAATTGCGTGCTCTCAGTGGCGACTTCCGTTTCCGTCATTGCCAGGAATGCCGAACGGAGTGAAGGAACTCGACGAAGCAAATTAGATGGGATTCCTCGTTTTACTCGGAACAAGCTCCGCCATGTACCCAAATTCTCCCTCCCCTGGTGAGGGGGAGTTGGAGGGAGGGGGAAAATTTCACCCTCACCTTATTCCTCTCCCATCAAGGGAGAGGAAACTTTTCCGGGATTGCTTGGCTTCCCCTTTACTACATTCAGGGCTTTGGCTCACTGCAATGACATTATGAAAGATCAAAATGACAAACAAGAAAGGCGCTATGGAATTTCCTGCACTCTCTATTATATTGGGCAGCGATGTAGTATTATATTGCCTGAAGCGAGCTAAAAGGTAATTTTTATGAGAATAGCCAGATGAGTGAACAACTTAAAGCATGGAGAGGCAAGCTTTTTGGTGGGGAGCGGAAGGGACCTCAAGGACGGCGGCTTAAACTTTCCCCGGCGGCTATCGCCGGCATAATCGTATTTGCCCTCTGCGGCATAGCATTATACATCCGGGTGTATTTTCCCTACGACCAGGTTTTTGTCGGTGGTGAGGTTTGGTTCAAGGGAGCTGACCCATGGTATCACATGAGATTGGTGGATAACCTAGTTCACCATTTCCCCCAGAGTATTTGGTTTGATGCCTATTCCAATTATCCGCATGGACTTGTAGTACCATGGCCACCTTTCTGTAGCTGGCTTATCGCCGGCGCTGCCTGGATAATTGGCCTGGGGCATCCCAGCGTGCACCTGGTAGAGACAGTCGGTGCCTTTACCCCCGCTGTTCTCGGCGCCCTCGTGGTTATCCCGGTGTACTTTATTGGCAAGGAGCTATTTAATCGCTGGGTGGGTGTGATATCGGCTGCCATACTGGTTGTATTGCCCAGTGAATTCTTGAGCCGCTCCCTTCTTGGCTTCACCGACCACCATGTCGCTGAGGTGCTATTTAGCACGGTAACCATTCTATTTTTGATTATGGCGGTTAAACGGGCCAGGGAAAGGGAAATATCCTTCGGTCACTTGATAAATAAAGATTGGGCAGTTATCAGGAAGCCTCTTATCTATACTTTATTGGCCGGCATTTTCCTGGGTATTCTCTTTCTTACCTGGTCGGGTGCGCCGATGCTGCTGTTCATTATCTTTGCTTATCTCGGAATTCAGTTCAGCGTAGACCATTTGAGGGGCAGACCAACCGATTACTTGTGTATCATCGGTGTACTGACCTTTGCCATCGCTTCCATAATGTCCATCCCCTTTTTGCCTAAAACGCACATATCATCTACGTCTGTGGTCTCTCTGATAATTGCCATAATTGCCCCGCTGGCATTAAGCGGTGTTTCCCGATTTATGGTGCGCAAGGCGTTAAAACCTGCTTACTATCCCCTGGCATTGCTCGGAATTGCCGGCATTGGGCTGCTTATTTTCTGGGCCATTGACCCTTCGCTGCTTCATTCAATGCTTGACAAATTGCGTATCTTTGCTCCACGAGTAGCTGGAGGCCTGACTATCCAGGAGGCGCGACCTCTCGACATAACCATGGCATGGTCTAACTTCACCACTGCGTTGTTCATCGCCTTTGTTGCGTTGGGATTACTTATTTACCGTGCTGTTAAGGAGAGGAGCGCCGATAAGACACTGTTCCTGGTATGGTGCGTGGTAATAATAGTGGCAACGTTCGCTCAGCGCCGCTACTGCTACTACTTCGCGATAAATGCTGCTTTACTCACCGGTTATTTCTCCTGGAGGGTCCTGGACTTCGCTGGATTGAAGAAACTGCTGACCAGACCCAAAGAAATAGTGAAAACATATACCACAAAGAAGAAAAAGAAAAAAGCAAAGGAAAAAGTAAGCGAAAGAAGGTTTTTGCAGCCAAGGGAAACCTGGATAAAGGTAATTGGGGCTGGGACAGCCATCTTTTTCCTGGTTTTCTTCCCCAATATATGCCCTGAACAGGGCTTTTCCTTTGGAAAACTGGAGGCATGTGCCAACAGGGGACCGGTTGGGGTTGGCGATGACTGGGGTAGTGCGCTGGTATGGTTAAGGGAGAATACCCCTGAGCCTTTTGATGACCCTGATTACTATTATCAGCTGTATGATTTCCCTCCTAAGGCGGACGGCGGCTTTGAGGATTATGATTATCCTGAGACGTCCTATGGCATAATGTCGTGGTGGGATTATGGTCACTGGATAACTCGTATTGGGCGTCGCATACCGATTGCCAGTCCGTTTCAGGGGCTTGCCGCCCCGATTGCAGGCAAGTATCTTACCTCCCAGAACGAAACCGCGGCTAACCAGATAATGGATGAATTAGGGATAAAATACGTAATGAGTGACTATGCTATGCCCGTCTACAAATTCTATGCCATGTTGACCTGGGCGGGTAAAAACGAAAGCGATTTTTATGAAATCTACCATGTGCCTGTGGAAGGTGGGGTATTGCAGCCGTGGAGGCTCTTCTACCCTTCTTATTATAATTCCACTGTTGTCAGGCTTTATAACTTTTATGGGCAGGCGGTGGTTCCCTCCGAGAATGCCACCGAAGTCATTTCCTTTAGGGAGAGAATAAGTCGGGAAGGCGAGCCATATAAAGAAATCACCGGCTTATGGTCTTTTTCAACATATGAGGAAGCCACGGATTTTGTAGCGAGCCATGCTTCTGAGAATTATCGAATAGTAGGGAGAGACCCATTTAACAGCCCTGTGCCGCTGGAGAAGATGGAGCATTATCAGCTGGTTTATGCGTCATCATCACCATATCCCGTGAAGATATTTGAGTACACTGAATGAGGTTGTCCGATTTTCCCCCCTTTAAGGTAATCGCCGAAGCCTTAGATGTAATCACCTCCAGGGAAAAGCTGGAGCAGGTTATCACCACTCCGCTCTACAGCAATGCCTTTTACCTGATGCTCAACACCGGGGTTATGGCTCTTTTCGGCTTCTTCTTCTGGATGATAGTTGCCCGATTTTACACCGAAGCTGAGGTGGGACTTGGTTCGGCCATAATTTCAGCAATGAGTCTCCTTAGCATCATAAGCCTGGTTGGCTTGAATGTCTCCCTTGTTCGCTTCCTCCCCCACTCTGATAAACCACAGGATTTGATAAACTCCTGCTATACCTTGGGTGGTCTCATCAGTTTGGTGGTAGCGGGCATTTTTCTTGCCGGCCTGGGCTTTTGGTCTCCCGCTCTAGCCTTCGTTACGAAAAACGCCATCTTCGCCTCAGCCTTCATCGTTTTTACCATATTATGGACGCTACAAAACCTGGTGAATCACACCTTCATAGCGCAGCGAAGAGCTGGCTTTGTGTTATCCAAAAACACCATTTTCTCAGTGCTCAAGCTTGCCTTGCCCGTTCTTTTTGTCCTCTTTTTCCATACCTTTGGCATAGTTGCCTCCTGGGGCGTTGCTATGGCGGTGGCTCTCGCTGTTTCCATTTTCATGTTTTTACCCAAGGTTCAGGATTCCTACAAGCCGGTGCCCACTCTAAAGCTAAATTTGTTGAAGGACATGTGGCGCTATTCCAGTGGCAATTACCTGGCTAATCTATTTTCGGCTTGTCTCCCATTCATTTTGCCACTGATGGTGGTTAACATCCTTGGCGCGCAGCAAAATGCCTACTTCTATATTGGTTGGATGATGGCCTCCCTGCTTTTTGCCATTCCTTTTGGAGTTTCCCAGTCATTGTTTGCCGAGGGCTCTCACTTTGAGGATAAGTTAAAGGAAAATGTCACCAAATCATTGAAATTCACCTGTCTGTTGTTGGTTCCCGCGGTCATCGTGCTTATTTTGGTGGGAAAGTGGGTGCTGCTTGCCTTCGGGCAAAGCTATTCGCTAAATGCTGTGCACTTGCTGTGGGTTCTGAGCCTCTCGAGTCTGCCATTGGCGCTTACTCATATCTATAGCGGCATACTTCGGGTAACAGGGAAGATAAAGGAACTGGTGGCAAT
>Ga0307426_1002752_pt1 | contig 10816 bp, 9 predicted proteins | sample SalMarWE160340MG_FD_202165 | JGI IMG/M metagenome (GOLD analysis project Ga0307426, IMG submission 202165) | Salt marsh sediment microbial communities from the Plum Island Ecosystem LTER, Massachusetts, United States - WE1603-40 | ecosystem: Environmental > Aquatic > Marine > Intertidal zone >... | reverse complement strand
ACTCTCATTGGGCGGTATATAGCTCAGCATCGATTCACAATCATTGACCGCGCTTTTGATACCCTCATCCGAAACATCCCCGGTGGCAATCACACCCATCTTTTTGTCATTAACCGTTCGAATATATAATGTCGTTTCCTCGGTATCGATATTATCGCTGATTTTCGATTCGGCAAAACGGGTGAGCGTCAGGCGTTGCCCTTCCAGGACCGCTTCGGTCATTTCGCCGGTTGAATAAGATAAAGCGGTTTCGAGAATTTTGTAGGCCGTCTCGCGATCAAACAATTTATCAGCCTCCCACCTGGATATTATCAAACCGCGCCGGTGATGCTCCCTGCGCCGTGCGGGCATTCTGTCCCGGCTGCCCCTTGCCGCAGTTGGGCGTTCCCCAGATGCGATAAGAATCTTTGTCGGCAATGGCAGTGCACTTATTCCAGAAATCGGTCGTGCAACCGGTGTACGTCGGGTCTTTTACAGGTTTTGTCAGTTTACCACCCTCAATCAGCCAGCCGATTTCGCAGCCGAACTGAAAATATTTGCGGTTATCATCGATCGACCACGATTTCACCGTCTCCATATAGATGCCGTCGTCGATTTCCGACAGAATCTGCTCGAACGATTTATCGCCCGGAATCAAAATTATATTGGAAATCCGTACGATGGGGATATTGCTCCAGCTATTGGCGCGCATCGCCGCTGTCGATAATTTTCCGATCCGCGCCGCAGTCTCTCGCGATGAAAGATAATTAACCAGTATTCCATTCTTTATCAGATCGACTCGATACGTCGGGACACCGTCATCATCATAACCGTATGATGCCAGTCCGTGCGGGACGGTCGGATCGCAGACGACGGTGACTATCTTCGACGCGTATTGCAGCTTATCCAGATTTTCCGGGGTCGCGAAAGAAACGCCGGAAAAATCGCGCTCCGAACCGAAAACACGATCCAGCTCCAGAGGATGCCCGATCGATTCATGCATCTGAAGCGAAACCTGATCGCCCGACAATAAAAGCGTCGTCTCTTTTTGCGGGCAATCTTCGGCGCTTTGAAGCAGGCCGATTTCTTCGACAAGACGCGGGATGGCCTCTTTTAGTTTCAATTCCTCGAGAAGCTCATAACCTTTTGTTTCGTACTGTCCGGATGATGACGGATACGATCTTGAATATTGTTCCCGATGCGATTTCATCATACCCAGCGATAAACCGGCGCCGGCCTGGGTCAATCTCTGAGTTATATCGGCGCCATCGCTTGATTTGAAATATTTATCGCGCCGCCGAAAATCGGCAAAACTATCCCGCGAATTCAATTCCGGCCCCGATTGCTGCATGGCCTGATCGATATCCATCAGAAAAGCGATTTTTTCCTCCAGCGATATCGTGAAGGGGTCGATTTCATAAGGAGAAATATACTCCCCTATCGCCGGCTTTAAAGGTGACAGCTCGATTTTGCTTTTATTGATCATCGCCGAGGCCTCGGCAATCTCCACTGCCAGCTTCGCCTTTTCTTTGATCGATGATTCCGAAAGATTATCCGTCGCGGCAAATCCCCAGGCGCCGTTTTTTATAACCCGGATCCCGATGCCTTCGGATACTGTATGTTCAATCGGCTCGACCGTCCCGCTGGAAACCGAAATCGATTCGTTCTCGATCCTCTCAATCCGCACGTCGGCATATTCCGCTCCCTGCGAACGGCATCGGTCGAGCGCCATTTGGGCCAGTTTGGATTTATCGATCTGATTTGCCATCAGGCCAATTATAAAAAATAATGTTCATTGATGCCATATATTTCTAAAAAAGATGTATTGGAAAAAATACTATTTATTTTTGATTTTCGAAAAAAATAGCGTATAAAGGGAAACAAGAGGTTCCGAATAATGAAACGATCGATAGTTCTCTGGATACTGGCGATAATTATTACGATTTCATCCGCTGCATATCAGCGCATAACCGGACCGACACAACCGGTCAGCGGCAGCAAAAAAGTCGGCGGGAATGAAATCAGGTACACACTATTACGAAATCACGATTCGACGGCTGACGCCGACATGGAAATATCCATCCCGGATATGATTATCACCGGTTCGGTGAGTTGGCGACGATTTAGGAGTTATGACACTCTCCAGACGAATCCGCTGGTACGTGAGGGTGATAAACTGATTGTCTCGATTCCCAAACAGCCGGCGGCGGGGAAAGTGGCCTACGAGGTTAAATTGTACGATTCCACCGGCACCGGCTACGATTTAACAAACAAGCCGGTAATCATAAGATTCAAGGACCCGGTTCCCTTACCGGTAATGATTGCGCATATTCTTCTTATTTTTATGGCGATGCTGTATTCCACACGAACCGGCCTGGAGGCGATTGTCAGGGGTGATAAAGTGTACCGACAAACAATTCTGACGGTTATTTTACTCCTTGTGGGCGGAATGTTTCTCGGCCCGGTCGTGCAAAAATACGCCTTCGGGGCTTTCTGGACCGGCTGGCCGATAGGACATGATTTAACCGATAATAAAACCGCGGTTGCGATGATTTTCTGGCTGATTGCCCTCTGGCGCATAAAAGCCAAAAATAAAGGGCGTGGATGGGTGATTGCGGCCTCGATTGTGACTTTAGTTATTTTCCTGATTCCACACTCTGTCCTCGGTTCCGAACTGGATTATACAAAAACTGCACCATAAAAAAAGCAGAGTCCCATAGATATTCTGTTGCGCTGGTTCCTGCCCCCGATTTATCAGGGGTGTGACCGGCGCTGTTTAAACTGATTGCGGTGCTGCGTACCCAAGTACTATGTTTCAGATGACAATTTCGATAAGTAGCGAAATAAAAATCAGACACAACTGAAAAAAAGCAGGAGCGATGACTCCTGCTTTTTTCGCACAAAATCAAATTATCGACTGTTATAAATCCGTGCAAAAATATTCGCGAATTCTTCGATTGTCGTCGGCGTTGTATTTTCCGCCGAGCGAGTTTCAGTCGGACGCCAGGTTCCCTCATTAAAAGCCCGATTCAACTCAATTAAATTATCGGCGACATCCTCCGAGATACCCATACCCAGCATCGCTTTCTTCGTGTCTTCATAAGAAAACTGAACGAATTTTAAATCATCCTTGCCGATTGCCTTGCCGAATATGAAAGCGACCTTATTCATGGTCACCTCTCCGTCGCCGAACAATTCGCGGCTCGATTTTCCCTTGAAATCAAGTTTCATCAGCCGTTCGACGGCAAATTCGGCAATGTCTTTGGTGGCGATCTGGGACTGAGGCAGATCCGGATTGGTCGGCGAGCCCATTATGCCGTGACTCTTTATTGTCTCAATCTGTGTGAGATTATTTTCCATAAAAAAAGTCGGCCGCAGATGCAGGACATTAACGCCCTTAAGCTTATTAAGCCGCTGCTCCTGATCATGAAGACCCTTAATAACACCGACACCGTCGGACAAATGCGCCCCCATACTGCTTAAATTAACGACGTGCGTGACGCCGCTTTTCTTGACCGCGGTCGCCAGCGACTCGCCGACTTTATTTTGAAATCCGCGTATATTCCTGACGGTCGGATTAGGCGGAGTCATCAGATAAACCGCTTTGGCCCCCGTAAACGCCTTCGCAATCGCATCGGTGTCCATCAGATCGGCCACCACAGCCTCCGCGCCCTTATCCGTAAGGGGCTGAAGCCTCTCGGCGCTGCGGCTGATCGCCCTGACCTTTTCACCCTTCGCAAGCAATATCTCGGCAATCATCCGACCGATATGCCCGGTCGCTCCGGCAATTGTATACATAATAATTCCTCCGTCTTTTCGGTTACGATTTCCATTTCATATATCCTTATACGCAGACTCAATTAAAAGTCGAGATTAAATAGAAATTTTTACCGGATTCAGAAATTATTGATTTTTCCGTGATACCGGCAACTCACTAAAAAGATGTTATTTGCTATTGGGGCTTATTTTATCGGACCGTCCCTGAAATTCCAGCCGCGTTTCCTGATCGTTTTTTTCAAGGGCGTCGATGATTTCGTCCATATCTCCATCCAGAATATCATCAAGCCGATGAAGCGTCAGGCCGATCCGGTGGTCGGTGACTCTGGACTGCGGGAAATTGTAAGTGCGGATTTTAGCTGAACGATCACCGGTACTGACCATCTCTCGCCGCTTCTGCGAAATTTCGCGATTTTGCTCTTCGGTTGCTTTATCCAGCAGCCGCGCGCGCAGAACACGCAACGCCTTGGCTTTGTTTTTATGCTGCGATTTTTCATCCTGGCAGGTCACCACCATTCCGGTCGGCAGGTGAGTAATCCTGACCGCCGAATCGGTCGTATTGACCGATTGCCCGCCCGGGCCGGACGAATGATAAACATCTATCTTGAGATCGTTTTCGTCGATTTTAACATCGACCTCTTCGGCTTCCAGCAAAACCGCCACCGTCGCCGCCGAAGTATGAATCCTCCCCTGCGATTCGGTCTTGGGCACGCGTTGGACGCGATGCACCCCCGATTCATATTTCAAACGACCATAGGCCGAATCGCCGCGGACCATAAACACGACCTCTTTGAAACCGCCAATGCCGCTGAAACTGCTCGATAGCACTTCCACCTTCCAGCTGCGGCGTTCCGAATAACGGGAATACATGCGGTACAGATCGGATGCGAAAATGGCCGCCTCCTCGCCACCCGTGCCGGCCCTTATTTCAATAATAGCATTTTTGGCATCATTAGGATCACGCGGCGCCATTAATAAGGTAAGCTGCCTTTCCAATTCATCTCGTTTTTTCGTTGCGGTCTCCAATTCTTCTTTGGCCATCTTAGTTAATTCGGGATCACCCGACTCCGCCAGCATTTCTCTGGCATCCTCAATGGTTTTGATACACGCTTTGTACTGCCGCCCGGTCTTCAATATCTCCTCGATACGCCGCCTTTCCTGAGAAATCGACTTAATCCTCGCCTGATCGGAGTGAATCCCCGGCTCTAGTAACTCGTTATTGAGTTCTTCGATTCGTTTTTCGAGTTTTTCAACTACTTCAAGCATATTTACACATAGAGCTTAAAAGATCTCGGAATAAAAGTTGATTATACTAAAGACAAGTTTTTTTAACCGTCAGCTTCGATTCGGTCACCCCCAGCGCCGATTCCAATGCTACAATCGCGACTTCCATCTGTTTTTCCGAAGGTTCACTGGTTGTGATCCGCTGAAGCCACAATCCGGGTTGAATCAGAATCTTCGTAATCGGATTCGTGCGCGTCTTACCCGATAATTTCAGAAGTTCGTACGAACCGCCGGCCACCAACGGCAAAAGTGAAAAATGAATCGCGAATCTTTTCAAAAGCGTCGGGGCAACACCCGTTACAAGGGCGTAGATGGTGTCGGAAACGGAGTAAACGAGTATGGCAAACAAAGCGACAATCAGAATGAAACTGGTCCCGCATCGGGGATGAAATGTCGTGTATTTGGAGACATTTTCGACACTCAATTCTTCCCCGTTTTCGTAAGCGAAAATCGATTTATGTTCGGCGCCATGATACTGGAAGACTTTTTTGAATTCACCGAACCTGGAAATAAGCCAGACGTATCCAATAAACAAAATCACCCTGATGGCCCCGGCGATAAGATTAAAAGCAACGGCATCCCGCTCGACCCTAAGAAGCGTCGATAAGGCAATCGGCGTGAAGAAAAATATCAGAATGCCGACCGCCAGAGCAATCACCACCGTAACACCCAATACAAATGCGCTTGCTTTCTTTTCCTCCGCCACATACTCCTCACCCTTGGCGATCGCTTCTCCCTTTTCCGCTTCCTTTACGGCAATATCCGCGGAGAAATTCAGGGTTTTAATACCGATTACCAGCATTTCGAAAAATGTAATGACACCGCGGATTATCGGCATCGCCAGAATTTTGAGCCGTTTGGTGAGAGAAAAATACTCCTGTGATTTAACCAGAATTTCTCCCGAAGGTATTCGTACAGCGGTCGAGATACGCTCTTTGGAGCGCATCATTACTCCTTCAATTACTGCTTGTCCGCCTACTCCTAAATCCGGCATTTAAACCTCATCAATCAGAATACGTGTCAATCTGAATATTTTTTTGCAAATGTTGCGGATTTGTCCGGCTGCCTTACCAGCTAAGATTCTTTTGATTTTTTCTTGCCCTTCTCATCGAGACCATATTTTCTGCGGAATCGATCAATCCGTCCGGCGGTGTCGACCAGTTTCTGTTTGCCGGTAAAAAAGGGGTGGCAATTGGAGCAAATCTCCACTCTGACATCCTTGACCGTACAGCGGGTTTCGATCACGTTACCACAGGCGCACGTAATCGTCGTTTCATAATACTTCGGATGTATTTTCGGTTTCATCCCGACTCTCCAATTTTAAATTATCAGGTCCGCAATATATTTTTATTGCTCCCGCATATCAGGCCAACAATATATATAAGGTCAAAAAAAATGCAAGTCCAATTTATATACGTTTATTTATCGGAAAGGTCGTCGGCTTTTTTCGGCTTCTTGACGAAAACGAAGATTTTCTGGGGCGAGTTCTCTTCAAGCGGTGATCTGTCGTAATCCCCAAATTCTTCCTTGAGAAACAGGCCGCACTCGGCGGCGAAATGTTGCAACTCCGATTCCGTGTAATTTTTCTCCGAAACACCGAACAGCCGGTTTTCCCGGGTAACCGTATCGACTGCAAAATCGCGGATAAGCTTGGTTCGGTTTTTGTCAAAATAATATTGTTCGCGATGAACGACCGAGCGATTTTTCAGGTAAAACGGCTCTTTTTCCAGATACCAGTGGACAAAACTCGATTTGTCCTCGTCGGTAAATTTGACCAGATGAACAATGAATATCCCGCCATCGACCAGCGCCCCGGCAACATTGCGGAAAACCGTCCGGCAGTCTTCGGGCGATAGATGGCTGATTTGATTACAGATAAAAAAGGCCATATTGAATTGACCGGCCATATCCAATTTCAATATATCGCCATGAACAAAATTTACATTAAGCTTCCGTTGCTCTGCTTCTTTTTTCGCTATTCTTAATGGATACTCGCCAATTTCGATTCCGGTGACGCCATATCCCATCGACGCCAGCTCAATCGCATGTCGGCCGCCGCCACAGGCCAGGTCAAGCACCCGATCCGATTCTGAACTAAGATAACCGGCCAGGAAAGAGACCTCTTTTTCGGTCGGAATTCCCCAGAAATTGACAATTTTATAAAACCGCTCCGAGAATTCTCGCTCTCCCCACGGAAGATCCATTTCGAATGGTTTCGGTTCCTCAAGCAGCAGGCCGAAATCGAGCTGATCTGAAATTGAGATATTCATAGCTATTATTTTCTATCGGCTTTAATTACGATTTGATTCTATTTTTCTGTGAAAAAATTGAACAGGGCCTAAATTCGGCCTATTATAAGCTTACTTCCGATTTTTTGCCCGAGCGCGAATGCTTCCTGAAGCTTATCCGGATCGTCCGCAACCGTCCCCGGCTCCAATCCAACCGAGCTATAGGCAACGCAGCCGCAGTTTTCAACCTCGGTCCATTTAAAAAAACCGGCGATAACTTTCCGCGCGCATTCTATATCCTGCCGCTCGCCACCCACCAGGACCATCGCGCCCAGCCGCTTTTTAGTAAGTATCTTCTTGAAATGGTGTTCGGGATTCTCGGAAAAATCAGCCGGTTTTAGGCAATTACAGCGATCGATGAAAAGTTTCGCCTGAGCCGACACCGTATCGAAATAAATCGGCGAACCGAACAGAACAACATCGCTGTTGACATATAAATCATACACCGGTTCAATTTCATCCTTGAATATGCACCAGGCCGGCTCGGGACTTTCGCCGCATGACTGGCAGGGCAGGTATTGATAATCATTCAAACGGACAAGTTCCGATTCCGCCGGTTGAATTGAAGAATGACTGATCCCATCGGCAATCCTCTCCAGAATAATTTCAGTCGAGCCGCCCCGGATCGGGCTACCGCTCAGTATCAGAATATTCGGCATTCAGTTTCTCCAATTCTTCAAGCTCATTATAAAGCTCTAAAAGCAAATCTTCAATCCTTGATTTTTCCTGTGAGGCGGCCGCCAGTTTGCCCCAATCGGAGCGGGGAATATTATATCGAATATCATCCTCCAGCCGATGCAGAATTGTCTCATGGTCTCTTATTTTGGATTGTATCGAACGCAGTTCCTTTTTGACTTTTCCCTTTTTCTGAGAGAGCTTTTTAAATTCGGTATATTGACTTATTTTTTCAGGATCGGGCGGTCTCTTTTCAACAGCCTGTACCGTCGCGTTTTGTTTTTCGCGGTAGTAGCTGTAATTTCCGTGATAAATATTTACCTTCCTATCATCAATGGCGATTATCCTGTCGACTACTTGATTCAGGAAAAAACGATCATGGCTGACCACCAGAAATGTTCCGTTGTAATTTCTTAACGCTTCCTCCAGCGCCTGACGGGAATCGATGTCCAGATGATTGGTCGGCTCATCGAAAATTAAAAAATTGGCCGGGAAAAACAATAATTTGGCCAGAACCAGTTTGGTTTTTTCACCGCCGGACAGGACCGATATCTTTTTGAAAATATCTTCGCCCCGGAAACCGAATCGAGCCAGAAACGACCGCAGCGTTCCCGCTTCGGCCCGCGAATCGACCAGCCATAATTCGTCGAGAACGGTATTGGTCTCGTCGAGGTCGGAAAGCTCCTGATCGAAATAAGCGACATCGACCTTGCGACCGATTTCGGCTTTGCCATCGATTATCTCCAGCTCGCCCAGAATGGATTTCAAAATCGTCGTCTTGCCCGAGCCGTTCAAACCGATCAACCCGACCCGGTCGCCGCGATATATATTAAAATTCACATCCGAAACCAGCGCATGATTGCCGTAACCGAAACAAGCCTTTTCGACCGTTAGCACCAGATTGTACGAGCGTTGTCCCGCATCGAGCGAAAACGACGGCCTTGCTTTTTCGGACTCGGGAAGCGTTATTCTTTTGATTCGGGATAAATATTTCTGACGTGACTGCGCCTGCTTCGTTTTCTGACCGGCCATATTGCGGCGGATAAAGTCCTCGATTCGTTTTATCTCCTCCTGTTGATGCTTATACTGATGCACGAGCAGATTCTTGCGCTCCTCGCGTTCAATCAGGAAGTTATCGAAACCGTTGAAATACTGGTTGATTTTCCCCGATGAAATCTCCCACACTTTTTGAATCGTATTCGACAGAAACATCCGATCATGCGAAACTATTATGTAAGCTTTATCCTGACCTTTCAAATATCCTTCCAGCCAGATAGTCGATTCGATATCGAGATGATTGGTCGGCTCATCAAGAAGAAGCAGCGTGCTTTTCCCGGCCAGGATTCTGGCCAATGCCGCCCGATTTTTTTCGCCGCCGGAAAAATCGCTGAGCTGATTATGAAACCTGTTTTCGGGAAAACCCAGGCCGATCAAAATGATTTTGACCTCAGCCTCGAAATCATAACCGCCCGCTGTTTCAAACTGATGCTGCGCCTCACCTAATTTTTCAATCAGCGCCGGTGAATCCGGATTTATATGAAGTTGCTCCTCAATTGATGTTATTTCGGAACGCAGACTGATGATATCCTCACGACCCGAGGCGACAAAATCGAACAGGTTTCGATTTTCCGATAGGCTGAATTCCTGCAGAACATAAGCTATTGAACAGCCTTTCGACTTTACAATCTCACCCTGGTCCGGACGGGTTCGCCCGGCGATGATATCGAACAGCGTCGTTTTACCGATGCCGTTGGGACCGACCAGACCGATACGGTCATCGTTGTTTACCGAAAAAGACAGGCCGTCAAACAGAACATTATCTTCGTACTGCTTGAAAATATTTTCGCCGGAGAGTAAGGTCATTGTTCTTCGGTTTGTTTGGCGCTGTCGCGCGCGAAGAGCATCTCCACCGCCAGAAGCACAGCCGCCGCCCACAGGAATATTTTCCACAATTCCCGGCCGAACCGGGCCTCGGATATGGATGCCGCGAAAGATTGCTCGTACGGCAGGATCTTGGATTTTTGAATTCCTAGAGAGGTCTTTTGTCGATCGAAATCAACCGTCGTCAGGTCGCTTTCCTTAGCCGGAAGATTGACCGGAAACAGGTCAATCAGTTTATTATCGTTTTTCAAAGAATAGATGCCGGGCATATCGATTGGCCGACACTCGAATGTAAGCTGCCTGTTTTTCTCCACGCCGGCGATCCCATACTGCCGATTGTCCGGGGTCATCATCTGGATTGTACTATAACCGGCCTCCTCGCCCGATATCGTTCGGAACACCGAGCCGCCGATATAGTTGTTCAACTCGTAAGTCGACATGTCATGGGCCAGGTACTCCAGCGTCCTTATAACGAACGGGACAAAAAACGAATGCGACGCCAGATCGGTATACTTGGTCAATATCGGCGACGAAAGCAGGATAATCTTACCCAGTCCGAAATTCTGCTCGATTAAAGCCGGAGAACCGTTGGAAAACCAGGCCAGATCCCGATTGCCCGTGCCGTCTTTAATTTTCGCCAGTGCGAAAAATTTCAATGTCGGAAGCGAGTCTTTCTGGAAAACATCAAACGCTTTGAAAATCGGATGACTGTAATCGAATCTTTCCAGCGTGTAATAACCGGCGCCGCTGACATTGTCCGGCGGCGGCTCATCAATCGTTATATCCAGTTTTGAGCCGAAATTATTATTGAAATAATCTTTATCGATATCGCTGCCCATTACGAAAAACAGCCCGCCGCCGCGGTCGACATAGCTAAACAACTGCGAGGTCACGGTCGATGGCAAATTCGAGATTCCGGCCGCCACGACGAC
>Ga0307426_1002751_pt1 | contig 10817 bp, 8 predicted proteins | sample SalMarWE160340MG_FD_202165 | JGI IMG/M metagenome (GOLD analysis project Ga0307426, IMG submission 202165) | Salt marsh sediment microbial communities from the Plum Island Ecosystem LTER, Massachusetts, United States - WE1603-40 | ecosystem: Environmental > Aquatic > Marine > Intertidal zone >... | reverse complement strand
GGTAGCCACCAAGTTCGCCTTGGGCGTTATGGCTCCGTTGATTCCAGGTTCGTTATCCTCCCCTGTGGCAACAAGCCAGTAATCCATTGGTCCTGCCCACTTCTCAATTTTCCAGTTGAAAACCGTCTCGTAGAATTTGACGGCGCGTTCGGGATTGTCTGCAGGAATCTCAAAATGAACTACTCTAGGCACGAAAATTCACCTCCATCTCCGAGGAACATTTTTCTAAATCTTGTTAAGGCGCTTCCCCCACAGCGCTTTGAGTGTGTAAGGGACTTGAACATTAAAAGCGGACACAAGCTATTAAATTGTTGTAGTTGCGTACCTGCAGTCACATACCTTAGCTAAGAGATAGGAAAACGTGAAAAGGCATATCGATATATACGTTTTGACGCTGCTAGCTTTTAATTTTCAGTTTTTCTTCGATCAGCATCAGCAATTCTTCGGGTTTTACTGGTTTAACCAAGTAAGCGTCAGCTCCCTCATCTAGCGCTTTAACGCCGCTTTCTAACGATGGAAAACCCGTGATCAGGATTTTGATTGTGTTTTGCAATGGTTTTTTCATCTTGGCAAGCAGGTCTGTTCCATCCATATCTGGAAGCCTAACGTCCACCAAAGCCAAGTCGTAGTGTCCTCTGTCGGCTTTTTCTATGGCTTCCTTTCCTGTTTCCGCGGCGTCAATTTCGTAGCCGTTCTTTTGAAGAATACGAGTAAACGTTCTAAGAATGGACTTATCGTCGTCCACCACAAGTATTGTTTTGGTTGTTGTCACCTTTTTGCACCCTAACTTCATTTGAAGGTATGATGAATTTGCCACCATTTCCAACTGCGCTCAAAAATTAACGATCCGCTACCGTCACTTCTACTAAGCGATTGCAGACCGCGCGCGCACAAATCTCTCTCTCTACAGTGTAACGAACAAAGTTTTAAAGATTGTGTTACATAGATATGTAACAATCCTAAAAGAAAAATTAAACTCAGGCTGCGAAGATTGTTAAAGCGGTCAACTTTTATATATTTAGATGCGCAAAACTATGGTTACCCTATGTAACGGTTTTCTTGAAGGGACTTGAAGGTTGAGCGAAAAAGACATCACGAAGTTTCTCCAAGTCCTCGGCTTGTCGAAAAGGGAAATTCAAGTCTACATGTTTCTAGCCAAAAGCGGTGTTCAATCAACGAGTTTCGTCGCTAAAAGGCTCAAAATGGAAAGGGTGCAGGCTTACCGCACATTCAAGAAACTTCAGGAGAAAGGCTTCATAGAAGCAACCTTAGAGAGACCGACACGTTTTACCATAGTTCATTTTGAAACGCTTCTGGAAACATTCATAAACGCCAAAAAAAGCGAAATTGTCAGCTTAAATGGACAAAAAGAAAGTCTCCTGTCTACTTGGCGGGCAATCAGCACGCCTGAAGCCGAGTGCCAAGTCGCAAAATTCTCCGTTATCACAGGAAAAAAGAAGATTCACTCAAAAATGCATAACATGATTGAAGAATCCAGAAAAGAAGTTTTAATCTTAACAACCAGCCTTGGTTTGATTCAAGAGGACCTCGCTGGAATTTTCGATGCAATAATACAGCCAGCTCAGAAGCGTAATGTCAAATTTCGAATCATAACTGACATTTCAGACGACAACCTCAAGATAATGGAGCGAATAAACAAAAACTGTTCAGTTGCAAACGCTAATGTTAGAATCCGACACCTAAACATGGATGCCAGCATTTTCCCGCGTTTTTTGATCAAAGATAACGAAGAATCCATTTTGTACGCTCCAGTTGGTAAAAAAACCTCCGTGTTAAAACTTGAAGATGAGGGGCTGTGGATAAATGACAGAATGTTCATTTCTATTCTTAAAGCCTTTTTTGTTCAAATGTGGCAGAGCGCGGTAGACGCTGTACGGCGTATTGAAGAGTTGAAAAGCGGTATACCAATAGGCGAAACGGTCGTGATAAAAGACCCAGATGAAGCTTGGGCAAAAGTTACGAAAGTTCTAGGAGCCGCAAAAAACGACATAGTCTTCATTACGTCGTCGCAAAGCATAAACAGTTTTTTGGAGAATGACCCGTTCAGTAAATACTGCAAGGAAGGCATTAAATGTAGAATTATGGCGTCGATAGACTTGGATAATCTTGAAACAGCGCGGAAACTTGCAGTTCGCTACGAAATCAAGCATGTTTCCATAACCTACCTGACTATGATGGTTGTCGACAACAAGCACCTTTTCATGTTCAAGAAGCCATCGTTAAACGAAATGGAGAATGAGGCTGGCTTCTACCTCGCCGACACGTTTTACTCTAATGACCCAAGCTCAATCGAAAGAGTAAGCGAAATGCTCAGCGACATATGGAAAAGAGGCGTAGAAGTTTCGGAAATAAGCACTCAAGCAGGCATGAAACTTCCCACCGTTGAAACCACAACCGCAGAAACCGTGTCAACCCTCGTTAGTGCAATGCTCGAAAACGGCGTTACCTCCATTCTCATAACCGAAAACCAGAATCCAATCGGCATGATAAGCGACAGGGACCTCTTAAAAGAAATAGTTGAAAATCAGAGAGACCCGCAAAAAACTCGCGCAAAAGACGTCAATTACACGCCGCTGGTGATGCTTGACAGCAACGAGTCAATAATGCATGCGTTAAGGGTGATGCGAGAAAAAGGAATGAAGCGAGTAGCGGTGGTCAAAAACGGACAGCTAGTGGGCATGTTAACAGAAGACATTGTCATGAAGAAAGCTGGGGTGCCCGTAAAAACGGCTGTCTCACGATAGCAGTTCTTTATTTTTTATGGCTGGCTCGTTCTTCACTGCTGAATACGCTGATAACTGCGAAGAAAACTCTTCAGCAAAAAGGCAAACGATATTAATGTTTCATCGTTAAACCATAGCTAGGTGGATAACAATTTGAAGTCCAAGCTTCAGACACCTATCATAATTGTAAACTTTAAAACGTACTCAGAAGCCACAGGCCAAAAAGCCGTTGCGCTTGCAAAACAAGCGGAAAAGGTAAGCAAAGAAACAGGCGCGCACATTGTGGTGGCGCCTCAGTTTGCGGACATCTGCAGCGTGGCGGAAGCCGTTGAGATTCCTGTTTTCGCTCAGCACATAGACCCCATAAAGCCAGGCAGCCACACAGGGCAGATTCTAGCTGACTCGGTTAAGGAAGCAGGCGCGGTTGGAACGCTTATTAACCATTCTGAACGCCAGATGAAACTCGCGGATATAGACGCTGTTGTGAAAATGGCGATTGAAAAGGACTTGGTTAGCTGCGTGTGCACGAACAACTCGGCAGTCAGCGCAGCCGTTGCCTACTTGCACCCCGACATAATCAGCATCGAACCGCCAGAACTCATCGGGTCAGGCGTCGCGGTTTCCAAGGCTAAACCTGAAGAAGTCACCAAAACCATACAGCTCGTCCGTAAAGTTAACTCTGAAGCGCTCATTTTGTGCGGTGCAGGCATAAGCCACGGTGAAGACGTCACCGTAGCGTTGAAGCTACAAACTCAAGGTGTGCTTGTTGCAAGCGCCATAGTTAAAGCGAAAAACCCTTATAGAGTCCTACGTGAGTTTGCAGACGCAACAAAAAATTAACCAATAGTGAAGTATCATGAAAGTTGAAGCAGAATGCGCCTCTTGCTTGCTCGCGAGAGCCACGGCGGAAACCTATTATGCCACAATGAATCCTGCGTTAAGGTTCCGAGCCATAAAAGAAGTTATGAAACTGCTGAACAGGGAATTTAGACCCAGCACTGTTCCAGCGGACATCGGCACGAAAAGAGACCGGTTGATAAAAGAGCTAACGGGCAACGATGACCCGTACAAGATTAGCAAAAAAATGAGCAACGAGAAAGCCGTGAAACTGTTGCCTTACGCGAGGAAAATCGTGGAGAAAGGTTACAATCAGCAGGAACGGTTCAAGAAGGCGTGCTTATGTGCTGTCGTGGGCAACATTTTGGAGTTTGACATTCCCGGGCACTGTTTCACCTTTAGAACTTTGACGAAGAGCTTCAGGGAGGCTGCAAAGGACCTGGTTGTGGATGATGTGGATGAGGCTTATGAACTGGCGAAAAAGGCTAAGGCTGTGCTGTATTTGGCTGATAACGCTGGCGAAATCGTTTTTGACACGTTGCTGGTTGAGCAGCTGAAAAACATGGGTTTGAAGGTGACTTTCGTGGTTAAGGGCGGTCCCGTGATTAACGACGCCACTTTGGAGGATGTGGAGTCTTCTGGAATGAACAAGCTCGCCGATGACGTATTGACCACGGGCACTGACGCGGTTGGACTGCTGCAGAAAGAGGTTTCTCCCGAGTTTCTAAAAGTCTACGACGAGGCGGAACTGGTTTTCGCGAAGGGCATGGGGTACGCGGAGACCTTAACCGAGTACAAGCTTACGAAGCCTCATTTCCTCTTGTTCAGGACAAAGTGTACGCCAGTGGCAAACTATTTCTGTGCTCCACGCCACAAGAACATTGCCAAGCTGATGCCGTAAAATGAAGCTGCCAGCCATAAACCTCACCCGAGAAGCGCTCGCACGTTTTGATGGCGCTGTCGGCAAAGAGTGGCTGGTGACCAACGGATTGGGCGGCTACGCCGCGTCCACCGTTTTAGGCGTAAACACAAGGAAATATCACGGTTTGCTCGTAGCCGCATTGCATCCACCCGGAGACCGCACCGTGTGCCTTGCGAAGCTGGATGAAGACGTTCTTGTGGGTAACAGCATTTACCGGCTCGGTGCTAACGAGTTTCAAGACAAGATATATCCGGACGGTTACCGCTTCCTGAAGGAACTCGTGGTCTCGCCTTTTCCAAGTTACGCCTACAGCGTGCCGGGCATCGAAGTTAGAAAGACGATTTCCATGCCCAAAGGAAAAAGCGCCGTGGCAGTAACATACAACGTTCTGAACCGAGGCGGCGCTGAAGCCATAATCAGAGTTTACCCCTTGCTCACCTGCAGGCACTTCCACACGGTTGTGGACAGAAGACGAAACCCGCTGAACTTCAGCCAACGACAAAACGACGGAGAAGTTGAAGTGAACTTTGACGTTCCGAAAGCCACGGTTACAGTTCGCTCCACCACTGGCGAATTCAACGAGAAAACATCGTGGATAGAGCGCTTGCACTACCGTCAGGAAGCCAGCCGAGGTGAAAGCAGCACAGACGACTGCTACCAGCCAGGATACTTTGAAGTGCTGGTGCCTCATAAGCGGGAAAAAGACTTCGCTGTAGTCACAGCGGCAAGCGAAAACAGCCCAGAATGCCGCGAAACATTAGACGCCGTTGGCAACACGATTTACGAGGTTAACGCACAGCTTAAATCCGAACTGGCGCAACGCCAGAACCTGCTAGCCAGGTTCTACGGCGCACGCAGCGAAGTGCCGGCCAGCGACTGGCTGAACTGGATTCTTCTAGCAGCAGACGCCTTCACGGTCAAGGGCACTGGCGGCAGAAAAGCCGTTATGGCGGGGTATTTCTGGTTTGAAACGTGGGGCAGAGACACCTTTGTTTCGTTGCCTGGCTTGTTGCTTGTAACTGGGCGTTTCGAGGATGCAAGGAAAATCCTCTTGGATTTTATGCGCCACCGCAAGCAGGGCTTAATTCCTAATTTCGTGCAGGACAGGTCTGGAGAACCCGTCTATAACACGGTGGACGCCACGCTGTGGTATGTTAACGCCGTTTTGCAGTTTTTGAAGTACACTGGCGACTTCGAGTTCGTAAAGCAACGCTTGTGGGAAGGGCTTAAGGAGATTGTTGAAAGCCACGGGAAAGGCACAGCCTTCGGCATAGACTTGGACAGCGACGGACTGCTTGCGCACGGACCTAGGCTTACGTGGATGGACGCGGATGTGGACGGCGAAGCGGTTACGCCGCGGGCTGGAAAAGCAGTGGAAATCCAAGCCTTATGGTATAACGCGTTAAAAACGATGCAGCTTTTGGCGAACAAGTTTGAAGAGGCCAGCCTAGCTGAGAAGTACGCGAGAGTGGCTTTGGAAGCGCAAAAAAGTTTTAACGCTAAGTTTTGGGATGACGAAAGCGGCTGCTTGTTCGACGTGCTGGAGCCTTCGGGCGTTGACGCGTCTCTTAGGCCTAACCAGATAATTGCGGCTGCTTTGGACTTCACAATGCTGAACAGCGAAAAGAGCGAGAAAGTGGTCAATGTGATGCAGCGTGAGCTGGTGACGCCTTATGGCTTGCGGACTCTTGCGCGGAGCGATTCGGGGTACAAGGGCATGTACGTTGGCGACCGGCTAAGCAGAGACCATGCGTATCATAACGGCACTGTTTGGCCTTGGCTGCTTGGGCCTTTCGTTACCGCGTTCCTTAAAGTGAAAGGGCAAGGGGAGCTCTGGCTTGAGTACGCCTTGAAAAGTTTCCTTCTGCCCCTGTTCACGCGGCAAATCTTCGAAGCTGGTTTGGGGACGCTGAGCGAAATTTTCGATGGTGACGAGCCTCACGCGCCCAGAGGATGCGTTGCGCAGGCGTGGAGCGTCGCGGAGCCTCTGCGGGCTTACGTGGAAGACGTTATGCGGCTTAGACCAAAATACGAGAAGGAAGTTCTGCAGGCTTAAACCTGTACAGCTTTCCTGAGTTCTGCAGCTGAGGCTTCAGGCTTGACGGTGTTTATGTACATTCCCGTGTTCTTTTCGAACCCTGCCCAAATGGATAAGCGCGGATAAACTTCCAAGTGCCAGTGATAATAATCTCTTGCCTCGGCGTTTATGGATAGGTGGAACCCGTAATTGTAGGGCGGGTCGTTCACGAGGCGCTTAAGCGCTTTTAGGCTTGTTTTTAACGTTTCAGCGAAAGCTTCTGTTTCAGCTTTGTTTAAGTTGAGCAGGTTGGCGGCGTGCTTTTTGGGCAGTATCCAAAACTCGAGGGGGTGCACGCTGGCGTAAGGAGCGAAAACCACAAAATGCCGGTTGTCAAGCACCAGTCGTGGGCTTTTTGTTTCCGTCTCTATTATGTCGCAGAAAACGCATTTCTGGTGCCGGTCATAGAAGTTTTTGCTTGCCGCCATCTCCTCCGCCGGGATTCTGGGAACGGTGGGCGTGGCGGTTATCTGGCTGTGCGCATGCAAAAGCGAAGCACCTGCTTCTCGTCCGTAGTTTCGGAATATCGAGACGTATTGCACGTAGGGTTTGGAGGATAGGTCTCGGAGCCTGTCGATGTACGCGTTGATTAAGAGCGTTAACTGTGGCATTTCGGCGTCTGCTGGGTGTTCGTCATGGTTCGGCGATTCAATTAGAACCTCGTGGTGTCCGATGGCGTTGCCTAAATTTTCGCTTTTCATTATCTGCTCTTGGTCGGTAGGGTCTTTGGGCGGAGAGAAGGCGGGGTAAAGGTTTGGAATGACACGGATGAGCCAGTTCTGGGGGCGCTGACCGTTGTGGTCTTTGCCTGTTTTTATTTCTCCGTTCTGTTTCAGGTAGAGCATCACGGCAGGCGGGGTCATGTGCTCGTTTCCCACGCAGAGGGGACAGACGCTGCCTTGGGCTTGCTCGGTTTTTTGTTTAACGAAGTCTGTGGGTCTTCTGCTACGTTCCGTGGCGATTACAACCCAACGATTCAGCAAGTAATCTTTTCTCAGTTCATTGTAAACCATTGCGAATAGTTCCTATAACAGTAGAAAAGTGGCGCAACAGCTTTTTAGCATTTTCGAAAACGCAAAACCTGCCACCCCCAGCAAGAAGTACGAGCAAGCCTGCGTAGACCAAACAAAGAGGACTGGACGAGTTGACAGCGGCACTTAAGCGAAACTGGAGGGATACGCTTGGCTCTTTGCCGCTTGGTCAACTGCGCCCCATGTTCCAAACTTTCCAAGTTATTGGGCGAAGCAACCCGTCTGCCTGTAATGCGCCTGTTGTAGCGCGCGCTACCGCTCTTTTCACGTAAATGACATAAAACATTAAGGAAATTCAAATACGAACCGTTAATCAGCCACAATCAGAATAATAGTCAGCACAGCAAACGGAATTGGATTTAAAACAGGAAAAAACGTTATCCACTGGAGACTCTTCAGAACTATTTATAGTTTCTATATAAAGAGGGGCTATAGTCTGTTCCGAGCAGCTAGCCACACGCGCCAGCGCAGCCCTAAACAACGCGCCTCACGAGACTTCCGGCGTCTTTTCAGGACTTTCTGCGACAAAAAAGACAGAAAAACACGTGGGAAACGCCCGCTTCACAGCCAGAACAACGAACAGGGCGCAAAACACAAACAACCCTCATTATAGAGGGGGCATAGAAAAAATCGCACCACAGATACAGCGCTTCTGCGCAAGCGTCTTGCAGAATTCTAACAGCAACTAACATCGCCGTTTTTCTCTTTTTTATGCGAAATCAGCCTGAAACGTGATTCTTTTGTCTTAAAACGTACTAAACCCTTTTATAGAAGAACCAACGGCTCTGGTAGATGTCACATTAATCATGTCATTACCGAAGCTTTTGAGAGCTTTTGAAGCCATGAAAAATTTTGTGGCAGGAGAAATAGAAAATAATGGAAATGCAATCATTCAAAGACTTACCGCTGAGTATGGAAGTCTTAAAAAGCGTTGAAGACCTTGGGTTTGAAAGTCTTTTTCCGATACAAGCTCAAGCGATTATACCCTTGCTCGAAGGCAAAGACGTCATCGGGCAAGCCAGAACGGGAACAGGCAAAACCGCAGCCTTCGGAGTTCCCATGGTAGAACAATTAAACCCTCAAATCAGGAAAGTTCAAGGCTTGGTTTTGGTGCCAACTCGCGAACTAGCGGTGCAAGTTGCAGATAACATCAAACTATTCGCAAAATACAAAAAACTAAAAGTCTTGCCAGTATACGGTGGAGAACCCATCCACAGGCAGATACGCGCTTTGGAAAGCGGAATCCACATAGTCGTGGGAACACCAGGTCGCATAATAGACCTGCTCAAAAGGCGCATACTAAACCTGTCCTCCGTAAAGACACTGGTTCTTGACGAAGCAGACAGAATGCTGGACATGGGATTCATCGAAGATATAGAATACATCATCGCAAAAACACCCTCCAACAGGCAGACAAGCCTCTTCTCAGCAACAATAGACCGAACAGTAATGAACGTCTGCAACAGATACATGAAAAACCCGGAAAAAATTCTCGTAAGCAAAGACGAAATCGCACTCACACAGATGAAACAGTACTACATGGTCGTGAACCACAACAGCAAATACGGAGCACTTTGCGACCTCTTAAGGGAAAACCACGTGGACAGAGCCATAATATTCTGCAAAACACGCAGAGGCACAAGCGCCCTATCAGAAAAACTGAGACGAAAAGGATACAACGTTCAAGCCCTACACGCAGGCTTCACTCAACCCCAAAGAGACCGTGTAATCAATTTGTTCCGAGACGGAAAACTGAAGCTGCTGGTCGCAACAGACGTTGCCGCAAGAGGCTTAGACATTCAAGGAATAACGCACATAATAAACTATGACGTGCCACTGGAAGCACCTGTTTACTTCCACAGAATCGGCAGAACCGCCAGAATGGGACAGGAAGGAACCGCCATAACACTTGTGGGTTATGGTGAACTGTCGTACTTCAACGACATCAAAGCCTTAACCAAGACAACCATTGAAGAAATGCAGTTTGAGCAGGATTCCCCCATTCAAGGCTTCTGCTAAACCATTAACCATAATAGGTGGAAAACACCAATCTTACAAAGAGGTTAAGACGAAAGAAAATGTATAGAGACCCAGTTTGCGGCATGGTTCTAGATGAAAACACGGCTAAATACAAAATCACGTATCAAGGCGAAACCTACCATTTTTGCAGCGTCGCTTGCAAGAAAAAATTCAAGAGACGCAAAACCAAGTTCATAAAATAGTAGGCACTAACGAAAACAAACGTAGAATACAATAGTCCGATGTCGCCGTGTATGTGACTACTGAAAGAAAGCGCCAAACAGCCACCACAACGCATTGATTATAAGGCAAAGCAGCAAGAGTGTCAAAGTTTTTCTTCGGGAGAAATATCCATTATTGTTAAGCCGGAAACTGGTTTCGGGTAGAAATCCGTGGATTTTTCGGGCAGCCTCCAGTTTTTCTGAGCTATTTGCCAAACCGTTTCAGCGTTTATCGGGTTAACCAAGAAAGCCAGCTTAGCTTGTCCACTGTCAACTTTTTTCAACGCGTTCCTTGTCGATTCTGCGTAGAGAATATTCTCATCCATTTTGAGCTTGCCCACTTTCATGACGTGCTTGAAAACTACATCCCGCAGCAACACCACGTCTAGAAGACACGCTTCTTTTGGGCAACTGGCATTCACCAGCTCAGAAGCCTTTTTCTCATCTTTCAACAGCAGGCTATAGGCTTTTGACCCGTCGTAAACGCAGAAAGCATGTTCCTCACTGTGAGTTTTCAGGAAGCCTTCCAAAGCTTCAACTGTTGGAGCCACTTCTGAAACTGTAAAGAAATCAGCAAGCGCCTGCAGAGTCTCATTAGTCAGCTCGCATTCTCTTAGAAGCCTGTGAGTAGGCAAAATGACAAGACCTTTGTCTTGAACGGGAACCATGTAGCACATGTGAAAGTTAAAGGCTGAATCCTCTGTCCATTTTCCTTTTTTGCGCATTTCGTCTCTGTACGCTACTGCGCTTTCATACCTGTGGTGTCCATCAGTGATTACGAGTTTCTTATTTTCCATGGCTTGCTGCACAAGTTTGAGGTTTTGTGGATCAGTTACCCTCCAAATAGCGTTCTTCACACCAAAGGAGTCTTCAACTTCTATTGTGGGCTTCGTCTCTGCGATTTCACTGAAGAAATCGACAGTACCGTTCTCAGGATCTGAGTAGATGAGAAAAACGGGTTCAAGG
>Ga0307426_1002747_pt1 | contig 10826 bp, 8 predicted proteins | sample SalMarWE160340MG_FD_202165 | JGI IMG/M metagenome (GOLD analysis project Ga0307426, IMG submission 202165) | Salt marsh sediment microbial communities from the Plum Island Ecosystem LTER, Massachusetts, United States - WE1603-40 | ecosystem: Environmental > Aquatic > Marine > Intertidal zone >... | reverse complement strand
CTGCTCCATACATTCCCTGCCGCTGTATGCGGTATGTACCTTGTAGCCGTGATCGGCGAGCAGTTTACCGTGCATCTCCACAAAATCCGCATCATCGTCCACCAGTAGCACTGTTTTTCTTACTTTTCGTGTACCCATGGTGGCTCTCCTATTCCAACCATCTGTTTTGTTTTGGCGTCATTCAGCGGCAGCCGGATGGTGAAGGCAGTCCCTTTTCCGACATCGCTGTCAACCGAGATCTCTCCTGAGTGCATTTTTACCACCCCATACACGATAGACAGTCCCATTCCCGTTCCCTTGCCGAGCTGCTTCGTGGTGAAGAAGGGGGTGAAGATCTCCGAGAGGACCTCCTTCGGAATCCCTCGGCCCGTGTCACGGACCAGGATTTCTAAACACTCCTGATCTACGGGTTTGCGAACCGAGATCACGACCTTCCCTGCTTTTTCGATGGCATCGATCCCGTTTTGGATGAGGTTTACCAGCAACTGCCGGATCTGGTCTCCGTCCAATGTCGCCTCGGGCAGGTCAGGCTGGATTTCACTTTCAAGAGTTACTTGAGAATCCTTTGCTTTCAGCCGCATATTGGCGATGATCTCTCCTATCAGCGCAGCCAGGTTCGTTTGCTCCTTTGCCACTCGGGACTGGCGAGCAAAGTCCAGAAGTCCGCGCATGATGTTGCGGCAGCGTGTCGCCTCGCTCAAGATCATCTGCACCTCCTCCGACCCGGCATCCTCCTTCTTGCGGTGTTTCAGGAGCATGTGGGAGTACAGAAGGATTGTGCTCAGGGGATTGTTGATTTCATGGGCAACGCCAGCGGAGATCTGGCCCATGGAGGCCAGTCGCTCTGTTTGAATCAGCCGATTCTGTGCCGAAGCCAGCTCCTGGTGGGACTCCCGCAGCTCCTTCAGGGTCGTCTCCAGCTCCTCCACCAGGAAGGGCAGACACATCTCGATCTCAGCCAAGCCTTGGCAAACGGCGACGGCCTTATCGCGACAAGAAGGATAGCCGCATGAGCCGCAGTTCAGCTGGTCTTCAGGTCCGAACTTGCGCATGGCCTTGAGGGTCTTGGTGATATCCTCTTCAGAGGGTTGGGGAAGCAGTACCGTTTGGCGGGTGAACTTTCGGGAAAGATCCAGACCGTCGAACTCGGCCAGAGCTTCTGTCAGCTCCCGCCGGATGGTGAAACGATTCTGCTCGACAATGTAGTCCGTAAGCAGTTCTTTGCGGGTGAAAACACTCATTTCCACCGGCATCTTCGGGCCGTTTATGCAGCCCTCGCAGAACAGCAGATCGAACAGCTTGGCCCTGCTCTTGCCCTCCTCCAGCTCCTTGAGCACCCCCAGTACCCTGTCCTTTCCTTCGGTGATCAGAACGTCGTTTTCCAGAATGTCCGCCTGCAGCCCTGTGGTGCGCAGCAGCCCTCCGGAGATGGGGAAGGTCCTGCCCAGGTAGCAGGAAGGTCCGTCGAAATCGCTGATCTTTTCCTCTTCAGGATTGATGCCGGCTTCAGCAATCATGGCGAGCATTTCCTCGAAGGTAAGAACAGCGTCAACCGTTCCCTGTACGAAGGGGTCCCTGATCTCGTTCTTCTTGGCGATGCAGGGCCCGATGAAAACGATCCGCACTCCGGACCCGTAACGCTGGCGGATGGCTCTGCCCACGGCGATCATAGGACTGACGATTGGCGCCAGGGCGTCATGCAGCGCGGGCATGTATTTTTCTATGTAGGATACGATGGCCGGGCAGGGTGTAGAGATCACATATTTCCCGTTTTGCAGGGCATCCTTGAACAGCTTCGAATATTCCCGGCTGATCAGCTCGGCTCCGAAGGAAACTTCCCAGATGTCCCCGAATCCCAGCTTGCGCAGGCTGGAAATGATCCGTCCGGGATGGGTGGGATGAAAGGCCACGGGAAAGGAAGGGGCCAGGCAGGCAAAGGTCCTCGCCTTACTTTCCAGAAGGTTCCGAACCAGCATGGTGCTGTCTTCGATCCGTTTGGCCTTCTGGGCGCAGACCTTAACGCAGTTCCCGCAGCCGATGCACTGCTCCTCGATGACGGTGGCCTGCCCTCCGATGACCTTGATCGCCTTGGCCGGGCATTCTCGAACGCAGGAGTAGCATCGTTTGCACTTTTCCGGAATCGTTTCGACGATGCCCATCACTATCCCCTACTTCATATTCGCGCTCTCGGGGTGTAGGAGGTGTGCAGCAGGTGGTGGGACTTCTCCCCGAGGGGTTTCTTCAGATATTTCTCGTAGATCAACTTGATCTCCGGGTTGTGCAGGGAGGCGCGAACCTCCTTGCCCTCGTCCTCTTTGTAGATGGCGGCGATGCGGGCCCTTCGCACCTCGTCGCTGGTCATCCGCGGCTGTCCTCCACCGCCGATACACCCGCCGGGACAGGTCATGATCTCCACGAAGTGATACTCCGTCGAACCGCTCTTGATGTGCTCGATCACCTTCCGGGCATTGCCGAGCCCGTGGGCCACGGCTACTTTCAAGGTCACTCCTTCCAGAAAAGACCACTCCGGCAGGGCGCCTTCGATTTTGAGGGCCGCTTCCTTTACCCCCTCCAGTCCCATGATCGGAGTAACGTGCAGATTGGGGAAGGGCAGCGGCCGTCCCGTCACCAGCTCGTAAGCGGTTCGCAGGGCTGCCTCCATGACGCCACCCGTGTTGGCAAAAATATCCGCAGCTCCCGAGGACATGCCCAGGAGTCGGTCCATCTTTTCATCGGGAAGGCCGGCAAAGTCGATCCCCGCCTGTTTGATCATTCGTCCCAGCTCTCGGGTGGTTAGCACGATGTCAACGTCTTTCACCCCGCTGTCATTCATCTCCGGCCGCCCGGCTTCGTACTTCTTGGCCGTGCAGGGCATCACCGACACGACCACGATCTCCTCGGGCCGCTTGCCCAAGCTTTCAGCGTAGTAGGTCTTGGCCAGCGCTCCGAACATCTGCTGAGGGCTCTTACAGGTGGAGATGTTCGGTAGAAATTCAGGGTAGAAGTGCTCGGCGTATTTGATCCAGCCCGGGGAGCAGCTGGTGAACTGAGGCAGGGCCACGGATTTTCCCTCCACCAAGGCCTGCTTCAGTCGGCTGAGCAGCTCGCTGCCCTCCTCCATGATGGTCAGGTCGGCGGTGAAGTTGGTGTCGAACACGCCGTCGAAACCGAGGCGGCGGAGCGCGCTGACCATTTTTCCGGTCACCAGGGTTCCGGGGGGATAATCGAAGCACTCCCCGAGGGCGGCCCGGATGGCCGGAGCGGTCTGCACCACGACGTGTTTTGCAGGGTCGTCCAGGGCGGCCCAGACTTCGTCGATCTGGTCCCGTTCGATGATCGCTCCTACGGGGCAGACTGCGGCACACTGGCCGCACTGCACGCAGACCACGTCCTCCAGGTTGCTGCAGAAGGCCGGTCCGATCACCGAGGCGAATCCCCGATTCTGGGGAAAGATTGCCGCCACGCCCTGGACCTGCCCGCAGACGGTTACGCAGCGGCGGCAGAGGATGCACTTGGCCGAGTCCCTCACCAGCGCTGCAGTGCTGACATCGGTGAGCCGGATGCTCTTCTGCCCGAGAAACTCGATCTCCCGAATCCCCAGTTCCTTGGCCAGGGACTGAAGCTCGCAGTCTCCGTTCCGGTCGCATGTCTGGCAGTCTCCCTCGTGATCGGAGAGAATCAGCTCCACGACTGTGCGGCGGGCTTCGCGAACCCGTCGGGTGTTGGTCTTGACCTGCATGCCTTCGGAAGCAGGGGTTACGCATGAGGGAACCAGAGTCTTGGCTCCCTCCACTTCCACCAGGCAGACCCTGCAGGCACCGATGGCCTGAACATTTTCCAGATAGCACAGGGTGGGGATGTGGATCCCGGCCTGGCGGGCCGCTTCAAGCAGGGTGGTCCCGTCGGGGACCTCGATCTTGTTGTTGTCTATCGTTAGTGTTGGCATACCGTTACTCTCCTGATTCTTGTTCTCTATAGTCGCAGCGCAGGCAGCGCTTTGCTTCGGCTAAAGCCACATTTCGAGACCAGGTGGTCTCCACCTCGGTGAAGTTCCCCCTGCGTTTGCTTACAGGTATCAATTTGGGGGCTGCCCGAGGTGTCTCCACGGGATCCGCCTCGGGATCGAAGACGGTGTCTGCCTCGTGATCCTGCCGCCAGAAGGCCCTGTTTTTTCCGCCCAGGAAGCTGTTGATGCCTACGGCTGCCTTCTCACCGGCGGTCACCGCCTCGATTACCGAGGAGGGCCCGCTGACAGTATCCCCGCCGGCAAAGATCCAGGGTTCCGAGGTTTGTCCGCTATTCGGATCCACGGCGATATAGCCCCTGTCGTTGAGCTTCAAACGTACCCCGTCGAAGAGCTGCCCCGGGTCGAGGGTCTGACCGATTGCCGGTATCAGCAGGTCCGCCGGCAACGTGTACTCGGCGTCCTCCTTGGCTACCGGCCGACGCCTTCCGCTCCTGTCGAACTCACCGAGCTCCATTCGCTGCAGCCGCACCTGCGAAAGCTTGCCTTTGTTGGCTGTCAGCTCGACAGGGGCGGCGAGGAACTCGAAGCGAATTCCCTCTTTCTCAGCCTCCTCGATCTCTTCTTCATAGGCGGGCATCTCGGCCCGGGTGCGGCGGTAGACCACGGTCACGGTATCGGCGCCGAGGCGCAGGGCGGTGCGGGCGGCGTCCACGGCGGCGTTTCCGCCTCCCACCACCACAACGTTTCCGCCGACCTTCTGCTTGCCGTTGAGGTTGTACCCGCGCAAGAAGTCGATGGCTTCGGTGCATCCCGGCATGGTTTCTCCCTCCAGACGCAGGCCCATGCCGTCTGGGGCGCCGACGGCGAGGAACAGCGCTTCATAGCCCTGATCCGCAAGCTCTTCGATAGTGAAATCCCTACCCAGACTTTTTCCGGTTATAATCTTCACCCCCAGCCCCCGAATCATGTCGACGTCCTTGCGGATAAGCTCCCGGGGCAGCCTGTAGGCGGGAATGGCTTGAACCAGCATCCCGCCCGGCATATCTTGAGCCTCGAAGACTTCGGGCCGGTAACCCAGTCGGGCCAGGAAATAGGCGCAGGCCAGACCCGCCGGTCCCGCTCCAACAATAGCTATCTTGCGTCGGGCTGCCTGCTCGTCAGTAAGAAAATCGGGCAGCTGGAGCTCCTTCTCCTGGTCGGAGAGGAAGCGCTTCAGAGCTCGGATAGACAGCGCCTCATCCAGGGTGGAACGGCGACACTTGCTTTCACAGGGGTGAAAGCAGACCCTGGAGCACACGGATACGAAGGGGTTGCGCTCCCGATGCAGCTTCAATGCCTCCTCGTAACGCTTCTCGGCGATCAGGCTTACGTACCCGGGCACGTCGACCCCGGCGGGGCAGGCGTTCTGGCAGGGCGCCCGCACCAGTTCCGGACAGATACCGGCCACGCATCTCTTGTCCCGGATATGCTCTTCAAATTCCTCGCGGAAGTACCGGATAGCCGACAGCACGGGATTGGGAGCAGTCTGTCCCAGTCCGCAGAGAGCCGTATCCTTGATGACCGTACCCAGCCGAATCAGCCGTTCTATATCTCCCTCTTCGCCTTTGCCGGCACAGATACGCTCCAGGATCTCCAGCATACGCTTGGTGCCGATCCGGCAGGGGGCGCATTTCCCGCAGGACTCGTCCTGAACGAACTCGAGGAAGAAACGGGCCATGTCCACCATGCAGGAGTCGTCGTCCATAATGATCAACCCGCCGGAGCCCATGATGGCTCCAAGCTCGGCCACACTCTCGTAATCCACCGGCACGTTGAGGTGCTCCTTGGGGATGCAGCCTCCCGATGGCCCGCCGATCTGGGCGGCTTTGAACTTCTTGCCGTCGGGGATTCCACCGCCGATGTCGTAGATGATCTCCCCGAGTTGAACCCCCATATTGACTTCAACCAGACCGACATTGTTTACCTTACCGGTCAGGGCAAAGATCTTCGTGCCCGGACTCTTCTCCGTCCCTACCGAACGGTACCATGCGGCCCCCTTCTCGATGATCAGGGGCACGTTGGCAAGGGTCTCCACGTTGTTGAGCACGGATGGTTTTTCCCACAGCCCTCTGGCAGCCGGGAAGGGTGGCCGAGGTCGGGGTTCCCCTCGCTGCCCTTCGATGGATCGCATCAGTGCTGTTTCCTCGCCGCAGACAAAGGCACCGGAGCCTTTGGCGATCTCTATGTCGAAACAGAAGTCCGTGCCCAGGATGTTTTCTCCCAACAACCCCGTCTCTCGGCACTGACGGATCGCCTCGTTCAACCGTTCGAGGGCTAAGGGGTATTCGGCCCGGCAGTAGATGTAGCCCCGGCCGGCACCGATAGCGCGGGCTGCGATCATCATCCCTTCCAGTACGGCGTGGGGGTCGCTTTCCAGCACGCTGCGGTCCATGAAGGCGCCCGGGTCTCCCTCGTCGGCGTTGCAGAGAATATATTTAGTGTCCCCCTGAGCTTTGCTGGCAAATTGCCACTTCAGCCCGGTAGGGAAGCCGGCGCCTCCCCGGCCGCGTAAACCCGAGGCCTTGACCTCCTCGATGATTCCTTCCCGGGACATCTCCAGCAGGGCTTTAGCCACGGCCAGGTAGCCGCCTCGGCCGATGTACTCCTCAATGCGGGTGGCGGAGATACGTCCTTTGTTGTGGAGGACCCGCAGATTTTGACGAGAGAAGAAGGGTATGTCCGCGTAATGGGGAATGATTTCCTGGGTTACCGGGTGCCTGTACATCAGCCGCTGCACCGGACGGCCTTTCAGGATATGCTCCTCCACCAGCTCCGGCATGTCCTCCGGAACGAGCTTTTGGTAGAAGAAACCCCCTGGATAAACAACCATTATGGGACCACAGGCGCAGAAGCCGTTGCATCCTGTCTGTACCACCGCCACCTCACCGCTATTTTCCGGATCGTTCAGATCTCCCGCCTCGACAGCGTCGGTAAGGCCTCTCGCTTCGAGCTCCTGAACCAGGGCATCCTTCACTTTCTGCGCCCCGGAAGAGACACAGGCTGTGCCAAAACACATCAGCATATGGGTTCTTGTTGTCTTCATTGTTGTTTTCATCCTTGCCTCCACCCCTATCGCTTGTTGAAATCCGAAGGCTCCTTGCCTACGTATACGAGGTGCTCGCCGGCAACCTGCCCTTCCAGAATATGCCGCCGAAAGATATCCTTGGCCTTTTCAGCGTCGAGATATCCGTACAGCACCGGATCTGAGCCTAAGGTCTCCACGGTCATCACAGGTTCGAACTCGCAGGCGCCAATGCAACCGGAGTTGGTAAGCCGGACATCGGTCCGCACGATAGCCATCCTCCCTCAAGGCGGTCTTGCGTTGAACCTGTTCTCGAATGTTCAGCAGATCCTGTAGGGTCTGTATTTTTTCCATCATCTTCTCCTCATCATGTGTAGTAGCGCTTGAGGATTTCCCGTATCTTGGTCGGCCGCACCCGTTTGTACACCTCCTCGTCGATGCACATAGCCGGGGCCAATCCGCAGGCGCCGAAGCAGCGGGCCACCTCCAAGGTGAACAAGGAATCCTCCGTGGTGTCTCCCACATCGATCGCCAGCTCCTTCTTCAAGGCATCCAGTACCTGCTTCCCGCCACGGACGTAACAGGCGGTCCCCAGGCAGACCCGTATCAGGTGCTTTCCACGGGGCTTCGTCGAGAAAAACGAATAGAAACCCACCACACCGGCGACTTCGCTGTAGGATTTGCCCATTCCTAATGCGATCCGCTTGAGGGCTGCTTCCGGCAGGTAGCCGAAGATGGTTTGGGCGATCTGGAGAACAGGGATCAAAGCGCCCGGTTTTTCCCTATACTCCGCGATGATCTCCTCCAACCTCACCAATAGCTGCTCTTCGGAAACCTCTTCAGCACAGCCGGTGGCGCCGTAGGTTGCTGCTAATGGTTTTTCTGTAGTCCCAGTACTCCCCTTCATTCGCTACTCCTTTATCTGCAGGGCTTCGAGGCCTGCTTTTATTTTTAGATACATCTGTCGGGCAACCGACAGTCTGCCGATCCCCTCTACATCCAGAGCGGATCCATCTGCAGCGACCGGCTCTCGAGCGACTTCAGAGCTCACGACGATCCGCTCACGACCTTCCGCTCTGAGGCGAAGGCGCAGCTCCAGTTGTGTATTGGTTGCCAAAATCGATGAAAGTGTCGAGGATAGATCCCCGAGAGGATTGCGATCCACGTGGGCCAGGCGAAAGGTTGCCCGCACGGCCAATCCACCGAGGGGTGACCGTTCGAGGGTGATCTCTCCCCCGGCTTGCTCGATACGGAAGCGAAACAAGCTCAAACCCAGGCCGGTTTTCTTCCCTTTCTTGGTCGTATAGAAGGGATCCATAGCCCGCTCCGCAGATACGTTCAAACCCGGACCATTGTCCTCCACGGCGATGCGCATCTGGTCCCATTCAGGTTCCACGACGATCTCTACAGCCACCACCGAAGCGCCTGCCGTAACGGCATTTTCGATTAGGTCAAGGATGTGCAGGGCGAGTTCACGCAATTTGACACCTCCTTGAGCCGATGCCCTGGATGGCCAGGACCAACTCGGCGAAAGACGGCTCGGCAACCACGAAGGCTGTACAGGAGGAGGCGATGTCCTCCAAGAAGTGACTGTCCGACGAGCTGATCAGGGGAAGACCGTGGTGCCGGTGCTCCTCCATCCGACCGAGGGCTGCCCCGGCCGAAGAGATCTCCGCAGCGGAGAACAGGGGTGTTTCAGGGAAGAACCCGAGCTGTCCCAGCACACTGAAGGCCCGGCGGTCTACATGAGCCGCCACGGCAATCCCGCCGTGTCGGCGGATCAGAGTCACCGTTTCGCTGAGGGAGTATCCGCTGGCCCCGGTAAGAAGCCGATGCTCCGTGCCGATTTGGCAGTCTGCAGCATCAAGGATCCACTGCCGACAATCGGGGTTCTTCCCGATCTGATTCAGACCTTGTTCTGCCGATTCCCGCCGTGGCAGGCTCTCCAGCACGCAATCACTGGCGGCGAGAGCACCTTGAAGGGCCGGGAACAGACCCAAGACGTGCACCTCTTCCCGGGTTGTCACTTCAATTCCCGGGATCACCCTGAGAGCGCCGCCGGTTTCTCTTTTTGCCGCTTCAGTTACGGCAGACACGTTCCCCGCACTGTTGTGATCACAGATGGCGATCATTTTTAAGCCTTTCTGCCAGCAGGTTCGTACAATGTTCCGCGGCAGCATCTGCCTCGAGGCGCACGGAGACAACGCTGTATGGATATGAAGGTCCGCCAGAAGTGCCGTCATTCATGCCGCCCCCTGATGCCCAAAGCGTAAAGCTTGCCGGCCACATCGAAGGTGCTTTCTTTGGTGGTGAACAGGGGTATACCCTCCTCGACCGCTTTACCTAATACTGCCTCCTCGGGAACCATACCGGAGGTGAAAATCACCGCCGCCTGCATGGCATGCATAGCCACGGCAATCACGTTGAGGTGTACCTGAATCGTCAGAAGCACGCCCCCGGCGGGGGCGTTGGCCAGAACATCGCTGAGAAGGTCCGAGGCGTGAGCTCGGGTAATCTCTGCACGTTCCTGATCTGCCGGAGCAGTGGTCAGAGCTTGCAGGCCGAGCCCGGCGGCGACTTGGTTTAACTTCATGATTCTTCTCTCCCTTGTAAAACAGCGCATTCCAAACCGGGACGCCGGTTCATCACGATGTCCTCGGCCAGAGACGAACAGGTTGGGGCTCCGCAGGCACCGCAGTCTCGGCCCGGCAGGGCGGTGGTCAATTTGTCGATGCGAGTGAGTTTTTCGATCGCCTTCCCCATGTCCTGGTCGAGCCGCATCCCCGCGCGGGCTACATAGGGGTTTTTTATAGGCGCGGCGCTCACCTGACGCCGGCGTCCAAGCCGTGATGCTGCCCAGCGATTCTTGGCTATGAATGGATTTTCCTTGAACAGAGGCGTGCCGTAGCAGCCGTTTTCACAGCAGCTGAGCTCGAGTATCCGGAAATCTCCGGACAGTCCTTTCTCGGTTTTCTCCAGGATGTCAATTACGTTTTCCATCCCCCATGCTTCGAGGACGGTTAGATCGTGATTTTCGGTTCGAGGTGGGCGCGCACTCGGTTCCTGCTCACTCCTGGCGGTTCCCGCCTGACCTGTTACAAGCGGGAGAATCTGAGCCGAGAGCTCGGCAGGGCTGGTGATCTGCAGGCGACCGGACAGGTCGGCCCGAGTGAGCAGGGTGTGCTGGCTGGGGCAGGCGGAGACAAAGGTCGCTGACCGCAGGCCGTAGGCCTCGATAGCAGATTCGATCGGCGTCATGAAGGGGGCGATCTGTCCGATCAGAGAGGGGAACTGACTCTCGACGAGGTTTACCACTGCCGGGCAGATGGGAGAGATTACCGGGTAGGTGTCCTGCTCGGCAGCGTATCGCCGCACCGTCCGGCGCAGCTCTTCTTCCCACTCTTCGCTGAAACGGATGTCTTTGAATCCCAGGCTTCGCAGTACCGTTATCACAAGTCGAGGTGGTATCGCTAATCCAAACTGAGTGAGGAAAGCCCTGGGTATGACGAGGGTGTCCTGAAGCGTTTCAGCGACCGATCGTTGTGGCGGTTTTTTCTGCTCCGCATCCCGGATCTTGAAAACATCCCGCTTGCAGGCTGCGATACAGGCGGTGCATTCTATACACAGTGGGGCTAAGATGCGAGGTTTTCCGTCCCACACCCTCACGGCGCGAGTCGGGCAGGCTTTGAGGCAGTCCAAGCAGCCGTTGCAGAACTTCGAGCTAATGGACAGACAGTGGTCGGTGAGCTCACCTACAGGCTGGGTTTTGAGGTAGATCGTCGAGCGAACCCGCGTTCC
>Ga0307426_1002745_pt1 | contig 10832 bp, 12 predicted proteins | sample SalMarWE160340MG_FD_202165 | JGI IMG/M metagenome (GOLD analysis project Ga0307426, IMG submission 202165) | Salt marsh sediment microbial communities from the Plum Island Ecosystem LTER, Massachusetts, United States - WE1603-40 | ecosystem: Environmental > Aquatic > Marine > Intertidal zone >... | reverse complement strand
GAAGAGGTGCTTCCCCCGGCGGTTGAAGCTCCCCAGGCACCAGTTTGTCCTGAGGGCTTCGTGCGGGTGGAAGAAGGCGGAGAATGCCTGCCGCTGTGCCCGGACGCTACTTTGCCGTTGTTGGATGGCAGCTGCCCGGTAGCCGAGCCGGCAGGCCAGGCCGTGCCGCCCGCAGTCCCAGCTTCTGAGGCGGCGCCTGCGGAACCGGCAGAACCGGTGACGCCCGTCGCTCCGGCCGTGGGTGACGAACCTGCAGCAGAACCCGCATCACCCGCCGGTGAAGAGGTGCTTCCCCCGGCGGTTGAAGCTCCCCAGGCACCAGTTTGTCCTGAGGGCTTCGTGCGGGTGGAAGAAGGCGGAGAATGCCTGCCGCTGTGCCCGGACGCTACCTTGCCGTTGTTGGATGGCAGCTGCCCGGTAACCGAGCCGGCAGGGTAGGGAGCAGCAGTGCCGCCCACATCCCCACTCCTGAGGCGGCGCCTGCGGAACAGGCAGAGCCCGGTGACGCGCCGGGCTCTGCGGTTTCGTTCGAGCGGACCTTCGGTTCCCTTGGCCGCTTCCGTCAGGATTGGTTTGTCCAGCCTCAGGTCCGACACAGCGCGCTGTGCATCGACCGGCACGCGGCGTGACGGTCGATCACTCGAACACAAATGGCAGGCACGTCACTCGACGAGCGACCGAAATGCCAGCAATCAGGACTCTCGATGACACCGTACGCCAAAAGGTGGCCCCGACGCATCGAGCGTCATCGAGGAGTTCTGCGGCCTTGGCGGAACATACCGTGACTGGTCAGGCAGTTTTCAACTCTTCGATGGTGGAGCCACTCATGCTCACATCGACGCGCGTCCTTACCTTCGACAACCAACGGCCGCTGACCAACGCGACCGGTTTCTTCTTCGAGCGGGACGGGCGCCTGGACCTGCGATATGGCCGGCATTGGGGTCGGCGACCTGCATGTCGAGGCGGATCGTTACACCTACACGCGGCCCGGCATCACGCTGGCCAGCCTGGGCGCGGGCGAAACGGCGCAGGGTGCGTATACTGTTGAAGTGACTATCTCGCGTTTCGATCATCTTCTTGGACCAATCGCCGACACGCGGGTCCATATCTCGAGCGGCCCGCTGCGCGACATGTTCGGCGTCAAGCTCGGCTATCTCAACGATACTCGGAGCCCGCCACAGTTGGCGTTCAACATCCGCCCCGGCCTCGGCCTGATCTGTTCGCCGGTGTGACCCGGCAGGACGGCGAACACGCACCTCTCCGGTTACCTGCGGGCAACCGGAGGGTTTTCGCTTTCGCCGCCGCAAGCAAGACATCCCGAAAACGCGCCCTCCGGCGAGCTCGCTGATCTGCGGAGCGTGGGAGGACTAACGCCGGGCGCTCGGATGGAGTATGATTGAGAGATGTCGGCCATCGACTTGGGCCCCTATAGGTTCGACCCTGATCTCGCGTCGTTGCAGCGCGATGGGCAATCCGTCGGCCTTAGCCGGCCAGGGTCCGCCCTTCTTGCGACCATGCTGGAGGCAAACGGAGCCGTGGTGGGAAGGAACGCGCTGATGGAAGCCGCCTGGCCCGAAACGATCGTCGAGGAGGCCAATCTCACCGTGCAGATCGCCGCCCTGCGCAAAGTACTCGAGCCGTGCGGCGAGGGAGGCGAGTGGATCGTCACGGTGCCGCGTGTCGGCTATCGGCTGGTGCGGCCGTCCGTCGATCCCACTTCGAGCAGGCCGGTGATCGCGGTGATGCCGTTCGCCAACCTCTCAAGCGATTCTGAACAAGGCTTCTTCGCCGACGGTCTGACCGACGATCTCGTCACGGCGCTCAGCCGCTTCAAGACCTTCGCCGTTGTAGGGCGTAATTCGACCGCGGCGCACTCAGTGCCAGGAACCGACGTACGCGAAACCGCGGCGGCGCTCGGGGTGCGTTACGTGCTGCAGGGCAGCGTGCGCCGCGCCGGCGCCAAGGCACGGGTCAGCGCACAGCTCATCGACGGCGACACCGGGACACACCTCTGGGGCGACCGCTACGAGGGCGCGGGCAGGGATATCTTCGACTTCCAGGACAGCATCACCGAATCGGTGATCGGTCTGGTCGAGCCGCGCATCCTCAAAGCCGAGATCGAACGGGCGCGGCGCAAGCGCCCCGAAAGCTTCGATGCTTGGGACCTCTACGTCCAGGCGCTCCCAATCGTTCGCGATACCGATGTGGCGGCTTACGACCGGGCGATTGCCCTTCTCGACCGGGGCGTGGCACTCGATCCCGCCTACGCCCCGGTTCTGATCCTGGCCGCCTGGGCCTATGAGAAGCGCTACACCTTCGGAAAGCGGGCGGAAGCAGACAAGGAGGTCGCATTGGCGCTGTCGGACAGGGCGCTCGCGGCTGATCCCGACGACGCAACGGTCCTTGCTATCGCCGGCTGGATGAGGATGCTCTTCCGCAGCGATTGGTCGGCCATCGAGAGCACCAGACGTGCGGCCACGCTCAATCCCAACAACCTTCTCATCCTCGATTTCGCAGGCCTCGCCGAGTTCTTCGGCGGCGATCTCGACCGCTCGACTGCGTGCCATCAGCGGGCCATCGAGCTCAGCCCGGGGGCGCCGGACAACTACGTCCATCTGGACCATATAGCTGCAGCTTGTCGCGTGGACCGCCGGTGGGAAGAGGCGATTCTGTGGGCCCAGCGCGCAATCGAAGCAAACAGTGGCTTTGTTTGGTCGCACCTGGAACTCGCTTGCGCGCACGCCCAACTCGGCCATGCGGAGGAGGCGCGCCAGGCCCTCGAGGCGGCGCGCGCCATTCAGCCGGCCATAACAATCAAGTTCCTGGCGTTTTCATCGATGCGTTTTCCGGAGCGAAGCGAGAGCATCCTCGACGGCCTGCGCAAGGCGGGGCTACCGGAGGGATGATGTTCCGCGGCCTGTCCCCGTGCAGTCCGCCTGGGCCGACACGGCCACTCGCAGCCAAATCAGCGAGTTGCGAGTTCATAGTTGATTAGACGGCGCCACGTCGGGGTTGTTTAGGTCGTCTGATTGGGTGTCGCTTTCCGTGGATGACTCATCATCCACGGAAGCCGCATCAGCCTCCACGCCTGCAACCGGCCTCGCAACATCCTCGATCGGCACCGCAAAGCGCTCTCGTATGGCGTCGCGCAGTTTTTGGGATTGCTCAGTGCTCTGCCTCTCCATCGCTAATATGTAGCCAAGCGGAAACGACAGCGACATGGCCCGCTTGGTCGCCCCGCGCATGGTTGCAGCAAACGAGCCTCGGTCCTGCTCCGCTATGAACTCGGGGGAGACATGCATTTCGGTGGTGAGAGCTCGCGCGTCCGTGGTGGAAAGCCCCGGGGCGTGTAGCTCAGTTGGTAGAGCAGCTGACTCCTAATCAGCGGGTCCAGGGTTCGAGTCCCTGCTCACCCACCAGTCATTTCACAAGCTAGGCGAGCGCAAGTTGGCGGGCGCTTCGGGTGCCGGCCCGCTGCAGATCGGGCCGGCGCGACCTGAGTGTGCCTGGTTGCGCGGGGCCGGATCGGCACTCGGTCGGCCCCGCCCTTGCGGAATAGCCGCGCGTGCGGCATGTCAGTTCGCGGGCCGATCGGTCCCGGCCGGCGCAAAGGGTGGCACGCATGTCAGAGGGCAAAGGCAAGGACGCGGCCGGGCTGCGCAGCGCGCGCTGGTTCGAGCCGGACGATCTGCGCTCGTTCGGGCATCGTTCGCGGATGCGGCAAATGGGCTACGAGCCCGCGGACTGGTCGGGCAAGCCGGTGATCGCCATCCTCAATACATGGTCGGACATCAATCCGTGCCATGCGCACTTTCGCCACCGCGCCGAAGACGTCAAACGCGGCGTGTTGCAGGCCGGCGGATTCCCGATGGAGCTGCCGTGCCTGTCGCTGTCGGAGAATTTCGTCAAGCCCACCACGATGCTCTATCGCAACCTGCTCGCCATGGAGACCGAGGAAATCATCCGCTCGCATCCGGTCGACGGTGCGGTGCTGATGGGCGGATGCGACAAGACGACGCCGGGGCTCGTGATGGGCGCGGTGAGCGCCGGACTGCCGATGATCTACCTGCCGGCCGGCCCGATGCTCCGCGGGCATTACGCCGGACAAACGCTCGGGTCGGGCTCGGACGCCTGGAAGTACTGGGACGAGCGCCGCGCCGGCAATATCGACGAGGAGGAGTGGAACGCGATCGAGGCGGGGATCGCCCGGTCCTACGGCCATTGCATGACCATGGGCACGGCCTCGACAATGACGGCCCTGGCCGAAGCGATGGGGCTGACCCTGCCGGGCGCCAGTTCCATTCCCGCCGCCGATTCCAATCACATCCGAATGTCGGCGGCGACCGGGCGGCGCGCCGTTGAGATGGTCAGCGAGGATCTGAGGCCCGGCGCGATCCTGACGCCGGCGGCGATCCGCAACGCGGCCGTCGTCGCCATGGCCACCGGCTGCTCGAGCAACGCGGTCATCCATCTGATCGCCATCGCCCGCCGGGCCGGCGTCGATCTCGATCTGGACGATCTGGATGCGCTGGGCCGGCAGGTGCCGGTCGTTGCCAATATCCGGCCGGCCGGCGACACCTATCTGATGGAGGATTTCTACTATGCGGGCGGGCTTCGGGCGCTGATGGGGGAACTCGGCGAGGCGCTGGACGGGGCCGCCATGACGGTGTCGGGGCGGGCCCTGGGTGAAACGCTGGAGGGGGCGGAGGTGCTCAACGCCGACGTCATTCGGCCCCTCGACAACCCGGTCTATCCCGAAGGCGCGCTCGCCGTGCTCAAAGGCAACCTGGCGCCGGATGGCTGCGTCATCAAACCGGCGGCCTGTTCGCCGCGGTTCTTGCGCCATGAGGGCCGCGCGCTGGTGTTCGACAGCTACCCGGAACTGAAAGCGGCCAGCGAAAACGACGATTTGGACGTCGAGGAAGACGACATCCTGGTGTTGCGCAACGCCGGACCGCAGGGCGGTCCGGGGATGCCCGAGTGGGGCATGCTGCCGATCCCGCGCAAACTGGTCAAAAAGGGCGTTCGCGACATGGTGCGCATTTCGGACGCGCGGATGAGCGGCACCTCCTACGGTGCCTGCATCCTGCACGTGGCGCCGGAGGCGCATGTCGGCGGGCCGCTGGCGCTCCTCAGGACAGGCGATCGGATCAGGATCGATGTGCCGAACCGGTCCATCGAGATGCTGGTCGGCGACGACGAGCTGGCGGCGCGCCGGCAGGCCTGGCAACCGCCCAGGCCCTATTACGGACGCGGGTATGGAACCATGTTCTCCCGCCACATCCAACAGGCCAACGACGGCTGCGACTTCGATTTCCTCGAGACGGGGTTCGGCGAGGCGGTCCCGGAACCGGATATCTACTAGGGTTGCCCATGCAGGAGACGCTTTCCGACAAGACGCGCGGCCAACTGATGGCCGTATCCACGGCGACGCTGACCACGGCGCTGTTCAAGCGCGGGCTCAGAAACGTATTTCTGCAGGACGTGCATCCGGTTGCGCCCAAGGGCCGCAACATGGTGGGGCCGGCGTTCACGCTGCGCTACATCCCGGCCCGCGAGGACCTCAACGAGATCACCGTGTTTGAGAACCCCGAGCATCCCCAGCGCGCTGCCGTCGAGCGGTGCCCGCCGGGCCAGGTGCTGATCATGGACAGCCGCGGCGATCCGCGCGCCGCCTCGGGCGGCGACATTCTGGTGACGCGCCTGATGCAGCGCGGTGTGGCGGGCGTGGTAACCGACGGCGGCTTCCGGGACAGCCCCAGCATCGGCACCCTCGACATCCCCGCCTACCACAACCGGCCCTCGGCGCCGACCAACCTGATCCTGCACCAGGCGGTGGAGATCAACGGGCCGATCGGCTGCGGCGGCGTGCCGGTGTTCCCGGGCGACGTGGTGGTCGGCGACGACGAGGGCGTGGTCGTCATTCCGGCGGAGATCGCCGCGGAAGTCGCCGCGGAGGCCGTGGACATGACCGAGTTCGAGGACTTCGTTCTGGAGCGGGTGCAGGCGGGGGCGTCGATCATCGGGCTCTACCCGCCCACCAATCCGAAGACCAAAGAGGAATTCAAGGCCTGGCGCGACCGGCGCCGCTAGGGCTCGCGAGGCGCGGCGGGACGCGAGGGTCGTTTCCCGGGGTCCCGAGCTGCCGCTTGCGCTCCCCTTCGGCCGGTGGCTTGCATTCGCAGCCCGGCGGACCATCTGATTGAAGTGATCAGCGCTCAATCTGCATGGGCCGGCGCCCCGCGGAGCTGACCTTCGCCGCAGCGGGCTCTTTCACATCGGTGAACGGTTGGCGTAGCCTCAGCGGACATCCATGACTGCGACCGACAGCCAGAAACGCAACGCCGATCCCGCCTCGGACCCCGGGGCAGCAAGGGGTCGAGTCGTTGCGGTGCGCGGGTCGGTTGTCGACATCGGCTTCCCGGCCGGCGCGCTGCCGGCGATCAACACCGCCCTCGAGATCCAGTGGGACGGCCCGCACCGGCTGGTCGTGGAGGTCCATCAGCATCTCGACACCGAGACCGTGCGCGGGGTCGCCATGCAGGAGACCGCCGGGCTGGGCATCGGGGTCGCGGTGATCGATACCGGCGCGCCCATACTCGTACCGGCCTCCGAGGCGGTGCTCGGGCGGCTGGTCAACGTGATCGGCGAGCCGGTCGATCATGGCGCACCCTTCGCCGCGGACGTGCCGCGGGCGCCGATCCACCGCAAGCCACCCAAGCTGAGCGAACAGCGCTCGGAAGGCGAGCTCTTCCTGACCGGGATCAAGGTCATCGACCTGCTCGCGCCGCTGGTGCGCGGCGGCAAGGCGGGAATGTTCGGGGGCGCCGGGGTCGGCAAGACGGTCCTGATCATGGAGCTGATCCGGACCACGGTCGAGAAACATGCCGGCATCTCGGTTTTCGCCGGCATCGGCGAACGCTCGCGCGAGGGACACGAATTGTGGCTGGAGCTCAAGCGCTCCGGGGTGCTCGAGCGGACCGCGCTGGTGTTCGGGCAAATGAACGAGCCGCCTGGCGCGCGCTGGCGCGTGGGCCTGACGGCACTGACGGTGGCGGAATATTTCCGCGACACCGCGCATCAGGACGTGTTGTTCCTGATCGACAACGTCTTCCGCTTCGTGCAGGCGGGGGGCGAGGTTTCCGGCCTGCTCGGGCGGCTGCCGTCGCGGGTGGGCTACCAGCCAACGCTGGCGACCGAAATCGCCGACCTCGAAGACCGTATCGCCTCGGTCAGGCAGGCCGCCGTCACCTCTATCCAGGCGGTCTATGTGCCGGCCGACGACTTCACCGATCCCGCCGTGGCCCAGACCTTCGCGCATCTCGATTCCTCGATCGTGCTCAGCCGCGACATGGCGACCCAGGGCCTGTATCCGGCAATCGACCCGTTGACCTCGACGTCCTCGATGCTGGACCCCCAAACGGTCGGCGAGGAGCATTACCGCCTGGCCGAGGACGTGCGCCGACTGATCGAGCACTATCGCGAGTTGCAGGAGATCATCTCGCTGCTCGGCATGGAGGAGCTCAGCGCCGCCGACCGGAAGGCCGTGGCGCGCGCGCGGCGGCTGGTGCGCTTCCTCACCCAGCCCTTTGCGGTCACCTCGCAGTTCACCGGGGTCGAAGGCGCCTCCGTTTCGATCGGGGATACCATCGCCGGCTGCCGCGCCATCATGGAAGGCGAGGCCGACGACTGGGCCGAGAGTTCGCTGTATATGGTCGGCACGCTTGACGACGCGCGGGCCAAGGAACGGACCGCTGCCGCCGGCCAGGGCACCGAAGCGCCGGAGAAGGCGGGCGGGCCATGAGACTGCTGGTGACCACACCGCTGTCCATCATCGTCGATGCCGACGAGGTCGCGCATGTGCGAGCCGAGGACGAGACCGGCGCCTTCGGCATTCAGTCCGGCCACGCTGATTTCCTCACGGTGCTACCCGTCTCGGTCATCACCTGGCGCGACGGCGGCGGCGCCGAGCACCATGTCGCCCTGCGCGGCGGCGTTCTGACCGTCAGCGGCGGAGACCGGGTCGAGGTGGCCACCCGCGAGGCGGTCGGGGAGGACGAGCTGTCGCGGCTCGGCGACAAGGTTCTCGAACGTTATCGGCGGGAGGTCAGGACCGAGGAGGAATCCCGCCTGTCCTCCGCCCGGTTGCAGGTGGCGACCCTGTATCAGATCCAGCGCTTCCTGCGCGCGGGCCGCGAGTCGGTGCCGCAGGGGCTGCCCGCGAGCCGGGAAGCCAAGTCGGCGCGAAATCCGCCGGAGTTCGAATAATGGCCCGGCGTCCCGGGCCCGATGGGCACAAGAAAATGCACGAGGCCGTCGAATTGCGTGAAGAGCGCCGCGAACGCTGGCAGCGGGAAGGGGAACGCTCGTTGTGGCAGAACATCTCGATGATCGGCGCGCTGGGCTGGCTGATCATCACGCCGACGCTGCTGGGCGTATTGCTGGGGCGTTGGCTCGACGGGCGTTTCGAATCGGGGATTTTCTACACCGGCGCGCTTATCTTCGTCGGTGTCGCCATCGGCGGCTATCTCGCCTGGCAAAGGATCAACGAGCAATGAGCTGGATCGAGTTGGGCGGGTATGGCCTGTTTCTGGCGGCGGGGGCGGCGCTCGGCGCGGTCTATTTCGCGATCCTGGCGCAAACGGTGCGGCTGCACGTCGCCGGGGCGTCGGCATCGCGCATCGTGCCGCTGTATGCGCTGCGCATCGGCGCCGCGGTCGCCGCCTTCTGGGTGATCGCCCCCCATGGCGCGCTGGCCCTCCTGCTGGCCCTGGCGGGTTTCGTGCTGGCGCGCGCCGGCGCCAGGGCGTGGATGGGGATTTGAGCGATGGAAACCAGTCCGCTCGCCCCGGATATCCTGTTCTCCATCGGGCCGGTGCCCATCGACCGGGCGGTGGTGACCACCTGGGCGATCATGGCGGTGCTGGCCGCGATTTCCTGGCTCGGCACACGCCGGTCCGGCCGCGAGCCCGGTTGGCTGCAGGCGGCGCTCGAGATCCTGGTCGAGACGCTGGAAAGCCAGGTGCGCGACGTCATGCGCCGCGATGCATGGACCTACATTCCGCTGCTGGGCACGCTGTTTGTGTTCCTGGTCTTCGCCAATCTGTCGGCCGAGATTCCGGGCATGCGGCCCCCCACCGGGCATATCGAAACGCCGGCGGCGCTGGCGATTATCGTGTTCTTCTCGGTGCACTATTTCGGCGTCCGGGCGAAGGGATTGCGCGCCTACCTGGAACACTACGTCCGGCCGACGCCGCTGCTGCTGCCGCTCAACGTCCTGTCCGAGTTCACGCGGGTTTTTTCGCTGATGGTCCGGCTGTTCGGCAATATCATGAGCCACGAGATCATCATCGCCGTGGTCGTTCTGCTCGCCGGGCTGTTGCTGCCCATTCCCTTCATGCTTCTGGGCATCCTGATCGGGGTGATCCAGGCCTACATCTTTGCGGTTCTCGCCGCCGTGTTCATCGGCGCGGCGGTCGGGGCCGTGCAACTGGACTAGAGAGAGGCTCGTCACATGACAGTTGAAATGTTCTCCATCATCGGCGCGGCCATCGCGGTGTCGTTCGGTGCCATCGGTCCCGCCCTCGGTGAGGGCCGGGCAGTCGCCGCCGCGATGGAGGCCATCGCCAGACAGCCCGAGTCCGCCGGCGTGCTGTCGCGCACCCTTTTCGTCGGGCTGGCGATGATCGAGACCATGGCGATCTACTGCCTGGTGATCGCGCTGCTCCTGCTCTTCGCCAACCCGTATGTCGGCTGACGATGTCGATTAACTGGTGGACGCTGGGGCTCCAGGCCGTCAATTTCCTGGTCCTGGTGTGGCTGCTGTGGCGGCTGCTGTACCGGCCCATCCGGGACGTGATCGAGAAGCGCAGGCAGCGCACCGAGGCGGCCTTCGCCGAAGCCGCCGACGCCAAAAAAGAGGCCGAAACGGCGCGTCAACACTTCGAGGACGAGACCGCCAAGCTCGACCAGGAGCGAGCCCAGGTTCTCGCCAAGGCCCGCGATGAGATGGCGGGGGAACGGCAGAAACTCCTCGCCGACGCCCGGCGCGAGGCCGACGCCGTGCAGGAGGCCGCCGGAAAAACCATTTCCGAGGAACGCGAGACGGCGCTCGCCGAATTGCGCCACGAAATCGCGGCGCTGGCGGCCGACCTCGCCGGGCGCATCCTCAAGGAGAGCGGCACCAGCCCGGCCGGCGCGATCCTGCCGCGGCTCGAACAGCACCTGACCGAATTGCCGGCGGACGAAGTCGAGCGGCTCAACGGCGCATTGGCCGGCAAGGGCGGGCGGCTGACGGTGGTCACCGCCAATGCCCTGACCGCCGACCAACAAAAGCAATGGAGCGATCGGCTGGGCGCGCTTCTCAAGCTCCCCGGGGCGCCCGAATTCACGACTGATCCGAACATTCTCGGCGGCGCCGAGCTGCGCTTTCCGCACGCGGCGCTGAATTTCACATGGGCCGACCAACTCGCCCGTGCCCAGGCAGAGGTGCAGGATGACAAAGCCGCTTCGTGACGACATCGCGGAGTGGCTGCCAACGGCGCGCAAGCGCGCGCGGCAGGTCAGCGCGCGCCCCCGGCTCGAGCATGTGGGGGAGGTCGAGCGGGTCGGCGACGGCGTCGCGACGGTGACGGGCCTGCCCTGGATCCGGCTCGACGAGCTGCTGCGGTTCGAAAACGGCGCGGTGGGCCTGGCCTTTCAGGTAGAGGAGAACGCCATCGGGTGCGTGCTGCTCGGGGGCGGCGGGGCGGTCAGCGCCGGCACCAAGGTGTGGGCGACGAGCGAGATCATCCGCGTGCCGGTGGGCGAGGGGCTGCTCGGCCGCGTCGTGG
>Ga0307426_1002743_pt1 | contig 10840 bp, 7 predicted proteins | sample SalMarWE160340MG_FD_202165 | JGI IMG/M metagenome (GOLD analysis project Ga0307426, IMG submission 202165) | Salt marsh sediment microbial communities from the Plum Island Ecosystem LTER, Massachusetts, United States - WE1603-40 | ecosystem: Environmental > Aquatic > Marine > Intertidal zone >... | reverse complement strand
AGTCCTCCGGTGATATCTCTGGTTTTTGAAATCTGACGCGGTATCTTGACTAAAAATTCACCGGGCTCGATTGTCTGCCCTTCCTGCACCAGCAGATGAGCGCCGGTCGGAATTCGATAACTGCCCAGCGTCTTCCCCTTCGGACCCTTAATATTAATCGTGGGGAATAAAGTCTTTTCTCGCTCTTCGACAATAATCGGCTGAATAAGTCCGGTTGTTTCATCGAGCTCCTCGCGCAGCGACACATCGGGGACAATATCCTTAAAGTCTATCTTGCCGGCAAATTCGGTAACGATCGTATTTGAATATGGATCCCACTCGAAAATCGTTTCGCCCTTCTCAATCTTCGCCTTGTCGCCCGCACGGAGAACCGAACCATAGGGAACTTTCATTCGTGAACGAACACGTTTCTTTTCGTCGATAATTCTAATTTCACCCTCACGGCCGGTTACAATCAAGGTTCCATCCAGCCTGGAAATGTGTGTCACTTTTTTGTATTCGACCTTGCCGGGATATTTGGCCTCAACCTTCGATTGCTCGGCAATTCGCGCCGCGGCACCGCCGATATGGAACGTCCGCAACGTAAGCTGCGTTCCCGGTTCACCGATGGACTGGGCCGCAATAACACCAACCGCTTCACCGATATCAACCGGCGTCATTTTAGCCAGATTTCGCCCGTAACATCTGGCGCATACGCCCCGTTTTGATTCGCAGGTCAAAACCGAACGGATACGAACCGAATCGATACCGGCCTCCTCAATAAGAACCGCCGATTCTTCATCGATTTCTTCACCGGCGCTCACAATAATCTCGTCGGTAATCGGATTGTAGACATCTTCAAGAGCATCGCGCCCCAGAATACGATCCGCCAACGATTCGATAACTTCCTCGCCCTCTTTCAGGGCGGTGATATCAATACCCAAAATGGTATTGCAGTCCTCCTCGGTAATAATAACATCCTGAGCGACATCGACCAGACGCCGCGTCAAATAACCGGCATCGGCGGTTTTCAACGCCGTATCGGCCAGTCCCTTACGGGCACCGTGAGTCGAAATAAAATATTCCATCACGGAAAGGCCTTCGCGGAAATTGGAAATAATCGGCGATTCGATAATCTCGCCGACACCGCCGGTGATTTTCTTCTGCGGTTTGGCCATCAAACCGCGCATCCCGGCCAACTGACGAATCTGGTCTTTGGAACCTCGCGCACCGGAGTCGGCCATCATATAGATAGGATTGAAACCGTCACGGTCGGACGCCAGATTGTCGAACATGACCTCGGCTACTTCGGTCGTTGTCTTGGTCCAGATGTCAATGACCTGATTATAGCGCTCACCATTGGTGATAACACCGCGTTCATATCGTTTCTGGATTCTCGCCACCTGCCTCTGAGCATTTTCAATCAGCTTCACTTTTTCTTCCGGGATGAGCATATCATCAATAGAAATAGTCACACCGGCCAAAGTGGCGTATTCAAATCCGAGTTTTTTCAATTTATCGAGAAACTCCACCGTCCGCGACGAGCCCACACTGCGATAGCAATCAAGAACCAGTTGTTCCAGTTTCCCCCGGGAGGCAACCTCATTAAAAAATGGAAGTTCCTTGGGAATAATCTGGTTGAATATTATCCGGCCGGCTGACGTTTCCACCAGGGAACCATCGATCTTGACTTTTATTCGTGCATCGAGATGAATTTGATTGGCCGCGTGGGCCGCCAGCGCCTCATCCTGAGAATAAAAACATGAACCCTCGCCCCTGACATTCGGCCGTAATTTGGTGAGATAATAACATCCGATAACCATATCCTGGCTGGGGACGACCACCGGACGCCCCGACGACGGATAAAGCAGGTTATTGGTCGACAGCATCAGAAGACGCGCTTCCAGCTGTGCCTCGAAAGACAGAGGAACATGCACCGCCATCTGGTCGCCGTCGAAGTCGGCATTAAAAGCGGCACATACAAGCGGGTGCAATCGAATGGCTTTACCTTCGACAAGCACCGGGAAAAAAGCCTGGATACCGAGTCGATGCAGGGTGGGGGCGCGGTTAAGCAAAATGGGATGATCCTTAATAATTTCTTCCAGAATGTCCCAGACTTCAGGGCGTTCCCGCTCGACCAGTTTTTTCGCCGATTTGACCGTTTGAACGTATCCCTTTTCCTCAAGTTTCATAATAATAAACGGCTTAAACAACTCAAGGGCCATATTCTTGGGAAGACCGCACTGGGAAATCTTCAGTTCCGGTCCAACGACAATAACGGAACGACCGGAATAATCGACACGCTTGCCAAGCAAATTCTGGCGAAAGCGACCCTGTTTGCCTTTAAGCAAATCGGATAATGATTTAAGCGGGCGCTTGGAATCGCCTCGTACCGAATGCGTCCTGCGACCGTTATCGAAAAGGGCGTCGACCGCTTCCTGAAGCATTCTTTTTTCGTTCCGTAAAATGACTTCCGGCGCCTGTATTTCAATCAATTTTTTAAGACGATTGTTTCTATTAATAACACGCCGATATAAATCGTTCAAATCGGAAGTGGCAAAACGGCCGCCTTCAAGAGGGACCAGCGGTCGCAGGTCAGGAGGAATGACCGGAATTACATCCATCACCATCCAATCCGGATGATTATTCGATTGGCGGAAAGCTTCGACGATACGCAGTCTTTTCAAGGCGTCCTTTTGACGCTGAACCGAAGTCTCGACTTTTACCTGCGCCCGCAGATTTACAGCCAGCTCTTCAACGTCGATTTTGGCCAGAAGCTGCTGCACTGCCTCGGCGCCCATTCCCGCTTTGAACTCTTTACCGCTTTCAACTAACTCGATATAATCTTCTTCCGTGATTATATCTCTTTCCTGATAGGATGTATTACCGGGATCGATAATAATATAAGCCTCATAATAGAGGATTTTTTCCAGTTCGCGAACGGATAAATCAAGCAGATAACCGATTCGTGACGGTAGTGATTTAACAAACCAGATATGCGTCACCGGGACGGCCAGTTCGATATGACCCATTCTTTCGCGCCGGACCTTGGACTGAGTCACTTCGACGCCGCAACGATCGCAAACAATCCCGCGGAATCTTATTCGTTTGTACTTGCCGCAGTTGCATTCCCAGTCTTTCACGGGGCCGAAAATCCGCTCGCAGAAAAGACCTTCCCGCTCGGGCTTGAACGACCTGTAATTTATGGTTTCCGGCTTCAAAACTTCGCCGTACGACCACGATAAAATAGTCTCGGGCGATGCAATCTGAACCTGAACAGCAGTAAAATCCGACGGCTTCTTCTGCTGCACCTTAGGAACGTTTGAAGGCATGTTTACCATCGCACATCTCCTTTTATATAATTGCCGTATTACGGCATATTTTTACTATTTGATTGTACTTACCGGTCATTATATAAAATCACTTCTCTATAAGTTTAAAATCGAGACCCAGTCCCTGCAACTCCTTGACAAGGACATTAAACGACTCCGGTACTCCCGGTTCGGGAGGATCCTCACCTTTTACTATGGCCTCATAGATTTTGCTGCGGCCGGTGACATCATCCGATTTGACCGTCAGCAATTCCTGGAGAGAATAAGCCGCGCCATAAGCTTCCATCGCCCAGACTTCCATTTCACCGAATCTCTGTCCCCCGAACTGGGCTTTGCCTCCGAGCGGCTGTTGCGTTACCAGACTGTACGGACCGATCGAGCGGGCATGGATTTTATCGTCAACCAGATGCAGCAATTTCATCATATAGATGATCCCGACCATGACGTCGTTTTCGAAAGTATCCCCGGTATATCCGTCATGTAGAGCAATTTTGCCGCTCTCCGGCAAACCGGCTTCAGTGAGTTTTTCCTTAATCTGCGCCAGCTTGGCGCCGTCAAAAACCGGCGTCGCAATTCTGTAATTCAGTTTCCTGGCGGCCCAGCCGAGATGCGTTTCAAGAACCTGCCCGACATTCATACGCGAGGGAACACCCAGCGGATTGAGCAAGATATCGACGGGAGTGCCGTCATCCAAAAACGGCATATCCTCGATCGGTACGATTTTCGAAACAACCCCTTTGTTCCCATGACGCCCGGCCATTTTGTCGCCGACCGATAATTTCCTTCGAATGGCGACTTTCACCTTAACGAGCTGCCGGACACCCGGAGGAAGTTCGGCACCGCGAACGACTTTATCGATTTCCACCGACATTTCGTCTTCCTTGGCGGCGATAAGGTCCGAGGCCTCCTTAAGAATATTATCAACTTTTTTATTGGCGGTATCATCGGCCGAGTAGCCTTCGGCCGCATAAGCGGAATCAAAATCGAACGATTTTAAAAATTCGGAATCGAATTTGTGCCCGGCACGAATTAATATGGAGTTATCAATCTTTGAACGGATCGATTTACTGGTCAATCCGTCAAGGAGCGAGGCAATCCGCTCGTTGCGATGATCGATAATGCTCTGTTTTACTTTATTGTAACGGCGTCGGATCTGAGCGACTTCGTTCTTTTCCGCCTTCTTCGCTTCCTCCGTCCTTTCCTTTCGAGAGAAAACCTGGGTGTCGATAACGATACCTTTCATGCCCGGGGTCGCTTTTAGTGAGGCGTCTTTAACATCTCCGGCCTTTTCGCCAAAAATAGCCCGCAACAAGCGTTCTTCGGGAGACAATTCCGTCTCACCTTTCGGAGTAACCTTCCCGACTAAAATGTCGCCCGCCTCGACTTCGGCACCGACCCGCACGATACCTCGTTCATCCAGATTGAGAAGCGCTTCCTCGGAAACATTGGGAATTTCGCGGGTAATCTCCTCCGCCCCCCGTTTGGTGTCGCGAACCTGTAGTTCGAACTGCTCGATATGAATCGACGAAAAGATATCTTCTCTGATCAAGCGCTCCGAAACGATTATCGCATCCTCATAGTTATAACCGCGCCACGGCATAAAAGCGACCAGAATATTATCGCCCAGCGCCAATTCACCACCGTCCGTCGCCGGCCCGTCGGCAATGACTTCGCCCTCCCTTACTGTCTCACCCTCATTCACCAGCGGCTTGTAATCTATACAGGTATCCTGATTCGAGCGCCGGAATTTGGTCAGTGTGTATTCGTCATCCTCATAGTATCCCAGTTCACCCGCCTTCGGCCTGGCATCCGGCGTGATAATAATCTTTTCCGCCGAAACATATTTAACCTTACCGCTGCGACTTGCAACCAGAGCCGCCCCGGAATCGATAGCGACACGACCTTCCATGCCGGTTCCGATAACCGGCGCCTCACATTTAATCAGAGGTACCGCCTGACGCTGCATATTGGAACCCATCAGCGCGCGGTTGGCATCGTCGTGCTCGAGGAACGGTATTAAAGAGGCTGCCACCGAAACCATCTGTTTGGGCGAAACTTCGATGAAATTTATCACATTGCGATCCACGACCGGATAATCGGTTCGACTTCGAGCCTTAATCTTTTCATTTATCAACAACCCGTTGTCGTCGATCGCTTCATCCGCCTGGGCAATAACATAGCGATCTTCTTCATCTGCCGTCAAATAGATTATTTCATCGGTCAGCTTGCCGTTCTTGACTTTTTTATAAGGCGTTTCCAGAAAACCATATTTGTTAATTCGCGCATAAGTGGCCATCGAGGCGATCAAACCGATATTGGGGCCTTCCGGCGTCTCAATCGGACACACCCTGCCATAGTGAGTATGATGCACGTCGCGCACTTCAAATCCGGCTCTTTCACGGGTCAATCCGCCCGGGCCCAATGCCGAAAGTCGTCTCTTATGCGTCATCTCGGCCAGGGGATTGGTCTGATCCATAAACTGCGACAACTGCGAAGATCCGAAAAAAGTTTCCACGACCGCCGAAACAGTGCGCGCGTTCACCAGCAGGTGCGGTGTTATCGAATCGCTGTCCTTAAGCGAAAGCCGCTCTCTTACGGATTTAGCCACGCGCGAAAGACCGACCGAAAATAGATTGGATAGAAGTTCGCCGACCGTTCGGGCGCGGCGATTGCCGAGATGATCGATATCATCGACGAAGCCTTTACCGTTACGGAGTCTGATCAGGTACTCAATAATGGTGGTAAAATCCTTTCTGTCGAGAATGGTCGTATTCAAATCAATATCGAGTCCCAGCCGCTGATTTATCATATAGCGCCCGACTTCACCCAGATCATATCTTTTTTCGTTGAAAAACAGCTTTTCCAGAAGTGCCTCGGCCATTTCAATCGTCGGCGGCTCACCCGGTCTTAAAAGAGAATAAATCTTCGACAGCGCTTCCTCACGATTTTTAGACGGATCCTTTTTTATGGTATTGGTAATAACAAGAGCGTCGCGTGGATTTTCTTTCTCAACAATGCTTATCTTTTTGACTTTGGCTTCCTTAAGCTTATCCACGAGTTCGGGAGTAACCACATCACCGACACCCACGATAATCTCACCGGTCTCCTTATTGACCACCGTCTCCGCCGCCGTTTTTTCATAGGCTCCCTCAGCCGCTTTGCCCGCCAGAGAAATCGAAACGACTTTGTTGAATGTCTTGACCAGTTCTTCATCAGTGGCATAACCGAGCGCCCGCAAAAGAGTGGTTACCGGAATTTTCCTTCGCGAGTCAATATGGACATGCATGACGTCGTTAACATCGATAATAAACTCGAGCCAGCTTCCGCGGTACGGAATAATTCTCGCCGAATAGAGTAATTTGCCGTTGGGATGTGTACTTTCATCGAAAAATACGCCTGGCGACCGATGCAGCTGGCTGACTATAACTCTTTCGGCGCCGTTGATGATAAATGTCCCCCATCGGGTAATCAGAGGAAGTTCGCCAAGGTAAACTTCCTGTTCAATAATATCTTTAATCTCTTTCTCTTCTTCCTCACCTTCGCCCTGCTTGGCAACCAATCTTAGCGTGGCCCGTAACGGGACCGCGAAAGTCATATTCCTTTCCCGACATTCATCAACCGTATATCTTGGAGTCCCCAACGTATAATGAACGAACTCGATTGAGTAATTGTCATTAATGTCGGATACCGGAAAGATATCGTTAAAAATCTGCTGAAGCCCCGTATCGGTTCGTTTATCCGGGGGACTATCCTGCTGCAGAAAGTCATTGTATGATTTTAGTTGGACTTCCAACAGATTCGGCATTTCGGCCGCTTCCTTAATTTGTTGGTAATTTAGCCTCTCAGGCCTGTCAGTGCGTGCCAAAATCTCCTCCTCCAAAAATAAAAATTGGATTCGCCCATAAGGCTGTAATAGCCAAAAACATATATATGTAAAAATGGATTAAAATATACATCTCCCTTGGAGGCGATGCTGTAATCATTATTACTCCTTCTCCCGACTTTATTTTAAAAGTTCGGGAGCCTTTAAATACAGAACCTTCGCCTATCCCGGCTTATTCCGGTATAACAGAATTATAGGTTCAAAGTTTCAAATTGGCCCGATATTATTTAATCTCAACCTGGGCGCCAACTTCCTGTAGTTTTTCCATGGCCGCTTTGGCCTCATCCTGAGGAATCCCCTCTTTGACTTTTGAAGGAGCCCCGTCAACCAATTCCTTGGCTTCCTTGAGCCCCAGAGAGGTCAATTCTCTGACGACCTTGATTACCTGGATTTTCTTATCTCCGGCAGCGTTAAGTACAACGTCGAATTCAGTTTTTTCTTCCGCCTCAGCAGGAGCGGCACCGCCCGCCGGAGCGGCGGCGGCAACAGCGGCCATCGGAGTAACACCGAATTTATCCTGAATAGCTTTCGACAGGTCCGCCAGATCCATAGCCGATAGAGCAGCTATCTTCTCGACGATTTCATCAATCACTGCATTGTCTGCCATTTTAATAACCCTTTCAACTTATTATATTTTGTTGTTTCCCTTTTAATAATGCAAATTTCCTATTTCTTCGATGCCGCCAGGGCATCAATTGTGGATACCAGTTCTCTGGCAATCGCCTCCATCGAACCGAGTATTGAAGTGAATGGAGACTCAATCGCCGATACTAACTGCGCCAATAAAATCTCCCGTGACGGCAGGCTGGCCAATTTCTTTATTTCGACTCCGCCGAAAAGCTGTTTATCCATGACAAACGCTTTGATGACCGGCTTTTCTTTATCTTTATAAGAATCGTACAGAATTTTCGCGGCCACTGCCGGATCGCCGGCCCCGAAAGCCAGCGCCGTCGGCCCTTCCAGATATTCAATTATATTTTTCAGACCGGCATCTTCAGCGGCGATTCTCATCAACGTATTTTTGGCCACCAGATATTTTACAGAATTTTTCCGCAGATTTTTTCGCAGAACTGTTATATCGGCAACGTTCAAACCCGAATAGTCGGTAATAAAGACGGACCTGGCCTGCTCCAGATAGTTCTTTATATCCTTTACGGCATTTATTTTTTCCGGTTTTGGCATATCGTTACCCTTTACTTTTTCAGATCCGCCAGCAGCGCCTGGTGATCAAGTTTTAATCCGACACCCATCGTCGAACAGACTGAGAGACCTTTCATATATGTCCCCTTTGCCGCGGCCGGCCTGGCTTTGACCAAAGCGTCGACAAAGGCATTGACATTTTCGGCCAGTTGCTCGACGGGGAATGATGCCTTTCCGACCGGGACCGCTACATTGGCCTGGCGATCAACCCGATATTCGATCCGCCCCGCTTTTAATTCTTTCACCGTTCGACCGATATCCATCGTCACCGTTCCCGATTTCGGATTCGGCATAAGTCCTCGCGTTCCCAGAATTTTCCCCAGTCGGCCGATAACCCGCATCATATCCGGCGTCGCCACGGCGACATCAAAGTCAAGCCATCCGCCCTGGATTTTTTCGACCAAATCCTGAGAGCCGACAAAATCGGCTCCGGCCTCTTTGGCCTCCGTCTCTTTTTCACCCATGGCAAAAACCAGAACCCGAACTTTCTTCCCGGTCCCGTTCGGCAGGGCAACTGTCCCGCGGACCATCTGGTCGGCGTGTTTGGGATCAACTCCCAATCGTGCAACCATCTCGATGGTTTCGTCGAACTTGCAGTTACTGTTTCCCTTGATAAAATTCAGAGCCTCATCGAGGAGGTACGCTTTTTTGCGATCCACCTTCTCCCGATTAGTCCGATACCTTTTGGAATGTTTCATAATCTTTCACTCTCCCCGCAATGCGCCGGGCAATGCAGGTGCAATCGAATTAATATGTTAATCTACTACTTCAATACCCATCGAATTGGCTGTCCCGATGATCATCGACATCGCTGTCTCGACCGACGAGGCATTCAAATCGACCATTTTCAACTCTGCGATTTCCCGAATTTGTTTCGAATTTACCGTCCCCGCTTTCTCGCGGTTGGGTTCGCTCGATGCTTTCGGCAGATTGGCCGCCTTTTTCAGCAGCACCGAGGCGGGCGGCGTTTTGGTTATAAAGGTAAATGACTTATCAACATATACCGTTATAACCACGGGCGTAATAATACCCCCCAGGTTCTGCGTTTTTGCGTTAAAAGCCTTGCAGAATTCCATTATATTGACACCGTGCTGTCCCAGCGCCGGTCCGACTGGCGGGGCCGGATTAGCTCCGCCGGCGGGAATCTGCAGTTTAATCGTCGTTTCTACTTTCTTAGCCAATTTATATCTCCAATAATTGATTTCCGTAATCAGACTTTTTGTTTAACCGGTTCAATTTGCAGAAAATCGAGCTCGACCGGGGTGGGTCGGCCGAATATGGATACCATGACTTTTATCTTTTTGCGCTCCATATTGACTTCGCTGACGAATCCCGAAAAATCGGCGAAAGGACCGTCGATTACCTTCACCGAATCGCCTGCCTTATAGGGAACGTCGGCTGGTTCGGCCGTGCGCGAACGATCAACTTGCCCCAGAATCCTTTCGACTTCGCTTTCCCTAAGCGGCTGGGGCTTTCCGCCGGCACCGACAAAATTGGTTATACTCGGCGCCGAAACAACAAGACTCTGTGTCACCTGACTGAGTGACATCTCCACCAGAATATAGCTGGGCAGGAATTTTTTGGTCGAGGTTGACCTTTTGCCCTGTTTCATCTCGGTTACCTGCTCGGTCGGGATTAAAATCTGACCGAATTCCTTTTCCAATCCGGCGGTGGCGATGGCCGACTCCAGATACTTTTTGGCCTTCTGCTCGTGACCGGAATAGGTATGAACTGCGTACCAGTGCATTGCCATTAGTTAAGCAACCTCATCCAAAAATATACTTTGTAGCCAGCGATAGAAGCCGGTCCACAATCCCGATAAATATGGACAAAATTAACGTCACCACGATAGTAACTATCGTCGAGCCGATTAGTTCCCGTTTTGTCGGCCATGTAACCTTTTTCAATTCGGCTTTGACTTCTTTTAAAAATTTTACAATCTTACCAAACATTACCAGCCTTTTTCATTATTTATTTTTATGCAGGCCAGGAGGGACTCGAACCCCCAACATCCGGTTTTGGAGACCGGCGCTCTAGCCATTAGAGCTACTGGCCTGTCAACTTTTTGCCGCGTTATCTTGTTTCCTTGTGTTTCGTGTGCTTATTGCAGAAGGGGCAGTATTTTTTGTATTCGACCCTCTCCGGATGCAACCTCTTGTTCTTCGTCAAATAGTAATTGCGATTTTTACATTCGCCGCAAGCCAGTATTATTTTATCTCTGGGCATTTAAGTATTCTTCCTGAAATGATTCTACTCCAAAATTTCCGCGATGACACCGGCGCCGACCGTCCGACCACCTTCTCGGATCGCAAAACGCAACTCCTTCTCCATCGCTATCGGCGTGATCAACTCCCCTTCCAGCGATACATTGTCGCCCGGCATCACCATCTCCACGTTCTCCGGCAACTTCACCACACCCGTCACATCCGTCGTCCGAAAATAAAAC
>Ga0307426_1002740_pt1 | contig 10846 bp, 6 predicted proteins | sample SalMarWE160340MG_FD_202165 | JGI IMG/M metagenome (GOLD analysis project Ga0307426, IMG submission 202165) | Salt marsh sediment microbial communities from the Plum Island Ecosystem LTER, Massachusetts, United States - WE1603-40 | ecosystem: Environmental > Aquatic > Marine > Intertidal zone >... | reverse complement strand
CTCGGTCTCAACGACCAAACTGTGGAAGGCTTGGCGAAGCTCTCCGGAGATCGCCGCTTCGCCTACGACACCTATCGCCGTTTCATTCAGATGTATGCTGACGTGGTGCTCGGCATCGATCACGGCCTGTTCGAGGAGATCCTTGAGAACTACAAGAACCTGAAAGGCTTCGAGCTCGACCCCGATTTAGGCGCCGACGACTGGGCGGAAATCGTCACGCGTTTCAAGGCATTGGTCGAGACGGAGCTGGAGCGGCCGTTCCCGCAAGACCTGCATGAGCAGCTATGGGGAGCCATCGCTGCCGTGTTCGGCTCCTGGCAGAACGCGCGCGCCATCGCCTACCGGCGCCTCCACGACATCCCAGACGATTGGGGCACCGCTGTCACCATCCAGGCCATGGTGTTCGGCAACAGAGGCGATAACAGTGCGACCGGCGTCGTCTTCACCCGCAATCCGTCGACCGGCGCCAAGGAGCTTTTCGGCGAGTTCCTGCTGAACGCGCAAGGTGAGGACGTGGTGGCGGGCTTGCGGACGCCCCAGCCGCTGACCGAGGCCGAGCGCAGCACCTCCGGCAACAGCAAGCCGTCGCTGGAAGCGCTGATGCCCGAAGCTTTCGCCGATCTAAAGGCGTCTTGCGAGGCGCTCGAGAGGCGCTTCCGCGACATTCAGGACATCGAGTTCACCGTGCAGGAAGGCAAGCTCTTCATGCTGCAAACCCGCTCGGGCAAACGCTCCACCCAAGCCGCGCTCAGGATCGCCGTGAACATGGCGGAGGAGGGGCTCATCAACCGCGACGAGGCGGTGCTGAGCCTCAATGCCAACCAGCTCGACCAATTGCTTCACCCGACGCTCGATCCCAACGCGGAGATGATCGTGCTTGCCAGGGGCCTGCCCGCATCGCCGGGCGCCGCCTCAGGCGAGATCGTGTTCGACGCCGACGAGGCCGTGCACCTGAAGGCGCAAGGTCACACCGTGATCCTGGCGCGCATCGAGACATCGCCGGAGGACGTGCAAGGCATGCATGCAGCCGTCGGCGTCCTCACCACGCGCGGCGGCATGACGAGCCACGCGGCGGTGGTCGCGCGCGGCATGGGGCGCCCGTGCGTGGTCGGCGCCGCCGCCGTGCATATCGACCTCGAGCGCGAGACGTTGGAGGCGGCCGGCGTGCTGCTGCACAAAGGCGACATCGTCACCATCGACGGCTCGACCGGCCAGATCATCAAAGGCCGCGTGACCATGCGCCAACCCGATTTGTCGGACGACTTCACCACACTGATGGCATGGGCCGACGGCTTCCGGCGCATGAAAGTCCGCGCCAATGCCGACACGCCGGACGATGCGCGCCAGGCGCGTGCCTTCGGCGCTGAGGGCATCGGGCTTTGCCGCACCGAGCACATGTTCTTCGAGGAAAGCCGTATCCTTGCCATGCGCGAGATGATCCTCGCCGAGAATCAAGAAGGCCGCCGCAAGGCGCTGGCCAAGCTCTTGCCGGTTCAGCGCCAGGACTTCATCGAGATGTTCGAGATCATGGCGGGTCTACCCATCACTATTCGCCTGCTCGATCCGCCGCTTCATGAGTTTCTGCCCCACGGCGAAGGAGCCATCGCCGATGTTGCCGACGCCATGGGCGTGAGCCTCACGCGGCTGAAGCGCCGCATCGCGGTCCTGAGCGAGTTCAACCCCATGCTCGGTCAGCGCGGCGCTCGGCTTCTTGTCAGCTATCCGGAGATCGTCGAGATGCAATCGCGCGCGATCTTCGAGGCGGCGATCGAGACAGGGAAGGCGCTGCACAATCGGGTCACGCCTGAGATCATGGTGCCCCTCGTCGCCGCCAAGCCCGAGCTCGACATCATCAAGGAACGCATCGCGGCCACCGCACGTGTCGTGGAGAAGGAGCGCGAAACGAGCGTCGCCTACATGGTGGGGACCATGGTGGAACTCCCCCGCGCTTGCCTGATGGCCGGTGAGATCGGCAAGAGCGCTGAATTCTTCTCATTTGGCACCAATGACCTGACCCAGACGACCTTCGGCTTGAGCCGCGACGACGCTGGGCGCTTCCTAAGCGAGTACGCCGAGAAAGGGATCATTCACCATGATCCATTTATGACGCTCGACGAGGCGGTGGGCGAACTCATGCAGATCGCCGCCGAACGGGGCCGCGCTGCGCATCCAGATCTCAAGATCGGTCTTTGCGGCGAGCATGGCGGCGACCCCGAGACGATTGGATTCTGCGAGAAAATAGGCCTGAACTACGTGTCGTGCTCGCCCTATAGAGTGCCCGTCGCACGTCTCGCCGCTGCGCAAGCCACGCTGAAAATGCTACGCTAACGGATAATTAGCCGTTCCCGTCGGAAATAGGCGCCCGTTGCCGTTCACCACAATTTGCCCTAAATTATCGGGCAGCGTTTACGACAATAGACGGGATTCCGGGCTTGATCCGGTGGGGGGACTACCGCGCTAATGCGCTGATTTTTCCACCAATTTGCCTGGTTAGAATGGGGACACCCTGGATTGCGCGGGCCTACAAGGACGCGCGCGTAGGGTAAATGACGGGGGGACTTCCGGGTGTGACCGGCCGCTCTCCCGAACGGGGACCTGGAGGGATAATGAGCCGGCGCTCGTCTCGTCGGATGTGGCACACACTGGTTGCGCTTGTGCCGCTTCCCCTCATCGGTGTTGGTTATGTGGTTGCTTCGGGCAGCCCGCTTGCCACTGAGGTGGAACTCACCGTGTCCGCTCCCGGCGCTGTGTACAGCGTGGCGCGGGTCGCCGACGCTTCCGCCGCGCCTCTCAATGTTCCCCGCATAGCCGAGAAGCTCTTCACCGCCGGCGGCAAGGGACCGCGCGCCGACTACTATAGCGCGGGCGAGACCGTCACTGACGCCGGCAAGCAGCTCATCACCGCAAGCCTCACGGGCGGCCCGGGTCTGCCTCACCTCGCTTCTGCGACGCGTCACGCCAAAGCCGATCGCTTGAACCCCACCAGCTCCGAGGTGGCGCTCAAAGTGCCGGCCGTGAACCGCGCCGACCCCTTCATGAATGCAAGCTACACCTCGCCGTTCAACGCCGATTTCCAGGTGGATGCCTTCCGGCCGACGCCCGAGGACATCGCCTACCAGCCGACCCCCGAAGCGCTAGACTTCCGCTACAAAGGCGAATCCCAAGCCGAGTTCGAGGAGCGTGAACGCCGGTGTCTGGCCACCGCCATCTATTTCGAAGCGCGCGGCGAGCCGAAGCGGGGTCAGATCGCCGTCGGCCAAGTGATCCTCAACCGCGTGCGCAGCCCGATCTTCCCGGAGACCATTTGCGGTGTCGTCTATCAGGGGCAGATGCACAAGGGCTGCCAGTTCTCCTTCACCTGTGACGGCCACACCGACAATCCGCGCGACAACGACCAATGGTCGCTCGCCCAGGATCTCGCCAATAAGATCATGTCGGGCGAGGAATGGCTGCCCGAGGTCGGATACTCCACTTTCTATCATGCGAACTATGTGAGCCCGCGCTGGGCCCGCAGCATGAACAAGATCGACAAGATCGGCCGCCACATCTTCTACAAGAAGCGCAACGAGACGCCTTATGTGGTCGAGGCTTCGGACGAGCCGGCGAGCAAGGATGCCGACTCTGACGACACCGGATACCTCATGCCGACACTGTCTCTTGCCTCAGCCGTGAGCGCCGTCACCGGATCCGTCAGCGCCGTGGCTGGCTCTAGCGAGCCACCCACTCAAGCGATGAGTCTAGGTTACGCGCGGAGTGAGTAAGCGCGCCGACCGAGATCAGGTCGACGCCCGTCGCTGCAATTTCCCCCACCGTCTCTAACGTCACGCCGCCCGAAGCCTCGGTCAGCACTTTGCTGTTGACCAGCGCCACGGCCTTCTTCAGCGTTGCCACGTCCATATTGTCCAGCAACACGGCGTCGATGGGGAACTGCAAGGCCTCTTCGAGCTGCTGAAGCGTGTCGACCTCGACCTCGACCCTCACCATGTGGCCCGCGCGCGGGCGAAGCAGCTTGAGCGCGGCCTCGACCCCGCCCGCCGCGGCAATATGATTATCCTTCACCAGCACCGCGTCGTAGAGGCCGAAGCGGTGATTGACGCCCCCGCCGCAGCGGACGGCGAATTTCTCGAAGGCGCGCAAGCCTGGCGTCGTCTTGCGCGTGCAGGCGATCCGCGTCTTCGTGCCTTTGACCGCCTCCACATAGGCAGAAGTAAGCGTGGCGATGCCGCTCAACCGGCCGAAGAAGTTGAGCGCCGTCCGCTCACCCGTGAGCAGCGCCCGCGTGCGCCCCTTGATTTTCGCAATGGTGCCACCGCCCTCGACCTTGCCGCCGTCGTCGATCACGCGGGTGAACTGAACTTCTGGATCGAGGGTTCTGAATGCGGCCTCTGCCAGGTCGAGACCCGCGACCACGCCAGGCTTGCGCGCAACGATCGCCGCCACACCTCGCGCGTCTGCAGGGACGATGGGGTCGGTGGTGATGTCGCCGGCGAGCCCTAGGTCCTCGGCGAGGGCGGCGCGGACCGCCTGCTCCACGAGCATTCTGGGCAGTTCCACCCCGGGAGAGCGCGTCATCCTTGCGAGACCAAGCGGAGGCGCGGAGGGCTTGCGACGCCGGCCGCCTCGCGGGCGATCTTGTCGGCCTCGGCCAGCGTGAGGAAGCTTCGCTTCGCTTGAGCCTCGTCGGGGGCCGGATAGTCGCTGCGGAAATGCGCCCCGCGGCTCTCTTGGCGCAGGAGCGCGGCCGTGGCGATCAGCTTGGCGGTCGTGAGCATGTTGGCAAGCTGGCGGTCACCCTCGTTCTCCCGCTCAAGCGAAACGATCGTGGAGAGCGCTCTTGTCAGCGACTCGCCATCGCGAATGACGCCGACGTCGGTGGACATGGCCTGACGGAGCGTCCGCTCGGCCTCCCCGTTGTGGCCTTGTGCGCCCTCGGATGGCGCCTCGGCTGCGATCTGTCTGAAGGGATGGGGGGGCAGAATGCTGCCGATGTCGCGGGCGACGCGCGCCCCGAACACGACCGCCTCGAGCAGCGAGTTTGAGGCAAGCCGGTTGGCACCATGCGCGCCGGTCGAGCCCACCTCGCCGCACGCCCATAACCCGTCAACCGTGCTGCGCCCTTGAGCGTCGGTGAGGATGCCACCCATGTGGTAATGCGCCGCCGGCGCCACGGGGATCGGCTCGCGCGTGGGATCGATACCGGCCGACCGGCAGGCGGCGACCACTGTCGGAAAATCGCTAATCAGCGCCGGCCCGAGCGGGCGGCAATCGAGGAACGCGCCACGGCCGCCCATGACTTCGCGATAGACGGCACGAGCCACCACGTCGCGCGGACCGAGCTCCGCGTCCTCGTGGACCGCGCGCATGAAGCGCTCGCCGCGTGAATTGATCAGGAGCGCGCCTTCACCGCGCAGAGCCTCTGTGGCAAGCGGCGCCGGGTCGCGGCCGATGTCGATGGCCGTAGGGTGGAACTGAACGAACTCGGCGTCGGCGATCACCGCACCGGCGCGCGCGGCGATAGCCACGCCCTCGCCACGCGCTTCTTTCGGATTGGTGGTGATGGCATAGACCTGACCGGCGCCGCCGGTTGCCAGCACCACGGCACGGGCTGGCAGCACCAGATCCTGAGCGCCGCGTTCGTCATCGACCGGTGCCAGCGCAATGCCTTGAACGCGGCCGTAGCGTACGATGAGATCGCGGGCGGTAAAGCCCTCAAGAACGGTGATCGACGGGGTCGCCCGGGCCGCCTCGGTGATGGCCCCCATGATGGCGCGGCCCGCGGTGTCGCCTTTGACGTGGAGAATGCGATTTCGGCCATGCGCCGCCTCACGGCCCAGACTCAAACGGCCTTCCAGATCCTTGTCGAAAGGCACGCCGTAGCGCAGCAGGTCCTCGACGCGCTCGCGGGCCTCGCTTGCGAGCAGCAGGGCGATCTTCTCGTCGACGATGCCGTCGCCGGCGCGGATGGTGTCGGCGGCGTGAGCCTCGGGCGTGTCGCCTTCGGCGAGAGCCGCAGCGATGCCGGCCTGCGCCCAGAGACTCGATGCGCCCTCGCCGAAAGGCGCCGGCGAGATCACGGTGACGGGGAGCGGCGCGAGCTTGAGCGCGGTGAACAGGCCGGCAAGACCGGCGCCCACCACGACGATGCCGTTCCCCGTCGCGTGCTCGTGCGTCTGCGGCGTACTGGAGCTCATCAGTTGCGCCTCGCGCCTCAAGGACGCGCCCTCGCTAGTGGTTGAGGTTGATCATTCGCTCGACCGCGGCCCGGGCCCGCTCGGCGACCGCCGGATCGATAGTGACCTCTTCCTTCATGAAGACGAGGCTATCCAGGATCTTCGGCAGGGTGATGCGCTTCATGTGCGGGCAGAGATTGCAGGGCCGCACAAACTCGACGTTCGGCGCCTCGACCGCCACGTTGTCGCTCATCGAGCACTCGGTCACCAGCAGCACCTTGGAGGGCTGGTTGTCCATAACCCATTTGATCATTCCCGAGGTCGAGCCGGTGAAGTCGGCCTCGTCGATCACCTCAGGCGGACACTCCGGATGCGCGATGATCTTCACGCCGGGATCGGCCTCGCGGTAAGCGCGGAGTTCCTCCGCCGTGAAGCGCTCATGCACCTCACAATGGCCCTTCCAGGTGATGATCTCGACGTCGGTCTGGGTTTGCACCCATTTGGCCAGGAACTCGTCGGGGATCATGATCACTCGCTTAGCCCCGAGCGATTCCACGACGCGCACAGCGTTCGACGAAGTGCAGCAGATGTCGGACTCGGCCTTCACGCCGGCCGAGGTGTTCACATAGGTCACCACCGGGACGCCGGGATAAGCCTCGCGCAGCGCCCGCACGTCGGCGCCGGTGATCGACGCCGCGAGCGAACAGCCCGCGCGGCTGTCGGGGATCAGCACCGTCTTATCCGGGTTCAGGAGCTTCGAGGTCTCGGCCATGAAATGCACGCCGCATTGCACGATTACCTCGGCGTCGGCCTCCGCTGCCTCGCGCGCAAGCTGGAGCGAGTCGCCGATCACGTCGGCGACGCAATTGTAGATCTCGGGCGTCATGTAGTTATGCGCCAGCACCACCGCGTTCCGCGCCTTCTTCAGATCGTTGATGGCCTTGATGTAGGGGGCGAAGCCAGGCCACTCGATCGGCGGGATCACGCGTTTGACGCGCTCGTAAAGATGAGCGGTCTCAGCGGCCACCTCGGGCGTATAGGCGAGATCGGGCAGGAGCGCTTCGGGAAGGGCTGCTTGTGCCTTCATTTCCCGTTCCGGCGTGCCGATTTGCAATGTCGCCATAAAACCAGTGCCTCCTCTAGGTGTAATGCTCATACTGAGCATATATGGGGCGTAAAAAGGTCCGGCGCAAGGCCGGCCCATCCCTATCCTCAAAGAGAGTATAGGCTATCAAGGACTGGCTTCAAGGGCTTCCTCACCCAAGGATTGCCAAGGGTTTGTGGGTCGAAACGCTGGACCTCGCTGCACAGCGCCTAGGCATAGGGCAATTCTAGGTGGCCGTTCCTGCCGCTTGCGACTAACCTAGGCAGCTAGAGCGGGGTCTAGTGGGATGCGTGGACGGTTTTCAGTCGCGACCCTCGGTGCGGCGGGCATTTGTCTACTTGCTGCCGTAGCGGTCATCTTGTTCGTCGCGGGCGAGCAACCGGAGACGGCCGTCTCCGGCAAAGTCATCGCCATCCCCGACAACCCTGCCGCCCTCGCAGCGACCAAAGCGCAAGAGGCCGAACAGGTCGTGTCTCTGCCGGGCGCCGGAGAGGCGGAGGACCAGGCTTCGGAAGAGGCCATGGCGCCTGAACCGGCCGTGCCTGAAAAATTGCAGATCGCCGATGAAATTCGGCTCAAGCTGAATGACGCGACGCTGCGCAAAGGCGCTCATGCCGACGATCTGGCTGCACTCGAGAGCTTCTACGCCCAGCGCAGCGGGCCAGCACTCTGGGTGACGAACTCAGGTCTCTCGCTCGAAGCGCAAGCGATCATCGGCGAGATCGCTAGGGCCAACGAGTGGGGGCTCGATGCAAGCGCCTTCGTGGTGCCGCCGGCGGATTTCCAGCCCACGGGGGCGGAAGACCAGGCCGCCACGGAGGTCGCGATCGATCTCGCCATTCTGAAATATGCGCGCGACGCGCGTGGCGGGGGTGTTGATCCGAGCGCGGTGAGCAAGGTATTCGCGCAGACGCCGTCCGTCCGCGATCCGGCCACTGTGCTGACTGAGATCGTCGCGTCAGCAACGCCCGATGCCTATCTCAGGGACCTGCATCCCAAGCATGAGCAGTTCGCGCGCCTGCGCCAGGCGTTGCTTAAAGCCAAAGCTTCAGGGGCCAAGCCCGAAGACGTCGAGCGGCTCGTGGTCAACATGCAGCGCTGGCGGTGGATGCCCGAGACCCTCGGCGCGTCCTATGTGTGGCTCAACATCCCTGAGTTCATGGTCTACATCGTCAAGGACGGTAAGACGGTCGAGTCCGAGAAGGCCGTGGTCGGCAGTCCGAGCAGCCCGACGCCCGTGCTCACCGCGGAGATGAAATCGATTGTCTTCAATCCCGAGCGTACCGTGCCGCTTTCGGTGATCCGCCAAGACGTTCTGCCGGCGCTGCGCAAAGGAAAGAGCTGGTTTGGCGGAAGCGATACCTCCGTGCTGGAGCGCTACCAGCTCACCGTGAAATACAAGGGTAAGCCCATCGATCCCGACAAGATCGATTGGGACAAGACCAACCTAGCGAACCTCACCTTTGTCCAGGCGCCCGGCCGCACCAACATCTTGGGCAAGGTTCAGTTCCTCTATCCGAACCCGCGCGACGTCTACATGCATGACACCATCCTGCCGGCTCAGCTTGGTCACGCCGCGGGACAGCAGGAACCGCGTGTCGCCAATCCTGCCAAGGTCGCGGCCCTGCTCCTTGCCGAGGATAAGGGATGGAACAAGGCGAAGGTCGACAAGCTGGTTGCCGGCGGAAAAACCGTCGAGGTCAAGATCGACAAGCCCCTTCCGGTGCACATGACATATTTCACGGCGGTAGTGGATGAGCAGGGCGAGTTGAAGACCTTCGGCGATGTGTACAAGCTCGATAGTATCGAGCCCGACGATGCGGCTGCCGCGTCGCCGCCTGTGGCCGGCACCGCGCCTGTCCCGCCGCGAAAACCCATAAACGGGAGTCTCGCCGCCACGGCGCAGTGATATTGACCTTGAACCTGAATTCAGACAGGGCGATTGCCTGGGTCAGGCAGGTTCATCCCGTCTTGCCGGACAGGCTTCGCTGCGTCGGCCCGTATTTGGAGGCCAAGGCGCGACTGTCCGGCAAGCGCGGACCGGATTTCCTCACGCGCGTTGTCAATCGGCTGTGGATCGGTCAGCCCTGGATGGATAGGGTCGGGTCCTAGGGCTCACGACAGCCTCGGGAGAATGGTGCAAAGTGGTCTTCCTCTGCTAGGCTTGAGTCTGCCGAACAACGAAAGGCCGCCCATGCAGTCACAATTTACCGTCGGCATCAATTTTGAAGGCAAAGGCGACCGGATGGTCGTTAGGGCCGAGGACGCCTTGATCGCCGCACTCAAGGTCAAAGCCGAGCGACCCGAAGCGACAATCACTTATGTACGTCGGCTCAATCGCCGCGGCGATCAGCGCCATCCACCCCACCGGCTTGCCGACAATCGCTAATCTAGTCGTCTAGTTCCAGCTCGCGCCCCGCCGGGACAGTGTGCATGCGCATCGCCAGATAGATGGCGAAGACGCCGAGCAGGAGCGCCCCGGCAATGGCCGGCGCGCGCCAGTCGCCGGTGCCGACGCGCACCACGATGAGGGTGAGGCACACCAGCATGCCGAGCGCCGGCACGAAACGCGGGATCTCGAACCGGCCCAGCTTCTCGCCTTTGCGCCGTTTCAGGATGAATAGCGACCCATTCACCACCGTGAATACCGCGAGCAGGAGAAGCACCGTGGCCGAGGCAAGCTCGGCGATAGTGCCGGTCAGCGCGAGCGGCGCCAGGATCAGAAACAGCGCGGCGATAGCGATATGAGGCGTGCGCCGGCCGGCATGGACGTTGCCGAGCGCGCTTGGCAGCAAGCCCTGGCGCGCCATGCCGTAGATCAGGCGTGAGGCGGTCACGTAGTTGACGAGCCCCGTATTGGCGACCGCGAACAGCGTGATCCCGGTGAACACGACCGGCGGAATGAGGGGGGCTGCCCGCGACACCACTTCGGTGATGGGGCCGGGGGCCATGGCAAGCTCCTGCCAGGACACCACCGAGACCGCGGTAATCGCCACCGCGATGTAAAGAACTGCGGCGAGCGCCATAGCGGTGATCAGACCGAGCGGAATGGTACGCTGCGGATCGCGGACCTCCTCGGCCACGTTGTACATGTCCTCGAAGCCGATAAAGGCGAAGAAGGCGAGCACCGCGCCTTGCATGACGAGCAAGATGGCGTGGTCGTTAGCGGCCTCCGCCGGTAGCTCGAGATAATCGACCGACCCCCAATAGGAAATGCCAACCGCGACCACGAGGACGAGGCCGGACGCCTCGACCAGCGTGCACAGTACATTCAACCACATGGATTCGCGGATGCCTCGGAACACGATCCCCGTGAGGATCAGGAGGAAACCGAGCGCGACCCAGGCGATGGACACGCCTTCGAAACCGGAAAGAGCGATGAGGTTCGCGGCGAACACACGGCTCTGCGTGGCGATTGAGGTGAGGCCCGAGCACACGAGCGCAAGCCCGACCATGAAGCTTAAGAGCGGAAAGCCGTAGGCCCGCTGCGTCACGTAAGCGGCACCGGCCGCGCGCGGATAGCGCGAGCTGAGCGATGCGTAGGACAGCGCCGTAAGCAGCGCTGCGACGA
>Ga0307426_1002736_pt1 | contig 10854 bp, 10 predicted proteins | sample SalMarWE160340MG_FD_202165 | JGI IMG/M metagenome (GOLD analysis project Ga0307426, IMG submission 202165) | Salt marsh sediment microbial communities from the Plum Island Ecosystem LTER, Massachusetts, United States - WE1603-40 | ecosystem: Environmental > Aquatic > Marine > Intertidal zone >... | reverse complement strand
ACTGAGCTCGTCATCCATCAGAGCGGGAGGGACGTCCCTGCGAAAAAGATCGAGTAATTCAGAATGTTTGGAGAGTATGTAAAGTTTCATAAGTGTCGGGTGGATCCATGTTAGACAATGCTTTTGAGAGCCTATACCTTGCTTTCTTCATTATCGGGTCAGTGGTGCGAGCGATCGGCGTGGCCAAAGGCAAGAAATGGTGGCGAAACAAAAGCGATATCATTGAAAATCGCGAAACATGGACAGAAAAATTGCTTTTGTTTTTTATATTCCTTGGAATGCAGGTTATACCTTTAGTATATATTTTCTCCTCACTGTTGGATTTTGCCGATTATGACCTCTCGCTACTGCTTAGCCGGGTATTAGGTTGGGCCGGGTGCGTGTTTTTTTGCTGTGGCCATATGGGTACTATGGCGCTCACAGGCCATGCTCCTTCAAAACTGGATTGCGGGTTGGAGTATGGTGGTGACATTCTGGCCGTTTTTTTCCTATCGGGTTTGCCGGGAAGAACACATGATGTGTGATCAATTCGGGGATGAGTACCGTGACTACATCGGGAGAACAGGCCGACTCTTTCCCCGGTTATTCAAATGATCTCCAGAGGCGCCCTTCACGGCTTTCATCTTTTTACTCTTTGTCTGGATGATTTTCCTTGTTTGGATCTTGAAGCCTGGAAATGCTTCCGTCGAGCGCTAGGCCCGTGTAACCGTTTTGTCTCAGAGCTTCATAGACAACGATGGCAACGGCATTGGAAAGATTCAGCGATCGTGCGCCCGCCCGCATGGGGATCCGGAAACACCTCTCTTTGAATGTGTCGAGGATGGACTCTGGCAACCCATATGTTTCTTTTCCAAAAACCAGGAATATATCTCCGGAGAATTTTATCCTATCATAGGTTTGTGTTGCTTTTTTCGTTATAAAAAAGATGGTCTCTGGGGGATGGGCCATTAAAAACTCACCCATGCCATCATAGTAACTGATATGCACCATATTCCAATAATCCAATCCTGCACGCTTGAGGTATCTGTCTCTGACTGAAAAGCCCAGTGGTTTTATTAAATGCAACCTGGCACCCACAGCTGCGCAGGTCCGGGCAATGTTGCCTGTGTTTTGGGGTATTTCAGGCTCGTAGAGCACAACATTGATCCGCAACATGACTCTCTCCCTCTCCAAGCTTATGAAGATCGAGAACCTTTGCCTTATTCTATATTTTTATATTTCTTTTTAAAAATCCAGTACACAGGGATTCCGACAAGCACTGTCAGAATGGCGATCGAAGATTCTGTCGGTCGTTGGAAAAAAGCAAGGATCAAAATGGCCACTCCTGACAGGATATAAAGTGCCGGGGCTAAGGGGAATCCAGGCATTCTATAAGGACTCAATTTCAATCGCCGCACCTTAAAGACACCCAATACGGCAAGGAGTGGGAAAATCCCAAGAGAGAAGCCCATGTAGGTGAGCAATTGGTCGAAGGTTCCGAAAAGCACCATAACCCCTGCAAAAATACCTTGCAGTATGATCGATTTTGCAGGGACACCATATTTTTTGTGGACATCTGAGGCAAAACGAAAAAAGGTTTTATCCCTGGCCATCGAGTAATAGACGCGTGGCCCGAGGATGATATAGGCGCTCAATGAGGAAAAAAGGGCAAAGGATATCATCATAGATAGGATCTTTTCAAAAGACTGTCCAAAAAGATTGCCTGCGGCGAGACCTGCGATGGATATAACTCCTTCTATATCAGGCGGTGAAATGGCATAGACATAGATCAGGTTCAGACAGAAATACAACAGGATGACGATCCCGGTCCCCACCATCAAGGAACGCGGCAGGTTTTTGGCCGGATCTTTGATCTCTGACCCGATGTAGGCGGATGCATTCCACCCACTGTAGGCAAACATGATCCACATGAGAGACAGGCCGATCACTTTCCATCCCACAAAACCAAAATGGAAATCCACCCCTTGAGAAAAGTGATCCCAGCTTCCTTGGCCAAATGCAAAACCTGCAAAGATCAAGCCCACGATGAGACCCACCTTAAGGATCGTCAGCACATTCTGGACGCTGGCACCGAATTCTAAGCCTCTGACATGAACGACCGTGAACAGCACGATAACCAGAATAGCGTAGAGTTTTTTCAGAACAGTGGCTTCGACAGACGCGTCAAAAATTCCCAACTGCAGCATTCCGGGGAAGGCTCGGGTCATGTAGGCAACAAACCCGATGGCAGAGGCCGCTATTGGTGCTGAAAATCCGACAAAGAAGGAGACCCAGCCGCTCAAAAAACCCAGCACAGGATGATACAATCGCGACAAAAAGGCATATTCACCACCGGCACGAGGAATGGCTGCTCCGAGTTCGCCATAACTGAGAGCGCCACAGATGGCGATGGTTCCCCCCACGACCCAGAGTATGATCATGATAAGGGGATTGTGGAGGTCTTGCATCAGCAATCCCGAGGTCGTAAAGATCCCTGCCCCGATCATGTTGGCAACGACGATATTCGTCAGAGGAAAAAGACCGAGTGTTCGTGTGAGCCCATTTTTTGCAATGTTATTGTCCAAGGAAATTTGACCTCAAAAGTAAGTTAAGTCATTCAAGTCTCCACAAAATTCCTGATAAGCAGTAGGTCTAATGCCTGTTAACCTCTAAGCATAAACCATGTCCATGCAAAAAAAAAGCAAAACGAGTGAGCCATAGTACTCTTAAAACCGTGTTGCATGATGTTCCGAATGTCCCAATTTATGATTGCGAAAACGAAACAACGGTTTTTGCCACCAGGCTATCGATACATACCATAACGCCATACTTATTTAAGCCATTATGGTTTTGGGGAGACATTACGGATCACTCATGTGGATAATTTTTTTCAAGGCTATGATCCTGTAGAAAAATGACGCTTTTTCTTATATAATTTGTAAACTCGTTTTAAGGACCGCTGATCAGGATTCTGAGATGAAGATCAAATACTTAGACGGCCGCAGGCTTTACACAGCTTTTCTTGTTGGGGGAAACGCCGTCATAAGCGACAAGCACTATTTGAACAAGATCAATGTCTTCCCTGTTCCCGATTCCGACACCGGGACCAACCTGGCCTCAACCATCCGTTCGATCTCTGAAAGGGCGCAGATGAGCCACTCTGCCGACGCCACTCTGCGTTCCATTGCCGATGCAGCCATTTATGGGGCGCGGGGAAATTCGGGTCTTATTTTTGCCCAGTTCTTACAGGGGATCAGTGATCATTTCAAAAATGTGAAGAAGATTTCGACAAGCTCATTTGGCGAATCCGTAAAAAAAGCTGCCCACTATGCATATGCTGCAATAGTGTCTCCCGTGGAAGGAACAATGCTGACAGTCATGCACGATTGGGCTGAGGCAGTGTATCAGGAGAGACATAAAAAAAGCGATTATGCGGAGCTTATGTCCTATTCGCTCCAAATCGCAAAGAAATCCTTGGCGGAGACTCCAAAAAAACTCGCTGTACTGGCAAAGGCAGGCGTGGTTGACGCCGGCGCAAAGGGTTTTGTGGACTTCCTTGAAGGAATCACCAATTTTATAAAAAGAGGGAGACTGAAAGAGCTTTCCAAACCGGATATTCTTTGGGAAGAGCCGCAAGCTCATGTGCTGACGGACAGGGAGGCCGTCAGACACAGATATTGTTCGGAGGCACTGATCGTTGGGGAAAAAATAGATGTTGATGCGATGAAGGAGAAAATCCGTGCCTTCGGAAGTTCGGCCATTGTTGCTGGGACTTCGGGGAAAGCCTGCATCCATATCCATACGGACAATCCATCCGAATTGTTCGCTCAGCTCAAAGATTATGGGTCCATCGTGCAGATCAAAGCGGATGATATGCGGAAGCAATATGAAGCCAGCCACGCACGAAAGACAAACATCGCCGTGGTCACGGATTCCTCGTGCGATCTACCTCAGGACGTGATCGATGACCTTGAGATCCATGTCCTTCCGTTCTATTTGTCCTTTGGAGACAGCCTGTTCTTGGACAAGGTGACCATCCTGCCCGATCAATTCTACAATCTCTTGCAGACGCACAAGGAGCACCCCAAAAGTGCACAGCCCCCTCTGGGATCTGTCCAAAGCCTCTTTTCTTTTTTGGCCACTCACTATGAATCCATCCTGGCGGTTCATATCTCTGATGGATTGAGCGGGGCTTTCAGGTTGAGCCAGGAAGCGTCCAATGTGGTCCAAAACAAAAAGATTAATGTCATAAACTCTAAACATCTCTCCGCATCTCTGGGGCTTATTGTGTTGCGGGTTGCCCAGGCCGTCAGAGACGGCAAAAAACATGAGGAAATCGTCAAGGCTGCAGAGGAATGGATAGAAAAAACAAAAATTTTGGTGGATGTCCAGACACTCAAATACATGGTCCGTGGGGGTAGAGTGAGTCCTTTGAAGGGCTTTGTGGCGAAGATCCTGAATCTCAAACCGATCGTATCTCTGGATTCTGAGGGTAAAACCACAGCCTCTGGCAAATCTTTCAGCCGGAAGAGCAACATGAAAAAAATCGTCGGGAAAATCCGGACAATGAGCGAAAAACATCCTCTCTGGAACTACTCGATCGTCCACGCTAAGAATCCGGAGAGAGCGGAAATGTACGCCCAGATGTTGGAACAGGAGATCAACCGCGATCCCCTCTACATTATGGATATTTCCCCAGTTATTGGAGTGCATAACGGGATTGGTGTTGTCGGCATCGCCTTGATGTTCGAATAGGCTTGGGAAATTAGGCTCAAATCATAAAGACTATCTCTTCAGAGATGCCTTGGAGAAAAGGGGGTCCGGTATAATAGCATTAAACTCTATGGATTCGATAATAAACTCAGTGCCTTCTCCGGCTTTGAGTACATCCCTAAAAATAACCTTATCAGGCACCCATCGATTTTCAATGCGCCTCACACTCTTTACCTCGGTCGTCTTGAGGAGTTTGCCGCTTTTAGCGAATCGCTCTTCCTTTAAGGAGACGAATCGTTCCTTGTCCACCCAGATTTTCCTGGAATGGTAGGCGATGTCTTCGTCACCTTCTTTGGCTGTGAGCTCTAAAATCCAACAAGGGCGATTTTCATAGAGCTCTTCGCCGGACACGTTTGCTTCATAAAGTTTCTCCATCCGGCGGTCTTCCATCATGTCTTCATAAGACAGGTCGGATCCCATCACCGATTGCCTCAGCATGTGCCCTGAGATCTTGATCGTCCGGTCTGTGGAGGGCGAATACGTCCACAGCTGGTCTCCGAGCTTGAGCATCTTCGTTCCCTTTTCCCGGGGGGGTGCTAAATATTCTGTGAACGATTTTTCATCGCCTTGGATCCATGATTTGGATTCAACCGTACGGCTTCCTCTGCGCCCGTGGATGACCATCTTCCCCACATAGATCTTGTTGTCTGATCCGATGTTTTCATCGAGCTTCTGCAGGATCCATTCCCCTGTAGGCTTATCCTGGAAGGTAAAACTTCTGCTGACCATGACACTTGTGACTGCAATCGTAATCATGATGAAGACAACCTGTATTATCCGCTTCATGCCTCAAGCTCCTTGATCAGTTGAGATGTTTGTCGTCTGTAAATTCCCAGTCCTGAAATAGCAGCTCCCAGGAAGGTGGCTCCAAGGCCAGGGATAAACCCGATGATATGGCTGAACCATGTGACTTTAGCCCGCATAACATTGCTGAACATCATGGTCGTGTTATTCATCATAGAGCCGATATCGAAACCCACAGCCTGAAAATAATAGGAAATGGATAGCCCTAAGACTGTCCCGATCACTGTTCCGATCAATCCGATGAGCATGGATTCGGTGATCATGGAGCGATACAGGTGCGTTTTGGTCTCTCCCATAGCAAGCCGCACCCCGATCTCCCCATACCGCCTGAGGCTTCCCATGAGCCCGGCGTTCCACAGGACTAAGGACATGGCTCCGACAAAAATGAAGATCATGGCTTTTGAAAAGAGATTGATTATACCCAGATAATCCGCAATTGACGGCTGGCTGTAGAGCGTGTCCATTACAGGGGAGAAGTCATCGGTTTCGTTTTTGTATAGCTCGTTGAAGCGGGATGCGGTTGGCGCAGCGATTTCGTCCCGGTAGACAAAATCTTTAAAAAAACCCAGGATCTCACCTGTGGCATCCTGCATATCCAATGCCGTTTGGATGTCTCTGAAATCCGCGATCATGGCTCTGCGGTCCATGGCGGCAACACCGAATCGGATCGTTCCTGCGACTGTAAAATTGGCGACGGCCATACTGCCGTACATCGTCGAGCTTATGAGAGTGGCTGTCTCGCCTGGCTTGACTCCAAGGCTGACTGCAAAATCATCGCTGAGAAGGATCTCACCAGGCTTTGTAGGAATGTGGCCCCGCACTAGGGCATTCTGAAGATTTAATATCTCTGGCTCTTGGGTCTCGCTCGAAAGGAGATCCGCCGCCATCCCAACAACTGGCCCTTGGGATCGCGTTTCGCCCTGTGCATCGGGAATATCTAGAAGCCCCCCGAACCGGATACGGGGAGTCCAGATGAATTCTGGAAATCCCCTCCGCAATTTCTGCATCAGGGAGTCAACGCCAATGTAGGCTAGATCATTGGGGATCTGATCTTCTTCTGCCGCATAAGCACGGGACATGATCCTCACATGTCCGGCGCTGAATTTTGCATTGGCCTCCATCATATTGTCTCCCGCCCCGATGACCCAGCAATATCCAAACACAGTGAGCATAACACCGGCCACAACAGTCAGAATGGGAAACAGGCTCCGGGATTTATCTCGAAGAATGCCCTTGAGCAGGAACTTGATCATGACATCCTTCCTCTGAGAGCATCTGTGGGTTCCAGCTTAGCAATTTTACGGGTGGGTAAAAAGCTGACGATCGTTGTGATGATGAGAACAAGCACAGTTGTCCCCAGAACTAGGCCGGCACTGTAAGCCGGGAAGATCTTCTCACCGAGGGCAATTCCCCAATCGTCCATCGAGCCGGGAAGAGCCCAACCTTTGCTTGCAAACAGAGTGAGAAGTGGAATCCCGTAAGCAGCAGCTACAATCGCGGCAAGTACCCCATGTAATGCTCCTTCCAGCGTGATGAGCTGTATGATCTTCAGGCGCGTCATCCCCATAGCCATGAGGGTTCCCATTTCCTTCCTTCTCCGGAAGATTGAGAGCACTTGGGTGTCGAAGATTGCAAGCATGGCCAGGAATATCAGAATAAAATACATGACCATCGCGCCGGAGGATTTAGTCTTGACCATCTCCCTGATATCGGTATGGAGAAAATGCAGAGTCTTGAATTCCCATCCGGAAACCTCTGGAATGGTCTTGAGTTCCTTCTCGACTACGATCAGACTCGCCTCGTTTTCCATTAGTGTGAGAGCCTGGATCATATTGAGCGGAACCCAAATCTGTCCCTGGTCGATAGACTGGACTGTTGTGTTCATGATCTGGACGATTCGAACGTCCCGGGCGTCAAACGTATTGTTGGCATCCCGCCAGCGAATCGTGATCTCATCGCCAATTTTGAGGCCTGTGCTTTTTGCCATCCGTGTTCCGATGAGAGCGGGAAACTCTTCCTCTTCTGTGTTCAAAAAGTACGAGGGTATGGATAGGATCTTCTGTTGGGGATCGATGCCCTTGATCAGAACCGGCTGAATGCGCCCGTTTGGATAGATCGTGCCTTGAATGACCAGAATAGGGGTCGCTTGATTATTTTTAATCAGAGAATTTAGGGATTCGGGGATCACGCTGTGCGCATCTTCCAGGGAGAGTGGATCCAAGGGATCGTAGTTTTCCTGCCAGTACTGGCCTCCGCCGTATTCTGCCTCTACAGTGGCATGCACGACCTGTCGACTCATGCCTCGATAGAGTCCTTGAGTCCAGACGATCGTCACAAAAGCGAAAGATAACACGATAACATTCAGCCACGTGCGGATGCCGGCACCCAAAAGGTTCCTCAGCGCCAGTTTGGGGATGATCATTGCTTCTCTCCTGCGGGTTTTTGCGGAGTCATCTCTTCATCTCTGGCGACTTTGCCATCGATGAGGGTGATCTTTCGGCGTAAATAGCGGATGACTTTTTCATCGTGCGTGGCAAAAATAAAGGTCGTACCCAGGTTTTTATTCAAACGTTCCATCGTGTCCAGGATGTGATATGAGTTTTCCGCATCCAGGTTGGCTGTGGGCTCATCGGCCAGGATTATGGCTGGATTCTTGACAACAGCGCGAGCAATAGCCACTCTCTGGCTCTGGCCTCCTGAGAGCTGGGCAGGTTTGGATTTGCTTCGGTCGGCAAGACCCACCCAATCCAAGGCATCCATCGTCATTTTTTTTCTCTCTTCATGGGATAGCCCCATCAAAAGTAAAGGAAACTCCACGTTTTCATACACGGTATAGACCGGCAAAAGGTTAAATGTTTGAAAAATAAAACCGATATGCCGATTCCGCAGGGCGGCGGCCTGCTTATGTGTCATGTCCTCTATTTTTTCCCCCAAGACGATTGCACTTCCCTCTGTGGGTGAATCCAGAGAGCCGACAATGTTGAGCAGGGTTGTTTTCCCCGAGCCGCTCGGGCCGACCAGGCCAGCAAATTCAGCTTTCCTAAAATTCAGGTTAACTTTGTTCAGTGCCCATATTTTGTATTCGCCCATTACATAGATTTTAACGAGGTCTTTGGTTTCGATGACGCGTGAATTATCCATTATCTCTGTGTCCCTCACTGTATGTACTTGCGTATTCTGGTTAATATTTTCGTTTCAGTAATTATAAACTACCATAATCTGGAAGCCTTTGCCCGCAAATTGATTATCTTCACTGCGTGTGGTGTAGACCTGAAAACGCTCGGGATTCCAGAAACCCATAAGATTCAGGCTCCATCGGTCATATGTCCGCCTCCAGTTGACAAAGCTGTAGAGATCTTTATTGTCCAAATCATAGAAAAAGATAAGGGCGATTGTATCCAGCAATGCCAGAGGATAATTCAAAGAAAGGCCCGCATAGTGAATGCCCTCGCCCGAGCCCCAAACTTCTTGACCCGACTCAAAGAGAAAATATTCCCCAAGGATGTTCAAACCATTGCCCCAGCCGAAGGTGTAATCCATTCCGACAGTCAGCGCTTTCCGATAAGGATTATAGGGCTTATCGATCTGCTGATGGATCAAAGCTCCTTCAAACCAGAATCCCACGCCCACATCCCATTTGCCATCCAAGGCATACCTGTTTTCCGGAATGAAAGGATCGAAAAGATAGGGCCCCAAAGAAGGAACATCGCTGTAATCGACTTGCCGGTGGTGGTAGGTAAATGCTAATTCTCCAGTCCAGAGAGGCAGTTGAATGCGGCCGCCGAGTTCAACCGCGTCCTTTTTTGTGGGGACGACTTCCAATCCTTTTGGGTCCGTGTTCCCGTACAGTCCCCAAATCCAGATGTTGCTGTTGTTGACGAAATAATAGCGCATCAAGAGGCCGTAGACGCCGTCTGTGATCTGGATAGGGTCGCGTGGGTCGAGGCGGTCGAACCACATCAGGGGTCGAAAGAGCATAGCCGAGCCGAAGTTGATCTTTTGAAGTCCGGCACGAACCTCAAGCTGGGAGGATGAAAAGCGGACCCATAATCGATAGGGATCGAGTTTTCCATCAGTAGTGACATCGGTCAGGGAAGAAAACCGTGCTGTCCCGAAGAGATTGAGTGACAACTCCGCATCCAGAGTGTATTGTTCGGATAGGTTTGTTTCGAAGGAAAATTCAGGGATATAGCGCAGTCCGAGCTGAGGATTCACCTTCTCCTCGAATTTCCCCCAGAACCAAGCGGCAACCATCCCCTGGTGACTGAAAGTCTGTGGGAATATATAATTAGAGATGAACAATAGGGGAAGTGCGATGATGACGATCCTGTTTCCGGCGTCTCGAATCATCTCAAAACTTCCTGTATCTTTGGCAGAATACCATAAAACGTTCAGTTTACCAATTTCTGTGGCCTAGTGTGGCCCAGTGCCACTTTTGTGTTGTCTGTTTTTTTGAATCCTGACTTCTCGTCTAACAAATATTTTGTGATTCCATATCTATTGGAAGCCAACTCGCGGGATTCCGTCAATAAAAGCCATCTTTTTGAGTTTATGATAAAATAGGCAATTGATAAAACTGAGAGTGACGTATGCCACAAATAAAATTCTCCCCTGTATTTTTGATAATCATTCTTTTTCTCTTTCCTGTCTATGCCCGGGGGGATTGGTTTTTTGATGTCGAGGGAGGATATGTGTGGCCAGGCTATATCGATGTCGGAATACCTAATGATACGGGGACCCTGTTTTCACTCACCGGCGACTTGCCCGCAGAATTCAAATTCGTCTATCGTTTGAGAATGGGATATCAATTTCATCCCAAACATTCGGTCTCTCTCCTTTTTGCCCCCCTAAGCTTGAACGCCCAAGGGAGTCTCGATAAAGATATCTCTTTCAATGGAGACTTTTTTCCTGCGAACACCGATCTTCGGGCTTTCTATAAGTTCAATTCCTACAGATTGACCTACAGGTTCGATTTCATAAACTCCAAAAAGTGGAAAGTGTCTACAATTTTACCCTTTTGAATTATGTGATCGCGGGAGTTGTCTTCCGGTTCTGAGGTGTCAGAGTGAATGAATCACGATTCGAGAGGATTCGACAAAGTCGGACTTGAGGATTGTGTGAACTTAGCGTGATCATTTGACCAAAAAATGTGAAAAAAAAATAACAGGGAAAATGTTCGGAATGGACAAATCTAAAAAAATTCTCCTAACAGGTTCCACCGGGTACATCGGGAGGCGTCTTGCAGCCAAGCTCCTTGAAAATTCCAATGTTCATCTTAGGCTTTTTGTGAGGAACAGC
>Ga0307426_1002735_pt1 | contig 10855 bp, 7 predicted proteins | sample SalMarWE160340MG_FD_202165 | JGI IMG/M metagenome (GOLD analysis project Ga0307426, IMG submission 202165) | Salt marsh sediment microbial communities from the Plum Island Ecosystem LTER, Massachusetts, United States - WE1603-40 | ecosystem: Environmental > Aquatic > Marine > Intertidal zone >... | reverse complement strand
ACGATCCGGCCCATTGCCTGAAGCTGTTCAAATCGAACCGCGACGCCGGCTTGATCCTGTTCGGCGCCATGTTGCTCGACTCTGTGTTTTGAACCGCGGCGCGCCGGGCGTGAACGACAAACGCATCCTCATCTCCGGCGGCGGTATCGCGGGGCTGACGCTGGCGATCGAGCTCAAGCGTCACGGTTTCGATCCGCACGTGATCGAGCGCGAGCCCGGCCTGCGTACCGAAGGCTACATGATGGATTTCTTCGGCACCGGCTGGGACGTGGCCGAGCGCATGGGCCTGCTGCCGCGCTTGCGCGCCGTGCGCTACCCGATCGACGCCCTGGAATTTGTGGACGAACAGGGCCAAGTCTACATGCACATGCCGATCGAGCGCATGCGCCACGCGCTCGACGAAAAATATGTCTATCTGCGGCGGCAGGATCTCGAGCGCATCCTGGCCGCGCGCGCGCGCGAGGTGGGCGTTGTGCCACACTACGGCTGCGCGCTCGCCGCCCTCACAGACCGCGGTGATGCCGTGCACGCGTGCTTTGAAGACGGGTCCGAAGAAGATTTCGCGCTGGTGGTCGGCGCCGACGGCGTGCATTCACGCGTGCGCGAGCTCACTTTCGGCGAGGAGCGGCCACTCGCGCGTTTCCTCGGTTTTTATGTCGCGGCCTTTCACATCGCTCGCAACGGCTTGCCGGTAAATCGCGCGGCCACGATCTACGAGGAGCCCGACCGGCTGAGTATGGTCTATCCGCTCGACGAGAACTGGCTCGACGCCACGTTCGTGATCCGCCACGGCGAAATCGGGCACCTGCCGCACGGCGAACGCCTCGCCTTCCTGCGCGAGCGTTTCCGCGGTGCCGGCTGGATCACGCAGGACGCACTCGCCGCCTGCCCGGAAGACGCGTCGGTCTTCTTCGACAGCGTGACGCAGATCGTCATGCCGCAATGGCATCGCGGGCGCGCCGCACTGATCGGCGATGCCTGCGGTTGCCTCACGCTGCTCGCCGGCCAAGGCTCGCATATGGCGATGGCGGGCAGCTACGTGCTGGCGCAGGAGCTCGCGCGTCAGGCCGATCACGCGGCCGCCTTTGCCGCCTACCAGAATGCGCTGAAGCCGTCCGTCGACAAGAAACAGAAAGGCGCGGCGCGCTCCGCTCCCTTGTTCGTACCCAAGCCGAGCTCCTGGCCCTGGCTGCGGCGGCTGACGATCAAGCTGATCTTCAGCCGGCCGCTAATAGACCTCGTGCTCGTATCTTTCGGATCCAAGAGTGTTTTGGCCGGCCGGCGCTGACGGCTTGCGGGCAGCGGTGGCGCCGAAATCACCGTGTGGCGCCGCAATTGAGCCGGTCACATCGCCGTTGTCATCCGCGACATACCCGTCCGCACCGGGGACGGCAGTCAGGATGTGGCCGGCTGAGGCGCCGATCGAGCCGGTATAGGCCGGCAGGCGATGCTGGCTGGCATAATGCGCGCGCACCCGCGCCGCGACGATCTCGCCCTTGACCGCCTCGGGCCGGCAGGGACGGTAGCCGCGCTCGCGCCGCATCAGATCGACGTGGATGTGGTTGTAGTGGGCGGCGTTGTAGCCGGGCGCCAGCACCGTGACGAAAGTCTCGCAGGCGTAAAGCTGCACGTCGTGCAAAAAGCCCTGCTCTTCCGGCGAGCCGTGCCAGCCGTCCTTGACGGTGATCTTGCGGCCGTCAGCGAGCGTGAAACCGGCGATGTCGAGCGCATTGCCGAAGGCGTGCTCGGAAATGCCGTGGCCGCCGGCGCCGTTCATACTGCGGCAGGAATAAGCCGAGATCTGCTTGATCTCGACCACCGGCGAGCGGAACCAATGCAGCGCCGCCGGCTGCACGCCTTCGCTCACCCAGCGGTCAAGCGCCGAGACGATCGGACAGGCGAGCTTCGCCGTCGGCGTCAATTGGGCGGCTGGAACGGCGGCAGGATTAATAGGCGCGCGCGTCGGCCCGAGCCGCGGCGGCTGATAGACCGGCGCATTGTAACTCTGCGGACGCTTTGCCGGATAACGCTGTGGACGCTGCGCCGGCACCGCGGCGCTGCCGCCCGGCGGAATGATGGCGTCGTCGGGAATATCGTCGGGCCGCGCGGCGGCTCTCGGATAATTGCTTTGGTAAGTGCTCGGCGGCGGCAGTGGCGCCGCACGCATGGGCGCGGCGCGCTGCGGCATGGGTTGCGCCGTCTCGGGCGGGCTGATCGACATCGGTTGGCCGGCCGGCGCACCGGATTGCGAGCGAATGATGCCCTGCGGACCGGGCACCCCGCGCATGGTCTCGCCCTTCACCGGATCCGTGTACACCGGGGCGTTTCGCATCGGCGCGACTTGGACCGGCGCGATCCGTTGCGGCGGCGCGTAGCGCAGCTCGCTCGCCGGCCAGCGCGGCATGTCCGAAGAAGCATTGGGGATTGCGGCCGGCGGCCGCAACTCGCCGGCGTAACTCATCGCACCAGTAGCGTTGTCCTCGCCCAGTGCCGTCACCTTGAGCGGGAAATCCATGCCGCACATGCCCGGCCCCTCGATCGGATCGATGCGTTCGACGCCGATCTTGACCGCGCTCGATTTCAGGCACGCCACCTCTGCGTCATGCCGCCAGGCCGCGCGCTCGCCGTCCATGAAAAAACCGCGCCCGCAGCCGGCAAGCGCCAGCAGAACCACGCCTCCGGCAATGGCGAAACCCCATCCACGCGTCATGCCCGCAAAAATGCGAGCAGTTTCTTTAACGAGGCTTCAACGCTGCGGACCCACGAATTCGTTAAGGATAAGGATTCCTTGCCGCCCGATGCGCGGTGTGGTCGAACGCTTTTGTCCCGGACGCGCAGCAGACACCCGGGCGAAGCGCTGGCACGCCTTCATATGCAGTTTTTTGCAATTGTGTTCACATGCATTTTTGCAACCGTTGCACCGGCGCGACATTGCGACACCGCTGATTGGACGACCATTCGCGATGATTTTGCCCCCAAAATAGTGGCCGGCGGGCTTTTGCACCGTCAGTTCTCCCAATCGGTGCTTTTTTGCTTCGGTAGATCAATCGTTTGATGCCACCATTCCGACAGCGCATGACATTTTGCACAAAATTCGTGCTGCCGGCATGCAACCGTTTAGGGGGTTTCGCGTTCTATGCTAGCTTGAAACCACATCAACAAGGGAGGCACCGACCGTGGACCTTGCCTTGAGACTGAATGTGCTAGCGGTGTGCGCCGTGTTCGTTTTCGTTGGCGCGATTTTGCTGGGGGCATTCTGAGTTCAAGCGGCCGACGACGACGCCAAACCAATAAAGCCGGGTAAGACCGGTGAAGCGATACGACACCGGAGAGCGATCCTCTCCGGTGTTTCGCTTTTCAAAGCGAGACAACCATGCGGCCAAAAACCCTGCTCGAACTCGTTGGCGCGCCTGCCAGTACAACGCATCTGACCGATGCCGTCTTGATCGTCATCGACGCCCAGCGCGAATATGTCGATGGCAAACTACCACTGAGCGGCATGGAACCGGCGCTCAAGGAAATCGGCAGCTTGCTGGCGCGCGCGCGCAAGGCGGGCACTCCGATCATTCATATCAAGCATCGCGGGCGTCCCGGCGGGGCGTTCGGACCGGACACCCCGGGATTTGACATTGCGGACGCGGCGGCCCCTTCCGGCGCGGAAGCCGTCATCGAAAAAAGCCTGCCCAATGCGTTTGCCGGCACCACGTTGCAGGCGACGCTGGATGGTCTCGGTCGCAAGCAGCTCATCCTGACCGGCTTCATGACGCATATGTGCGTCGAAGCGACGGCGCGCGCGGCGCTCGACCATGGATTCAAATCCACCGTCGTCGCAGCCGCAACGGCGACGCGCGACCTTCCCGATCCATTGACAGGAAATGCAGTGCCGGCCACGGAGGTCCAGCGCAACGCGCTTACCGCGCTCGCCGACCGCTTCGCCACAATTGTCGCGACAGCAGATTCGATCCCGGACTAAATCGTCACGCCGCCGCTGTGCGCGCCGCTGAATTGTAACTGTAGTTGAGGATCGGCGACAACCAGCGTTCAGCCTCCGCCACGCTCCAGCCCTTGCGCTTGGCGTAATCCTCGACCTGGTCGCGCTCGATCTTGCCGACGCCGAAATAGGCGCTCTGCGGATGGCTGAAATAGAGCCCGCACACCGCCGCGCCCGGCTGCATGGCGAAGCTTTCGGTCAGCTTCACGCCGGTGCGTTCGGCATCGAGCAGACGGAATAGCGTGCCCTTCTCGGTATGGTCGGGCTGCGCCGGATAGCCGGGCGCCGGCCGTATGCCGCGATACCGCTCGGCGATCAGCGCGGCATTGTCGAGCGTCTCGTCGGCGGCATAGCCCCAGAATTCCTTGCGCACGCGCTGGTGCAATCTTTCGGCAAAAGCTTCCGCCAGCCGGTCGGCCAGCGCCTTGGCCAGGATGGCGGAATAATCGTCGTTGGCGCGCTTGAAGCGATCGGCGATCTCGTCCGCGCCGATGCCGGCTGTGACGGTGAAGGCGCCGATATAATCGGGCAGGCCACTGTCGCGCGGCGCCACGAAGTCGGATAGCGCGACATTGTTGCGACCCTCGCGCTTGGAAAGCTGCTGGCGCAGCGCATGCAGGGTCGCGATCGGCTTGTCGCGTGCCTCGTCGGCATAAACGAAAATATCGTCGCCTTGCGCCTGCGCCGGCCAGAAGCCGAAGGCGGCGCTGGCCTTGAACCAGCGTTCGGCCACGATCTTGTCGAGCATGGCGCGCGCGTCCTCGAACAGCGAGCGCGCCACGCGGCCGAACTTGGCGTCGTCGAGGATGGCGGGGAATTTTCCTTTAAGTTCCCAGGTGGTGAAGAACGGCGTCCAGTCGATGAAGTCTATCAGCTCGGCGATCGGATAATCAGCCAGCACTTTGTTGCCGAGGAATGACGGTTGCGGCGGCGCGTAGGCACTCCAGTCGAGCTTCAAGGCATTGCCGCGCGCAGCCGGAAGCGGTAGCCGCGCCTTGTCTTCCTGCGCGCGCGCGTGCGCGGCGGCGATCTTGGCGTATTCGCCGCGCAGCTCGGCGACGTAGGCAGGCTTGGCTTCGCCCGACATCAGCGCCTGCGCCACGCCGACCGCGCGGCTGGCGTCGGTGACGTAGACTGCCTGGCCGCGCCGGTAGTTGGGGTGGATCTTCACCGCCGTGTGCACGCGGCTGGTGGTGGCGCCGCCGATCAGCAGCGGTAATTCGAAGCCCTGCCGCTCCATCTCCGCCGCCACGAGGCACATCTCGTCGAGCGAGGGCGTGATCAGCCCCGATAGCCCGATGATGTCGGCACCCTCGGCCTTGGCGGTCTCCAGGATCTTGGCGGCCGGCACCATGACGCCGAGATCGATCACCTCGTAGTTGTTGCACTGGAGCACGACGCCGACGATGTTCTTGCCGATGTCGTGCACGTCGCCCTTCACCGTCGCCATCACGATCTTGCCGTTCGACGCATTGTGGGCGCGGCCGTCCTTCTCGTGCTCCATGTAGGGCATGAGGTACGCGACCGCCTGCTTCATGACGCGGGCCGACTTGACCACCTGCGGCAGGAACATTTTGCCGGAGCCGAACAGGTCGCCGACGATATTCATGCCGTCCATCAGCGGGCCTTCGATCACTTCGAGCGGACGCTTGGCGGCTTTACGCGCTTCCTCGACGTCGGCTTCCACGAATTCCGTTATGCCGTGTACCAATGCATGCGCCAGCCGCTTTTCGACTGGCCGCTCGCGCCAGGCAAGATCGACTTCCTTGGCCGCCTGCCCCTTGCCGCGGAATTTGTCCGCCAGCGCCAGCAGCCGCTCGGACGCGTCGGGCCGGCGGTTGAGCACCACGTCCTCGCACGCTTCGCGCAATTCGGGATCGAGGTTGTCATAGACCGCCAACTGCCCGGCATTGACGATGCCCATATCCATGCCGGCCTTGATGGCATGATACAGGAACACCGAATGCATGGCCTCGCGCACGCGCTCGTTGCCGCGGAAGGAGAACGACAGGTTGGAGACGCCGCCCGAGACATGCACGTGCGGCAGGTTCTTTCTGATCCAACGCGTCGCCTCGATGAAATCGACGCCGTAATTGTTGTGCTCGTCCATGCCGGTGGCGATGGCGAAGATGTTGGGATCGAAGATGATGTCCTCGGGCGGGAAGCCGACCTTGTTGACCAGGATGTCGTAGGCGCGCCGGCAGATCGCGGTCTTGCGCTCGAGCGTGTCGGCCTGGCCCTTCTCGTCGAAGGCCATCACCACCACTGCGGCGCCGTGCCAGCGCACGATGCGGGCGTGATCGAGGAACGCCGCCTCGCCCTCCTTGAGCGAGATCGAGTTCACCACCGGCTTGCCTTGCAAGCATTTGAGGCCAGCTTCGATCACGAAGAATTTCGATGAATCGACCATCACCGGTACGCGCGAGATGTCGGGCTCGGCGGCGATCAAATTGAGGAAGGTCACCATCGCCGCTTCCGAGTCGAGCAGGCCTTCGTCCATGTTGACGTCGATCACCTGCGCGCCGTTCTCCACCTGGTCGCGCGCCACGGTGAGCGCGGCGGCATAGTCGCCGGCGGTGATCAGCTTGCGGAACTTGGCCGAGCCGGTGACGTTGGTGCGCTCGCCGACATTGACGAAGGGAATTTCCGGCGTGAGCGCGAAGGCCTCCAGCCCGGACAGCCGCAACTGCCGCGGCACCTCGGGGATGGCGCGCGGCACCTTGCCTGCGGCCGCTTTGGCAATGGCATGGATGTGCTCCGGCGTGGTGCCGCAACAGCCGCCCACCACGTTGACCAGGCCGGCGTCGGCGAACTCGCCCAAGAGCTCGGCCATGTAGTCCGGGCTTTCGTCGTAATGGCCGAATTCGTTGGGCAGGCCCGCGTTCGGATAGGCGCAGACGTACGTATCGGCGATGCGCGCCAGCTCCGCGATATGGGCGCGCAGCTCGCGCGCGCCCAGCGCGCAATTGAGCCCGATGGTGACCGGGTTGGCGTGACGCACCGAATTCCAGAATGCGCCCGGCGTCTGGCCCGACAGCAGGCGGCCGGAGCGGTCGGTGATGGTGCCGGAGATCATGATCGGAATATCCAGCCCGCGCTCGTCGCAGATTTCGCGGATGGCATAGATCGCCGCCTTGGCGTTGAGCGTATCGAAGATGGTCTCGATCAGCAGCAAATCTGCGCCGCCGTCGATCAGCCCGCGCACCTGCTCGCCATAGGCTTTGCGCAACTCGTCAAAGGTGATGGCGCGGAAGCCAGGATTGCTCACATCCGGCGAGATCGAGGCGGTGCGGTTGGTCGGGCCCAAGGCGCCGGCGACGAAGCGGCGCTTGCCATCCTCCTTCTCAGCCGCGCTTGCTGCCTCGCGCGCCAGCGCGGCGCCCGCCTGGTTCAGCTCGTAGGCGATGCCCTCCATGCCGTAATCGGCCTGCGCGACGGCGGTGGAGGAGAAGGTGTTGGTGCAGACGATATCGGCGCCGGCGCGGAAATAGGCGAGATGGATGTCGCGCACGGCGTCCGGCCGGCTCAGATTGAGCAGGTCGTTGTTGCCGCGCACCTCGCGGTTCCAGGCGTCGAAGCGGGCGCCGCGATAGCCTTCCTCGTCCAGCTTGAGCGCCTGGATCATGGTGCCCATGGCGCCGTCGAGCACCAGGATGCGCTGCTTGAGTTGCTCAAGAAATACGTTACGCGCGTTTCCCATCACGCCACCTCCCGCGTGACCGGGCGCAGGCCCAGCAGATGGCAGATCGCGTAAACGAGGTCGGCGCGGTTCATGGTGTAGAAGTGGAAATTGGTGACGCCGCGGTCGAACAGGTCGATCACCTGCTCGGCGGCGACGGCGGCAGCAATCAGCTTGCGCGTGGTTGGATCATTGTCGAGGCCGGCGAAGCGCTCCGCCAGCCACACCGGCACCGAGGCGCCCGCGCGCGTGGCGAAGTTTTTCGCCGCCTTGAAGTTCTGCACCGGCAGGATACCCGGCACGATCGGGATATCGATGCCGCGCGCGCGCACGCGCTCAAGGTAGCGGAAGTAAAGATCGTTCTCGAAAAAGAACTGGGTGATGGCGCGGCTGGCGCCCGCGTCCACCTTGGCCTTCAGCATGTCGATATCGGCTTCCAAGGTCGGCGAGTCGGGATGTTTCTCCGGATAGGCCGACACCGAGACCTCGAAATCGGCGACCCGCTTGATGCCGCCGACAAGATCTGCGGCGTTCTCATAGCCGCCGGGATGCGGCGCGTATTTTTCGCCGGCGCCGCCCACCGGGTCGCCGCGCAGCGCCACGATGTGGCGCACGCCGGCGTCGTGGTAATTGCGCACGATGGCGTCGACCTGGCCGCGGGTGGCGGCGACGCAGGTCAGATGCGCGGCCGGCGTCAGCTCGGTCTCGTTGAGGATGCGCTTGACGGTGGCGTGGGTGCGCTCGCGCGTCGAGCCACCGGCACCGTAGGTGACCGAGACGAAATCGGGCGCCAGCGGCTTGAGCCGCTCGACCGAGTTCCACAGGATCTTCTCCATGCCCTCGTCCTTGGGCGGAAAGAACTCGAACGAGACGCCGATGCGGCGGTGCCCGGCCGGCATGAAGCGGCTGAGGCGGGGGCCGGCGTCCATCACGCCACCTCCCGCTGCGCGGGCTGCGCCATCAGCGCGCGGGCGTCGCGCGCCAGCCACAGCGACACCGCGATCTTGCCCCCAGAACCCGGCTCCGGCTTCAACCGCTTGTGCATCACCGGCTCGAGCCCGCAGGCTTTCATCCATTGCGTGACAGTCTCGGGCGCAAAGCCGAGCCGGCGATGGGCATATTTCTCGCGCAGGAATTCCTCCTCGTGCGGCGCAAAATCGACCACCAGCAGCCGTCCGCCCGGTCGCAGCACGCGTGCCGCCTCGTGGATGGCGCGCGCGCCGTCGTCGAGGAAATGCAGCACCTGATGCAAAATGACGACATCAAAGGAATCGTTCGGCAGCGGCAGGTCGTAGATGTCGCCCTGCCGCACGCTGCAATTCTTGCACCCGGCGCGTTCCAGCCGGTCACGCGCCAGGTGCAACATGTCGAGCGAGAGATCGAGGCCGAGGCCGCGCTCGATGTCTGGCCCGAACAGTTCGAGCATGCGGCCGGTGCCGGTGCCGAGATCGAGCAGCGAGCGAAACGGCTTGTCGGCGAGCGCTTTTTGAATCGCCGCCTCCACCGCTTCGTCCGCGACATGCAGCTTGCGGATACGGTCCCATTCGGCGGCATGGGCGCGAAAGTAAGCCTGCGCCGCGACGGCGCGCGCCTGCCGCACCGAGGCGAGCCGCGCCCGGTCGCGGGCAATGGTTTGATCGGCGGGATCGAGGCGATCAAGCAGCGCGCGCGCCACCGCCGCCCCGCCTCCCGTCTCGGCCAGCCGGAAGAAGGCCCAGGTGCCCTCGCGATAGCGCTCGACCAGCCCGGCCTCGGCCAGCAGCCGTAGATGGCGCGAGATGCGCGGCTGCGACTGGCGCAGAATGTCGGTCAGGTCGGAGACGGTGAGCTCGGCCTCGCCCAGCAGCGCCAGCACGCGCAGACGCGTCTCCTCGCCCGCCGCCTTCAGCGCCGCGTTGAGGGCATCGAAACCGAGCCGATCACCGGGGTTCTTGCCAGATCGCATTGCCAAACGTACCGCCTGACCGGCGCCCCTTGGTCGCTGTTTGGGCACCTTCCCACTATATAAAGATATCTTTATACGTTGAAGCCGCTGCCGGCAACCCAATAGCGGGGCTTTTCGCACGGACTGGTTTACGAAACCCTCGACGGCCTGCTTCACACCCCGCCTGTCATTGCCGGGCTTGACCCGGCAATCCATGATGGTTTTCGGCGATTTGGGACTTACGTATGGCTGTTATGACGCGCGATGCATCATGGATGCCCGGGTCAAGCCCGGGCATGACGCTGAATATGTTGCTCGTTCGCGCCCCCGAATAACTCGGAGATAGCACCTATGGCCAGCAACACGTTCGGCATCCGCGAGGGCGAAAAGACGGTCGAGCTGCCGGCCAAGACCGACGCCGGCGTCTATTTCATCGGTCGTATCCGGACACCCTGGAAGACGCGTGACGCCTGCCCCAAGAACGCCCGCGAGTCCGACGCCGTGTGCATCGTCGAGATCGACCCACGCTTCCGCGAGGGCCTCAAGGATGTGGAGACCTGCAGCCATCTGGTGCTGCTCTATTGGATGGATAAATCGCCGCGCAATCTGGTGCTGCAGGTGCCCGGCCATTACGGCACACAACACGGCACCTTTGCCCTGCGCTCGCCGGCCCGCCCGAATCCAGTCGCCATGAGCGTGGTCAGGCTGCTGCGCGTCGAGGACGGCAAGCTCGTCGTCAGCGGCCTCGATTGCCTGGACGGCACACCGCTCATCGACATTAAGCCCTATTTCGCCTCCACCGACAGCGTGCCGAGCGCGGTGGTGGGCTGGCACAAGCGCAAAGACTAGGCGTCCCAAACACCGCCGCCCCGCGCCAGTTCCCTGCGTTAGCGATTTTTTGACCATGCGCGCTAGGGAACCTTTGAACCTTTTTGCGCTTTACTGCTTCGAATACGGGCGAGGGGGCTGAACGAGGATGCCATGTCCCCGGCCCGTATTTATTTGTCTTGCGCTTCTTTCGCCGCGCTGATCATCGCTTCAGCGTGCGGGCCCGCGCGCGCTGAGCCGCTGTTCAACTTCTTCCAACCGCAGCCTCAAAGCCAGGTCGCGTCACACTTCCAGGCTACACCGCAATTCCAGGCCGAGCCGCAGCCGGCCGCGCCCGCTGCCGCCGACGAAAATGCTGAGCTGGTGCCTCGGCTGCGCCGCCAGACCGTCGCCTACGCGAGCAAGGAAGCGCCCGGCACCATCATCGTCGATA